>Ga0209101_1000416_pt1 | contig 35180 bp, 21 predicted proteins | sample ConPoolayeCmetaG_FD_185481 | JGI IMG/M metagenome (GOLD analysis project Ga0209101, IMG submission 185481) | Hot spring microbial mat communities from California, USA to study Microbial Dark Matter (Phase II) - Cone Pool mat layer C metaG... ...
CGCCCTGGTGTGCGCTTTGGTGATCGGCAAGAGAATCGGCTTCCGCTCGGAACCCATGCCACCGCATAACCTCACCTATACGGCCGTCGGGGCGACGATGCTTTGGGTCGGGTGGTTTGGTTTCAATGCGGGCAGTGCGTTGGCGGCCAATGGCTTGGCCTCAAGCGCCTTCTGCGCGACGCACTTCGCCGCGGCATCGGCCGGACTGACCTGGGCCGCGATCGAATGGATCGCCCGCGGCAAGCCCTCGGTTCTGGGCACGTGCTCGGGCGTGGTGGCGGGCCTGGTCTGCATTACCCCGGCCGCCGGCTACGTGACGCCGATTCCGGCCCTGTTGATGGGCGTCGCCGTCGGGGCATTGTGCTACTGGTCGTGCACGGCCCTGAAATCGAAACTCGGCTACGACGACGCCTTGGACGCCTTTGGGGTCCACGGGGTGGGCGGGACGCTCGGCGCCGTGTTGACCGGAGTCTTCGCCACCCGCGCCACCGGCGCCACCACCGACGGCAAGCCCCTGGGACTCCTGGAAGGCGGCAGTTCGCTTTTCGCCGCGCAGCTTGCCGCCGTCGCCATCACCTGGGCGCTGGCCCTCGTGGCTACGTTCGTGATCCTCAAGGTTTTGGATGGACTGATGGGCCTTCGGGTGAGCGAGTCGGAGGAGATCCAGGGACTCGACTTCAGTCAACACGGCGAGGAAGGATACATCTTCATTTGAGGCAAGGCGGGCCCCGGTGACGCAAAACCGCGGCCGAATGGGCTTTGCCATCAGGCTTCAGCCCATCGTCTGGCTGGACGCCGGGCAGTTGAGTCGATAGGTTGGAATTTTGAACGCGTAGGGCTTCGGGCCCTGCCGGATGGCCGCGAGGCGCCGGCGCGAACCGAAGGAGACCAGCGACGATGAAGAAGGTGGAAGCGATCATCCGGCACTTCAAGCTCGAAGAGGTCAAGAATGCCTTGGCCGAGCAACGGATTCAGGGCATGACGGTGACTGAAGTCCGCGGCTTCGGACGGCAGAAGGGGCACACCGAGATGTACCGCGGCACCGAATACACGGTGGATTTCCTCCCCAAAATCAAGATCGAGGTCGTGGTCCGCGACGAGGCCGTCCAAGGCGTGGTCGACGCCATCGTCCGCACCGCCCGAACCGGCCAGGTCGGCGATGGCAAGATTTTTGTCAGCGATCTGGCGCAGGTTGTCCGGATTCGCACCGGAGAGCTGAATCACGAGGCGATCTAGCGGCCGAGTCCAAGAGCCGAACGGCGGCTGTGCGCCAGGCGTTTTGCGGCCGAGCTGGCTTGGCTACGGCCGGTTGGGACGTTGCAAGGCGGTGGCGCGTGGGGTTTGCGGCGGCGCGGACCACGCCATCCCCGGCGCGGTGGCCTTCGGCATGGAAGAGCGCTGATTGCCCACGCCGGTCCAACGTTTCCCCCGGCACGCGAGAGAACCATCCGTGTCGCGATTGCGTGCATGCGTCTTGGCGGCGCGAAAGCGGCTCGCCGAGGGCTACGAGGCGCTTCGGGCCCGTCATCAAGCGGGCGCGAGCGGGGTGGAGGTCTGCGCCGGGCTTGCCGATCTCCGCGATGAAGTCTTGCGGGGGTTGTACGAGGCGGCGCTGGAAACCCTGGGCGCGACAACAGACGGCGAGTTTGCCAGTCACATTGCGTTGGCGCCTTGCGGTGGTTACGGGCGGCGGGATGTGGCTCCCCATTCCGACGTCGATCTGATGATCCTCTGCTCGCCTGAGCGCGTGCAAGGCGTGGGGGCCTTGGTCGAGCGGTTGCTGTGCGACGTGTTTGACGCCGGGTTGGAACTCGGCCATAGCGTGCGCACCCCGGAGGAAGCCTGCCACCTCGCCTGCGCCGACGCGACCATCGCCAGCTCGCTGATCGAAGCGAGATTTCTCGCCGGCAGCGCGGAGTTGTTTGACAACTTCCAGCGCAAGTTTCGCGTCCAGCTCCGGCGTCGAGCGGGCGTCATCCTGGCGGCCATGGAACGGGCCCGGCTGGAGGAACGCATCAAGTTCGGCGAGACGGTCTATTTGCTCGAACCCAATGTCAAGCGGTCGCGGGGAGGGTTGCGCGACTTGCAGTTGTTCCGTTGGGCGGCAATGGCCCGTTACGGCGTGGTCGAGTTCGACCAACTCGCCGCCCGCGGCATCCTCGCTCCCGACGATTGGTCGGCCCTCTCCCAAGCCTTGGAGTTCCTGCTGCGGCTCCGCAACGAACTGCACTTCCACGCGGGCAAGGCGACCGACGTGCTGGATCGCGCGGAGCAAGTCCGGATCGCCGCCGAGCGAGGCTACGCGGGCAAGGCCGGCCTCTTGCCGGTCGAGCAGTTCATGCGGGAGTACTTTCGGCACACGGAGCGGGTAAGCCACCTGCTGAGCGGTTTTTTGGTCAAGGCCCGCGGCCCCCAGCCCTGGCGCACCTTCGGGGCCAAGGTTTTTGGGCGGCGGATTTCGGGCGGGTATAGCGTCGGGCCGGGGGGAATCGTCGCCGGGAAAAAGGCCCTCCAGAATCTCCACGGCAGTCTGACGGAGATGCTCCGCCTGGTCCGTCTGGCCAGCTTGTACGACGCGCCGATCCATCCCGAGACCTGGGACGTGGTGCGCCGCGAAGCCCCGCGATTGCCTCGCGATCAGGAAATCCCGGAGGAGGCCCGGCGGATCTTCTGGTCCCTCCTTTCCCGCCCGGTCCGCCTCGCCGAGCTGCTTCGCGCGTTGCACGAGGTCGGCCTCTTGGAGCATTTCATTCCCGAGTTCTCCCACGCCCGGGGACTCCTGCAATTCAACCAGTATCACAAGTACACGGTGGACGAGCATTGCCTTCGGGCGGTGGAAGAGGCGACGAATTTGTTGGCGGCCGAAGGGCCGTTGGGCCGGGTGTATCGCGGGATCGCGCAGAAGGCGGCGCTGCATCTGGCCTTGTTGATCCACGATCTTGGCAAAGGCTGCGACGAAGACCATTGCGAAAGGGGACTCCGCATCGCCCAACTGGCGAGCCAGCGGCTCCGCCTCGAACCGGAAGAGGCCGACCTCGTCGCCTTCCTCGTCCGGCATCATCTCCGCATGAACCACGTGGCCTTCCGCCGCGACACGAGCGACGAGCATCTCGCGGTGCAATTCGCCGTCGAGGCGGGTTCGCCCGAATTGCTGCAAATGCTCTACGTGTTCACGGCCGCGGACATCAGCGCCGTCGGACCCGACGCTTGGACTGGCTGGAAAGCCGAAGTGCTCACCGACCTGTACCACCGCGCGATGCAAACGCTTGCGGGCGAGAGCCCAAGCACCAGCCGGGAGGAATACTACGAACAGCGTCGGCGCGAGGTGCGGGAACTTCTCGGGCTGGCCGCCGAGGGGTCGGCCGAACGACGCGAGTGGTTTGCGCGCCACGTCGACGCGTTGCCGATTTCCTACCTCAACAGCACGCCCCCCGAACAGATCGCCGAGGACCTCCGGCTTCTGGCAACTCTGGGGTCCGGCGAGGTCAAGGTGCGAAGCTGCTACCAGCCCGACACCGGAACCGTCCAGTTCACCATCGGCACGACCGAGGACGTGGCGCCCGGCATCTTCCATCGGCTCACCGGCGCCCTGACCAGCCAGGGTTTGGAGATCCTCTCGGCGCAAATCCACACGCTGGCCGATTTGTTGGTGCTCGATCGCTTCTGGGTGGTGGACCGGGACTTCGCCGGCCCGCCACCGCCTGAACGCCTCGAACAGATCGAACGAGCGCTCGTGGACTCGCTTCTAAATCCCGCCGAGGCCCCCAAGTTCCGGCGGACGTGGAGCGTGGGCGGTTCAGTCCAACCCACTCACGCCCACGCCCAGGATCGCGTGCTTGTCGATAATCACGTTTCGCGCGATTACACGATCTTGGACATTTTCACCGTGGACCGCCGCGGCCTGCTTTACGCCATTACCCGAACTCTTTTTGAACTGGGCTATTCGGTCTGGCGGGCGAAGATCGGAACGTATCTCGACCAAGTCGTGGACGTCTTCTACGTCACCGACCAGCAAGGCCGCAAGGTCGAGGACCCGGCGAGGCTCCAGCTCACCCGCCAACGCCTGCTGGAGGTCATCCAGGCAACGAGGGGAGAATAGCGGATCGCCTGTTGCCCGCCGGGAAAGACTCAAGGCTCCAGGCAGTCGTGGGAAGACGTCGCGACCCATCATTCCCCTTTTTCGGCGGGGAATCCGCCCGCCTTCCCGCTCCCAACACCGCGAAGGCTCAGGAACGATACTCTGCGTGGCCGAATAGGAGTCCTTCTTAGAGCCTATCCCACAACCTCCCCTCTCCCGCTTGCGGGAGAGAGGCCGGGAGTGAGGGCGGACGAAATCACAACGACTTTCTTTCAGGTCGATCCCGATGCACGCTTGCCCTCACCCTAACCCTCTCCCAGAGGGAGAGGGAACTTTTGGGATAAGCTCTTATTCGAAAAACGTCTCATTTCAACGCTTGCGGAGCATAAACGCCCGTCAACGGGCGTCGTCGCACAACCTCTTGCCGGCGATCTTTTCCCCTCGATCCTTAGCCCCTCCTGGTTCCCGTCAGCAATGTGCAAAATCTTACCCGGCATGAATGCCGGGCCGAAGACCGCCTGCGGCGGCAAACGCCCGTGAACGGGCGTCTTCGCACAACCTCTTGTCGGCGATCCTCACGCTATTTTCCGCGCGGCCGAGAATGAGTCCTTTTCGCCTGAAAAACATGTCATCTCAACGCGGGCGGAGTATATTGGGCGACAGCAAAATCGCAAAATAGGCGATCAAGCCGATCAGGATCGCGAGGGCCAGGGCGGCCATGAGGATGAGGGCGGGGGGAAGGCGTTCGGGTTTGTGGGGCCGGGCGGGGCGGAAACCGTCGGGGAAGGCGTGGCCGCACCACTCGCAGTCGCCCGCGTACTCGGCCGCGAAAGGTTCGTCGCACTGGATGCACAAGAGCAGGGAAGCGGCCGCGTCAGGCGGTTCGTCCTCGACCGTATCGGCGGGCGGAAAACCCGTCCCCGACGTGCCGCAGGCAGGGCATCGGGTGATCCGCGGGGCGCCGCACCGGGGGCATCGCGGCCACGAGGCACTCAGGTTCTTCCATCGTGGCGCAATCGGAACCTCCTCGCCCGACGGCCGGTCGCCCTCGGCTGCGCGGGCGCGGAGGGAGCGATCGAACTCGGCGGCGATCCGCCGGGCGGACGGGGCATGTTCCTCGTCCACGGCCACGCGGGGCAGACATAGCCATTCGCGTCCCCAAAGTCCCAGCGTCGCCCCGCCTTGCAAGTCGGCATTGGTGACGATCGCGCGAATTCCACGCTCTTCGAGTTCGTTCCGGAGAAGGTGGGCCTCTTCAAGCGATCCCGCCGTATAGACCACTTTCAGATTTTTGATCATCGACGCTTTCCTCAAGCCGTCCGCTTCGGCCTTTAACCTGGCCCGAAGGGGGACAGTGCCCTTTTCGCGAGCCTGCGCCGCGAAAATTGAGACGGTTCCCCTGGCCGCCCCCCGGTGAATGGTTACCACAAATCGTACGCAATCCGTCCGAAGAAACCAGCATCCCTTTGGGGCCGTCTCGCCGAGGCGACCATTGGCACGCGGCGTTGGGCCGCGTATAACGAGGGCCATGCTTTTTCGATGGCCCGGTCCATCGCGGCGATGGATCGGGTTGGAATGGAGCATGGTAGAGGTTGGTCCGGAAAAGCCGACCATGAGGTAATGAGGACGAACTGCTTAAGGAGCTTCATCATGCGAGTGGACCATGAACTGCGCAGGTTGTGGAGCGGCCTGGTGGTGTTGGCGATTCTTGCCTCGGCCGAGACTCTCGTGGCCGACCCGGCCCGGGTGTTGCCGCCGGGCCAACTACCCCAGGATCGGCGTCTCGGTCCGCTGAAGGACTTGAACGGCTACTTTCCTTTCTCTCCCCCGGCGACGAAGGAGGCATGGGAGGCTCGGGCGGAGCGCGTGCGGCGGCAGATTCTCGTCGCCACGGGACTCTGGCCCATGCCGACGAAGACTCCGGCCAACGCCGTGGTGCATGGCCGCGTGGACCGCGACGGCTACACCGTCGAAAAGGTCTTCTTGGAGAGCTTTCCCGGCCATTTTGTCACCGGCAATCTGTACCGGCCCAAGGGTCGAAGCGGGAAACTGCCGGGCGTGCTGTGCCCGCATGGGCACTGGGCCAACGGCCGCTTCTACGCGGCCGACGAAAACAGGCACCGCTGGGACCTGGTCCAAGGGGCGGAACGTTTCGAGATCGGCGGACGCTACCCGCTCCAGGCCCGCTGCGTCCAATTGGCCCGGATGGGTTGCGTCGTGTTCCATTACGACATGGTCGGCTACGCCGACAGCGTGCAGCTTGAGCACGGTCCGGGTTTCCGTCCGGCGATGAGCACGCCGGAGAGCTGGGGCTATTTCAGCCCCCAGGCCGAGGTCCGCTGCCAGAACATGATGGGCCTCCAGACGTACAATTCGATCCGCGCCCTGGACTGGTTCAGCGAACTGCCCGACGTGGACCCCCACCGCATCGCCGTCACCGGCGCCAGCGGCGGAGGCACGCAGACGTTCATCCTTTGCGCGATCGACCCGCGACCGGCGGTGGCGTTTCCCGCCGTCATGGTCGGCACGGCCATGCAAGGCGGCTGCACGTGCGAGAACGCCTGCCACTTGCGGGTCAACACGGGCAACATCGAGATCGCGGCCTTGATCGCCCCGCGGCCGCTGGGCATGACCGCCGCCGACGACTGGACCAAGGAGATCATGACCAAGGGCCTGCCCGAACTGAAACAGGTCTACAAGCTCTTCGGCGTCGAGGACCACGTGATGGCCAAGCCGCTCTTGCACTTTCCGCACAATTACAACTACGTATCGCGGGCGGTGATGTATCTGTGGGTCAACAAGCACCTGAAACTGGGCCTTCCCGAGCCGATCGTGGAAGAGGATTTCAAGCCCCTGTCGATCGCCGAGATGAGCGTCTGGGACGAAAAGCACCCGAAGCCCAAGGGCGGCGACGACTACGAGCGGTCGCTGCTTCGGTGGATCACGGAGGATTCGGAGCGGCAAATGCAGGCCCTCGTGCCTCGCGACGGGGCGTCGCTGGCCGAGTTCCGCCGCGTGGTGGGCGGGGCGGTGGAAGTGATGATCGGCCGCGCCCTCCCGCCCAAGGGCGCCGTTCAGGCCGCGGTGCAGGGCGAACAAGACCTCGGCGGGCACCGGCTCGTCAAGCTCTTGTTGAAGCTCCCGGCCGAGGGCGAAGAGGTCCCGGCCGTGCTCCTGGAGCCGAAGCAACCCGCCCGCGAAGTGGCGATTCTGCTCGATCCCCTCGGAAAACAAGGGCTGTTTCAATCCAGCGGGAGTTTGCGCGACGACGTGGCCAGATTGCTGGCCGAAGGGTCGGCGGTGCTGGGCGTGGACTTGTTCGGACAGGGCGAATTCACCCCGGACGGGAAACCCTTGGCGAAGGCCCGGTTGTCGAACTCCAACTATCTTGGGTACACGCTGGGATACAATCCGTCGCTTTTTGCCCAGCGAGTCCACGACATTCTGACGGCGGTCTCGTACCTCAAGGCCGTGCGTCCGGCGGGACAGAAGGTTCGCCTCGTGGCGCCGCGGGGAACGGGCCATTGGGCGGCCGCGGCCAGGGCGATCGCCGGCGAAATGATCGACCTGGCGATGATCGACACCGGCGGTTTCCGCTTCGCCAAGATCGCCGCGCTGGATGATCCCGACTTGCTGCCCGGCGGCGCAAAGTACCTCGACTTGCCGGGGATTCTGGCCCTTTCCGCTCCCCTGCCCTTGACTTTGCTCGGCGAGGGAATGGAGGCCCCGGCCGTGGTCGCCGCGGCATATCGCGCGGCCGGACACGCGGAGAACTTGAGGATCGGCGCCGGCACGGGCAAGTAGCCGGGCCCCTGGCAAGCCCACGGATTGCAATCCGCGTTGGCCCCTCTCTGCAAGCCCACGGATTGCAATCCGCGTTGGCACCTCTCTGCAAGCCCACGGATTGCAATCCGTGGGCTTGTAAGGCAATCCGTGGGCTTGTTGATTGATCCCCCAAGGGCCGGTTGATTTCCCGGCGGCGCCTCAGTACGCCCCGCGGCCGGTCAGCACGCTCCAGGGCGTTTTGATCAACAGTTCGAGATCGGTTCGGAGGCTCTGGTTGCGGAGATACCAGATGTCCATGCGGACCCAATCCTCGAAACCGATCTCCGATCGGCCGCTGATCTGCCAGAGGCAGGTCAGGCCGGGCCGGACCGCCAGGCGTCGGCGTTGCCAGGGTTCGTAGCGGGCCACCTCGCTGGCCAGCGGCGGCCGCGGACCGACCAGCGACATGTGCCCGGCAAGCACGCTGAACAACTGCGGCGTCTCGTCGATGCTGGTTTTGCGGAGGATTCGGCCGATGCGGGTGATCCGCGGATCGCGGCGGTTCTTGAAGACCGGCCCCGACGCCTCGTTGCGGACCTCGGCGCGGCGATTCTCCGCGTCGAGGACCATGGTGCGGAACTTGTACATGGTGAACGGGCGTCCCTGCCAGCCGAGGCGGACCTGGCGAAACAGCGGCTTGCCCCGCGTCGTCACCAGCAACACTAAAAACGTGACGGCCATGATCGGCGCAAGGAGCACGAGCAGCACCAACGCCCCGATGATATCCATGAGTCGTTTGGCCGTTTGATAGCGCCACGAGAGGTTGCCTTCGGCGGAAACCAACGGGCGGCCCGCGGCCAGATTCTGGTGAAAGCGCGAGGCGGCCGACCGCGGCGGCTTGTGTTTACGGGACCTCGCCTCGCCGCGAACCAGGCCGTGGGCACGCGAGGCACGTCGGTCGTTCCCGTCCCGCACGGGCGCGGGCGCGACGGGCATGGGGAAATGGCCGTGGGAATGGCCGTCCGGCGGAAGCAAGGTCGGGAAGTTGCCGTGGTCGATCATGGTGGTTTGCAATGCTGGGTCAAGGAACAAGGGCTTGGGATCAGGCCGAGCGTCCAGGAGTGCCGGCCTGCACGGGCGAGACGACGCGCAGGGCCTCGGCCAGCGCCGCCGCGCTTGCTGGCGGAGCGCAAGAATCGGCGCCGGCGGCGTCTCGTGCCCGGCGTCGGCCTCGCGGCCGGGCCGCGGCGACTTGGGCGAGCTGCTCGCCCCGGGCCGAACGGTTCAACGCCGGGGCGTCGGCTGCCGCGGTTGCCGGATCGGTGAACAGCACCAGCACGCCGAAGCCCACCAACAGGCCGCCCACCAGGCCGATCGCCAAGAGCATCGTGCGGCCAGGCCCGACCGGCCGGACGCCGGTTTCGGGCGAATCAATCCGGGCGATGAGGCTGGACGAACGGGCGGTGGCCAGGGTCGCCCGAGCCTCGGCCAGCCGCTCTTGGGCCCGATCCAACAAATCGACGCGTTTGCGCGTCTCGGCCACCTGATTGGCGTAGGGCGCCCGCAACGCGGCGAGTTTTTCCAGCCGGGCGGTGGTCGCCGCCAGTTGTTGTTCCAACAAGTTCGCGCGGTCGGTGTTGACTTTCAGATCGACCTCCACCGCCCGAATCGCGTTGGCGATCTCTTCGTGCACGTCGCGGACGATTTGCCGCTGCGCCTCGCGGGCCGCTTGGACCTGAGGATGGGCCTCCGACATGCGGCCCAACAGTTGCGAAGCGGCCAGTTGCGCGTCGATCAAGCCGTCCTTGAGGCGGCGGAGGCCGGGCTGCGATTCGAGCAGGCTGTTGGGCATGGCCACCAGCCGGTCAGGCTCGGCCTGGGCGAGTCTCAAGAGTTCGAGCAGTTGCTCGTTGGCTTTTTGGGCGGCGCGGACCTGACGCAGTTCCGTTTGGATCTCGGTGGTCGTCCGCCGCAGGGCGCTCTCGCCCGACGTCGTGTCGTGCAGCAGTCGAAGCTCGGCCAGGTCGCTGCCGACCTGCCGCTCGATTTCGCTGAGCCGGGCGGTCGACTCGGCAAGGTCCTTGGCGGCCAGTTCGACGGCCTTTTCGATCTCGCCGACCAGGCTGGCCGCCTTCACGTCGCGGAGCTTCTGAAAACTCAGTTCCAGTTGGTTGCACAGGGCCGACACCAGGGCCATGGCCCGGCCGCGATTCGGGTCGCGAACCTTGAGGTAGAAGACCTCGGTCCTGCCGAACTCAGCGCCCTTGGGCGGGGCGAGTTTGACCGCCTCGCGGAGATCGGCCACGTCTTGTTCGGTGGGCCAGGCGTCGGCCGGACCGCCAGATTGGGATGGCGGTCCCACTTCCGCCAGCGCCGCGGCCAGCACGCCGCGGCTGCGCACCAGTTCGAGGATGGTCTCTTGGACCGTCCTCATCTCCTCAGGCTGGGTGAAGCGGCCGGGGGCCTCCTGATTGAGGATCGCGTCGTTGCGGATCACCAAGGCCTGGCTCGCCTCCCAGGGCGGCTGGCGGAGCAGGGCGTACGCGCCCATCGCCACCGCCGTAACGAGGGCTGGAATCGCCCAACGGGCCGGATAGCGAACGATCATTCCCAAGACTTGCTTGGGGGTCGCCACCGAGCGCGGTGTGGAATTTGTCGTCATGGGTGATTTCTCGAAGTTGTTGACGCTCCCATCTCGGGTGGGGGAGTGGGAGATCTTGTCGGACGGCAAGGTTTCCTCCGCAAAGCGGATGCCAAGCTAGCCGGGTCATTTCCGCGAAACCTCGCGCCAAGCGCGAGGGTCAATTGCCCAAGCAGGTTAGAGAATCCGTTTTCCGATCCCTTGGCCCGCGTCCCCTCGCGGCCCGGGGCGTTCGATGTTGCCGCCTTGCCACGGGCGTTGTCTTTCGGCAACATCCAGACCGAACGGCCTTCCCGTTTTTTTCGCGAGCGGACGCCCGTTCGCCTTGCATCCTGGGCGGTTTGACCGATAGTTCAGAGAAGCGGCTTGGGGCAGCGATTCGCTCCGGCAGGCACGACCGGGCTGCCCCGGGTTGAGGCCATCCGGCCTGGCGCCGCCGTTTTTCACGACCCCCAAAACCCACTCGACGCCGCCATGCAAGTCGTTGCCTTTTCGGACCTCGAGGAACTTGCTCCCTACGCCCCGCATTGGGACCGCTTGGCGGCGGGGAATCCGTTTCGCGGTTGGGCGTGGGCCTCAACGTGGTGGCGTTATTACGGCGATCGCGGCAATGGGGCGGGGCAGTTGTGCGTCTTGGGCGTTCGGGATGAACGTGGACGATGGGTCGGGCTGGCGCCGTGGTACATCGAGCCTTCGGCGATCTGGGGCCATGTTCTGAAGTTCCTCGGATCGAACGAGGTCTGCTCCGAATACTTGGGCCTGTTGGCGGAGGCCGGAGAGGAAGAGGCAGTTGCCGACGCGGTGGCCGACTGGCTCCACGCCGCCCGCGAGCCTGCCGATCGCTGGGACATGGCCGAACTGCGATCGGTCGACGCGGAGGACGTGGCCACTCGCCTGTTGATCAAGGCCCTATGCCAGCGAAAACTCGTCGTGGATTGCCGCCCTGGACCAAGCTGCTGGCGGATCGACTTGCCGCCAACGTGGCATGACTATTATTCCGTCCTGTCCTCTTCTCGCCGCAAGCGAATCCGCCAGACGGAAAATCGGTTGATCAACTCAGGCCGGGTGCGAGTTCACGTGGTCCGCGCCGCGGCGGACCTTGCCTTGGCCCAGGAGGTGCTCATCGACTTGCACCAACGCCGCCGCAGGTCCTTGGGCGAGCCGGGGTGTTTCGCGGCAATCCGCTGCCAGAACTTCCACCGCGAGGTGATGCGCAAGCTCCTCGTCCGAAACCGGCTGCTCTTGTATTGGCTCTCCATCGATGAGCGGCCGGTCGCGGCCGAGTATGCCCTGCTGGGCGCCAAAGTGGTGTACGCCTACCAGGGCGGGATTGCGCCCGAAAGCTTGCACTTGGAGCCGGGGCACCTGAGCCACCTGATCGGCATCCGGCACGCCATTGACGAAGGTTACCGGGCGTTCGACTTCCTCCGCGGCGACGAACCTTACAAGGCGGATTGGAGGGCGAGTCCAAGGCCGACGCTCGAATACCGGGTCGCCGCTCCGCGGCTGACGGGCCGGGCAAGGCTGGCGCTCTGGCGGGCGGGCAGCCGGGCAAAACGGCGGCTCAAGGCCCTGCTGCGCCCTGGCTCGGACATGCCCGCCCTGGCCGCCGTACACGTCCCCACGCAACCGGCGGATCGCCTCGAACCACCCCCGCCGACCGAAACGGCCGCCGTGGCCATGCCCGACTGGGTGGGCGATGGCGACATGCCGCCCCCCGTGGAACCTTGTCTTGACCAAACGCACGCAGTCCTACACTGAAGCTGGCGCGACTTGGGGAGAAACCGAAGGGCAACGAGCATGAGTTGCGTCAAAACCACGGTCCGATCCTTCTATTACGCGGCGACGCTGCCGTATCGTTGGTGGGCGCGGCGGGCGGCCGAGGCGGCCCATCGCGCCGCGGTGGTCGTGCTCACGTATCACCGGGTCGCCGACGATCGGGCCACGCCGTGGACGATGTCGAATCGCATGTTCGCCCGGCAGATCGAATGGCTCATTCCCCGATTCGACCTCATATCGTTGGAAGAAGCCCAGCGCCGCCTCCGCGCCGGCGACAACGACCGCACGGCGGTCTGCGTCACCTTCGACGACGGCTACGCCGACAACTGCCAGGCGGCCATTCCGCTTCTTGTGCGGCGGCGGATTCCCTGCGCGTACTTCGTCACGCTCAAGAACGTGCTCGACGGCGCGCCGTTCGACCACGACCTGAAATTGGGCCACGCGGCCCGGCCGAACACGTTGGAGCAGCTTCGGGCGATGGCCGACGCCGGGATCGAGATCGGCTCGCACGGGTACGAACACGTGGACATGGGCCAGATCAAGGACCCTACCGAAATTCACCGCCAGGTGGTCGTTTCGGGATCGCGGATCGGAGAACTCCTCGGCCGGACGGTCCGTTTCTTCGCCTTTCCCTTCGGCCACGGCGAGCATTTGAGTCCGGCAGCCATCGTCGCCGCGCGGCAGGCGGGCTACGAAGGAGTGTGCTCCTGCTCGGGCGGTTACAATTTTCCCGGGCACGATCCTTTCCTCGTGGCCCGGATCCCCATGGACGACAGCATGTCGTTTTTGAAAAACTGCGTGACCATCGACCCCCGCAAGGCCCATGGCGAACGGCTCGCCTGGCAACCGCGAGTCCTCTGCCCGGAGGCCCCTCCATCCGACACGAGGGCGTGGGCATGAAAGTCATGTTCGTCATCACGTGCATGCCGGTCGGGGGGGCCGAGACCCTTTTGGTCGAACTGATCCGCGGGATGGACCGCGCCCGGTTCCAGCCCGAGCTGTGCTGCCTGAAGTATTTCGGCCCGTTGGGCGAAACGCTCGCCGGGGAAATCCCGGCGTTCACGGGCCTGTTGGCCCATAAGTACGACTTCGCGGTGCTCGGCCGATTGACGCGGCTGATGCGTCGGCGGCGGATCGAGGCCGTGGTCACGGTGGGCACCGGCGGCGACAAGATGTTCTGGGGACGTTTGGCGGGGTGGCTGGCTGGGGTTCCGGTGATTTGTTCCGCGTTGCACAGCACGGGCCTGCCCGACCATGTCGAATGGCCCAATCGGCTTCTCGCGCCGATCACCGACGCCTTCATCGCCGTGGCCCGCTCGCACGGCCAGTACCTTGTCGAGCACGAAGGCTGTCCCGCGCGCAAGGTGCGGGTGGTGCCCAACGGGGTTGACACCGAGCGATTCCGACCGCGGGCGGCGAATCCCGCCTTGCGCGAGGAGTTGGGCATTCCGCCAGGCGTGCCTCTGGCGGGAATCGTCGCGGCGCTGCGGCCCGAGAAAAACCACGCCCTCTTCCTTGCCGCGGCCCAACGCACGCTCCAGCGAGCGCCGGATGCGCATTTTTTGATCGTCGGCGATGGGCCGCGGCGCGGCGCGATCGAGGCCATGCGGCGCCAATGGGGACTGACCGACGCGGTTCACCTCGCCGGCGCCCGGCGCGACATTCCCGAGCTGCTCGCGCTGTTGGACGTGTTCGCGTTGACGTCGCACATGGAGGCCAACCCGGTTTCGATCCTCGAAGCCCTGGCCTGCGAGCGGCCCGTCGTGGCCACGGCCGTGGGTTCGGTACCCGAGACCGTGATCGAGGGCAAGACCGGTTGCCTGGTCGAGCCTGGCAACGCCCAGGCCATCGCCGACCGCCTCGTCGAGCTGTTTTGCGATCGCGAAAAGGCCATGGCCCTGGGCCGCGCGGGGCGGCAACACGTGATCAACCACTGGTCGCTCGACCGCATGGTCAGCGGCTACGAAAACCTGCTGGCGGAAATCTACCAGACCAAGACCGCGGTGGCTGGTCAGGCGGCCAGCCTGCCGCGGTAACTTGCTCGGGCGGCGCGCTGCCCGGCGGCTCACAATTTCGCGCAAATGGCCTGGGCCATTTCGCGGGTGCCGACGGCGGTGGGGTCGTCGCGATGGGGTTTCATGTCGTAGGTCACGTGCTTGCCCTCGGCGATCACGGCGGCCACGGCCCGCTCCAACCGGTCGGCCGCCTCTTTTTCTCCCAGATGCCGCAGCATCAGCACGCCCGACAGGATCAAGGCGGTGGGATTGACCTTGTTCAAGCCCTTGTACTTCGGGGCGCTGCCGTGGGTGGCCTCGAAGACCGCTCCGTCGGGTCCGATGTTCGCCCCGGGGGCCACCCCAAGCCCCCCCACCAGCCCGGCGGCCAGGTCGCTGACCAGGTCGCCATACAGATTAGGCAACACGAGGACGTCGTACAGCTCGGGCTTCTGCACCAGTTGCATGCACATGTTGTCCACGATGCGGTCCTCGAACTCGATGCCCGAATCGGCGAATTCCTCGGCCACGCGCCGCGCGGTCGCCAGAAACAGGCCGTCGGTGTGCTTCATGATGTTCGCCTTGTGGACCGCCGTGACCTTGCGGCGACCGTTTTGCAAGGCATAGCCGAAGGCATAGCGGACAATCCGTTCCGTGGCCGAAACGCTGATCGGCTTGACCGAAATGCCCGTCTCTTCCCGGCCCGTCTTGATCCGCCGGTCTTTCGAAACCTGATTGATATAGTCGATCAACTCGGCGGTGTTCGCCTTGCCAGCCTCGAACTCGATGCCGGCATACAGGTCCTCGGTGTTTTCCCGCACGATGACCAGATCGATCGGCAGATGGCTGAAGAAGGTCCGCACGCCCGGGTAATACTTGCACGGTCGCACGCAGGCGAACAATCCCAATTCCTGCCGCAGGTAAACATTGATGCTTCGGAACCCGGTGCCGACGGGGGTGGTGATCGGGGCCTTGAGGGCGCAACGGGTGCGGCGGATGCTTTCGATGACCTGGTCGCGCAAGGGAGTTCCCGTCCGTTCCATCACATCCACCCCAGCCTCCTGCACATCCCAGCGAATGTCCACGCCCGTGGCATCCACGCACATCCGCGCGGCCTCGGCCAACTCCGGTCCCACCCCGTCCCCTGTAATCAACGTCACTTCGTGCGGCATGTAACCCCCTGGTTGTTCGCGTCTACCCACCTACGGACCTGGCACCTATCCAAACAAGGCGCCTATCCAAACAATCAGTCTTCCCCATCCAGAATCCGAAACCTGGCAGCCAGCCGCCCCTGAACAGCCAATCCCAAAACGGTGTCCCCCTCGACCGCAATTCATTTCTTTCCGGGAGACCTTCGCTGCCGAGGGGGACCGTCGCCGTTCTGAGATAGGCTCTCAACATAGCCGTAATACCTTGGCGGGTCAACGCTCAAGCCAGCAACCAGCAAGCTGATTGGAGTGACAGCACGGCCCGATGTCAAATGCGTTGGTATCCCATCCAGGCAAGTGGGTGGCATGGACGGGGGCTGTCCCTCTGGGCCACATTCCAAGCAAGGTGGGTTCAGGTGGCGCGGAATGAGCCTATAATTGACTTTTAGGGGGAACCGGGCACGCCTGGCCAACGTCAGATTCCCAGGAACGAGAGTCCTCGTCCGCGGCCAAGTCGAGCGTTTGCAAGGGTTGGTGGCTCATGAGCAGTGGAATCGCGCCTCCTGCCCCACCGGGTGGTTTGCAACCTGTCCGGATGGTTGATGTCGAGGGTTACATCGACCGTCGGGTCGAGGAAACCCGCCGCCACGTCCGCGCGGTCGACCTGACCGTCGCCTTGCTCCGTCTGGCCATCGGCGTGTTGATTTACCTCATTCTGGCGATGGTGCTCGACCAGTGGGTGTTTGCTCAAGGCCTCGGCAGAGGGGGGCGGTTCCTGCTTTGGGCTGTTCTGGTGCTGGCCGGCGGGTGGTATTGTGTGCGAAACGTCGTGCCCTTGCTCGTCCACCGCGTCAATCCGATTTTCGCCGCCCAGACGATCGAACGCACCCGGCCCAGTTTCAAGAACGGTTTGATCAATTTCCTTTTGCTCCGTCGCGATCCGGAGGCGATCCAAGGCAACGAGCTGGCAAGGCGGGTCTATCAAGGGCTTCAGGTCCACACGGCCGCGGAACTGAGCCGGGTGACGGTGGGAACCACGGTCGATCGCCTCCATTTGATCCGTTTGGGCTATTTGCTGGCCACCATGGTGGCCATCTGCTGCCTGTACTTTGTGATCTCGCCCAAGAACCCCTTGGTCTCGTTCGGGCGCGTGATCCTCCCCTGGGCCCGGATCGGCGTGCCCACCCGCGTGTCGATCGACGCCGTCATGCCCGGCGACACCGTGGCTTATCAGGGCGACACGCTGGTCGTTTCGGCCGAGATCCGCGGCCTGCGGGCCGGCGAGCCGGTGAGCTTGCACTATTCGAGCGTGGACGGGCACAGCGTGGACCAGTCGGTGCCGATGAGCGTGCCGCGGGACGGGTTCCGGCATCAAGGCGAGTTGCCGCCGGGCAGCTCGGGATTGCAGCACAGTTTGCTATATTGGATCGTCGCGGGCGACGCCTCGTCGCCCACCTTTCGCATCGACGTGCAAATCCCGCCCGCCATCGTGGTCGAGCGCGTCGAGTACGACTATCCAGCCTACACCGGCCTGCCCCAACGCGTGGCCGTGCGCGAGGGGGACCTTCGGGCGATCGAGGGCACCCGGGTGACGATCCACGGGTTGGCGAACTATCCGGTCGCCCAGGCGATGATCGAACTCGAAGGCGACTCCCGGCCGACGGTCCCCATGACGGCCGACGGCAACACGGCGGTGGGCCGTTTGACCTTGGCGATGAGCCGCGACGATCCCTCGCGGCCGGAGTACCGCTGGTATCAACTCCGCTTCACGGATCCGGAGCGTCGGGAGAATCGGCGGCCGATTCGGCACCGCATCGACGTGATCCCCGACCAGAAGCCGGAGGTCCGCTTCATTGATCCTCCGCCCGACGGCGCCCAGTTTCCGGTCAACGGCTCGTGGGAATTCAAGGTCCGGGCCGAGGATCCGGATTTCGGCCTGCGTCGGGTGGAATGGCGCGGGGAGCGGGAGGGACGCGGCCTGCTCGTCCCAACGTTGTTGAAAAAACCCCGCCCTGAAAAACCGCACCAGGGACCGTTCGAGGCCGCCTTCCTGTTTGAGCCGGCCAAGCTCGGCCTGAAGCCCGGCGACCGGGTCGTGTATTGGGCCGAAGCCGTCGATTGCAAGGAAGAGGCCGAGGATCCGGGCTTCACTGGCAACGTCTCCGAGACCGAGAAACGGACGATCCTCATCGTGGCCGAGGATCCCCGGCAACCGCCCGACCGATCGCGGGTCCCGAAAGATTCGTCGCGGAAACCAAAGTCCGCCCAGCAGGGGAGATCGGGCGAGCAGCCCGGCGATCCCATGCAGTCCGACGAGCAGCAACCTCCGCCGCAAGACGCCGGGGACTCGGCCAAGGGCAAGAACGACAATTCTCGCGGCAAGGACAGTCCGCCCACGGGACGCGAGCCTCAACCACCGCAAGCAAGGCCCAATCAGCCGCCTGGCGAGTCGAAGCCGGACGAGTCGGGCGATGAAAACCAGCCGGGCCAGGCCGGGCCTGCCCAACCCAAATCCGTTGGCAAGGCTGGCGGCAAGCCCGACGATAAAACCAGCAACGCCAACGACCGCTCCAAACCAGGCCAGGCCGCCGAGCCGTCCGCATCGGACCAGCCTAGCGACTCCGACAGCCCACAAGGCGACGGTGCGCAAGGCGGCGGACAGGGCAAAGCAACCGAGGCGTCGGGCAGCCAAGGCCAACAGCCTCCCACGCCCATTGACGGCGACACCAACCCCGGCGAAGCCTTCGAGCGGATCCTCGAGGATCAACGGCAACGTCAGGCCGAAGGTCGGTCGGGCGTCCAAGGCAAACCGCCGAAGTCCGACTCGGCGACCAGCGCTCAACAGCCCGGCGAAGCCCAGGAGCCGAAGGAGCGGTCAAGCTCGGGCGAGCAAAAGCCTGAGGCCATGAAGTCCGGCGTTCGAGCCAACGCAAGCGACTCGGCCCCGACGCCGGAGGGTGAAAAGCCCGGTGGACAAGAGCCTTCCGACGGCCCCCCGGAGGCCAACAAACCCAAAGGCCAGTCGCCTCCCAAGGGCCAGCGACCGAAGCCCTCGGCCGACAAACAGGGCATGGAAGGCCAGCCCAGCGACGAGCAAGCCGAGGACTCCAAGGCGAACGACCAGGGCGTCAAGGCCAAGCCGAGTGCCAAGGGCGCCCGCGGCAAAAACCAATCCGACGACTCGGGGAAGCAGGGTGAGGAAGGCGTCGAGGGGGCCAAGGACGACCGTTCCCCCAAGGGCGACCGCCCTCCCAAGGGCGAATCCGGCGAGAAAAAGGCGGCTCCCGACAGCAAAAAACCCGACGCCGGCCAGTCCGACGATTCGTCCGGCCAGGGCGAGAAGGCGACGGACGGGCCGAAGGGCAAGCAGGCATCGAGGCCCAAAGGCAAACCAACCGGGCCGGTCGGCGAACCAGAGGCCGGAAACCCTTCTGAAATGGGCAACGACGAGCCTGACGCAAGCGGCGACCAAGGCGGCCAGGACGGCAAGGACAGCCAGGGCGGTAAGGGTAGTAAGGACGACCAGGGCGAGCCAGGCGCCAAGCCGCCCAAGCAACCCAAGAAGCAAGGTTCCGGCGCTGATCCGAAGTCGGCGCAAACCGATCCGCAAGCGAAATCCGGCGAGAAGACCGAGAAGATTCCGCCTGGCAAAGAGAAGGGCGAATCGAACGCCACCGAGCGCCCAGCGGAGAAAGGCCAGCCGAGCGATTCCATGAAGGGCAACGAGGAAGATCCAAGTTCCGCGGACGCTTCCAAGCCGCGGGCCGCCAAGGGGGCCGATCCGTCGTCGCGGCCTGAACCGGCCGGGTCCGGCCAGTCTGCGAAGGATGAATCGGCGATGCCCTCGCCGCAAGGGGCCAATCAGCCCCGTGATCAAAACAGTGGCGAACCAGGCGGAAGCAAGAAAGAGGAGGCGAAAGGCGGCGGCGATCCGTCTTCGCCCAGCATCAGCCCGAAGACTTCCCCGGCCAAGAGCGACAGCGAAGGCGACCGTTCGGCCGACGGCAAGACCGGCGGCGGCCAGCAGGCCAAGCAGCCCGGCGAAGGCATGCCCGGCAGCCAAAGCCCGTCGGACCAGGGCAGCGAGGGTTCTCAAGAGAAAGGCGAGGGCGAAATCGGCAATAAGCCTGGCGAGCAGTCCACGTCCGACCAGGCGACGGGCAAGCCGGGCGATCGAGGGAAAGGGCAAGGCACGCGCTCCGCGAAGCCCCCGCGTGGCGACGATGCCGGCAAGCCGCCGCGGCCGAACGATGCCCCGCCCAAAGACGCCCAGGGCGCAAACAGCGGCCAACCGCGACAAGACGGCGCCGCCGGCAAGAGCGCGAGCCAGAAAGGCGGCTCGACTTCGGGCAATCCGACCGAGGGTGGCGGCGAGCCAGGCGAGGCGAGCCGGGGCACGCCGCCTCCGCCGCCGCCCTCGCCCCCGCCCGACGAGCCTAACCTCGAATATGCCCGAAAACAGACCACCTTGGCCTTGGAGCATCTCGCCGATCAATTGGCCAAGGATCGATCCGAGTTGCTCCAGCGGCTAGGTTGGGATCGGGCCTATGCCGAAAAGTTTCTCCGCCAATGGGAGGAGATGTTGCGGGCGGCTGACCAGCCGGGTCCCCAGGGCGAGGCCGCCAAACGGGAACTCGACAAGGCCTTGAAAAGCCTCGGCCTGCGGCCCGTCCAAAGCCGGGTCCAGAAGTCCCAGACTCCCGCCGACAAGTTGCAACAGCTTCAAGACGCGGGCCGCATCCCGCCGCCCTTGGAATGGAGGGACTATTTCAAGGCCTACACCGAGGGCGTGGCGGGAAGCAAGGATTAGCGGAACAGTCAATGCGCTCCATGCTCGCCGCGCTGGCCCCATCGCGTTGCGCGCCGCCGTTGTGCGCGGTTCCTCTCCCGGTCGTTGTTCTCCTCTTGGGCGTCTTGCCGGGCAACGGCTTTTCGCTTATCTTTCATTATCCATTCCTTGCCGCCGATTCGTCTCGCCTGCCATGGCTTCGTGGATCCCCCGCTATCTTGCCGCCTTTCATCCGAAGGAAGTTCCCCACTTTTTCACGGACGTGCTGGTGATCGGGGGCGGACTGGCCGGTTTGCGCGCGGCGCTGGCGGTCGATCCCAGGCTGGCGACGCTCGTGGTGACCAAGGATTCCCTCCAGCAGTCCAACAGCGCCTACGCCCAGGGCGGCATCGCGGCGGTGCTCGATCCGGAAGATCGCTTCGAGGACCACGTGGCGGATACGATCGAGGCGGGCGGGTCGTTGTGCGACCGCGCGGTGGTCGAACGCGTCGTGAGCGAGGCCCCCCAACGCATCCGCGAGTTGGTCGAATGGGGCACGCGTTTCGACCAGTCGGAGAAGGGACTGGCCTTGTCGCGCGAGGGTGGGCACGGACACGATCGCATCGCCCATGCCTTCGGCGACGCCACCGGCAAGGAAGTGATCCGCGCGGTAACCGAGCGGGTGCGCGCGGCCGCGAACATCAAAATCTGGGAACACACGTTCACCGTCGATCTGCTGACCGACGAGAACCGGTGCCGCGGGGCGCTGGTCTGGAACCGCCAGCACGGCAAGACGTTCATTTGGGCCAAGCAAACGATCTTGGCCGCCGGGGGCGCGGGTCAGCTCTACCGCGAGACGACCAATCCCGACGTGGCCACCGGCGACGGCATGGCCTTGGCCTATCGGGCCGGGGCGGAGTTGCGCGACATGGAGTTCATGCAATTCCATCCCACGGTGCTGTACATCGCCGGTTCCAGCCGCGATTTGATCACCGAGGCGATGCGCGGCGAGGGGGCCTACCTGATCGATCGCTTCGGCCACCGATTCATGCCCGACTACGACCCCCGCGGCGAACTCGCCCCGCGCGACGTGGTCAGTTGGGCCATCGTCAGCCAGATGGAGAAAACCCGGCATCCCAACGTGTATCTGACGCTCACGCACCTCGACGCGGAGCGCATCCGGGCCCGATTTCCCGGCATCGCCGCCATCTGCGCGAAATTCAATATCGACATCACCCGCGACCGCATCCCCGTGCGGCCCGGCGCCCATTACATGATGGGCGGCGTCACCGTGGACATGGAAGGCCGGACGACATTGCCGGGACTTTGGGCCGCCGGCGAAGTCACCTCCAGCGGCCTGCACGGCGCGAATCGCCTGGCCTCGAACAGCTTGCTCGAGGCGTTGGTGTACGGGGCGCACGCGGGCGAGGGGGCCAGCCGCGCGGCCGCCGCGACCAGCGACGATTTCCACGCCCTCCCGCTGGAAAACCCCCGCTCCGAGCCGGCGCGCCAAACCCTCGTGCTCGGCGACATTCGCAATGCCCTGAAGGCCCTGATGTGGCGGAACATGGGCGTGCGCCGCGACGCCGAGGGGCTTTCCGAGGCGAAGGAGAACATCGAACAGTGGTGCCGTTACGTGCTCGCCCACCAGTTCTCTCGTCCCTCCGGCTGGGAACTCCAGAACATGCTCTGCGTGGCGCGGCTGATGATCCACGCCGCCCTGGCCCGCCAGGAAACCCGAGGCTGCCACGTGCGGACCGACTTCCCCGATCGCGATGACGAACATTGGAACCGCCATATCACCTTCCGCCGCGGAGACGAATAGAGGAGCGTGACCAAACAACCTGGCCAATTGCGGTCAGGCAGCGTGGGCATGATGCCCGCTTTTTCCACGGCGGGCGAGATTCTCGCGCTCCGCGATTTGCCCGGGTGACGAGAGTCTCGATGGATAGTTCGTTGTGCGGGCGAGACGCCCGCGCTCCGGGATTTGCGGGCGAAGCGCTCGCGCTCCGGGATTTGCGCAAGTTTTTCTGTCTTGGCTACGAAGGGCGTTTCCGACACCGGCTGAAATCTTCTGCCCTTCCCCGTTCCGTCAACGCTTGCCAGACTCTTGACGCCGCGGCCCAGGTGGCGCAAAGTAGCGAACGGCTCGAAGGAAAGATTCTCATGAGGCATTCGATTTCTCCCGCAATAACGCGGCGAGGATTGTTGCGGCGAGTCGCTGCCGCCGCGGCTTGGGCAGGTTCCGCTTGGGTTTGGCGGGGAGCAACCAGCCCCGCGGCGATGGGCGGCGAAGCTCGGAACTTCGATCTGCCGCGATTCCTCCCCAACCACGGCAACAGCGTTTACGAGGCCGAAGGCCTGCTCCGCGCCTGGCCTCCCGGCGGTCCGAAGGAACTTTGGCGCGTCGAGGTGGGCTGGGGCAAAAGCGCGGTCGTCGAGGCCGGCGGACTGGCCTTCACGGCGGCCGAAATCGACGACCAGCAATGGGCCCTCTGCCTCGACCCGCCCACCGGCGCCGTGCGCTGGAAACGCTTGTTGTGGCCCAAACCAAACCGCCACTTCGAAAAAGGGCCGGTCACCTCGCCGGTCATCGACGGCGACCGCGTGTACTTCGTCCCCTACGCCATCTTCGAGAACGATGTCTGGGAAATGCGCTCGCCCATCGTCTGTTTGAAGACGGACGGCGCCGAGCTTTGGCGGGCGGACCAGACGTTCTGGGCCACCGAGGCCTCGACGCCGCTGGTCGTGGGCGACACGCTCTACGCGGGGGCCGACAATCCCGAGCGGGTCGTCCTCGTGGCCCTCGACAAAATGACCGGCAAACTCCGCTGGTCCGTCAAGGCCACGCCCGAAAAGAAAAACGAACTCGGCGCGCCCGCCTCGTTGACCTATCAGGTCGTCGACGGGGTGCCCCAGGTGATCGCGGCCACTTACGGGACTCGGGAACTGTTGGGGGTCCACGCGCTGAGCGGCGAGGTCATGTGGCGCTATCCCTATCCGGCCGACATCATCATCGGGCTGGTCAGCACGCCCGTGGCCATCGGCTCGCGCCTGTTCGTTTGCGGCGGAGAAGGCAAAGGCCGCGATTTTTCCGCCTGCCTGGAAATGCAGGCCGTCGGCGGCAAGATCACCTGCCGCGAGCGGTACGTCAGCACCGAATTCCAGACCAACATGTACAACACCGTCGCCGTGCACAAGGGGGCGGTGTTTGGATTCGGCGGCGGCGCCAAGGCCGGCTTCCTCCATTGCACCCGTTTCGACGACGGAAAACTGCTCTGGAAGCAAGAGGGACGCGAGTGGACCAAGGAACAAAACCTCGTTGTGGCCGACGGGCTGATCTTCGCCGTGACCAAGAACGATGAGATCGTCCTCGCCGAGGCCAGTCCCGAACGCTATCGCGAATTGGGCCGCGTTCGTCCGGGAATCGAAATCGGACGCCCCCAGCAACCGACCATCGCCAACGGCCGCATGTACATCCGCGGCGCCCGCTGGGTCGTTTGCTACCAGGTCCAAGCGGCGCCAAGGCCCGCGACTTGAGAAGACTGAACCCTGATCGCGATCTCGAGGACAACGGTTCTTGAGCAGGCGGTTGGTTTGGAGGAATTAGGGAATGCCGAGAACAAGCCCCCCTCGAAGATTGAAGGGCCGCGCTCCTTCGTGGCTTTAGCCAGGGACGCGACAGAGCGCGTCGTTCCAGGATGCCGGGACGGAAACTTAACCTTTCAGGCGTCCGATACAGCCACCTCCACGCCGACGCCGGCGCGGTCAGGGGGACAAACCCAAGAATCGGCCACCCCCTGGGCCGACCACCAAAGTGCGGAGGTTCCTACTGGTAAGTTGACAAACGATAGGGTATTATGGCCATTCCGGGGTGCCCACCAAGGGAAGGCGGCTATCCCTGGTAGTTTTTTTGGGTAAGCCAATATAATTCCATTGAGGGGTTTCCATGGCACGCAAGATTCTGAACCGAAAGGAATTGAGGGAAGAAAGCGACGCCGCGGAACGGCTGGCCGAGTTGGAGGAGCACGAGGATCAAGAGACCGACCGATCCGCCAAGAAGGTGGTGAAGCGAAAGGTTCGTGCCAAGGCCAGCAAAGAGGCGCCGAAGAAGGCCTATTGGGGCGTGTTTTCGCAATCGTTGACGCAGGTGGCGCAATTCGAGTACAGCGAGCGGGAGGAGGCGGACAAGCGGGCGAAAGAATTGACGGAGTCGAAGAAGACCCCGCATTTCGTGCAACTGGTCAAAAAGCCAATCGAGGAGTGAGGTCACGCTCAGCCCGTGGGTAGAAAGAGGAGTCGCAAGACCGTCCCCTGGGGTCCGCGAAGGAGGCTGGCGTTGGATTTAGGGGGAGGCGGGTCTTGGGATTTTGGCGGCACGCGGACATATCGGCGATTTCCATCAGTCACACTATCACTTGGCGGGATGCACAGCTATGCACTTTGTAGAGGGTCGAACGGTTGGCATCGATCTGGGAACCACCTATTCCACGCTGGCCTACGTCGACGACAGCGGCACTCCCGTCGCCGTCCCCAATGAAGACGACGATGTGGAAACGGCCAGCCTCATCTTATTGATGGGCAAGGGGCACGTGATCGTCGGTCCGAAGCGCGAGCGGGCCGCGATGGAGGACCCCAAGAACGTCATCGAGCGGATCAAGCGGTACATGGGCCGGGAATACAGCCGAATGTTCGATGGGCGTCCGGTCACCCCCGAGTTCGTCTCCGGTCTGATCTTGAAGAAACTCAAGCAAGACGCCGAAAAACGCATCGGTCCCATCGGCAACGCCGTGGTGACGGTTCCCTACTACTTCAACGATACCCGCCGCAAGGCCACCCAGGACGCGGGAAAGATCGCCGGCCTGAACGTCATCGACATCATGAACGAGCCGACGGCGGCGACGCTCACCTACGCCTGGCACAAAGGCGAGTTGGGCGCCACGGCGAGCGAATTCGGCAAACCGAAAAAGGCATTGGTCTATGACCTGGGCGGGGGCACCTTCGACGTGACGCTCGTCCAGTACACGCCCACCCATTTCCAGGTCCTCGCCACCGACGGCGACACCGAACTGGGCGGCATCGACTGGAACGAGCGTCTGGCCAATTACGTGGCCGACGAATTCGTGGCCCGATTCGGCGACGATCCCCGCGACAGCGAACAGACCTTGCAGATCCTCCGCAACGAGTGCGACCTGAAAAAGATCGAACTGACGGAGAAGACGGAAACCAAGATCCTTTGCCGCCACGCCGGCAAGACGCTGACGCTGCCGATTACCCGGGCAAAATTCGACCAGCTCACCGCCGACCTGTTGCAGCGGACGGCCGATACGGTCCAATTGGTGCTCGAACAAGCCAAGTTGACTCCCAAGGATCTCGACGCCGTGGTCCTGGTGGGCGGCTCGACGCTCATGCCCCAGGTCCGGCAGATGATGCGGAACTTGATGGGGCGCGAACCGTACACGGGAATCTCTCCCTACGTTTCCGTGGCGCTGGGGGCGGCCATTCACGCCGCCATCCTCGAGGCCCAGCACCGACCCGAGAGCGGAATGGCCGAAACCGTGCGCAAGATGCTCGGGGCGGTGAAACAGGAGAACGTCAATTCCCACGGGCTGGGGATCGTGGTCAAGGAGCCGGGCACCGGCCGCACCATCAACCACGTCATGATCCCCAAGAACACCCGATTGCCCGCCTCCGTCAGCCAGGTTTTCCAAACGGTTCAGGACAACCAGCGCCGCGTCAACGTGCAGGTCATGGAAGGCGACGCCCCCGATCCCGAGGCCTGCTCCCTGTTGGGCAACTGCCGGATTTTCGATCTGCCCGAAAACTTGCCCAAAGGCTCGCCGGTGGAAGTGACTTATGCCTTCGACACCGCGGGCCGGATCAGCGTCACGGCGCGCGACAAGACCGGCGGCAGGGAAGCCTCGATCGAGATTCAGCGTCGAGGCACGCTCACCGAAGAACAGGTCGACGCCTTCGGCAAACTGGCCGCGGAGTACAAAGTCGAGTAGAACCGCCAGGGATGCGGTTCGGGGATAAGCAGCCAACCCGCCGCTTTGGCGGTTTTCGGCGAAATCGCGCCCTGGCCCAACGCCGGTGAGGTCCCATGGCCAAGCAGATCGACGTCTATCGGGAATGGCTCGGAATCACCGAGACCGAGCGGCCGCTCAACTACTACCAGCTCCTGAAACTCAAGCAGTTCGAGGACGATGCGGAAAAGATCCGCGCCAACTACCGCCAGCTCAACGCCCACGTCCGCAAGTATCAGACCGGCGAGTTCGGGCCCCAGTCCCAACAGTTGCTCAACGAGCTGGCCAAGGCCATGCTCTGTCTGACCGATGCCCAGCGGAAGAGCGATTACGACGCTTCGTTGGGTCGGATCCGGGTCGAGGAAGGCAAACGTCCGACCTTCGAGCAGATTCTCCTTTCGCGCAAGATGCTCACGCCGGAACAACTCAACCGGGTGCGGGCGTTTGCCGACGCCGTGGGCCTGCCCATCCGCGACGCCCTCTTGCAACAGAAATCCGTCGCGCCCGAGGCGGTCATGCAGGCGTATGCGGAATCGGTAGGGCTTCCTTACGTCGATCTGGCGGAGACGGGGATCGATGAGTCGCTGGTTCTCCAGATCCCCCCGGCCGTCGCGCGCAACTTTTCCTGCGTGCCGGTGATGGTGGACGACGGGCAGTTGCTCATCGCCTCGCCGAATCCGTTGAATCCCGACATGGAAGAGCATCTGCGTCACCGGGTGGGGATGCCGGTGCGGAGCGTGTTTTGCACGCCGGCGGGCGTGAACGCGGCCATCGAGAAGTACTATTCCCGCGAAGCCCTTCAGGCCGCCGCCGCGGCCGCGAAGCAGGCGGCCGCCAAGGCCCCCTCCGCCAAACCCGAACCCGCGGCCAAATCCGCCGCCGCGGCCAAAACCCAAGCGCCCGCCTCCGCCGAAGAAGCCGACGCCAAGACGGCCGGCCCGGAGGGCTTCAAACGCACGCTGATGATCGCCTGGATCGTCTTCATGGCCCTGATGATCTTGTTTATCGCCTACAAGATGTTCACTGCGTGACGCGTTTATGCAGGACATCCTTTTCGAGTACGAGCTGAACCCAACCACCTGGGCGTATCTCTCGGCTCTGCTGGCGATCGGCATCTATTTCAAGTTCAACCGCGTCTTCAGCTTGCGAAACCTGGACCTGCTCGGCCTGGTGTTCTTTTCGCCAGGCCTGTTGGTCGTATTTCATGGCATGGTCACCGGCTCGGAGAGCCTCGTGAAAGTTGGCTACTCGTGGCTGTTCAGCATGGGGGCGTTTTTCGTGATCCGCCTCTTTCTGGACCCGCTTCTGGTCCGGCGTCCCAAGCTCGATCCGAACCTCACCGCTGATGGACTTACGTTCACTGGCATCGCCATCCTGGTTTTTCTCGCGGCCAACCTGGTGTCGAATCAACCTCCGCGACGACTCGAACATGTCTTGGCCCAGGACCAGGCTTGGGGGCTGACCAGCCCGGGATACCGCCCTTTCCACTACCTCGCCAGCTTTGTCAACCTGCGTCCCGGCGACGACGCGCCGCGGCAGCCGAAGACCGACTGGCCCTATCCCCCGATCCACGTCCAGGTGCCGATTGCCCGCGGCGTCATCATGGCGGCCCAATTCGCCGTCGTCCTTGGCGTGATCTTGATCGGCTATTATCATTTCGAGAGCCTGCACACGGGCATGGCAGCCGCCGTCTTGTACCTGCTTTTGCCTTACGTGGGGCAGATGGGCGGGAGAATCGACCACGTGGTCCCCGCCGCATTGCTGGTTTGGGCCATGGTCGCTTATCGTCGCCCGATGGTCTTCGGATTCCTCCTCGGTCTAGCGGGCGGGCTGGTCTTCTATCCCCTGGGCCTCCTGCCACTGGGGTGCAGCTTTTATTGGCAACGGGGCTTCCGCCGGTATATCGCTGGCACGCTCCTGGCGATCGTGTTGCTGATCGTCTTCTTGGCCGTTCTGGCGGGGAGCCGCGAATCGTTTCTCGCCCAACTTGGGCAGATGTTCGGAACCACGCTATTTCCACGGGACAATATCGTCGGCTTCTGGCAAGCCTATCGGCCCGCCTACCGGATCCCCGTGCTCGCCCTGTTCCTGGTCCTCTGCGGCAGCCTTGCCCTGTGGCCCGCCCAAAAGAATTTTGGCACCCTGTTGAGCTGTTCGGCCACCATCATGTTGGCCAGCCAGTTCTGCCATACCTTCGAAGGTGGGCTGTACATGGCGTGGTATTTGCCGCTTCTGGTGCTGACCAGCTTTCGGCCGAATCTCGAGGACCGCGTCGCGCTGAACACCGTGATCGAACGACACGCCGCGTGGGTCCACCGCCTCGAACAGCGCCTGCGGCGGTAGGGTAGCGGGGTGGCGGAGGGCCGTTTGTGGACCGGGCATCTCGCGCCGCGGCGGGGAAAACCACCGTCGTTTTGCCCGCGAAAATAGCCGTTCCTCGCTCGCACCCCAAATCGGAAAAGAAAAAAAGCCAGCAAGTCACGGTGACCGCTGGCCCAAAGAGGCGCCGCCCGGATTCGAACCGGGGATGGCGGATTTGCAATCCGCTGCCTTAGCCGCTTGGCTACGGCGCCTAGTCAAACTAGCCACATGGACGACAAAACTCTCGACCGACGTCAGGGTGTCTGCCCGCAGGAATAGTCGCTAGCCCCTCAATACCGGGCGCAAAACGCCCGTCAGCCCCCACTCCCCTCTTTCGGATGACGCCAAGGCAGACCGGAAACTCGTCTCTTAAGGTCAGCCTGATAAAACTGGTTCCCCAAGCTTACGGCTGAGCGTCAGTGAAAGTAAATCGGCATTTTTCCTCGGTAACGATGAGGTCAATCCTAACAAATCCGCAAGGCAGGCGGAAGGGGCAAGAGAAGCCTTCTTTCCGCGGGCAAGATGGCAGCCCTTGTGTTCACTTACTCGCCCACGTAGGGTATCAGGGCCATGAATCGGGCCCGCTTGATCGCCGCGGTCACCGCGTGCTGGCTCACCGCCGAGCACCCGCTCTTCCGCCGCCCGATGATCTTCCCTTGACGGTTCGTGAGCTTCTTGAGCAATTCAACGTCTTTGTAATCCACATACATCGGCCGGGGGCGCTTTCCATCCACAAACAGTGGGTCTTTTTTCTTGCCGCGGGCCTTTGCCTTGGCCCGGCGCTTGCTCGTGCGACTGATTTTGGCCGTTTGATTGGGTTTTTGCATGAACCGTCACCTGTTCGAGACCACGTTAGTATCCAAGCCTTCATACACCCCGGATGGGCCATACGGAGGCGTTTTTCGCCACGGAAACGGGCCGTCTTTGCCCGCCAACCCCATAGTTTATCGGCAAAGGCGGGTAATGCAACCCGACTCGCTCCTCGCCGAGGAGCAAGGCCCCAGTTGGCCTGATTTTTTCCGGGTAATGGCCGCACTGAATGTGTTCAAACGCGGCGTTGGAGTCGCACGATGCCTGCGGAGGTTTCCGCCGTGACACCGCCAGGAAACGCCTGGGCGCGGCGCTGAACCGACGGTTGGGCCAATGCCGCCAGCAAGTCCCAATGCGCAAACCCCATCTGCCGCAGCGGCCACCCCTGGCGCTGCCAGACTGCCATGAACATCGCGCGGACCACATAGGGTGATTGCCGTGGAACTCGGCCGAAATCCAAGCACACCGTCTGAGGGTCCGACTCGACCAGACACTTTTCCAGTTGAAGTTCAACCATCGGCTCGATGGCCGATTGGACCTCGGCGGCAAGCCTTCCCAGCCGCAGTAGGGCCTCGACCAGGTTCGGGTTGAATTGATCGATCAGTTCGGGCAGGAGTTGGCAGCGAATGCGATTTCTCGTGCGGCGGACGTCGAAGTTGGTCGCGTCGAGGCGATAGTCCTCGCCAAGGTCGCGTAGATAAGCGTGGATCTCCGCCCGCCGAAACGGCAGCAAGGGCCGAACGAGTGTCACGGCCTCGGAAAGCGGCCTTGTGCGTCGCATCCCCGCAAGCCCACGAATCCCCGTCCCGCGGAGGATCCGGTGAAGGATCGTCTCGGCCTGATCGTCGGCGGTGTGGGCCACGGCGACCAGGCGTGCCCCGACCTTGGCGGCAGTTTCGGTCAAAAACCGATAGCGAGCTTGCCTTGCCCAACCTTCCAGGCCGTGTTTGCCGAAGCGTTGTGGCGGGGCGTCGGGTAGACGCCCCACTTCCAAGGGCAATCGGAGCTGCCGAGCGACGTCGGCCACGAACGCCTCGTCACCGTCGGCCGCCTCGCCACGCAGGCGATGATTGAAATGCGCCACGAGGATTCGACCCTCGCCGCAAGATTTCAGCGCGCAAATCGATCGAAGCAGCGCCATGCTGTCGGGCCCGCCAGAGACGGCCACCAGCACGTTCAATCCCCACCAAGTGGCGGGAGGCCATATCTCGGCGAGTTTTGCCTCGAAGGGATGCCGTTGGGACATGAGTTCAATAGAAGCCAGGGAAGATTCACTCGGCTATGGCTACCCACCGTTGAATTGACCTGTCGCCATCCCGCCGCGAGGATTCATTTCTCGACCGTGCGGAGCCAAGGCTGCGGAGGACTGTGGCCCTCGCTTTATCGCCGATTCCCTCGCGTTTGACCTTCAATGCCGGGAGGGCGAGGTCCCCCGCGTCCGCTTTCTCTTGCGTCCCAACAGAGCGGACCTCGACGGCGGAACTGTACAACGCCGGGTTGCTTTCGTAAGGTGTTGCTGCCATAATCGTATGAGTTGACATTTTGGATTGACAGTCTATCCCCAAATCGGTGCGATCCTTGATCGCCAGGAGCGTTCCTTGGACGTTGATGAGATCTTCGTGGCCGCTCATTTGTGGGGATAGGCTCGCGGGACAGTTTGTTGGGAATCCATTGTAATTGAACGGTTGCGAGTGTCTGAGGCAGCCCGAAGATGGCGCCTCGCGCAAGGCGATTGCCGGCCGGCTAAAAATCGAGCACGGTTTGGCAGATTGAACTGGGTAGTTAGAACCATTCGAAGTTTCGGAGTCACTGGCCCGATGGACTGGATCGCGGCGTGGTTGTGGTGCATCGTCAGGTGGATGGCTGGCGGATCAGTCGCAGGTGATGTAGAGTGCGCTTTGCCAATCCCCGTCCGACTGCGCCGGAGAAACCGCCCCATCGGTGGCATGGAGTCGAGAAGAGACTTTGGATGGATGACGTTTCTCCCTGCGATGGACGGGTATGGTGGTCCACCGAACCGGACTGACTTGTTCGTGAAGGGGGCATGGGGAGTGCTCTCCGCGGCGGTCGGGGCGGAGCGAGACCCCCGGGTTTCGCTCCAGGCAAGTCGAGCCTCTTTGTGCCCGTCTTTCACGCAGCGGCCAACGAGAAAAGCCTGACGCGATTGGCGCTCTCTTCGCAATAGCCGTGTTTCCGGCGATACCCTGCGTGTCGGAACACGGGCCGTGGCTGTCCCTCCAGACCCTCGCCCGACCCAGGCGACAAGGGGACCACCGTGGACAGCGGGCACCTTTTTTTGACCCATCTCATCTCCGTCGCCATGGCGGCAATCGCCACGTTCGTGGTGATCAAACTGATTGATCGGCTGCGCCGGCGCGATGCGGAGTCCGAGGCGAGGCAGATTCGCGAACGTGCGTTGCAAGACGCCGAAAATCGGCGGCGCGAGGTGGAACTGGAACTGAAAGAACTCGTGTTGCAGCAGAAAGCCGAAGGCGAGCGGGAACTGCGCGCGGCCCGGGAGGAACTCCATCAACGCGAACGCGCGTTGGACAAACGGCAAGACGCCCTGGAACAGCAGGCCGAGCAATTGCGCAAACAGGAGCGAATCGTCGAGCAAACCCAGCGCAAACTCACCGAGCGAATTCAAGACGTCAATCGCCGGAAGGAGGAACTGTCGAAACTCCTCGACCTCCAGCGCCAGACGCTGCACGAACTGAGTGGATTGACTCGGGAAGAAGCCACCAAACGGTTGCTCGACGTGCTCGACGCCCAACTGCAACAGGAGGCGGGCGCGGTCATCCTGAAACACGAAAAGCGGATGGCCGAGATATGCGAGCAGCGGGTGCGGGAAGTGCTTCTCACGTCGCTTCAACGCTACGCCGCCAGCCATACGGCGGAGACGACCACCAGCACGGTCGACATCCCCAACGACGAAATGAAAGGCCGGATCATTGGCCGCGAGGGCCGCAATATCCGCGCTTTCGAGAAGGCCACCGGCGTGGACGTGATCATCGACGACACGCCCGGCGTGGTCATCGTCAGCGCCTTCGACATGATTCGCCGCGAAGTGGCCAGGATTTCGCTCAACAAGCTCATCGCCGACGGACGCATCCATCCGGCGCGGATCGAGGAAATCGTGGCCGAGACGCAGGCCGAGATGGAGCGAAACATCCAGAAGCTCGGCGAGGCGGCGTGCCAGGAGGTCGATGTCCACGGCCTCCACGAACGCATCATCAATCTGTTGGGCCGACTGCACTATCGAACCAGCTACAGCCAGAACGTCTTGCGCCATTCGATCGAGGTTGCCTTCCTGGCTGGGATGTTGGCCGATGAGATCGGGCTGAACGGGGCCTTGGCGCGGCGATGCGGACTGTTGCACGACATCGGCAAGGCCGCGGACCACGAGGCCGAGGGCGGCCACCCCAAGATCGGGGGCGACCTGTTGAAACGGTATGGCGAGTGCCGGGAGGTGATTCACGCCGCCGTCGGGCACCACGACGATCTCCGCGTGGAAAACCCGTATACGGTCCTCGTCGCCGCCGCCGACGCGTGCAGCGCCTCGCGCCCCGGGGCACGCCGCGAAACCCTGGAACGGTACATCAAACGCATGGAGGAACTGGAGTCGATCGCCTCCGAGTTTCCCGGCGTCGAACAGGCTTATGCCATTCAGGCTGGCCGCGAGCTGCGGGTGTTGGTCTCGGCGAAGGACACCAGCGATGAAACGGCCGCCAAGGTGTGTCGCGACATCGTCAAGGCATTCGAGGAACGGCTCACCTATCCCGGTGAAATCAAAGTCACCGTACTCCGGGAAACGCGATTTACCGAGATCGCCCGCTAAGATGCCTGAGACATTCGCAACGCATCCCTCGGTTTGACTGATCGCGGTCTGGTTTGCTTCCCCGCGGGCGAGAAAGCGGTAAAATAGGTGAGGAGATCGGCCGCCCTGGGGAAGTCAGATTGCCCCCGGGGATGGATGGTCGGTTTTTCGTGGCCTTCTATCATGTTCGTGCTGTCGGTGCGGATACTTTGGGGAGCCGATACTTTGCCCGTTGGGCGCCGCAATTTTAGTTCCCGGCCGCGTGTATAGCCGCATTCTACCTCGGTGGAGGCAGATGCGGATCACACAACCCGGGTCCGAGGTGCCCCCTTTGTGGTAACGGGCTCTCAGCAACGCACCGCCACGGCATTGCGGTGGAAGGCCTCCTTTTTTTCTCGCCGGCGAGCGGTCGCCGTGTGGTTTGTCGCAACCGCTCACGGGGACCGGCCCCCTCCGGGATGCATGTTCCGTGAAGGGTTACGATTTGTCTTCTCCAACATGGTCCGTACAATGGTCCCGATGAAAGAGCTAACGACGGAACTGGCATCGAAGCGTGATCGGCTTCTGGACTTGCTTCGTGGCTTGGGAAGCTGCGCGGTCGCTTTTTCCGGCGGACTGGACAGCACGGTCTTGGCCAAGGCGGCCCAACTGTCGCTTGGCGATCGGGCCGTCGCGGTGACGGGGGTAAGCGAAAGCCTGGCCAGCGGCGAACTGGACGAGTGCCGCGAGCTGGCCCGGCTGATCGGCATCCGCCACGAGGTGATTCGCACCGAGGAGCTGTCCAACCCCGAGTACCAGAAAAACCGCTCCGATCGTTGTTATCACTGCAAGACCGAGTTGTTTACCCAGTTGGAGAAGATTGCCGACCGGTTGAACGTGGCCGTGGTGGTCGATGGTTCGAACCGCGACGATCACGGCGAGCACCGGCCCGGCCTGCGGGCCGCGCGGGACCGCCGGGTGCGGAGTCCCCTGGCCGAGTGTGGGCTGACCAAACAGGAGATCCGCGCGTTGGCCGCCCATTGGGGACTGCCCACCTGGGACAAGCCCGCCTCGCCTTGCCTGAGCAGCCGCATCGCCTACGGGGAAGAGGTCACGGCCGAGCGGCTGGCGATGATCGACCGCTCCGAGCGTTTCTTGCGCCGGCACGGTTTCCAACCGCTCCGTGTGCGATACCACAAAGGCGACATGGCGCGGATCGAGGTGGCCGCGGACTCCATTGCCAGGTTCCTCGATGCGGATTTCCGCCGCCAGGTGGTAAGCGAACTGAAAGCGGCCGGCTTCAAGTACGTTTCGCTCGATTTGGAAGGTTTTCGCTCTGGCAGTTTGAACGCGGTGCTCCCGGCCGACAGCTTGACCATTCTCGGACAGTAACGGCGGACCCGCTCGACCTTCCCTCCCCTTCCCTGCCAGCTTCTCGCCTGCGTCCTGCGTTGGCGACCTTGAAACTCGTCCCGACGCGGGTCTTTCCGATCGCATTCAAGGCCGCGGCACGCGAGTTGCGTAATCCCTTGTCTTGCACGGGATAAGCGGTCCTTGCGCGTGGCACGGGCCGCGACGAGTTGCAGAAATGTGCCACTTGCCGTGCGACGCGATGTGCAATTTCTGCACGAGACTCGATCGGTGGTTTCAAGAGAAAGGGAGTCAGTCATGAGAGCGATGTGGACGAGCGTGATGGTGGCCGCGTTGTGCTGCGGCCTGGTTGGTCTTGGTCATGCCGCGGAAGGGAACGCCGCAAAGCCCGGGGCGGCGTCAAAAGGCGGGGCAACATCCGCGGCAATCCCCCGCGCGGACCTCCGCGCCGAAATCCATCGCACGATGGCGGCCTTGATCGAGGCCCAGGCCGCCGAGAAGCCGGATCCGGAGAAGATCGACGCCCTGACGAAGGAGCTTCAACGGCTCCGGGCCGAGTGTTGGGCCCAAGGCGGGCCGGCGGTAGGGATGGGATTTGGGCCGGGCCGCGGCATGGGCTATGGCCGCGGGGCTGGTTGGGGGA
>Ga0209101_1000417_pt1 | contig 35112 bp, 28 predicted proteins | sample ConPoolayeCmetaG_FD_185481 | JGI IMG/M metagenome (GOLD analysis project Ga0209101, IMG submission 185481) | Hot spring microbial mat communities from California, USA to study Microbial Dark Matter (Phase II) - Cone Pool mat layer C metaG... ...
TCTGTGAAGAACGACCACACCGCCCCGTCCCGCTGCTCGACGTGGCGATGTTCCCCCGGCCAGAAGCGTCGCAGCTCGTCGCTGGCCAGGTCGCGGCAAGGCAGGACCGCGACCGGAGCGAAGAGCGTCGTCGCCACAGGCGTTTCGGGAGCGTCTGTGCGCCAGGCGTCCGGCGGTGCCGCCTCCGCGAGCGCGAGGGCCCGCTCGACCACGACGAGATCGTCGCTCGAGGAGGGACGCGCGTGATCGGGCTCGAGCCAGGCGAAGAACCCGCGCGTCGCGACCTTCCCGGGAGCCAAGCGCAGCATCGCATCTTGCACGGCTACCATCGCGTGCTCGTGCTGGCGGCGGCGGCCGGGGAGCGCCGCTGCAGCCAAGCCGCTGGGCATGGCGTCGATCCGTCCCGCGATGCCGTAGACGTCCAGCGCATCGGTGGCAAAGCTCACCGCTCGCGCGAGCGAGCCATGCACGATCCAGGGATGACGGCCGGCTACCGGGAGGTTCTGCCGCGTGGCGACGCACCAGCCATGCCGCGGATGGTCGAGCGGCGTGTGGTCCAGGTAGTGGCTGGTATAGTACTCGTTGGTGCGGATCGCCGCATACGCCGCCAGGCCGAGATCCTGCACCAGCACGAGATCCACGGCGACCGCCGTCGCATTGCCGTTCTCGAGACGCACATGCCAGAACCAGGCCGGGGCCCGGGCCGCGAGCATGAAAGCCACGTCAAAGCGGATGCCCTGCCATGAGCCTCGAGCCCGGATGCTGTGCTCATCGCTCCACACGCGGGCGGTGCTGCACGGCCCGAACAGCGGGGTCCAGGCGACCGTGGCACTGTGGCAGCGCAGATAGAGGTTTGCCGGTCCGCCCTCGACCTCGCTCGCGGGAAAGAGATTGACCACGACGCCCTCGTGCACGAGTCGCCGGATCGTGCCGTTGGCGTTCCACTCCGCGAGCACGCCGGCCGGGCTCGAGAGACGTCGCGGCACGCTACGCGGCGAGCGGGTGGTCGTGGCAGGCCGTGCTCAGCGCAGACGCGCCAGCCGCTCCATGATCTGCGTGGTCGCGGAGTTCATGGCCGCACGGTTCGCCTGACCCAGCGCACTGGCGGCGAAGGCATTGCTCGCCTTTCCCACGCCGAAGAGCGAGAAGCCGCTGGCTGCCGTCTCCGCGGTGAAGCTGCCGTTCGCCATCGCTGTCCCGACCACCCGGCCGTTGCGCGGATCGACGATCTTGAGGTCCATGGCCACCGATCCCGTGCGCCGGGCCACGGTGTTTTCGAAGGTCGGATTCGCCGCCGCGATTCCCGCACCGGTCGCAGTGGCGGCCGTGTTGCCCGCAATCGCGCCGCCGATCGCCAGCGCTGCGCCGAGGGCCCCGAGCGACCCGCCCGTCGACTGGCCGCTCGCCTCGGCGATCTCGTTGAACTCGGTCACCGAGCCGCGAATCACGAAGGGACCGACCTCTCCTTTGCCCCGGTCGACGAGCTTTGCGGGATTCCCCGCATGCTGCTGGTAGTACTGCCAGTCGATCACAGCGATGTTCCCCGCATTGCCGAGCGCCGTCACGAGCTGCGACGCGATCGCGGCACCGATGTCACCCTGCGCTCCCTGCGGTGGAGGATTGTAGGCCTGCGCCTGCGGGCCCTCGGGCAGCAGCCCCCATCCCCAGGGTCCCCAGCCGCGGCGCCGTCCAGGAACGGGCGGCGCGCCGCCGCCCCCGCCGGAGCCGTCCGCATCGAAGGTGAAGGGCTCGACGGTCACGACATAGGTGGGCAGCGAGGGATCGTAGGGGATTTGCACCACCTCGACCTGCGTCGATTCTGGCGCGGTTTGCGTCGCCCGCACGGACGACTTGTCGACGGTGGCCGTGGCGCAGGCGCTGAGCACCACGCAGGCCGAGAGCAGCAGCATCCGCATCGTATCGAACCTCCTCCCTGACGAGCAGGCTGCCCGCAAGCTCCGCGATCCGCAAGCATCGCGTGGGATTTTTCCGGGCCGTTGACACCACGCACGAGGCGCCGGTAACCTCTCCTCCCCTCGGTGCCCCCCGGAGGGGGCGAACACCGAGCAAGCTCCACGGTGATCGCCATGCGAATGCTTTTTCCCGGACTGCGTGAACGCCGGGCCATTGACCGGCAACTCAGTGATTTCTTTCGAGAACATCGCGAGCACGACTTTCGGCGCGCAATCTCGGGCTTGAGCCGCTTCTACCATTTGCGATCCCCAAAAGTAGAGTGGTTCGAGTACCTCGATTGGGGTAAAACTGCAGGCCGGTGCTACGAGGATGGCAAGATCCACCTTGTCCATCCCGAGAACTGGAAGCGGGGGCGGAAGTACAACTCCGAGCGCCAGTGGATCCAGACGGTCTATCACGAGCTCGGACACTACGTGCTGTGGGCTGACGCAGAGCGAAAGGCCGATCAGTTCGCCTACCGCTTCGTTCGGGGTATCGCCGCGAACGGGCGCAATGGCGGAAGCGCCGTACGCCGCGGGATCACCCAGTCACGTCCTCACCGCCGTCGACGCCGATCACGTTCCCGTTGATCCACCCTGCGCCGGGCAAGGTCAGGGCGACGATCGCGCCCGCCACATCCTCCGGGACGGTGAGCCGCCCGCCAGGATTGCGCCGCCGCGCCTCGGCGAACATGTAATCGGCCGCGGGAATCTTGCGGGCAGCGGGCGTGTCGGTCACGCCGGCCCGAATGGCGTTCACGGTGATCCCCGCCGCGCCCAGCTCGAGCGCGAGCTGGCGCACGTGCGACTCGAGCGCGGCCTTGGCAGCCGAGACAGCGCCATAGAAGGGCAGCACCCGTGCTCCGCCCGCGCTCGTCATGGCGAAGATACGGCTTCCCGGGCCGAGCAGCCCGCGCTCGTGCAGGTCCTGGACCCAGTAGACGAGCGAGTGAGCCATCACGTCGAGTGTCATCTCGAGCTGGGCCTTGGTCGTCCGCTCGCGGGGATCCGCAGTCACGAAGGGTTTGAGCGTCCCGAACGCCAGCGAATGCAGGAGCACTCGGACGGGCTGTCCACCGCCAAGCTCGCGGAGCCGATCGCAGACCTCGGCACGCTTTGCCGCATCGGCCGCGTTGACGTTGAAAAAGTGCGCTGCAGCGCCCGCCGCCCGCACGTCCGCGGCCACGGCCTCCGCCAGCGGGAGCGTCGACTTGCGATCGAGATGCACGCCGACGATGTTCATCCCCCGCCGGGCGAGCTCGCGGGCGGCGGCAGCGCCGAAGCCGCTCGACGCCCCGAGAATCAGGCCCCACGCGCCCGCAAACGGCCGCCACGCCTCCATCCCTGCGGGCCGAGGGATAGCGAGAAGCGGCGCGGCCAGCAACGCCACGACGCCAGTGGACCGCGATGCCGCGGGCCGGTAGGCTAGCCGCATGGGCGGCAAGGGCGATCGGCCGCCGGCCCTGGCCAATCGCTGGTGGGTCGACGAGCAGCGTGACGAGCAGGGCGATCTCGTCGAGCAGCCCCGCGTCCCGCTCTCGTTCTTTCGCAGCGCGATTGGCTTCGACCAGGACCGGGCGCAGCAGCGTCTCACCGAGACGAACCGCAAGTGGTTCGACGAGGCCGATGCGCCGCCGGGCGAGTGGGCTATCCTGCATCTCGTCGACGACCAACGGGTACCCGAATCACGAGTGAAGAAAGTGTTGGCTGCCTTCGAGGTCCCGAAGGAGGGACGCGCCGTGCTGCTCGATTCGGGCAATGCGCTCCGCGCCATCATCACCGGATCGCCCCCCGGGCAGCGCCTGGTCGAGGTTCGCATCGGCAAGTCCTCGTCCTTCGATGCCTGGGTCGAGGGCGAATGGGTGTGCGAGCGCACGTTCCGCGACCCGGACGACTGCCTGCGACGCGCGCCCAGACTCGTGCGCGATTACCTCGTGCGCGGGCGCGGCACGCCGATCCGGGGCTGAGCCGGCGGCTCTTTCCCTCGGCGATCGGCTGCGCTATTGCAGCCCGCAGACGTCGCGATGCGGCGTCGACAGGCAAGGGGGAGCGTACCGTGGGCGAACAGTTCGACGACGAGGCAGCGAAGAAGCGGGTGCAAGAGGCCGCGTGGCAGTGGACCCAGCGCCTGCTGGTGCTCCTGGTCGTGTTTGGCTTCGGCTTCTTCGCCTCGTGGCTCGCCTACGGCTATGGTCCGCAGGGCGCTCCGGCGCTCCGTGCCGAAACCGAGCGACTGAATGCCGAGCTGGTCGATCGCAAGAACAAGCAGGTCGATATCGAAGGCAAGCTGACGGTCGCCGAGGGTCGGCTCACGCAGTGCAACACCGAGCTGTCCAAGGCCCGGACGCTCATCGCCGAGCTCCAGCAAAAGCTCCAGGCGCAGGGGCGCTAGCACTGGGGCTCAGATCACTCCCGTTGCACGCAACTGGGCGAGCTCGTCTCCCCCGAGGCCGAGGAGCTCGCGATAGACCTCGTCGGTATGCTCGCCGAGCGCAGGGCCCAGGCGATGAACCTTGCCTGGCGTGCGCGAGAGCTTGGCGACGACCCCCGGAACGACAAGCTCGCCGAGCTGCGGGTGCGGAAGCCGCTCGAGCATCCCACGCGCGAGCAGCTGGGAGTGGCCGAGCAGCTGATCGATCGTGTGGACTGGCGCGCAGGGGACATTCGCGCCCTCGGGGCCGAGCGTGCTCGTCACCTCCTCGACGGTCCGCCCGGCGACCCAGTCGCCCACGATGCCGTTGATCTCGTCGCTGTGCCGCACCCGTCCCCCCACGCCACGGAAGCGGGGATCCTCGCCGAGCTCGGGCCGGCCGATTGCCGTGGCGAGCCGCCGAAAGAGCTTGTTGCTGCCGATGGCGATCACGACCCAACCATCGCGCGCGCGATAACAGTCGTAGGGCGCGGTGCCGAGGTGACGGTTTCCCACGCGCTGCGGTAGTCGGCCCGATGCGGCGTACAGAGAGGCCCAGCAGTCGATCACCGAGAACATGGCGTCCATGCCCGAGACATCGACCGCCTGCCCCCGGCCGGTCCGGTCGCGGGCGCAGAGCGCGCCGAGCACGCCGATGGCGCCGAACATGCCCTGGAGGTAATCACCGAGCGAGCCTCCGCCGCGCGTTGGCGGTCCGCCGGGAAATCCGGTGAGGGACATGAAGCCGCTCACCGCCTGCGTGACAATGTCGTAGGAAGGCCGGGGTGCCCAGGGGCCCGTCTGGCCGAATCCCGAGAGACTGGCCACGATCAGCCGCGGGTGATCCCGACAGAGCTGCTCCGGGGCCAACCCCCAGCGGGCCAGCGTGCCACCGGCGAAGTTCTCGACGAGCACATCGACGTGCGGCAGCAAGCGGCGCAACAGCTCGCGCCCGGCCTCGTGCCGGAGATCGAGCGTGATCCCGCGCTTGTTGCGATTCAATGCGAGGAAGAACACGGGCACCCCATCGACCGGGGGATAGGCGAAGCGGCCCTCGTCGCCCCCCCGCGGCGCCTCCACCTTGATGACGTCCGCCCCGAGATCGGCCAGGATGGCCGTACAGAACGGCCCGGCAACGAAGCGGGTCAGGTCGAGGACCCGGATCCCGGCGAGCGCAGTCATCGGAGGACCGCAGCCCGGCCCTGCGAGGAGCGATGCCAGCTCACGACTTGGTCGCCGCGAGCTGCTGCTTCCAGTCGAGGATCCGGGCCTTGCCCGCTTCGGCCTCGGCCTCGGGAATCATCCCGGCCGCCTGGTAGAGGCGCGAGAGCGTCGTGTGCGCCAGCACATCATCTGGCGCGAGCTCGCAGAGCCGGTGCCCGGCCTCGATGGCCTCCTCGAGGCGACCCAGGTCCTGGAGCGCCAGGGCGAGCCCTTGCCAGGCATCGGCGAACGCCTCGTCGAGGGCAATCGCTTCGCGGTAGCGCGCCACGGCATCCTCGGGACGGCCCTCGGCGACCAGATCCACGGCCTCGTCGTACAGGGCATACTTGTCGGCCATACGCGCAGCCTAGCTGGATGCGCGTGCCGGGGCGAGCTGCTAGGGTCGAGCGTGTCGCTTCTCGCCGAGCTGGCCGCGACGATCCGCGCTGCCGGGCCGGCAGCCCGCGGGTTCCCCTTCGAGCGCTGGGCCTGGCGCGTCTTCGAGTACCAGTACGAGCGCAATCCGGCCTATCGCCAGCTGTGCGACCGTCGGGGCATCAGCCCGCGCACCGTCGCGCGCTGGCAAGACATTCCCGCCGTGCCCGCAGCCGCCTTTCGCCAGGCCGACCTGGCCTGCGGGCCTGCGGAGGCCGTCTTTCGCTCGAGCGGGACGACGGCCGGTGATGGGATGCGAAGCCGACATGCGGTCCCCTCGCTCGACCTCTACCGGGCGTCGGCCGTCCCCACCTTCGCCCACTTTCTGCTGCCCGACGCGGTCCGGTTGCCCATGCTGGCCCTGCTGCCGCCTCCGGAGCTCGCGCCGGCCTCGTCCCTGGTGCGGATGTGCGCCTGGGTGGGTGAGGAGCTGTGCACGGGCGTCGAGTGGTTCGCCGACGACACCGGGCTCCGACGCGATGCCCTGCAGGCTCGCCTGGTGGCCGCGGCAGACAGCGGCGAGGCCGTGGTGCTCGCCGGCCCGACTGCGGCCTTTGCCGCGCTGTTCGAGAGTGGATGGCGCGTGCGCCTCGGTCCTGGCAGTCGGTTGATGGACACCGGCGGGGCCAAGGGCATGTGCCGGCCGCTGTCGCGTGCTGGCTTTCTCCGGGCCTGTTGGCATCACCTCGGGCTTGCGGCCTACTGGTGCGTGAACGAATACGGCATGAGCGAGCTCTGTTCGCAGCGCTACGAGAGCGTGCTCCACGAACGCTTCGCTGGCGCCAGCCTGGCCCCGCGCCGCCTGCTGGCGCCACCGTGGCTACGCACGCGGGTGCTCGATCCGGACACGCTCGAGGAGGTATCAGCCGGCGCTCCCGGGCTGCTTTGCCATCACGACCTGGCCAACGCGGGCTCGGTGGCCGTCGTGCTCACGGACGACCTGGGACGTGCCGTGGACGACGGCATCGCGGTGCTCGGGCGGGTGCCTGGTGCGCCGGCGCGCGGCTGCGGCCTGCTTCTGCGCGAGCTCGATGAGCGCTGACGAGCGAGCGGACCTGCCGGCGGCACCGACGAGCCGCGAGATCGCGCGCGCCCTCGACAGGGCGCTCGAGGTACGCCAGCGGCTTCGCGACCGTTCCCCGCGCGAGACCGCAACAGCGCTGGCGGCGGCGGCCCGGCGCTGGATCGAGGACGAGGAGCTCCATCGCGGGCTGCCGGCGGTGGCGCGACTGTCGGCGCCGATGGTGGGCTCCGTGCTCCCGCGGGTGGCCGCGGCGCTCGACGTCGAGGCGATGGTCGAGCTCGTGAACCGGGAGCGCGGGATGAGTCCACCCCCCGGGCTGGTGGCGGCCGTGGTCGCCTCGAACGTGCCCGCACTTGCCGTTCCTGCGATCGCGCTCGGCTGTCTCGCCGGCGCTGCGGTGCTCGTCAAGTCGGGACGTGGCGATCCGCTGTCGGCACCGGCCTTCCACCGGGCACTCGCCGCCGTGGATCCGGAGCTCGCGGCGACCGTGGTGCCGGCATACTGGCCCGGGGGCACATCAGCGCTCGAGCAGGCGGCGCTCGCTCGCGCCGAGGTCGTCGTGGCGAGCGGAAGCGACCTGACGATGGAGGCGCTGCGACGTCGCGTCGGACGGCGGCTCGTCGCCCACGGAACGCGCACGAGCGTGGTCGCGCTCGACATTCGTCGTGAGCGCTGCCTCGACACCCTGGTCAGGGCGGTCGCCCTCGACGTCGTTCTCTACGACCAGCGCGGCTGCCTCTCGCCGCAGGTCGCGCTCGTGGCCGGAGATCGCGAGGCCTTCGCCGACGCGCTCGTGCGCGCGCTGGCGGCGCTGCGCCCCATCCTACCCCCTGGCGAGGCCACGCTGGAAGAGCGCGCCGCCATCCGGCTGGCCATCGAGGAAGCATCGTGGGCCGGAGCGCATGCTGTGCGCGCCGGACTGGGCGGAACGGTGCTCGTCGAGACGTGGGCCGATCTGCGGCCCGGGCCCGGGGGACGCACGATTCGCGTCTGCCCCCTCGACTCGCTGCGCGCGCTTCCAACCGCCCTGCCGCTTGGCCGCATCGAGTGCATCGCCATCTACGGCGACGAGGTCGACGTGGCTGCCCTCGAGGCGCGCGGCGTGGCACGGCTGTGCCAGCCAGGTCGCATGCAGGACCCGCCGCTGGCCTGGCCTCGCGGCCAGCGGCCGGCGCTGGGCTCGCTGCTGCGGCCCGACGATCCCATGCGTACGCTCCTCGACGAGCGCACCCTCCCGGCATCCGCGATGAGGACATGCCCGGAGGCACCGTGAGCGCGGACCTCAGCGCGCTGTTCCGGCGCCACCTCTGTCAGACCTCGGCGATGCCGATGGGTCTCGTGGTGCACTCGGCACGCGGCAGCATCCTCCGCGACGCCGACGGGAACGCATGGCTCGATCTGCTGGCCGGGATGGGCGTCGCCAACATCGGCCACGGCCATCCCGAGGTCCTCGCCGCGCTGCGGGCGCAGGCGGAGCGGCACCTGCACGTCATGGTCTATGGCGAGCTCGTGCAGGAGGCGCAGGTGCGGCTTGCGGCGCGGCTCGCCGCGCTCTGTCCGCCGCCGCTCGACGTCGTCTACTTCACGAACAGCGGCGCCGAGGCAGTCGACGGCGCGCTCAAGACCGCGCGCAAGCACACCGGCCGACGGCGCTTTGTCGCCTTCGAGAACGGCTTTCACGGCGATACCTGGGGTGCGCTGTCGGTCGGCGGTAACCCCGCGTATCGCGCGCCCTTCGAGCCGCTGCTGCCCGAGATCGTCTTTCTCCCCTTCGACGATCCGGGCGCCCTCGAGGCCATCGACACCACCGTGGCTGCGGTCATCGTCGAACCCATTCAAGCGGAAGGCGGCGTGCGTATCCCAGCTCCCAGCTTCCTGCCCGCGCTCCGCGCACGCTGCAGCGCGGTCGGGGCGCTACTCGTCTTCGACGAGGTGGTGACGGCGTTCGGGCGCACCGGCCGGCTCTTCGCCGCCGAGCACTGGGGGGTGGTCCCCGATCTCCTCGTCCTCGCCAAGGCGCTCGGCGGAGGCCTGCCGCTCGGCGCCTTCGTCGGCTCGGCCGAAGTCATGGCGACGCTCGCGCACGACCCACCACTCGCGCACGTGACCACCTTTGGCGGGCACCCCCTCTCCTGTGCAGCCGGTCTGGCAGCGCTCGAGGTCCTGCTGCGCGAGCGGCTCGCCGAGCGGGCCGCCATCCTCGGCGCGACCATGCGAGCGCAGCTCGCTGCCTGCATCGGTCGTGGCGATCTAGTCGACGTCCGTGGCGCGGGGCTGCTTCTCGGCCTCGAGTTCGCCTCCCCTGCCGCCTGCGCCCGCTTCGTCGCACGCGCCTGGGAGCGCCGGCTGATTCTCAACTGGACCCTGCACCGCGATACGACCGTCCGGCTGGCTCCGCCGCTCGTTCTCGGCGAGGACGAGGCCGCCCGCGCGCTCGAGGGCCTCGATGCCGCCCTCGGCTGAGAGCGGGGCACTTTCGTCAGGCCAGACTCAGCCCGCCGCGCGGGAGCCTTCTTCCGACTGCGGCCGAAGCACGGCCAGCGCGGGCGCACTGTGGCCGCCATCGTCCGCGGCTCGCCCCCGCCAGCGTTCCACCCCGCGCTTCGCGTCGTCGAGCACCAGGTAGATCGCGGGCACCAGGACGAGCGTCACACCGGTCGCGAACATCACCCCGAAGGCTAGCGAGATGGCCATCGGAATCAGGAACTGCGCCTGGAGGCTACGCTCGAGCAGCAAGGGGGTGAGCCCAGCGAAGGTGGTCACCGAGGTGAGCAGGATGGGCCGGAAGCGCGCTGCTCCTGCCGTGCGTACGGCTTCCACGAGCGCCACGCCTTCCCGGCGGCGCTGGTTGATCCAGTCGACCATCACCAGGCTGTCGTTCACGACCACGCCCGAGAGGGCGACCATGCCGATGACCGAGAACATGCTCAAGTCCCAGCGCATGAGCACGTGGCCGAGGATCGCCCCAGCCATCCCGAAGGGGATCGCTGTCATGATGATGAGGGGCTGGAGGTAGGAACGTAGCGGAATCGCCAGCAAGGCGTAGATCATGAGGAGCGCCAGCCCGAAGCGTCGCAGCATGGCATCGAGGAACTCGCGTTGTTCGCGTTGTTCGCCCTGGAGCGAGTAGCTGACCCCGGGATGTGCCCCCAGCACCGCCGGCAGATCGCGTGTCCGGGCGGCAGCGATTACCGTGTTGGGATCCACCCGGCTCTCGTCGACCTCGGCGGTGACGGCGATGATGCGCTGGCGGTCCGCGCGGCGAATGGTGGCAAAGCCACGTCCAGCCTCCGCCACGGCGACGGCACTGAACGGCACCTCGGCCCCCTCCCGGGTCCGGATGCGCATCGTCTCGATGTCGCCGAGGGATCGCCGCGCCTCCTGGGGGTAGCGGACCATGACGCGCACGTCGTCGCGTCCGCGCTGGATGCGTTGCGCCTCGTCGCCATAGAACGCCTGCCGCACCTGGCGTGCCAGGTCGTGGAGCGACAACCCCAGGGCTTCGGCCGAGGGAGTGATCTGGAGCTTGATCTCCTGCTTGCCGCCACGGAAGGAGTCGGTCACGTCGAACACGCCTGGATAGGCCGCGAGGCGCCCCTTCAGATCGTCTGCCGCCCGCCGGAGGGTATCCGTGTCGTTGCCGCGCAACTCGATGTTCACCGCCTCGCCGGCGGAGAAGAGGTCGGAGGTGAAGCTCAGCTCCACGGCGTCCGGGATGGGGCCGGTCGCCTCGCGCCACCGCGCAGCGATCTCGGCACTGGTCACGCGGCGGCTCTGGGCGGGTGCCAGCTCGATGTTGACCTCGCCCAGATTGCCCGCGGTGAGCGCGGCGCCGCGCCGGCCCGTGCGATCTTCTTCCTGGCGACGGCGATACGGCTGCTCGCCGATCGCCGCCAGGACGTGGCGGAAGATCCCCGCACCCTCGCCTTCCGCTTCCAGCTCCTGGCGAAGACGCTCCGCGCTCTCCTCGAGGCGCCGAACGGCCTCCGCCGTCACTGCCGCCGGCGTCCCCTGGGGCATCGTCACGAACGCCACCACGTTGTCGCCCTCGACGTGCGGGAAAAACACGAAACGTGCCCAGCCACCGCCAACGAGGCCGGCGACCACGATCAGCACCCCCGCGCCCGATGCCACCGTGAGATAGCGCCAGTCGAGCGCGCGCTCGAGGAAGGGCCCGTATACCGTGCGAACGAAGCGCTGGAGCCCGTGCGCCACCGCGTGCTGCAGCCTCGACCAGGCGCGCGTCACGGCATGGCGGGGATGCTCATCGGGCGGAACGTGGCTCAGATGCGAGGGGAGGACGAGCTGCGACTCGACCAGCGAGAAGAAGAGCGCCGTGATGACCACGAGCGGGATCGAGGCGGTGAGCTTCCCCATGGCGCCGGGAATCGTCAGCAGCGGCGTGAATGCTGCCACCGTGGTCAGCACCCCGAAGATCACGGGCAGCGACACCTCCTGGGCGCCGGCGATGGCAGCGCGCAGCGGGTCAGCCGTGCGCGCCTGGCGGGTGTAGATGTTCTCGCCGACCACGATGGCGTCGTCCACGAGGATCCCGAGCACCAGCAGGAACGCGAACAGCGAGAGCAAATTGATCGAGACATCGAGGAGCGGCAGCATCGCGAGCGTACCCAGGATCGCCACTGGGACGCCGACGCCGACCCAGAACGCGACCCGGAGCCGCATGAACACGGCCAGCACGACGAGCACCAGCGCGAACCCCGTACGGGCGTTCGCCAGCAGCGTATCGAGGCGGGCGCGCAGGAGCTGCGAATCGTCCTGCCAGGTCGTGAGCGTGATCCCGGCCGGCATGCGCGGCTGCGCCTGCGCGACCCAGTCGCGCACCTTGGCGGCGACCTCGAGGGCGCTCTGCTCGCCGACGCGGAACACCTGCACCAGCACGGCGGGTTGGCCATCAAAGCGAGCCGCGACATCGGTCTCCTCGAAGCCGTCGACGACCCTGGCCACGTCCCCCAGCGCGATGCGGGTCCCGTCCGCCCGCGACACCAGGGGCAGGCGCTCGAACTCCGCTCCGCGATAGGCTTGCCCTTTGGTTCGGAGGAGGATCTCGCCTCCCTCGCTGCGCAGCGAGCCGGCCGGCAGGTCGACTGACGAGCGGCGCACCGCCGCCACGACGTCGTCGAAACTGAGTTGGTAGCGGCGCAGCGCCTCTTCCGCCACCTCGATCGAAATCTCGTACGGCCGCACGTTGCGCAGCTCGGCGTGGGTGATGCCCGGGATCGCGACGAGCTCGTCGCGCACCTTCTGGCCGACGGCGCGCAGCGTTGTCTCGCCGACGTCGCCCGCCACGGCCACGGTGATCACCTGCGAGCGCATGACAGCCTGCTGGACGACCGGCTTCTCGGTCTCGGCGGGAAAGGTGTCGATGGCATCGACGCGTGCCTTGATGTCGTCGAGGACCCGCCGCGTATCCGCACCAGGGAGAATCTCGGCGGTCACGACGCCGACGCCCTCGCTGGCGACCGAGGTGATGCGCTTGATCCCTTCGACGCCCTCGATCGCCTCCTCGATGCGAACGACGACTCCCTCCTCGACTTCCTCGGGCGCTGCGCCGCGATAGACGACCTGCGCGGTCACGACGTCGATGCGGATCTCGGGAAACACCTCCTGCTTGATGTACGGGAGCGTCAGCAGACCGCTCGCCACGATGACCAGCATGAGCAGCCCGGCCGCGACGCCGTTTTCCGCGAACCAGGCGATGACTCGCTTCACGAGCGCTCCGTCAGCGTCCGCACGACCGTGCCCTCGGTCGTCGTCTCGAGCGCCGAGACACAGACGCGCTCCCCGGGCTCGAGCCCCGCGCGCACGATCACGCGCTCGCCCTCGGTCCGCACGACATCGACCGACCGGGCGCGAAGACGGCTCTCGGCGTCCACCACAAAGACCTGCCCGTCGCCCCGCAGGGCGGCTCGTGGCAACACGACGGCGGCGGGCAACTCCCGGCCGAGGATCTCGGCATGGACGAAGAGTCCGACGTGGAGCGGCGGACGACCGGGCGCACCGCGGCCGTAGGGATCGTCCACCCGCACCACGGCGTGGATCATGCGCGTGCGCGGATCGATCTCGCCCTCGGTCCGCACGATGCGCCCCGTCCACGTGTGCTCGCGACCCGCGAACTCGGCCCGCAACGTCACCTGCGGGCCGGGGCCGTGGCCGGCGTCGCCGCGAAAGTCGAGCGGCACGTCGAGAAAGGCCATGTCCCGGTCGGGAATCGGCAGGCGGATCTCGGCATAGTCGACGGCGTAGAGCCGGGCCAACGGTGTCCCACGCTCGACGAACTGCCCGACATCGACGAGCTTCTGCCGCACCCGACCGGCGTAGGGCGCGCGCAGCTCGGTCCGCGCGAGATCGCGCCGCGCCTGGAGCAGCGCCGCCTCGGCTTCGCGCAGGGTCGCCGCGGCGACGCGCGCAGCATTGTCAGCGTCGTCGAGGGCGAGCGAGCTGACGATGCCCTCGGCGGCCAGCCGCCGGCTGCGCTCGAGATTCCGCTGCGCCAGGCTCGCCTGGCTTCGTGCCGCCGCGAGCGCGGCCTCGGCGCGGGCCAGGCGCACCTCGGGGTCGGCACGGTCGAGGCGAACGAGCGGCTCGTCCGCCTCGAAAAATCCTCCGGCCGCCAGCGCGGGCGACACCCACACGATGCGCCCCCCGATCTCGGGGACGAGCTCGCTTGCCGTCCGCGGCTCGACGGTGCCCTGGCTCCGGACCTGGAGGCGAAGCGGCGCGGGGGCGACCTCGACCACGCGCACGAGCGGCGCCACCGTGTCGGGCGCTACCGGCTCGACGGGGGCGCGCGCTGCAACCAGCACCGCGGCGAGGACACTGGCCGTGCCGATCACGACGATCGGCCACAGCACCCGCGGGGACGGGCGGTTCATGCGCCCTCCTCGGCAGGAGCGCGAAAGCCCGCGGCACAGAACGGCAACAGGTGGCGGAGAGCCACTGCGGGCTCGGTCCCGAGGCGCACCCCAGGAATCAGCTCGAAGCGGTGACGCCCCGTGAGCACATGCGTCAGCACGGCGACGGTGGCCTGGAGCCGCCAAGCGACGACGAGGGGAGGGAGATGTGGCAAGGCCCGGCACAACGCCGCGTGAAAGCGTCGCGCCACCTCGCCGAACAGCTCGCGCTGGATCGGCTCGATCAGGTCCTCAGGCTCGGAGTAAAACCGCCCCACCAGGCGGGCGGCGAGCTGGGTATCCTCTGCGCCCATGGCGGCCGCCAGCTGCAGGGGCGGCCCGAGCAAGGCTTCGAGGATCGCCTCCACGGCGAGGGGCGCTCCGGCTGCCTCTCGTTCGAGGGCGTCGAGCCGTGCGAGGCGCTCCCTATTCACCGGCTCGACACGACGCGCCGAGAGCGCACGAAGCAGCGCTTCCTTGGAGCCGAAGTGGTAGTGGACCGCGGCGACGTTGACCCCTGCCGCCATGGTGATCGCGCGCAGCGACGTGCGGGCGATCCCTTCGTCGGCGAAGAGCCGCTCGGCCGCGTCGAGGAGCCGCTCCTTGGTACTGTTGCCGGCTTCAAACACGCGATTGAAGCGTATGTTGGGTCGCGAACCTGAGTCAATCCCGGGCCCGAGCGCACAGCGCTGGGGGCGTCTGTCCGGCGTGCTGGGAGGAGGCGTTCGCGCGTCCGCATCCCAATGCGGCTGCGGCGCTGGTCTTGCGCGGGCGGTCGCGGAAGCCTTCGTAGCCGCGACGCACGGACTGGCGCCTCCGCCAACGCATGTGCCGCGCGCTCGTCCCCGGGATGTCCGCCGCCTGGATCCGGGGGGACTCGTCGGCGATCGCTTTCACCCCGCTGCTTCCGGGTCATTGCCCTGATCTCCCCTTCCAGCCGCCGCCCCTCGTCGTGGATGGGGTGGCCCTAGCGGTCAGGGCGGACATCTCCACTGTCTGCAACACGCTCTCGATATCGCTTGACAGCCTGCCTGCACGCGGGATAGACGGTCGCGACCTCGGGAGGGGACGTCGGCCATCAGGACCCCGAGCCTAAGTCCCGACCGCTCCCCGTTTTCCAGCTCAATTCATGGAGGGCATGCCATGACATGGAAGATCGCTTCCCTGGTTCGGCTCTTCTCGCTTGCGGCTGCTGCTGCTGTCCTTGGGACATCGCCGCCGATCGCCAGCGGTATGACCAAAGCAGAGTTGATCGATGCGATCGCCGCGGAAGCAGGACTGTCCAAGAGCGACACAAAGCGTGCGCTCGATGGCTTCATTGCCGCCACTACGAAGGCGTTGAAGAAGGGCGGGAGCATCGCGCTGCAAGACTTCGGTGCCCTCCGAGTAACTCCCCGACTCGCTTCCGCCGACGGGTGCTCCTGGGAAGGCGCTGTCGATTTCTACGCCGGATCAGCCTTTCGTCTGGGTTCCGCGCAGGCGATCGACATCAAGGGCGGTCAATGCCCGGAGGGCGGGCTCGATGGAGAGGTGCTCACGGACGACGGCCTTCTCGAGGGCATGATCGCCGAAGCTGACCTCGACCCGGAAAGCGCTACCGCGGCATACACTGCCCTGCTCGATATCGTCGTGCGAAGGGTGAACGCCGGCGAGAAGGTGGATTTGGGAGAGGACTTCGGCGCGTTCTTCGAGGAGACGGAGGTGCGGGTCACGGGCACGCCGAAAAAAAAGGCCGCCCCGAAGAAGAAGGCGGCTCCCGATGCCCAGGACACTGCCGAGGACGAGGTTGTGCCGACCGTCGACATCACGCTGGCGGTCCACGGCGTGGACGATAACACCCTCCGGCAACTGCTCAACGCCGCCAGGGCCGCAGCCCGCAAGGGCCGAAACCCGCAGACCGGCAAGGAGATCAAAATCTCCGCTGCCAAGAAGGAGGTGAAGTTCAAGGCAGGAGCGGAGCTCGCGGAGAAGGTGCGCAACACGAATTAGCGACATCCGGAGCTCCCGCGAGCGGCAGAGCGGCCCGGCGCTCCCCGGTCGGGGGGCTTCATCTCGGTTCCTCCGTACGGCTCGCATCCATGGTTGCTTTGTGTCGAGGACCACTTCCTTTCCTTTGCCCCCGCCTGAGCTGAGATTTGAACAAGGTTGCCCCCTCCGGGGCAGGAGATCCTTACACGGTATCCCCCCTTCGCGGGCCACGTGACCTAGCCCATACGCCTCTCCCCAGCCGGTCGACGATGCCGGCGGCGGGAGGGAGCGGATGGCGTATCGGGACGTCGCAATGGTCCACGTGAAGGAAGTGCTCCGACTCTGGATGGCGGCCATGGCCCGCAAACGGATCGCCCCACAGGTCGGGCTCGATCCGAAGACGGTGCGCCGCGACGTGCGGACGGCGGCGCGGAAGTCGAACGCCGGTTCGCGGCCGTGAGAACAGCCTGACGGGTTGACGGCAGCCAGGGGCGGCTACCTTGGGGGCGACGCGGGGGATTCTGGGCCACCCGCCGCCTTGAGGAGGTGCCGAGCCGGCGGAGATATCGCGGGCTCTCGATCCCGGCGATCGCGCGGGTCGGCTCGCGCTCGCTGAAGACGATAAGCGGCCATCTTGGCCGGGTCGCGGTGGCGAAAGTCCCGTAGCCCCTCCCGGAGGGCCAGGAGGGTCCGACTGCGAAGCGATCTACCGGGGGCGCTGGTCCACGACAGGACGAAAACCGGCGTAATGTCGGTGTTCACGACCATTCCCCCCCGGGCCTGTTCACAAGCATTGCCCGCCCTTACGGGGCCCCGTGACGGGATGAGCAGGGTTACTTCTTCTTCGTCGAGCGGGGTTCCTCCGTGGGCTGGGCCCGGTCACGGCCGGGCTTGAGGCGCTGGCGATACGACTCACCGTCGAGGACGAGGTCGTAGGCGTTGCTGGTGAAGCGGTCACGGCGTGGCGCACGGAGCCCCATGCACCTGGCGCACGCAAGGAGCAGCTGCGGCGGTCGCCCGAGCTCAGGCCCGCCGTGTGTCGGGATGGATCGTGCCGAGCAGCCAGTCGCCGAGCGGCACGGTGACGTTGAAGTTCCAGCGCTGCATCAGCTCGGGCGTGTGGTGCACCGCATGGTGGCGCCGGAGCCAGCGGATCAGCCCGCTCCGCGCGATCGGGTTGCTGTCGGGCAGATGGTAGGCGAGGTGCAGCCACTCGTAGGACACGACGTAGCCCATCGTGCTCGCCACCCAGAGCAGGGCCACATTCGACGAGACCAGCACCCACAGCGCGACCGTGATGGGCAGCGTCGTCACGAAGATGGCCACGATCCCGTAGAACGGAATCAGTACCAGCCGGAACTCGCGGCGCTCGCGCATCGCCATGTCGTCGCGGACGAAGATCACGTGGTGCTCGGGCGTATGCCGCCAGAAGAGGAACTCGAGCGGCCAGGTCCGGCGGTGGAGGATGTTGCGGTGAATGTGCCACTCGTTGACGTTCAGCAGCGCGAGGAAGAGCGGCACGCTCGCCAGCTCGAGCCACGAGGGCCGATCGAGGAGCGCGATCGAGCCAGCGATGAGCCCGAGCCCGACGAGCGAAGGGAAGGCCAGATGCCCCCACGGACTGTACCACCACGGAATCCGCGCCACGGCCTCTGCCCGCACGCGCTCTCGCGCTGCCGGAGGTCGCGTGATCTCGAACTCCTCGGTCCGGGTCGGTCGCTGTAGCACGAGGCGGAAAACTAGCGCCGCCTCGCGGCCGGCCGCAAGCCGCTTCTCAGGGTGCCACGGGCGAACCAGAGCACGTGCGCCACGTTGACCCCGGCGGGCGCTGCGAAGTCGCGCCACGGCAGCGGGAGCAGCAGGGCGAGGGCCATCGCCGCCAGCGTCAGCCCGAGGGGATTCCACAGCCGCTCGGCCAGCCGCGGCGCCGCGCGAAAATGGGCGAGCCCCGCAACCAGCAGGGCCACGGCCGCGGCCGCCCACAAGGCGAGCACGATCGGACCGGCAGCGAGAATCCCCTGCAGGGGATCGCTCGCCCCGACGATGCCGCGCGCGTTCTCGGCGACGAGCACCCCCGTCGTGGCGTGAACGCTCCCGCCGATGACGGCGAAGGCCCCCCCCGCGCGCCCGACCAGCACGGCGTCGGGACGTCCAGCGAGCCTCCGGGCCTCGGCACGGTAGCCGAATGCGTAGAGCGGGATGCCGAACGCGCCAAGAAGCGTCGCCCACACGATCAGCCCGGCCGGCGGCGCGCCCAGGCCCAGGCCCGGCCGCGCCGCGTTCACCGTCCAGAGCTGTCCGAGATCGCCGAGCAGCGCCAGGAGAGCCCCGACGAGCGCGATAGCCTCCGCGCGGCGCCATGCCTGCATGCTCCGCCGCACTTCGGCTCAGCGAGAGACGAGGTCGCCGAAGGCGGCCAGAAGCTCGTACTTGTTCCGCCACGTGGTGTACATGATGCCCTCGGCGCCGGGCGTGTCGCGCAGCGCCTCGAGCCACTGCATCGGGTTGGCGAGCGTATCGCCGTCGTAATACGCTCCCGCGAGCGTCCGAAACCCCAGGCGCGAGAAATGCGCGAGACTCTCGCGCCGGGTCGGGGTGTGCCAGGCGACGATGCCTAGCTCGCGCGGCACGTGCAGCCACGACCCGGTGAAGCTCCCCTCGACCAGGTAATACCCCCCGCGGGCGTTCTGGTGCGGGTCGAGCATGTCGGACCAGGTCCAGACACGCGCCTGCGGGTTGCTCGCCCGGACGATGTGGAAGAGGCGGGTGATCGCGTCGCCGAGAATCTCGCCCATCGAGAGCCCCCGGCGCCGGCAGGCCGCGTCGGTCCCGCCAGCACGAATCTCGTCCATGCTGAGCAGCACGTGACGGCGGGGGCCGATCAGCTCGGCGAGCGCCACGGCCTGCTGGCGCCAGGTCTCGTAGAGATCGGGCTCGGACATGCAGAGCGTCACCTGGCCCGCGTAGAGCGCCAGCGGATGGTAGAAATCGACGCGCAGCCGTTCGCCGTCCTGGATCCGCGTGCCGGGCGCCAGACGGATCGGCGGCGGCTCGCGGTCGAAACGGAAATTGAATCCCGGGTCGGCGATAGGCAGAAAATCCCGACCCTCCTCGTACTCGAGCCCCGAGTCCTCGCTGCGCACCCGCACCGGCGTGCTCGGCCGCCGCAGCACGTTCAGCAGCGCCGTCTCCTCGAGCCGCAGACCGTCGACCCAGAACTTGCCACCCCGCCCGCCCCAGACGCCCACGTAGAGGCGCAGCCGGTCGTTGCCGAAGCTGTTGAAGCCGACGGTCACCTCGGTCCAGTCGCTGGTCGGCCCCAGGCGCGGCTTCGTCGCGGCGAGGATGCGCCCGTCGCGGTCGAGCACCTGCACGAGGAAGGCGCCGGCCGGCTCGAGATTCTCGGTTCTGACCCATAGCGAGACGCGATAACACCGCTCGGGCGTGACGGCGATCTCCTGCATCAGCCGTCCGTGGCCGTGGGGATCGGCCGCGAAATTCTCGAAGCGCAGCGCGCTCGTCCCCTCGTGACGGATCGCCGTGTCGACGAAGGAGATCTCGCCTGGCCGGTCGTGGAAGGCGAAATGCCGCACCCGTCGACCGTCGTGCTCCTCGAGCCCGCCGTTGCGAATGGCGATCCGGGGATCGGGGACGAGGCGGGCCTCCGCGCCCGCGACGCGAAACGGCGCGTTGCGGACGGGAAGGCCCTCGGCCCACTGGCGGCGATCGGCGGCTCCCCCGCCGTAGCCGATCGAGAACATCATCGGCACGAGCTCGAGGCCGAGCTCGTCGCACAGCTGCTTCACGGCGCGGAGCCGATCGCGATAGGCCTGTCCCTGCGAGGTGAGTCGGTCGAGCCCGGCGGAGAGCACGAGGCCGTTGAGCCCGTGACGGGCCGCGGTCTCCGCGATCGCCCGGATCTCGGCGACGTGACGGTCCTCCTGCAAGTTTCGATAGACGAAGACCCAGCGCAGCGGCAGCGGCCCGGGGTCCGCAGCCAGGCCAGGGCCGCCCGTCGAGAGGACGAGCAGCGCGACACCGATCAGCCACCGCCGTCGCATCCGCGCATGGCCTCCGCTCACGCCCGGCCCCGCGCCGCGAGGAACTCGCGGCCTTTTCCGACCGCGGCGTTCACCGGGACTCCCGCGCGACAGAGCGGACAGGCCTCCGCGTCCCAGGCGTCGAGGGCCACGTCCATCAGCGCATGCAGCGCCGGCACCTCCACGTCGCTCGCGCGCATGCCGCCGCGATTCACCAGGGCCACGGCCGCCACGACGATCCCGCCGGCGGCCCGAACGGCGCGCACCGTCTCGCGGAGCGAGCCCCCGGTGTTGACCACGTCCTCGACCACGAGGACACGACGGTCGCGGACGATCCCGTCGTAGCCGCGCCGCAACGCGAGCCGACCCTCGACTTTCTCGGCATACACGGCCAGCGCCCCGAGGGCATGCGCCGTCCACTGCGCGAGGATGACCCCGCCCAGCGCCGGGCCGCAGACGACCTCCGGCCGATAGGGCCGCCCGAGCTCGGCCAGCTCGCGACACAGCTCGGCAATCTGCGCGGTGTGCGGATAGACCGCATCCTTGTTGATGTAGACGCTGCCGTGCTTGCCCGAGGTGTAGACGACGTGGGTCCCCGTGAGAATGGCCCCGGCCCGGGCCAGGACCTCGGCCGCCTGCGCGCTCACCGCCCCGCGCTCGCCGCAGCGCGTTCCTTGCCGCTCGCCGACAGCTGGGCCCGCAGCCAGGCGTCGATGAACTCGTCGAGGGCACCGTCGAGCACGGCGTCGGCGTTCCCGACCTCGGTGTTGGTGCGATGGTCCTTCACCATGCGGTAGGGGTGCAGCACGTAGGAGCGGATCTGGTGGCCGAAGCCGATGTCGGTCTTGCCCTTGGTGAGGGCCGCGAGCCGCTCCTCCTGCTTGCGGTGCTCGAGCTCGTAGAGGCGCGCGCGCAGGATCTTCATCGCCATGGCCTTGTTCTTGTGCTGCGAGCGTTCGTTCTGGCAGGCGACGACGATGCCGGTCGGCAGGTGCGTCAGCCGCACGGCCGAGTCGGTCTTGTTGACGTGCTGCCCTCCTGCGCCGCTCGAGCGGTAGGTATCGACGCGGAGATCCTCGGGGCGGATCTCCACCTCGATGTCGTCGTCGAGATCGGGCAGCACCAGCACCGAGGCGAAGCTCGTCTGGCGACGGGCATTCGCATCGAAGGGGGAGATCCGCACCAGCCGATGCACTCCCGACTCGGCCTTGGCGTAGCCGTAGGCGTAGTCGCCCGAGATCGCGAGCGTCGCCGACTTGATGCCCGCCCCCTCCCCCGGCTGCACCTCGAGCAGCTCCGCCTTGAACCCGCGCCGCTCGCACCAGCGCAGGTACATGCGCAGCAGCATCTCCGCCCAGTCCTGCGCTTCGAGACCGCCCGCCCCGGGATGGATCTCGATGATGGCGTTTCCCGCGTCGTGCTCGCCCCCGAGCAGCTGCTGCAGCTCGAGCGCATCCACGCTCTTGCTCACCACGGGGGTCTGTGCGGCGAGCTCGTGCAGCGCCTCGGCGTCGCCTTCCTCCGCCAGCTCCAGGAAGAGCTTGAGCTCGTCGACTGCCTCGCGCTGCCGCTTCCAGGCGTTGACCGTCGCCTGGAGGCGCGCCTGCTCCCGGTTCACCTGCTGCGCGCGACTGGCATCCGCCCAGAAGTCCGGAGCCGCCGCCACGGCCCCTAGCTCCTCGACGCGACGCACGAGCCCCGGCAGGTCAAAGATGCCTCCCGAGGGCCTCGAGACGGTCGTCAAGACCGCGCACCTGCTCGCGCAGCTCGGCGAGCAGCGCTGCGGGATCGGTGGTCTTGCCGGGCTCCATCGCTGGCGCAGCATAGCCGACGGCCGGGCGGCAGGCGAGCCCCGGGCTCAGGGCGCGCGTTCCAGGCGCCACACCGGCACCCCACAACTGCGCCGTAGCCAGAACCCCACCCCAAGCTCGACGAAGTGCCGGCGCAGGCGATGGCGGTACCAGGCCGCCGGCCGCAGGTACATGCCCCGATCCGTACGGCGACGGTCGCAGATCTCGCGCCAGTCTTCGCGCGTGAGGGCCGCGAAGTACAGCAGGCCGCGGCACAGTCGACCGAGGTTCGCGAGCGCCCGCGCACCGCGGAGCGCATCGAGGTACGGCACGACGTCGTAACAGATGACCAGGTCGAAGGGCTGGGCGTCGCGGAAGCAGTCGATCGAGCCCTCGATCCAGCCGTAGCGCCGGCAGAGGTACGGCGACACCTCGAGGCCGGTGTAGCGCGCCCGCGGGAAGGCCGCGACGAGGGGCTTGCGCAGCAGGCCCATGCCACAGCCTGCATCGAGAATCCGGCGGACCTGGAGCCCCAGGGACTCGACGACGGCGGCAATCAGGCGTGCACGGCGTCGGACGTCAGCCGGCGACGCGACACGGGTGCGCGGATCGCGGTAAAAGCGCTCGTAGTACGCGCGATCGAAGCGTCCGACGTCGTCCGGCGCGACAGCGCCTCGCGGCGAGCGCGGCTCAGGCGCGGGCACCGCACCCGTCGCCGCCGCGAGGCACGGCGCGTCTCATGACCGTCCGGCACGCCGGATCTGCGCCGGGTCGGTAACCACGATCGCCGGATCCCCCTGATACCAGCCGATCCTGCCCCGCACCTCGAGCGTCTCCCCGACGCGAAAGGCCTGCTCCGGCGCGACGCCGAAGCGCGGCCAGGCCGGACGCGGAATGAGCACCTTGAACGCCCCGCGGTGCGGATTGGTCGCTCCGAGATACACCGCCTTGCCGTTGTTGAACACGAAGCGCAGGGGCATCCGCACCCGTGCCATCCGATCGCTGTACCGGGCGGCCATGGTGTACGAGACCGGCTCGGCGACCGCAGCGGCAGTCGGCTCCGTGCGGGCTGTGGCGGTGCCGCGGGTGCGCGGATGCGCCGCGCGCGGCGGGGCCATCGCCATGCTCGGTGCCGCGCCCTCGGGATCGCCATGCTCGAGCGCCACGACGGCTCCATCCGTGCTCATGAAGTACACGATCCCGTCGCTTACCACCCAGGACGCGTACTCGGTCCAGTAGCGATCGTAGACGTTGCCTCGCTGCCAGTAGATGTAGAAGCCGCCCGGCCACGAGCGGCCGCCGAAGAGCCCGAGGCCGCAGTAGTGCGAAGGCAGGAATCCGCTGCCGCAGACGTCCTCGTCCTGCGAAACGGTCACGTGCGGGAGGTTCACCGTCGTGATGCGCTCGGTGGGGCTGCCCCGGCTGGGCGAGCGATCGACGATACCGAGGGCGACTCCCACCGCCCAATGCCCGGCGAGCAGGTGATCCCCGGCCATGCTGAGGAACGGCTGCTCGTCGGTGGGCAGGAAGGTGCCCTCCATGTAGCGCACGTATCCGGCCTCGTAGCCCGGCACCGTCGAGTCATCGAGCAGCAGCTCGGCGTAGTGCGAATCGGCGCGCCCGTCGCAGAAAGACGCGTTCCCGTCGCAGGGCTCGCCGCGCATGATGACGTACGCGACCTCCGTCGCATCGTCGAAGCGCTTCACGACGGGCAGCGGTCCCATGGGCAGATAGCCACCGTCACCGAAGCCCCCGTTGCCGACATTGGGCACGAAGGCCACCGAGCCGTCGTCGAGGTCGAGGGCGAACAGCGGCTGCTCCTCTGGGTGAGCGAGGAGGTTCGCGCGCATGGCCGCATTGCTCGACGGCCAGAGCCAGGTCCACAGGGTCTGCCAGGGGAGGCGATAGCGGACGAAGACGACCCCATGCTCCTCCGCGATGACGGGCCAGCCGTATTGCGCCTGCGCAAAATTGCTGTCGGCCCCCGGATCGCCCGGCTCGCGCGGCGTCGGCTTGACCCGCCACCGCTGGGTACCATCGCTGTTCGCGATACCGTGCACGAAAAGATCGCGGCTCACCGCGACGACGCAATCCCGGCTCGCGGAATACGCGGGCGGCGTGTCCACGGGAGACCCGGCGTCGTAGCTCCAGACCGGGGTCAGGGTGTCCTTGTCGAGGGCGTAGACACGCGATCCGAGCGACGCGAAGACGCGTCCCCCGGCCAGCGCGGGCGGTAGCGGCAGGGTACTCGGCGCGTTCCCCGCGAAGGACCGCAAGACGGCCCCCGTGCCTGCGTGTACGGCGTTCACCGTGCCCGTGCTGGTGACCACGAACAGCGTATCGCTCGCGGCGTCGTGCGCGGGCGAGGAGTAGATCCGCCCCGCCCGGCGGGTCCGCCACAGGAGGCGCCCGTCACTCGCGCTCACGGCGTAGAGGCCGCGCTTGCCAGCGGCCACGTACACGCGGCCGTTGCCGACAATCGGCTGGATCTTCCACGGCAGGCGCACCTTGCGGCGGACCCGACCCGTGGCGCTCGGCCCGTTCCAGCCCCACTTCCACCGCCAGGGCAGCGGGACGCTGTCGGCAACGAAGGCTGTGCGCTGCGCGTTCGCTCCGAACTGCGACCAGCTCGTCGCCTGCCCGTCACGAGCCGCAACGAGCACCGCGCACGCGAGCACCACGAGCGGGACACTCGCCGCGACGCCAGACGACAGCCGCACGCGCCACGGACGCCAACGCCTCTCCATCGACGGGGCCCTCCTGCAGAAAAAGTCTAGTGAATCTTCCTGCGCAGTCCAAGTCCCATGGCCACCAGCGTGGCGAGCGCACAGCCGCAGGCAAAGACATCGCCGAAGCGCGTGTAGAAGGTGCGGACGCCGGGCCAGGACACCGGCTCGACATGCCAGGCCATCTCGAAGAGCGGCCCCTCCCAGCGGATCCGGCCGTCGGGATCGACGATCGCGCTGATGCCGGTGTTCGCCGCCCGGACCATCGGGACCCGGTTCTCGATCGCGCGGAAGGAGGCCTGGACGAGGTGCTGCGCGGGTGCGCTGGAGCGTCCGTACCAGGCGTCGTTCGTGACGTTCACGAGCACCTCGGCACCTCGCCGGACGAACTCTCGCGAGAGCGCGGGAAAGATGCCCTCGTAGCAGATGAGCGCCCCGAAGCGCGTTCCATCCGGCAGCGTGAACACCGTCGGCACGAGGCCCGCCCCGAGCTGTCCCACGGCATCGACCACCTGCTCGACGAAGAAGAGCAGCCGCGCGAAGGGCACGTACTCGCCGAAGGGCACGAGCTGCATCTTGTCGTAGCTCCCGGCCTCGCGACCGTCGGGAAGCACGAGGTAGGCGCGGTTCAGCTGCTCGATGCGCCCATCGTCCCGCTGACGATAGGCCGGAGCCCCGAAGAACAGCGGCACGCCCGCCTCACGGGCGATCTCCAGCACCGATTCTCGGCGGGGTCCCGGGTTCTGGAAGAAGAAGGGCGTCGCCGTCTCTGGCCAGACGATCATCGCCGGTCGCGCCTGCGCCGCCTCGAGGGTGAGCAGCCGGTAGCGATTCATGGTCTCGTCCTGGAAGGCTGGGTCCCATTTGCGCTCCTGCTCCACGTTCCCCTGGGCGATGCCCACGACGAGCGTCCCAGCCGGCGGCCGGGCCGCCAGCTGCGCCGCGCGAGCGCGGCCCAGGGCAGGAAGCACGGCCACGACCAGCGTGAGCACCAGCATCGCGGGCAGCAGGCGGCGTGCGCCGGCCCCCTGGGCCCGCAGCGCCTTGGCCACGACGACGTTGAAAAGCACGACCACGGCCGAGACGCCGTAGACGCCGGTGACCTCCGCCATCTGGACGAGATCGTGAAAGCGATGCTGCGAGTAGCCGAGCGCCGCCCAGGGGAAGCCGATGAAGAACCAGCCGCGCAGCCATTCGAGCGTCACCCACACGGCCGGGGCGAGCCACACCGCCGGCAGGCGCCGCAGCTCGAGCCAGCGCACGGCGGCGACGAACGCCCCATGGTAGAGCGCCAGCACGGCCGCCATGAGCGCGAGCAGACCCACGGCGATTGGCAGCGGCAGCGCCGTGTAATGGTCGATCGTGTAGACGATCCACCAGCAGGTCGCGAGGTAGAAGGCAAAGCCCGCAAGCCAGCCGAGACCGAAGGCCCGGCGCGGCGAGCGGCTGCGCGCCGCCCACAGCAAGGGCACGAGCCCGATCCAGGCGAGCGGCGTCAAATCGAGCGACGGCAGGGATGCGGACAGCATGAGGCCGCTGCAGACCGCGAGCGCGAGCCGTCGCCAGCCTCCGCCCGGCCGGATCGTCTCTGCCTGGAGCACGATCGACCCCGGTCCGCCGTTGGGGCCGACGCCTACGCGGAGCCCGAGGCCCGCCATCTGCGAGTCTCCCCCGCGCTCCTGGGGCGCACGACGCGGTCCAGCCGTCACGGGCGGGGCTCCGCCAGCATCTGCTCGAGGGCGCGCTCGCGCCGCTGCATGCGTCGCGCCTCCGCGGGAGAGCGCTCGTGGTCGTAGCCGAGGAGGTGCAACACCCCGTGCACGAGCAGGCGCTCGCATTCGCGCCCGAGCGACACGCGGCGCTCCGCGGCCTGCCGCCGGGCCGTATCCACCGAGATCGCCACATCGCCGAGAAGACCGGCGGGCGCTCCACCCGGCCCCTCGTGCTGCGCGAAGGCGAGGACGTCGGTCGGCCGATCGACGCCGCGCCAGGCGCGATTCAACCCGCGCATGACCGCATCCGAGCACAGGAGGACCGACAGCTCGGCATCGCGACAACGGAGCGCGCGGAGCAGACGGGTGCCGCTGCGCCGCACGCGAGCCGCCAGCGCCGGCACGCGCCGTCCCCGCATCGCGACCGTCACGGGCATGGCGCTCAGTCCGCGCTCGCCCCGCCGGAGGCCGGCCCGGCCCGGGCCACCTGGCGCTCGTAGGCCCCGATGATCTGCTGCACCAGCGGATGGCGCACCACGTCGCGCTCGCTGAAGTACACGAAGCGGATCCCGTCGATATCGCGCAGGATCTGCTGCGCCTCCTTGAGGCCCGACGGCTTGCCCGCCGGCAGGTCGATCTGCGTCACGTCGCCGGTAATGACGGCCTTCGAGCCGTAGCCGAGCCGGGTGAGGAACATCTTCATCTGCTCGGTGGTGGTGTTCTGGGCTTCGTCGAGGATGACGAAGGCATCGTTCAGCGTCCGGCCGCGCATGAAGGCCAGGGGCGCCACCTCGATCGTCCCCCGCTCCACCAGCTTCCGCGCGCGCTCGAAGTCGACCATGTCGTGCAGGGCATCGTAGAGCGGGCGCAGGTACGGGTTGACCTTCTCGGCCAGATCGCCCGGAAGGAAGCCCAGCTTCTCCCCCGCCTCGACCGCGGGCCGGCACAGCACGATGCGCGTGAAGGTGTTCCGCATCAGCTCGGCCACGGCCACCGCCATGGCCAGATAGGTCTTGCCCGTCCCGGCCGGACCGATGCCGAAGACGATGTCGTAGTTGCGAATGGCGTCGATGTACGCCTTCTGCGCCACGCTCTTCGGCGTGATCGTGCGCTTGTGCGCCGAGATGAAAACCGTGTCGAGGAAGATATCGCGCAGGCGCGCCGTTCGGTCGGCCGAGAGAATGCGCAGCGCGTACTCCACGTCGGAGCGGTAGATCGGATAGCCCTGCTCGAGCAGCTCGTAGAGCTGCCGGAGCACCCGCCTGGCAAGATCCCGCTCCACGGGCTCGCCGTGGAGCACGAGCTCGCCGTCGCCGACGTCGATGCGCAGGCCGATCTCGCGCTCGAGCAGCTTGACGTGCTCGTCGTGCTGCCCCAGCAGCTCCCGGAACAACGCGCCGCTCGGAAAGTGCAGCCGCTCGACGGCCACCGCTGGCTCGCTCAAGACCGCGGTGCCTCCCCGACCCCCAGGAGCTTCCAGGCGGCATCCAGCGCCGCATCCAGGCGCGCCGGATCCTTGCCCCCCGCCTGCGCGAAGTCCGGGCGTCCACCGCCACCACCACCGACCAGCGGTGCGAGCTGCTTGATGAGATTGCCTGCATGAAAGCGCCCGGTCAGATCCTTGGTGACCGCGGCGAGGAGCACGGCGCGGTCGGCCTGCGCCATCCCCAGGACGACGACGCCGGACTTGATGCGATCGCGCAGGGTATCGGCGAGCTCGCGCAGACCCCGATCGTCGACCCCCTCGACCCGGGTGGCCAGCACGGTGATTCCGTCGACCCGCCGGGCATCGGCCAGGAGATCGCGGGAGGTCCCGCCCGCGAGCTTGCTCTGCAGCTCGGCCACCCGCCGCTCGAGCTCCTTGCGCTCGGCGAGGAGCCGCTCGAGCCGCTGGCAGGCCTCGGTCTCGCTTCCGGTCCGCAGCAACGCGGCCATCGCCGCGAGCGCGGCCTCTTGGCCGCGGATCTCGCGCAGGGCGCCCGCGCCGCTGGCGGCTTCCACGCGTCGCACGCCCGCTGCCACGCCGCTCTCGCCGCGCAGCCGCACGATCCCGATGTCACCCGTGCGCTGGACGTGGGTGCCGCCGCACAGCTCGGTGGAGAAGTCGCCCATGCGCACCACCGTGACCCGCTCGCCGTACTTGTCGCCGAAGAACGCCAGTGCACCCGCCTGGATGGCCGCGTCGTAGGGCATCTCTTCGCGAACCACCTCGGCATTCGCCCGGATCCAGGCGTTGACCTCGTCTTCGATGGCGGCGAGCTCCTCCGCCGACAGCGGCTTGTGGTGGATGAAGTCGAAGCGCAGCCGCTCCGGCTCGACCAGGGATCCCGCCTGCCGCACGTGCGGGCCGAGGCGGGCGCGCAGCGCCGCGTGCACGAGGTGCGTGGCCGAGTGGTTGAGCCGGGCCGCCTCGCGCCGGGGCACGTCGATGGCGAGGCGGACGCGATCGCCGACCTCGAGCGCGCCACGACGCACGATCCCGCGGTGGGCGATGACCGTCGGGGCGATGCGGACGGTGTCCTGCACCTCGACCCGAGCGCCACGCGTGCTCTCGAGCCAGCCCCGATCGCCCACCTGGCCGCCACCCTCGGCGTAGAAGGGTGTCTCGGCCGTGACGACCTCCACCGCAGTCCCCTCGCGCACGGGCTCGCGCACGCTCCGGCCGTCGACGAGCAGCGCCAGGATCTCCGACTCCCACTCGGCGATCCGATCCCCGACGAAGCGGGTCACCAGCTCGCCGCTCACGCCGAGCTCGGGCAGCGCGACCGCGTCGCTGAAGCGCTGCGCGCCGCGCGCCCGCTCGCGCTGCGCCGCCATGGCCGCGTCGAAACCGGCGCGCTCGACCGTCATCCCCTCGCCCGCGAGAATGTCCTCGGTGAGATCGAGGGGGAAACCGAAGGTGTCGTACAGCTTGAAGGCCACCTCGCCAGCGAGCATGGCCCGGCCCGCCCGTCGCGCCGCCTCGACCTCGCTCGACAGCAGGGCCAGGCCGCGGTCGATCGTGGCGGCGAAGCGTTCCTCCTCGCCGCGGATCGTCTCCTCGATGCGGCCCTGCGTCGTCACGAGCTCCGGATAGGCTCCGCCCATGGCGGCGATCACTGCCCGGGCCACCTCGTAGAGAAAGGGTCGGTCGATGCCGAGGAGCTTGCCGTGCCGGGCCGCGCGGCGCAGCAGGCGGCGCAGCACGTAGCCTCGCCCCTCGTTCGAGGGCAGGATCCCATCGGCCACCAGAAAGGTCACCGCGCGGGCGTGATCGGCGATCACGCGGAACGACACATCGTCGCGCGGATCCACCCCGTACGACTTTCGCGCGATCTGCACCGCCGCCCGGATGATGGTCTGGAAGATGTCGATGTCGTAATTGCCGGGAACCCCCTGCAACACGGACGCGATGCGCTCGAGCCCCATGCCGGTGTCCACATGGCGGGCGGGCAGCGCGGAGAGCGCGCCCGACGCATCGCGAAAGTTCTGGATGAAGACCAGGTTCCAGATCTCGATGTACCGCGCACAATCGCCATTCACGGCGCAGCGATGCGGCTGGCCGCGGCGGTCACAGGCCGCGGGGCCACGATCGATGTGAATCTCCGAGCAGGGACCGCAAGGTCCCGTCTCCCCCATCTCCCAGAAGTTCTCGTGCTCGAAGCGCGAGATGCGGTCGGCAGCGATGTCCGTCACCTCGCGCCACACGGCCTCCGCCTCGTCGTCCGTGGTGTAGACGGTGGCGTACAGGTCCGCCTTCGGCAGCCGCCACACCTCGGTGAGCAGCTCCCACGCCCAGGCGATCGCCTCGCGTTTGTAGTAGTCGCCGAAGGACCAGTTGCCCAGCATCTCGAAGAAGGTGTGATGATAGGTGTCGCGTCCCACCTGCTCGAGATCGTTGTGCTTGCCGGAGATGCGCAGGCATTTCTGGCTGTCGGCCGCGCGCACGTAGGGCCGGGTCTCGGTGCCGAGGAAGACCTGCTTGAACTGCACCATGCCCGCGTTGGTGAAGAGCAGGCTCGGATCGTTCTCGGGAACCAGAGGGGCGCTCGGCACGATCGCGTGGCCGCGCGCGCGGAAAAACTCGAGAAAGCTCGCCCGGATCTGGTCTCCGGTCACCCCAACGACCCTACCGACTCCCCCGCAGCGGGGCAACTCCGGACTCGTCAGTGCCGCGGCGCAGCATCGCCTTCGGCCGCCGGGACGGGCCAGGCAGCTACCGGGGCGCCCCTGTCGGCCAGGGCGGCGTAGCGCGCGAGCATTGCCGCGACCGCCGCCGCGCGGCAGCGCTCGGGATCGCGCTCGTCCGAGCCATGCTCGAGGGCGGCGAGGGTGTCGAGCTGCCAGCGTGCTCCCGTCCGCCGGCCGAGCACCCGGGCCCCGACGACATCGAGCCAACGGTCCGCCTCGTCGGACTCGACGCCCGCAGCGAGCAGGCCCTGGCGCGCGAGCGGCAGCAGGCGCACGACGAGATCGGCAGCAGGCACAGGTCGAGGCGAAGGCGGCTCGTCGCTCGGCCACAGCAGCTCGGCCTCGAGCCCGTGGCGCGCTGCCTGGTAGAAGCTCCAACGTGCCTGGCCAAAGGTCAGGCCATGGAGCAGCCGATCGACCTCGGGCGCGAGGGCCAGTGTCAGCCCTACGAGCAGAGCTGCGTTCCCCAGCATATCCTCCAGGGTCGGTCCCGAGGGCAGCGCCCGCATCTCGATGCGCAGGTGCCCGCCGTCGATCGGGTCGTAGACGGGACGGTTCCAGTGCCAGACGGTCCCCTGGTGCAGTCGCAGCTCGTCGAGCGAAGGCGCCTCGCCCGGGCTGGTCCTGCGCTCTGGCGCGAGCAGGGGAATCAGCGGCACGTGCATGGCGACGGCACGAGCGAACAGCTCGATCGCGCCATCGCGCACCCACCCGTGACCGAAGGAGACGCGGGCGGGGCGCCAGTGCATCTCCTCGCCACCGGCCCGTTCGTCCACAGCTTGGCGAAACAGGGCCACACGCGTCTCGTGCCAGAGTCGCCGCCCGAGGAAGAGCGGGGAGTTGACGGCCGCCGCGAGCACGGGCGCCGTGGCGATCTGCGCCGCGTTGTAGGTCCGCGCGAAGGCCTGCGGTGGAACACGGAGATGCACCTGCCAGGACGCGGTCGCCCCCTCGAAGGTCACGTCGTCGCACGACACGTCGAGCGCTTCCTCGCCGACGATGCGCATGGCGAAGGGCTCTCCTCGGAGCCGCCGCAAGCCGGCGGAGAGCACGCGGTAGCGGGCCCCATCGCTGAGGGCCTCGTGCTGCAGATCCGCAGCGGCCAGCGTCGGCAGGATCCCGATGGCGAGCGGTCGCGCGCCGACGGTCCCGGCTGCCGCGCGGATCTGCGCTGTCGTCGCCCGCAGCTCCTGGCCGAGCGTGCTGAAAGGCCTGCCCGCCAGAGCGACCGGGGTGGTCGCGCACTCGAGGTCGAAGCGGTCGGTCTCGAGCGTCACGGCCGGGTGAGCGGCCCGCGCCATGACGTCGGCGTTGCAGCTTGCCGGCCGGCCGGCCGGATCGATCAGGAACAGCTCGAGCTCGGCTCCCAGGGTGGGCGGCCCGCTGCCGAAGCCTGGCCGCGCGAGCACCGCCTCGAGGACCGCGAGCTGCACCCGGAGTCGACGCGCGAACTCGCGGTACTCGCTCTCCTCGAAGGCCTCGCGATCGATCGGCGCGCCCATCGGTCCCCCGAGGCTGGCCTGGCTCAGCTCGGGGCCATAGCGCGGAGCAGGGCCTCGAGCATCTCGAAGGGGACCCCGGGCGGGAGAGTCATCAGCGGCAAGGCCACGCCGTGCGCGCGCCAATCGCTCAGCCGCGCGCGGCACTCCTCGGGTGGACCGCAGATCGCGATGGCATCCACCAGCCGATCGCTCACCGCCGCCGTCGCCTCCTGGCGCTTGCCGTCCATGTAGAGGTTGCGCACCAGCTCGGCCTCGTCGCGAAAGCCGTAGCGGCAGAACATCTCGTAGTAGTAGACCCCCATCCCCCCGATGTAGAAGCTGATCGCTGGCTTCACCATGGCGCGGGCCGCATCCCGGTCGGGCAGCGGCACGATGGAGACGAAGGGAGCAATCTCGACGCTGCCGGGCGGACGGCCTGCTGCCCGTGCCCCCTCGTCGAGCAGACGGCGGCCGTCGGCAAAGTGCTTGTAGGGCCAGAAGGTCGGCAACCAGCCATCGGCGCTCGCACCGACCACCTCGCGGATCGCCTTTTCTTGCAGCGAAGCGACGTAGATCGGAATCTCCGCCCGGCGCGGGACAATCTCGAGCTTGAAGTGTCGCGCGTCGAAGAGCGTCGAGAGGGAGGGCTCGAGCCGCTTGCCCGCCCACAGCGCGCGGCAGATCCCGATCGTCTCCTTCAACCGCGTCAGCGGTTTGCGATAGGGCACCCCGTGGAAGTTCTCGACGACGAGCTGACCGCTCGTCCCCAGACCGAGCATCGCTCGTCCCTCCGAGATCTCGTCCAAGGTCGCCACGCTCATGGCGAGGAGACCCGCCGATCGGCTGAACACGTTGGCGATGCCAGTCGCGAGCTTGATCCGCCGCGTGTGGATGGCGATCTCGGTGAGCAGCTGAAACTGCTCGTATCCCCACGCCTCCGGGATCCAGATGGAATCGTAGCCCAGCTCGTCCGCCAGCTGCGCTGCGCGCAGCACGGTCCGGCGGTCGTATTGCTTCCAGAAGGGCACGAGGCCGATGCGATCCATGCCCCTGCATCGACCCGCCGGGGGCTCCAGTCAAGGCGGGCCCGCCCCCCCCGCGTTGTCTGATGCCAGCTCCCGCGATACCAGCGAAGCAGGTGGACCGCCTCATCCCGCTCGAGGGCTGCCGCAACTTCCGGGACCTGGGGGGCTATCCCGCGGCCGGGGGACTGCGGGTGCGCTGGCGTCGACTCTTCCGCAGCGATGCGCTTCATCGGCTGACGGCGGAGGACATCGGACGCCTGCGCGAAGACATCGGCATCGACACCGTCATCGATCTGCGCTCCACGGCCGAGCTGCGCAGCGAGGGACGGGGCTTGCTCGAGGCGTACCCGGTCCGATTCCACCACGTGCCGCTCTTCGACGGCATTCCGGCCGAGGCCCGCGAGCAGGCCGCCGGGCTCGCCCTGGCGGACCGCTACGTGCTGCTCGCCGAGTTCGCGCGCCCGTCGATCGGGCGGGTGCTGTCCCTGCTCGCCAGCGCGTCGGGGCCCACGGTCTTCCACTGTGCCGCAGGGAAGGATCGGACCGGCATCGTCGCGGCGATCGTGCTGTCGCTGCTGGGCGTCGATGAGGCAGCGATCGTGGCCGATTACACCGCCACCCGCGCGCAGCTCGATGCCATCGTCGATCGCTTGCGGGAGAGCCCCGGCTACCAGACCATGCTGGATGCGCTCCCGCCGGACACCCTGCACGCCGAACCGGAGACGATGCAGGAATTCCTGCGGCGCCTCGCGTGTGCCTGGGGCGAGCCAGCGGCCTATGCGCGGGCCGCTGGCATCGACGACACGATCCTGCGCCGACTGCGCGAGCGCTTCCTCGAGCCAGACTGAGCGGCAGCGCGCGCTGGCTACCGCGCCGGGGCCGCCAGGACGCGCGCGCGGATCGCGGGCAGCACGACCTCGACTCGCGCGCTCACCTTCCAGGTGGCCAGCCCGTCGTAGGGCGTCTCCGATGCTGTCAGGATGGCGATCCGCGCGCCGGCGCGATGCGCCAGCGGCACCATCTCGTTGATCGGACCGACGGCCAGGGAGCTGCCGGCGACCACGAGCAGATCGGCCGCCCGGGCGGCGGCGAAGGCGCGCTGCAGATCGCCGGGCACGAGCGCTTGGCCGAAGGAGATCGTTGCGGGCTTCCAGGGCCCGCCGCAGTCGCAGCGCGGCACCGCCGTCCCCGACTCCCAGGCGGCCTGCGCCACCGCCCGCGGCTCTCGCCGACCGCAGGAGAGGCACTCGACCTCCGCATCCGTGCCGTGGATCGTGATCAGGCGATCGCGCGGGACGCCGCTGCGCTCGTGCAGGCCATCGACGTTCTGCGTGACCAGCAGCGCGATCCGATCCGCACGGGCGAGCGCAGCCAGCGCGCGGTGCGCCGCATTCGGCTCCGCCCGACAGATCACCTGCCAGGTCTCGCCCTTGTAGCGCCAGTAGGCGGCCCGTGCGTCTTCGCTCGCGAGAAACTCGGCGATCGTCACCGGCCGGTAGCTCGACCAGCGCCCGCCGGGGGAGCGAAAGTCGGGAATGCCGGAGGCGGTCGAGAGGCCCGCCCCCGTGAGCACGACGGGCATGCGCGCTCCACGCCATGCTGCCGCGATGTCCTCGATCGGCTCCTGAGTCGGCACGAGCGTGTCGCTGACACGGCGCCCTGCGAAGGTCAATCCGCGGCTGCCGCCCTCGAGGTGGATCCCCGGCGTGAACGGCGCCGTCAGCCCGTTGCCGATGCGCTTCGTCAGCACCAGCGCTCCACACCCCATCCCTTCGAAGATGCGAAAGGTGAGGTCGCCGAGGAGCGACTCGCAAACGACGATCCTCGCTTCCAGGTACACGCGCGCGATCTCCTCCCACGCGAACCGTCGCGTGGCACCGGCAGCCAGGACGCAGGTGTCGGAATGCTCGCCGAGCAGTCGCAGCAGGGCCGAGCGTTTGGGGCGATGCGCCGGGTCGACGCAGCCGACGAAGGCGATGTCGGGCCCTTCCCGCGTCGCGAAAGATGGTGGTGTCCGTCCCCCACGGCAGCCAGCGCTGCCAGAACCAGTTCAGGTGAACGTCGATCGCCCAGTACAGACGCGGCACCGGCGCCTGCTCGAGGCCGAGCGCGGCCACATCGCAGGGCCTGCCGGGCTGACATCGGGCGGGGCAGTCCGCAAGCCCATTGGCACGCAGAGCCCGGCCAACGGTCGCGCTGCCGATCGCCAGGATGCGCATTTCCGGTCCGGCGCGTCCAAGAACCGTTCCCGGCCCTCCCCTGCCC
>Ga0209101_1000418_pt1 | contig 35081 bp, 50 predicted proteins | sample ConPoolayeCmetaG_FD_185481 | JGI IMG/M metagenome (GOLD analysis project Ga0209101, IMG submission 185481) | Hot spring microbial mat communities from California, USA to study Microbial Dark Matter (Phase II) - Cone Pool mat layer C metaG... ...
CCGCCACCCTGATTAAGTCCACCCCCCCCGCAACGACGGGTTTGACTTCGGTCAGTCCCCCCATCGCTCCAATCGCAACCCACGGGCGGGCTTCCACCCCAACGATGTTAGGAGCTTTGGTGTAAACAACCGCACTGACGCCGTCAGGAACGAGCACCTCTCCACTGGGTAGTATGGCGCAAATCTGCTCGCCTTCAACCTCTACCACGCGAGCACCAGCGGGGAAGGGTTTCATCACCTTATCCGCGCGGCGTCGCGCTGGCAACGGCCACGGGGTCGTCTTCTCCTCTTGTGGAGCTACCCACTGTCGCGATGAGGTTTTCCCCAACGGGTTTTGCCGCGCCATCGAATCGCGATCAGCGCTTCTCTCGCACACGAGAAGCGCGAGCCCCAGCGTAATAGCAACCCCACCTATAACCAAAATAGGTTTTCTTATGTATCTAAATAAAATCATTACAGCTCTCCTCTATACAAAGCTCGCTGTTGTGCGTTAGGGCGGAAGTGCCACCCCTCGCCATGACCCAAAAACGGTCGACTAAAACCAACGTCAGTAAGCACCCGCAACAGCGTCTCTACGGTAACCCCAAATCGTTTTGCCGTTGCTGTTCTCCCGATGTCGATGGCTAACCGCCAATGCCCCCACGCGTCGGCCGTGTCTATAACACCGTGCGGGTCAGCATAGCGTCCAATCCCCCACGTCAACCCGGGCGGGCGATAAAAGCCGTTGGAAACAAACACCCCCCTACAACCACCCCGTCTAATAAGCTCCTCTTGTGCCTCTTGTAGTAACGATATCGTAAGCGGATGCCCGTAACGAGGTTGCTCCTCGCATCCCGCACCCGCAACTATCAACCCGACCGGCCACGGGACTTGTTGTTGTCCAGCTTGCTCATAAGCAAGCTTGCCAAAGCGGCCAAAAACGACCGTCCCAAATCGCGCGGTCTTTATCGGACGACCGATAAGCTGTTCCCAGTGAGGTTGCTCGTGAGGTATCATAGCCATAGACGCCGCCCGAGCGGTCCCGCCATTTTTATAAAACTCCTACCAGAAAATCCCAGCAAAAACGCCACGATATTATCTACGGGCGGGAAAATAAAAACTTCCCCACCGATAAGAGGCAACGACGTTGGTAATGTAATTTTTACCCCCCATCGATGTAGCGCTATCCATACCGCGTAAGCCGCGATAGACCCCATCACCCCCCAGATAAACGCTCGCCAGTCGGCAACCAGATACCTTGCCCACGATTTCGGATATGGAGTTTCAGCGGTAGCGTAGGGGTTGAAACGAGCCCACGCATAATAAATCAACGCACCTAACAACATCATAAAAAAATGTAGTATTATAGCAATCATTTCACTGCCTCCTTGATTTCCGAAATGTCCTTCTCCATCCGCGCGGTTCTCTCGTCCAACCGCGTCATCGTTTTTTCGATATCCCTGATGTCGTGGTCTTGCTCGGCATTTTTCATCATCAGCTCCTCATCGCAAGCTCTCAAACTCGCCGTTGCCCTGTCCCATAGAGCCAGCGTTGCCGCTCCTCCTGCGATAAGAGCAAGCAAGGCTCCCATAACAGCCGCAAAAACACGATCTTTCAACCTATTGCCGTTTCCATTCTTTTCGTCCATACATCACCCCCTAGTAGCCAATCCGGATGCCCTCGACAGAAACTCCAACATTTGCCGCCGATGTTCCGCCGGACGTGCTCATCGTAACCTGAATCAGTTGCCCCGCCGACGCGGCCACCGTAGCAGGTAGATGCACCGCTGCGGCTTGCGACGATCCGGCTACTAATGCGGCTAGTGACGTGCCCGTCCCGTTTAGCGTCACGGTATACGTATCAAACACCCCCGGGCCCGGCGCGGTGTTAGACCATACTCGGATTTTGTGTAAAAAGCACGCCGACGGGATCGGGAAAACGTCGAGCTTTGCGCCGTGATGATACATAATGCCTGGCGTTACCGTTCCGGGCAAAACAAACTCCCAGATATACGGTTTATACGCAACCGACGGGCGATAAGCGACGTTGAAACCACCACCACCGCCGTTTTTAGTCAGCATCACACCGTCAACATATACATCCGTGCGAGAAGCACTTCCACTTCGGTTACATATCGCTAATCGCAGATACGTAGCAGATGGATCGACTGTAATTCCCACCGTAGGCCGTTGCCACGATGTCGTCGGAGTGAACTCGGAGTAAAAGCTGGTTACACCGTCATCTAGCATCAGCCACAACGGGTCGCTGGAAGGCGATGTCGACACCAGTTTTACATAAGCGCTGGCAATCAGCCCGTAGCTACGAAAATCTTGCGGGTTGAGTAGTTCCAGATATATCCCCTCGCCATTTTGTAACCCGAGCTGACAAGAAGACGTCCCGAACAGCACGTTGCCGGCTGATGTAACTTGCGCAACCGATGTCGGCGTCCCGATACCCGATAAACCGGTTCTCCAAAAATCCGGCAACGACGACGTGCCATTAGTCCAATCGTCAAACTGGGAGTTTGGTATCCAGTTGACTTGATCTTCCAGCCTCATCATCGCACGGGATAACTGTAAAACGTTAGGAGAATACCCGCGGAACAATTTTCCGCGAGAAATTTTTGCCCCGTCTACCGATATCGTAACCGCTTGGTTACCTAAAATGCGAAACTCCAACCCCCCCGGGACAACCGACGGGGAAACCTCGTGGGAAACTCCCAGCCTAACCCACGACCCAACCGCCCCCCCGGCCGAGCTTACACTCGATGTAACACCATCGGTGATCTCCAAATAAACAGAGTCAGCCGCCCCGCCAGCGTGAACATATACGTAAGCAGTGAAGGACACCCACTCACCCGCAAAATCCCGCGGTTCATACGTGTTCGGCGTCGCCCTTATCCCCTCGCCAGCGAAGCCGATAACCAGCTTCTGCGACGACTGTCCGATGCGGAAATTCGTTGTATCAATCGACGGCGTGGGGTTGCCTATCTTTTGCCAGCGGTCAGACAATCCATCGAGATCGGAATCCACGCCAAGATCACCCCAAATAAGATTCGCATCCGCCTCGTTCAAAAAAGTTTTTTCTTCTATCTGGTCAACAGATGACACCGCCCCGTCAATCAGTCCCGTAACAGGGTCGATTACAGCGGCAACCGTCGTTTCTACGTCAGCAATGGCTTCCTCTATACTGCCTGAAACAGGAGCTCCCGTTGAGCGCGGGATGTCATTACTTGATATACCGCCTTGCGCGCTCCCATCGAACACCAAGCAGCTTTTCGGCAATCGTGGCAAAACGGTGCTTGGAAAGACATATATGCGCAACGCCGCTATAAACGACGGGGAGGAGTAATCCGCAATCGATGGCGTTGCGGGATACTGGCAATCGGCGTCGGTAAAAACGATATAGCACTCGCCGCTCGCGTGCTTTACCGTCGTCGACCAGACGTGAGTGGAGTAGTAGACAAGGACGTGAGCATTTTCGTCCGCGACCTTGCGACTACCACCGTCCGCTTGTAACCAGATTTCGCACGAGGTAGACGTGCTATTTTTGTCCGCGCAGTTCCCACCGCGTATATATCGCACGCCGATCGCGTCGCATACGGTCTGGAAGTCCTGGTTGATGTAAGCGTCCTTGATGGCATAACTCGTGTCGGGAGTTACCCCTAACGGCTTGCCGGTAAAATCATACGGTGTAAAGCGATTGCCACTCATACATCCTCCTAGTCGACGACAACCGAGCCCCGAGTCAGGAGCTGGCCAATATGGTTCTCTAACTCCGCCTGGCTATAACTAACCCCGTCCGCAGCTACCTGCGTGTGATATAACTCGTCCGTCGGATATGAAACCCCGTCCTGTATCACCTGTATCATAGACGGCGCGCTGCCGGGGATTTCCTCGAATGGTTCAACTCCACGAACATATAAAACCCCCTCGTGCCCCGTCGCTTTTGGCTCTCCAAAAGCCATTAGGTCGGTTACCTCACCAGTGACATCCGCGAGGTAACTTTCGTTGTCGTTATCCGAGTGGGGGTAAAACCGCGCCAGATAATAGCCCGCGCGTGCGCAATGGTTAATAATACCCTTGACCTTTTCGGCGTTATTTTTGTCTAGCAACGGGAATCGCACCGTAGCACGATAACGAAAACCACCGCGGATTTTTTGCTCCTCGCCCGTCGTCAACATCCGATACTCGACGTCTTGCTCAAAAACCTCGTTGTCCAGCGTGGGAGTGTAGTTGTTGATCTTCCATAGCGAGTCCTTCGCTATATCGAAAAACGTGATCGTAGACAACACCATCCCGTCCTCGTCGAGGAGCTCAATTTTTGGCGGGTCTTCCCCTCTACTGTGATACGCTGACCACGTCATATACCCTCACCAGCTCCGATATCGTAAAAATGGTTTTATCATCGTCGGTAAAAACCAGTTTAGTTACCACTCCGATCACGCGCGTATATCTAGTGCCATCGTAGTAGTAGAAGCTCTTGATGCCGAACAGCACCTCATCGTCCAAAACGCCGTTACACACCACGACAAAATCGCTCCTGCCGTTAGCATACCACGAATAAACGCTCCTCGCAATAGCTTCTGCGTGCCCCTTGTCATATACAAAATTAGCCGTAACCGGCAACGACGGCTTCCCCTCGCCGATGGCGACTGCGCCGTTAGCGTATGACAAAACGATTTGCTTATACGGAAGGCGTGGTTTCTCTTCAATGGATAAGACGTTTTTCAACCCCCCGCGGCTAGTATAATCATCGCGCGGGCGGATGTTAAGAACGCCCCTCTCATCGTAGCAGTAGCAATCGGACGCCCGAGCCAGCTCTCCCATCAAGCTCCATAACGGCGCATCTTTACCATAGACGGGAACAGCGATATACCCCGACCACGTCGTCCCTCGCTGAACCAGTAGTCCCGATGGCATCGATATGCCGTATAGCGCGTCATCGCCCGTCGCAACAACGCTCAACCTCGCGTCCCCTAGATGCGGCGTATAGTCCGTAGCTACGGTAGCCCCCGCCGCGGGAGCTAGTAGTAAAAATCGATACCGCTCCCCGCTTTCACAACAAGCGGGTTCACCGTCGGGGGTTAGGGTGAACGCCCCTATCGTAACGTCCGTGTAGTAGCTATACACGACGTCGATCTCCTGACCTTCGAGATCAGGCGATAGATATAGCCGCGCCGTCCTATAATCATCCCCCTGTCGGCGATGTAGGTAGCACGTGTCAACCGGCGGCACGGGATAGCTCGGACTCCACTGGTATCCGACGGTGTTAGTATAATCTATCATTGTAAGCACTTTTCCGCTCGCCTTCACCGTAACGACGACGCTCCCGGCAACAACCGCTTCACGTGCCAGCTCCACGACCGGCAGATGAGGGTAGTCGGAGCGGTATGAGACGACATGACCCTCGCCCTTCCACTCCTCACGTGAGTGTTCATACTCGCCCCCCTCTGCGGGGGCGTTGACGACGCTGGTGGCAGTATATAGCGTCGACCAGCTCACCCTCTCACCATCACCTCACCACGAGTATCAAACCCTGCTTCGATTGTTATGTATCGTCCAAGCAATTCCCCTCGCGCCGCCTCGGCGTAGGTAATGCCATCTGGTATGCGATCTATGCTCAACACGGTGAAAAGGGTGATCACACCCTCATAAGCGTCCCACCACGCTGTTTGATTTATACGTCGTGAAACGACATTTACGTCGACGACGCGATAGCGCTTGACTCCCGGGGGCTCATCACGCCCCGCGCGTAAGCGTATCACACTACCGGACTTGATAATATCACCTTTGTCCCCTAGCACTACCGCACTTGCCGCCAGCCCACCGTAGTAGACGCGAGGACTGCTGGCATCATCCGGCGGTGTTGCCATATAAATGCGTAACGGGGTGTCGATCCAAACAGGGGAATGCTGTTTTGTCCCAAAATACATTTTGCCGCCGCGCCGCAAAAAACCAGTTAGATATCTATCAGGGCTCGCGCTCCACGAGTCTCCTATACGATCACGGAACATCACCAGCATCCGACTACCATCCCAACGACCAGCGGCTATACGTATATACCATGTCCCACTCGCGTCCTGACCGTGCTCCTCCCACGCCGCGTATACCGCGCCATCATCGTCCCATAGATATATATCACCGTAGGTTTCTAGCGGCTTCCCCTCACTGGTTAACACCGTTGCGCCATTATAACACAACCGGCACTTGCCGGGGCGGGCGTGATGTCCTGGTTGTAACGCGCTTCGAGTGGTAAAGCCCCGCCGCAAAAGAAAAGCAGGGTTATATCCCCTAAACATCACTTCAAAAGGTGCGACGGGGCTTCCACGATAAATAACTGTTTCAGAGTCACGATCAACAACCTCTAACCCCCGCGAGGAAGAGAACGATATATACCCGATATCGCTAATATAAACTGGTTCGCCGCTGTTAGGGGAAACGTTTGAAAGCTCGCTCTTCCAATAAGCGTTCATTGCCCCCTCGCTCCATAGGCGGCGCTCAATCGAAACCGCTTCGGCGTGAGGAGACGCGATGTCGTCGGGAAACAACCATCGGATTTGAGCGCTTTGAGGACGTGGGCAGAACAGATTCTGCGATGGGAGAACACCCGCATCTGTCAAAAAAACATAACCGGTGTCCTCAATAGCCTTGTAGTAGTAGCACGGCGTCGCACACGTAACCTCGAAATAACTGCCTTTATCCACAATAGCTTTGATGGCTCCCATATCCTGACTGTAATGGGTTGTTAGCTCATAAAACTCAACCCTCTGACCAACTCGTGGGTGGAGCCGCTTGTCGGTCTTTTTCATGACCTTCACGACTGGACTGCCATACGTAACGCCACACCACCAGACGGGGACTGCGATGCGAGGGGATGGACGCAAAACCCCGCACTCTTTGACCTGATGATGCGGCGTGCCCCAACCAATTTGCTCCGCTTCCAAGTCGGCGTAATGGTCCACGCCCTCTACCGAAGGCGGTTTTCCGTCATAACCCCGGTTGTCATATAAAAGATACTTCGACCTCACAACAAAACCACGATCGTGTAGGGTAAACGCGTTCGCATCTACGAGCTCAACCTCTTCGGGTATCGTCGCCGCAGAGAAATTACCGTAGATATGATAGTGGGCTTGTGGGTCGAGCAGGTTAGGATGATTCGTCCGGCATACATAAAAAATTTTATCCGTAGAGGCGTCGTATTCTAGATGCGATACAACCCATTCCGTAGGGGGTCTCAAAAATGTTTTTGAGCCCGTATAGCGAAACTCGGTTGCCTTTTCCCATCGCCGCGTAACCGGATTGTATGAAACCAACCACGGCTTCGTCCCACTTCCAGTGGCGTCGTGAACACCAGCGTATAATACCCGCCGCGTGGTATCCCACGCTAGCGCCAGCACGTCGCCCGCAGTTCTATACTCGCCGCCCGCAAGAGCTTTTATGGGACGCTCGATGGAAGAAAAAAATGGCGCGTCCCCTTTCACCTCGCAACCCCGAATAGTCGCTTCGCCAGGCACTTCGCTAAACGCACGTCGTATAATAGCCGGGATAATCACGTCCGTAACGTGTTTATGCTGAAACCAAGTCCCCGTAAGTGGGTCAGTCAGATCGTCGCCGTCCCCCCAAGCCCCTTCGGGCGTGATAAACGTCAACCCGATCTTGTCGACGGGATAGACAACATCCCCCTCGGGTAGCCGCTCCAAGCAACCCGTCCACACCATCACCAGATCATCGGGGTAAAACTGCTGGTAGGAGTAAACGGCAATCCTTAAATCGCGCGCGTTCGATAAACCCTCTAAAAACACCGCGAGTTTTTTCGTCCTCAAAAACTCAACGCTTAACGACCCAACCGTCGAGATCGAGTGAGTCTCGCTTTCAGTTGAGAACGCGATCTCAGGCAAAACAAATGCTTCCTCGCGCGGCTCATATCGCACTTTGGTATCTAGGCGAAAAAGCACTACACGCCATCGCGTCCTAACAAATCCCTGCCGCTCACGCCGTCCCATACTATGACTCGCGTCCCGCCCTCAAAGCATCCCCCTGCTCAGCTAAACTAGATACCGCAATCGCCGCTTGTAGCGCGGGGGCAATTTGGTTGATTACATTCACACGGATCGGTTGATTGCCGGTAAGTTTCTCCGGTCCGAACTCGAAACCGCGCCGACCGCCAGCTGGCAGAATGCCCGTTCGGGCGATTGTCTCTATCGTCGGGCGGGACAGTATGTATTCCTCGCCGCGCTCAGCTACCATCGCTAGTGTCGGACGCGTTACACGCCCCTCGTGCTGGAAGGGCAAAATGCTCCGCAAAAGCCCCCCTAGCCCACCTACTCCACTGGTCGGCAACATCGCCTTGAAGACAGCCGACGATACCAGCGTGCTTATCATCTGTTCAGCAACACGTTGCCCCAGCTGGGCAAAAAACGCTCTCAAACCACCTTTTTCAAGCGACGCGGAAAAAACGTCCGCGCTCAACGCCCCAAAACCCCTCGCGATATCGCCATATTTTTTTTCGAGGTCTGGTAGCTCAACGGAACTTTTTTCTGTAAGCGGTTTAATTCCTTCCATCGATGCCAACAGTTTTTTCCGTTGTAACTGCCGCTCATAAAATCGCGCCGCGGCTTCGGCGTCAACGTCGGGGACTGAAACCGTCTTACCCCCTTTACCCCCGATTGACTCCTCACCCTCGACTAAGCTACCTAACCGCTGGCTAGATATATACCAATCGCGCCCTTCGCCACCCGTGGTCTGCCGCCTATACGTCATAGCCGCTAGATACGACTGGTAACGACCCTTCATCGCGTCGTAATCGACAGCTTTTATCGCCCCGATGAAATCGCCTTTTGCTATGCGCGATTGGGCTTCCGCGATCTGCCGAATCACCGTCAACATCGCCGCGAGGGGTATGAGAACAGCTTTCACCGCGACTTCCATCGCCGAAAACGCACGCGAGCTGGTTTCTCCCATCAAACGGACTGCGGTTAGGCTATCTTTGACGCTTGTCCCGATTACGCGGAAAATCCCGAGCACCTCGCTCCCCAGTCGAATCGCCCCCGTTAGGGACGTAACCAGTAACCCCATCAGCTTCTCTATCAGCGGGGCAACAACCAGCAGAAGCTCTTTTAGCTGTCGGAAAAAATCCAACAACGTCCCACTTTTGAGGGCGGCTAAAAACAGAGCTTTGAACGCCGACACGATTGGCATCAAACCCTCGTTCAGAACATGCCCCAACTGCTCCTTATAATCGTGCCACTGGTTTTGGATTTCTCTTAACTGCCCAGCAACGGTTTTGCTGGCGGCTTCACGCTGTCGTTCTGCCATCCGCGCTAACGCCGCTTCTAGAAGCTCGGCGTTTTTACGATGATCGGCGGTCTTGCTTGTAACATCGCTCAGCGATAACCCTGCCTCGTGAAGCACCCCGGTGTAGTCGAGCATCTGCTTCGAGGTCGGCGCTTGCCCCTCACGCATTTTCCCCAGCGCCTTCACAAAAACATCGGCACTCATAGATGTCCCACGGAAGGCTTCCTCGGCGTTCAATAGAGCTGGAAGAAGTCCCTTGTTAAACGCCTTTGCCGCGTCCTCAACGCTATATATAGATCGTGGTAGGTTGCTTTCCGTTACGCGCTTATCCCATACCTCATACGCGCGTGTCCCGTCCTCGACACTGCCGGTAAGAGCCTGAAAAGCCGCACGAGCTTCATCCTCGATGTTTGCGAGCTTTACCGTCTCACGGGTGAAAGACAAGAACTCCGAAACTCCCTTGCCAACCGCTCCGATCAGCGCCGCAATAGCGGTCGCCGCTAACATCGCGGGATGAGCTAGCGCCCCAAGGTTAATCCCGACTTTGCCCGCGATCTGGTTCAGCGCTCCCATCACACCCGTGCTCTGACGGGCTTGTTCTCCAAACGCTGTCAGCGTTTTCGCACTCTCCTTTAACGATCCATCGAGCTTGCTGAACGCACTCGCTGACGCATCAACCCCATAACGCTTCAACCGCCTAATCGCGTTGTCAACATCACTCACCCGAAGTCCGACTTCGGCGAGCCGCGTTTTATACTCCTGCCAGTTGCGCGCCCCTAACGAGGTAGCGTTTTGTAAAATCTGTATATCCCGCGCGAGCTTATCTTGCCCCCGCGCCTCAAAAACAAATACGAGTTTTTCTTCCGCCATTATCGCTCCGCCCTCGCCCTCTCACGCATAAACAGCTCTTCGTCCGCTGCGATATTTTCCATCCCCTCTAACAGCGCGAAAAATTGTAACGAGCTCATCGCCAACACGTCCGACGGCAAAACCCCGTGCTTCTGACTCACCGAAATCACGGCTTCACCGAATCCGCTGAATCGGACTCGTCGGGACTTTTTTTTTGTGAGCCCCCCATCAGCCACTCGATATACGCGAAAAGAGCGCGCGGCAGTGACGTGTAGACAACGTCCGCCGGCATCCGCTTGTTGATAAACCGCACGACCTTGTCGTCCCTCGACGGAACGCGGCGTCCCGATAGGAGCATAAACGCCCGACCGACTGCCAACAACAACGTTTTGTAATTAGGGGCGTCCTTTTTTAGCTCTTCCGCAAAAACCCCTAACGCCGCTTGAATGGCAAAAAACGTTTCCACCGAACACGGGGGGATATGTAATCGCAGTCGCCCGTCATCATACACGAAAGGAGCGCGACCGACTAGTCGCCATCGCGCCACCCCTACCACGCGGGGGAAGAGGGGTGGGGGATTAAAAAAACCCTCGCACCCCATTCCCTCGAAAAACTTCTTCGCCTCTTCCATCGCTATTTAAAATAGATAGCCAGATCGCCATCGGTAGCAACGTTTATACTGAACGCTCTCGTAATCGCCCCGTCGTAGTTGCCCCTCGTTGCTCCGATTTTGATGTTTCCCGTCCACTGAACGCTTTTTGCGTGAACAACAACCGGACGATTAGCGTTCTCCTCGCCGTAGGAGAAAAGAGAAAAATACGCCTCGAACGGTTGCGAGGTTGAGTAAATACTCGGAACAACTTTTCGCCCCACCGCATCAGTGTAGAGGTAAAAAACCGCGCCTGTATAATCCGCCGCCGATGAGTGGAACGTCAACACCCCCGACGCCACCTTGACTTCCCCGGTATTCGCCGGCGACCCCGACACAATCGTCGGTCTCACAATGACGCCCGTCGGTGATTTTAGATATATCCCACCGATGGCGATGCTGGCGTCTATACACGTCGCCGCATTCGCCAGCGTTACCGTGTAGGGAGAAGAGCTGGGAACAGTAAAACTTTCATTGGCGTAAGATACCCCTTTGTCTTTCGTCAACGTCCCGCCTAACAGCACCGCGATCTGCTCCGCAGTGGGGTTCCACCACGACGCCGTCCCCTCATACCCAGTTATCTGTCCAATCGCCGCTTCAAGCAGTTGCTCGTTACCGTAAGGCCGCTTCGCCTCCTTCATAACGGCTTCGATGGAGATCTCGTTGAAGCCGTTAAAATACAACCCATTCGTCACGTCAACGATATGCCCCGCGCCATAAAACGTCTCTAAAAATACCCCTGCTGGACTGGTCATTTCGAAACCTCCTGTGCCTTTTTATCTGGGGCAACCTCTTTTATAGCCCCTAACCTCAACAGCTCCTCGATTTCGGACGCAGTCGTAACGTCGACGATGTCGCCGCGCCTCACAACCCGCCCCCGGTAAACAGTAATAACTCCCGTCCACTCATACCGCTTCATACTACTCCTCCTATGTAACGACCTGTGGTAAAATGGAACAGCCAAGAAATCTTTACTTGCGCAGGATTGCTCTTGTCGTCAATCGTCGACTCTACCTCGGCCGGTGGCAACCACGGCGGACCCTTCCCGTCAATCACCGGCCAGCCTTTTTCGACGTAAGCTACAACCCGCTGTATCACGTCCACTAGTAACCCGCTGGTTTTCTCATCGGCCTCCTCGCGGCTCGCGGTCTGGCAGGTCGCGGTTGCCCTCATAACAACCACAACCTTGTCCCCGCGGATATCCACCCTGTCCAGCTCCACCAGAAAAATCGGTGCCGAAAAACTACCGATTGGAGAGCCGACCTCGACAACGCTGTTACTCCCATACTCAGTCGCGAGCACTTTAATAAAATAGGCTTTGACCTTATCCGTTAGCCCTGCCACCCTGCTCCGCTCCAATCTGCTGTCGCATAACAGCTCTCGCGGCCCGCCTCACCGCGGCTAAAAGTCGCGGCGTGATTTTCAACGCCGGCCGCGCAGGCGTTACCTTGTCACCATGCCGTCGCGGGACTTGATGCCAGTGGGCCGGCCCGTGTGATACGCCGATCTCTAACCGAAACGGCGTTAGCGATATCAACGTATACGGTCCTCGCCACACCAGCGACGTCCACGTCGCCCGCGATATCGTATCGTAAGGACGCGGGGAGCGCCGCTTTTTTTTCAGCGTCGACGCCGCGAGCGGGGGGAATGTCCCAAGCCCTTCCGTAGATAGGTAGTGGTTGTTTTCGTCTTGTATCACGGGTATCAACGCGTCCCACAACGCGTGTCCCGATAACCGCCTGGATACACCGCGCAGTCGTTCCGCCGCGCCGTCTAACCCCTCGTGAACAACCCGAACTTCCACCCCTACTCCTCTTCAGATATCAGCGGTAAAGACTGCTCATACCCGCTGTCGAGGTCGAACTGACTTTTACTAGGAGAAGTGAGCGAATCGTTGTTGATAGCCGGCATAGATACGCATCGCCCCAGCGACAAAACAATCTTGCCGTCCCTTAACCCCGATAAAAACAGCTCATACCTCGCCCAGTAACGACGCGATAAAGCCCCCGCTTGTGCATGGGCATTTTCGTCCCAGCCCTGCTCGCCGTAGATAGCGTCGAGCGCCTTCGCGCAAACCACCGTCAAAAGCATTTGTAGAACATAGCCATCAGCGCCCGGATTGGTCGTTACATACCCCGCCGCTTTCAGCACGGACGTAAGTTCCGCTTCGGTAGCCTCTATATCAGCCTGAATCGCGGTGTTACCACGCAACGTCGTCGTGATCAACGGGCATTCTGTTCGAACGTCGCTAACCGCTATACTGGTAGCCCAGCTCATTCAGCGCCCTTCGGCGGGCGGCCTCGCCGCGGCTGTTCTTTAAAATCTACTCGACTCGCCTCGCCCTTTTCAAGGGGCGTGATCTCGATATCCCCGTCCCTAACCGCCCGCTGTATAGCCGCGAAATCAACATCATCGCTGTCAAAAACCACCTCGCGGTTGGAGTAAAACCGCACCCCACCCCGCGCATGTCCGTGCGTATGACAGATGAACTCCGCGTTGTCGCCGGCACGGTTGAAAAACGCCCTCGTGAGCTTCCCTTTATAAAGCATATCACTCTCCTACATAAGTGAAGTAAACAATCGCCTTGCCTAACGTGGTGGTCGTTCCATCCGAAACAACCGCCACCGATTCGGTTTTCGCAATGTTATCGTAGTCAAGGTCAATCGTAAAAACCGCCGGCATCCCGACCGGATCGGTAGCGATAAAGGTAATCGTGTCCGTTATATCGTGTGTCCCGTCCGTGATTTTGAGAGTATAGTTAGAAGCCGGATCGGGAGCTTCCGCCAAAACCGCCCACGCCTGCCGTATCCCCGCAACAGGGTGATAGTTCGCCGTCCATACGTCAGTCGAAGTCTTACCGTCAACCCATACCGCGTCTACCGCGCTATGAAGCGACGGCGACGATTTGTCCACTACGGGCGCGCCCGTAACGGTGATTGTATCAGCGCCCGCATCCCCCAGCTTTACACTGCCGTTCAGTGTCGCAAGCCCGGACGCCGTTAGTGTCGTAACTGCCGCGGCGGCGGGAGTTGTCGCTCCTAACACGCCGTTGAGTCCGCCCGCATTAACAACTAGCGTCCCGCTCCCACCGCACGCGATGGCAATCGTGTTCGCAGACACGCGATAAATCCCCGTATCTGCGTCCGACGAAAAAGCAAGCGCCGGCGCGCTAGCCGATCCATCCGCGTCAAGCGATAAAGCCGAGAAATGCGAGTATACAGCCGCGCCTGCTATAATTGGCAATAACAACAAACCTAAAAATAGCTTTTTCATAATGCCTCTCTTCTTTTAGAGGGGCGGGATGATCGCCCGCCCCCCATTTCGTTGTCGTTTAGCTACCGTCTCCTACGATGCCCAACCACCACGGACCATATCCGATCACCCACCGCGCCCGAACGCGCGCCAGATAATCAGGAGACGATTTGTCGGGCGGGAAAACGTCCGCTTCGGTCGCAGTCCGCCGTTGGAAAATAAACGGCTTAAATGCCTTCGAACAATCGAACCCATACCAGATCGGGTTGGCTATTTCAGGCATGTGAATAACCTCAACCTTCTGGTAGTAGGGATTGAAAGTCGTGCCCGCTAATCCCGGTAGGGTCGGAGAGTTCACGATGATGTCCCACGCAACCCCCGTATCGCCCGTCCCCGTGAGGATATGAGTAAGACGGTTGTTGAAATAATGCCCTTCCTCGTTTTTGAAACCCCTGAATGCCGCCTCGACCGTTGCGATGTTCTGGACAGAAGCCGCAAGGTCGACCGTGGACACTAGCTTGTTGTAGTCGGAGTTTTTCTGATTCCCGGCTTTCGACCCGCTAGTGTGGTCGGTGTCGAAGTAGTATTGCCCATCGTGGCATAACGACGACGACCCCGCCGCCACCGTAGAAACGAACTCCGACCGAACACGCACTTCCATCAGCCCCGCAATCGCCGCGAGGTGTAGCCCGATGAAGTTGTTGCGCCCGGCGTCGTCTTCCATAAGCGCGCGTCCGATACGATACTCGGCACCGTATTCTTTGTTCGTGAGCGTATATTTCTGGTCTTTTGAAACCCCGTATTGAGGATAACCACCCTTTGTGACGTCCTGCGGAACGCCCATCGCAACGTCAAACAGGTAGTCCTCTTTATCCCCTGTCGACGTAGCTATCATCAACAGCGGGTTATAATCGGCAGTGCTGATGACACTGTCAAGCGACGCCGTCATCAGCTCTTTCTTAATCGCATATTGTAGCGCCCCAGCAAAATCATCGGGGCTATACTGCGGATTCGGCATAGTGACCCCCCTCTCTACTTGGCGAAGCCGTCAATCCGAAGCCAAACGACACCAGCGTCGGAATCAACCTCTTCGCAAACTCCAATCGCAAGATTGCCAGCACTGTCAACCGTAATCGGATCGCTGGCATCATCGATGTAAAACGTGACCCCAACGTCCGCAATCGACGGCGAGGATTTCTTGAAGGGGAACAATCCCTTCTTCCATACTCGAATTTTCTTCGACCCATCGCCGACAACCGTTTCTGCGGCGACCCCCACGAAAGTATCCGACGCCGATCCGTCGTCAGCGTAAACCAGATACCCCGTATGAGCCGAACCTGAATATTCCTCTACAACGGCAGAACCCTTGTAGATGGTCACCGCGTTTTTAACCACACCCGTGCCCTGTGCCCATTCAGTATCTACCGGCACACGCTTCGGGGGATACGCTTCCCACGCGGCAGTGATGTTAGCAAATGCCATTACGAATCACCCCCCACTTTATACCCCGCGCTCTCTAAAATCGCAATTTGCGCCGGGGTCAAACCGTTACTTTCACCAGGACGCCCTTCACTGACAGGCGTCCCCGCCTTTTGTTCTGGAACTACCTCTTCAACCGCCTTCTTCGCGGCGTCGGGGTCGGACACATACAACCGCTTCCACGTGTCCTTCAACGCCGGCGCGAAAACTGGGTTTCCAACGTAAGCCGTTACTAACCCATTTGCCCACGCTTCGGCTTCCGCCTCGACGCGCGCATTTTCCTCTTTCTCGAACGCCGCAACCTGCTCTTTCAGCGCGTCTCTCTCATCGGTAACAGTAGCTAGCTGTTCACCCATCGCATCCAGACGCGCCCGCAACTCCTCGACCGCCGTTTTGATTGTCCGCAACTCCTCTTCCATATCATCACCCCCTCGCGCAAGAATTTTCAGCCTATCCCAAAAAGTCCTCTCATCACTCACTGCCATCGCCTCCTCATACTCGGGAACAGGTTTGTCAAAATCACTGTAATGCGCCGCCAGATGCGAATAGACGCGTCGCCTATCACCCGTCGGAATATCCACCCCACCACGAGCCCCGAGTAACGCCCCCATCGCAGCGGCAACCCCCCGCCACACCAATGTTCCGTCCGGTAGATGATGCGGGAGCTTACAATCGCTTTTCGTAAGATCGTCCGGTAACACCCCGTCGTGAGGGTTTTTTACCCCCTTCACGTAAGCGCACGCACGTGCCCATTCCTCCAAACTATACTTGCTCGAATCCCCGTCCCACTCGGCATCCTCATCGGCTTTTCTAAAACGCCCTAGCTTTACGTCAGGGTCGGCTCGTGTAACCAGCGTATAAGCGCAGTCCTGATTCGCGGGATTATCGACTAATGACACCTCGAAAATCTGGTATTTCGTTATCCGCCACGCACCCTTGATGTCATCCCATACCCGGTCTAGCACCGTCAGCCCCAACGAAAACGCCTTCAAAACCCCCTCTTTAACCTTTTTCCAAACCACGTCGTCAACAACCTTAACCCGAACATACAACCCCTTGTCGTCAACGCTCATATCCTCTACCACCCCAACCGCATCCGGCTGGTGCATGTATCTAACGTTAGCCCAGCGCTGAAACTCCTCAATGGCGCGCCGCGTCGCGTTAAGGTCGGTAAACCACCCGTAAACATTTACGCTTTCAGTCGTAGCATAGCCCTCTACAATCCGCCGCTCTTCGTCCTCAACCACCGATAACCCAACTAATCGTGTAAGCACCCTCACTCGCCCCCTTCGCTCAATCCGCTGAAACCATACCCCTCTAAAATCCGCTTCACACTCGCGAGCAGTTGCGCATCCGCGCTCGCGCCCTGCTGTATAACCGTCATAATAACATCTTTCATAAACTCTCGTTTCTCGTCTGCCCGCCGCTCCGCGACCAAACGACACCCCACTCGCCCAAAATTATACTCCACCAGCGGGCGGATAACATGGTCGTTCTCATACGATATGAAATCTGCCACGTAACCATCGATGACCTGCGAAAACCACCCGCTCTTGTCCTCCGCTTCCGACCGTGCCCCGCCCTCGCCTTCCAGTAAAACACGATCGGGCACCGCCATACCCCGCAACAACTGCCGGTTTTTATACATTAAGAAGGACTCAAAACCCTCTACATCCCCGCGCGGTTCGGCAACCTCTACTCGCCACAGCGCGTTGCCCCTCTCGTCGTATAGCACCGGAACGGTGATCTCGGACGCGTTTTTTATCCCGCTCGCAATATCCGCCGCCGCTGCGGCATTAGTCGAGTCCCCCGGCGTATCAGGGGGGTAAAAAACAAGAATATATGGGGCGCCGAAGCGCTCCATACAGCGGTTGGCAAAAAGCTCATTCAGGAAAAGGTCATAACACGTCTTGTATATAGGCTTCAAAAGCGACCGCCCATAGAGGTTACCGTGCTCCTCTTGGAAAACCACCCAAACGCTCTTTTCGGGCGGAACAAAAATATCCCTGCTCCTCGCGCTCTCGATAAACCCGTTATAACCCCCCTTGTCATCGGCTATATATCTAACCACGCGCGCCTCAGGGTTGCGAAAATCGTCGTATACCCAACGCCCGCCTTCGAAGCGGTAGCACTTCTCCAACGCCGCGTAACCGTAAACCAACGACGTCAACGCACCCTTGTAAAATTTCCGCCTCAACGGCGTATCCAAATACGTTGCCTCGACAAACGCCTTAACGTCCTCATTCTCGCACTCTACACGGGCTTCCGTGCTCAAAACCACGTTTGATATCACCGTGAGCCCCAACGACACAACGGGATGCTCCCTCATCCGCGAATACTGCTCAAAGGTGATTTTATCGGGGTTGTAAACACCCCACTCGCGCGAAAACGCTATCGCAGATGCGTTCGCTAGTTCTGTCAAAACATCAAGCGACGGTTTCAATCGGGAACCCCCTCTCACCAAAATACCGCGGAACATCGACGGAACACACTGCCTTCCCCGCTCCCCATACCGCCAGCGCCAGCGCTATAACAGCATCATCGTGGTAACCCGCCGGCGCCGAATAACTAATGCCGCCCGACTTCAACTGGTGCGCCTGATAGATTTTCAATTCGTTCACCAGCACCGCGTTATACGGAAAAGTAATCCGCCGCTCCGCAATCGCAATAACCAGCTTCTCTATCAAAGCCCGCTTGCTCTCAACACTAAACCTATAAGGCTTCACCCTCAATCCATCAGCCACCAGCTCGTCGTATATGGGATCGCCCAGCCCCGTGCTGTCAAGCCATATCACCGCATCGTTATACCGCCTCGCCGTCGAGGCTATCAGCGCCCGTTGTGTCTTCCAGTCCAGCGCCGTTACGCGGTCTATATGAGCAACGTGCTTACTCTCAACGTCCAAAACAATCGGCACCGTCGCGTCGGTTTTGCCCAAGTCAACCCCCATCACGTAAGACCGCCCCGGTATCGGCGGTTGAAAATCCCCCGCTACACAATCATCAACGCCATGAAAAACCCCGCCTAACTCATCCAGAAACTCCGCATAAAACTCCTGCCTCACCACGCTATCAGGTAGCCCTGCCGCTTCGGCATCTATACTCTCACGCGGAACCACCCCGTCCCACGATGTATAATGAAACCCTATATACCCGTCATCACCGCGCTCCGCCCGCACCCATTCGTGATACGCCTGATTCATACCCTTCGGCGTGAAAATAAACAACGCCGGCGCCCGCCTCGCCATCAGCGTCGGCTTCACACACTCCTGCCACGCATAAGGCGACCATAACGAAAACTCCTCTGCTATAAGCCCGTCTACACTCAACGGCCTCACAGAATCGGCGTTCTCCATCGACCTCATCAGTATAGCGCCGCCGTTGCGCAACCGAATCGAGTTGTCCCCCCGCTTATACGCGTCGTCCCAACTCTCACCCGCTAAAACAGCGCGGGGTATCGCCCTCATTAGCTCCGGTAGGGTCTGGTCGCGTAGATAACTATACTCCGGCGCGGCAACCAAAATCGTCCCGCCCGTGTTCACCGCCCACGCCCTCGCAACCCGCGCGCTGACGTAGGTCTTGCCAAACTTCCGACCAGCTCGAACAACAATCCGCCGATAGTCACCGCTTAAACACGCGCGATATATCGTCGCCTGATTCCGCGTCAGCCCCTTGCCCACTACCGTCGTCGTCAGGTAAAACCTCCCGTATCACAATCGCTCCACCGCCAGCACCCGAAATTTCCTTGCGGTCTATCAACAACCCACGCCGCTTGTAGTAAAGCTCGCGCGCTTTGTTTATCGCCGCTATACACTGCGGATACTCCGCCGAATCACGGCACGCTTCTCTCAGCACTATGCGGTCAACCATAAGGTCGAACTCCAAAAAATACACCGCCGCAACACGGTGGACGTCCGCCATGAAATCGGGGTTCTTCTTCCACTCCGTTATCGTAGAGTGGTGAACCCCTATTTCCGCCGCCATATCGTCAAGATTTTTCCCGCTCGGATTTGCCAGCATCGCAATCGCCTTCAACTGCCGCGAGCTCCAAGCCCCCTTGACTATATCAGCAATCGCGGCGGGTTTCGGTGTCCGCAAAAAACGCTTTCCTTTTTCTACCATAGCTCCGTCTTTTTTTATGCGCTGTCCTTTTTGTGTAGCACGTCAAGACTTAACAGCCCAAATCCCCACGCCTTTTGAGACCCAATGCCCCTCTCTAATGCCCGCGTGAACGCCGCCATGTCCGTAATGCGCAACTCCCCTCGCATATCAAACGATGGCAGTTTTACCCCGTTTTTACACTCTACAACGCCTTCGTCGCGTAACCTGCTCACGGTTACCACCTCAAACCCGTTCTCGCTGGCTTTCCTTTCCAGCCACTGGTTCAATGACCGCGTCAACCACCGCTTCCCGTCGCGCTTGACGGTCGGATTAAATCGCCACGAGAACCAATATCTGACACCCTCTTTGAGTTTATAGTTTAATTCCTCACACTGCTCCCCGATGGGGATATTAGAAACCACTGTAATTACATCGCCATCACGCCGCCATAAAACCCGCGCAGGCAACTTCCCCTCAAACAAAGCCATCACGTCGCGGTGGATATCATATACGGATTTATTCCCCGCTTCAATCGTCGTTTTATACATCTATTTCCACCTCGCCAACTGCGGAAACTCCCGCAACAAAATCTGCGCGTAGGCAGGGTAATGCGTGGTCAACCACGCCACGTAAGAGTTGTTGCCGTAGTTTTTATAGCCCTTCAATCCATCCGTAGTCAAAAAACCAGTGTTTCTAATCGTCTCTCGCGTAAAACCATGCGTCTCACAATCATACATCGGCAGATAAGGGAGATCATGCTCCACGATATACGCCCATACATCGCGGGCAGTCCAATCACGTAAAGGGCAAGTATGAATCAACCCCCTCGCGCTGAAACACATCGTTTTTCCCAAGAATCGCCTGTTCTTTGATTCTTCCGCCCGTAGCCCCAGAAAAACAAACCTCGCCCCGAGCTCCTTCGCTACTTCCGTGCCCCGCTCCTTCTTACCCTGTAAAACAACACTCCTCTGCTCCGCGTCCGTCCTCTCGTGCGGCAACCCTATCGCCCGTAGCCGCTCTATGTAGTCCGCAAGCGACGCGCATTCTATCACCCGTAAATCCGCCACCTCCCGATACCACGCAAGCACTGTATCTAGACCCGGTAAATTAGCGTTGCTAGCTATATGATAAGCACGCGGCTTCACACCAAACGCATTAGCAACCAGATGTAGTAAAACCGTCGAGTCCTTGCCACCCGATACCGATGTCACAACCGCGCTGGGGTTGTATTTTCTTATTACATACCGCGCAGCCCCGACCTTCGCGCGGTATTCATCCGTTAGCCCATGCACCCGATACGGCACCCGCCAGTCGCTCATATAACATCCCCCGGATCCAAGCAGTTTACCGCTCCCGTAAGGTTCCAGTAGGGCGGGCGTGGTCTCACAACCCGCCACCCCCTCGGGTCGGGATAATACCTCATCGCTCTCCCCTCATAGGCTACACTCCGATCATCAGATATTTCCTCAACCGAAATATCTGTTACCCGTCCAAATCCCATCGCTCGATGTTTCCCCAGCGATCCGACAAAACTCAACAGCCGCTTCACCTCTTTGAGATCACCGTCGAAATAAGCCACCATCGAACGACATAAGATCACCTCTGTCACCTGGTTCGCATCCCGGTAAGGTCCGCCCCCCGTAAGCACCGTCCCCGATGTCACGCCGGACGCCCGGTCGAAATTGAACCTCTTCCTATACCATCGAGCCGTGTATAGAACATCGCCATCTACAAACAACGCCGATGCCGCGTAAATTCTCACCCCGCCCACCTCTACCGCTTCAAGGGGCAACTTCGGCTCGATAAAATCACCTCTATCTGCGAGCGGCACTTCCGGTATGTCGTCCCCCGCCGTATACAGCGCCGCCCACGATACCAATCCGTCGAGATGTAGCCACTCTCCTCTGTTTAGCGCGACACCTCTCCCGTCGAGCCAAAACGTAACTTTTCCGTAGCTCATTATACTCCTCTCCTAATCGATGGATTACGTGCTCCACCGCCGGTCTTGTCCTACCTAGCCGGCTCGCCATGTCCTCAACGCTCATCCCGCGTCGCATATAAGCCAACACCTTTTCTCGTTCCCTTTCCGTCCACCGCCGACGTCGCCGCCCCAGCAAAAGCGCTATCCGCTCGCTTACCCCGTGCGGCGTCCGCCGTAACTCCCTACATATATCCTCAAAACTCAACTCGCCGTAATCAACCATCCCCACAAGCCGACGCTCTTCCCATTTTGTCCAGTGCTTCCACGCCCGCGTGTCCGGTAAGTCGCTTATCTGCTTACGTAACTCCTCGTATCGTATTTTAGCTGGTCGCCGCACCCTCGCCATCTTCGCCCTCGCTCCCACTCCGAGGCGGCAACAACCAAACTCCCAGCTCATACTCGGGCAAGCCCCGCTTCCACCTCGCCCACTCCGCGAACTCACACCATCGACGGTATCCCACCGCCGTCAACTCCTTCGGGGACGGCGACAACGTAATCAGCGCCTTCCGCCCCACGCTCTCATACATTTCCTTCAATCGCGGCATATACAACATCACCTCGCGATATGAAGCGCGACGCTTGCCGATTTGAACCAGTGCCGCGCCACCCCATCCTCGATTCAGAGGAGTAGCCAGTATCCCGTGAAACCGACAGTCAACCGCCGCATAAACACCCCACTCCTCGCCCTTCGCCGCCTCTAAAAACGGAAGCACCTCGCGCCGCTCCACTGCCATGATCTCCCCGTCGCAGTATATCCAAGACCTTAACCTGAACTCGGGCGTTTTTATGATCGCCGCCACCCGCTTGTCCACCACCGACGAGGTCGGGACACTAAAATAGCTCGTGTTGCTGAACGCCTCTGTAAAAACCTCGCGAAGCGGAACCACCGACTTCGTCCGCCAACCCGTCACCGCACACGTAACATCCTCTATACTAGTAGGAGCGGGTTGCGGCGCCTTCGCCGCCAGCGCTTCTAGCACTAACATCATATCGCCCCTATGTCAGCGAGAAACTCGCGTAACCCACTCGCGTTTTCCCGCAGCCACGACCGATATAACTCTGGCGCCGCATCACCAACCGCCTCGCCGTCCATACCGGTATAGCTAACCTCTACACGCCCCCAACCGCGACGAACCGATCCGCCAAGCACCCCGCTCTTCTTCAACAGCTCCAACCCCGACCACAAACAAGACCGCTCTAAATCCGTAATCTGCGGCCGGGTCGAAACCCCACTCCTCAAAACAACGCCCGGAATGAGCACTTCCCAGTTCGCTATCATCGAGGTGTTTTCATCGTGGGGCGCGTCCAGATCATCTCGACGAGTCAGGAACTGCCACGACAACATGTCGTTATAAGACGTGTCTCCTAACCCCGTCTCTAAACACGCGGGAATGGCGTCTAAAAAGTCCACCTTACCGTCCATAATCGTGTTCCCCATAGCCATCCCCAACAGCGACAGCATCGGAATCCGCGCCCTAAAATCCGCGCGGCGGTCAATCGACTCCGCTTGCTCGTTAATCCCAGCCGCTTTACGCGCCTTTTTGGGCGCCACCCCTTCCGACGTCAAACTACCACCGGCATATAACGTATGGAAAAACCATAGCTCAACCGGCGGCGTGCTACATGACGGAGTCAGCCCAAGCGCCGTCAAAAACTCATCCGCCAGCAGATCCCGCACTTGCCCACGAATCGCGTTGCCGGCGTAAAACGGAATCAACAGCGGACGACCGTTCCGCGCTAACACCGCCATGCGGCGGAACATCGTCGCATTTCCAGCCTTTTCATCACCACCATGCGTCAGCGGCGTCAAGGTCTTTATCGTCATCCCGACTTCCGCCGTCGGAACGTAATCCCACACGTCCCCATCAAAATCGGTCAGCGGAATACTCGCTAACGCGTCTTCAAACTCGCTGGGCTTTTTGTAAGAAAGTATAGCCAGCGCCGCCGCGATACGGATGTTATCCCTAATCCACGCCAACATCGCCGGACCGCTTTTCTGCGACTCGTCCGCTAACGCCGGCAATGCTTCCGCTTGAAACGGCGCGCTTAACATCAACATCGATAGCCGATCCAGAAACCGCAACAAAGTCGGCTCCGATGCCGCTTGCCGTATCCGCGTCTCAAAAAGCTCCATCAGCGACGACCCCGTCGCTTTAATCCCCGCCGTCCGGTAAATCTGTCCCATCGCTTCCATCGTTTTACGCATTTTTTTCCTTCCTCCTTGTGGTTAAAAAAATTATTTTTTATACATCCGTTGCTCCACGCTGAAATATGCGATCTAATTTTATACGCGGATTGTTTTATACTCCGCCTGCGGAAACTCTTTTGCGAGCCGCTTTTCTGTTATATCAACAGCAACAGGATTTTTTTCTATCCCGATCCAGCGCCGCCCCAACTTCTCCGCCGCCGCTACTGTCGTGCCAGCGCCACAAAAAGGGTCCAATACAATATCCCCCTGATTCGACGACGCCTTAATTATCCGCTCCAATAGGGCGATGGGTTTTTGTGTGGGGTAACCTGTTCGTTCCTTAGCCGTCGACACTATCGGCGGTATGTCAACAATAATCGACTGAATCGGTCTTCCTTCCATTTCGTCCAGATAAACTTTGAACGATGGCCACCCGCCGTTGGACGGCCAATGGATGCGCCCCATTTCGTCAAGTCTGTCAAGCGCCTCTTGAACCGGCAAACTGTGCGGGAGTATTTGATGTTGCCCAATCCTACGCGGCACCGCCCAATGGCGGCCTTTGGTTGATGGGTCAAACCCCCGCCACGGCTCACTAGAACTGCCGGTTTTCACCAGTCCAGCATGCGTTAGTTGTGTAATACGATACGCCCGCCCATCATCCGTTTTGTGCCTATACTCACCTTTAAGGTATTTTTCATCATAGGGGCAAAAAACTGGATTCCACGTATAATGACGCCCTTTTGTGTAAACAAGTATAACATCGTGGATAGGACCCCACTTCCTCACCCTATTCTGCGCATACGTCCGCTTCCAAATAACCTCGCTCAAAAACCTCTCGGATCCGAATATCACGTCCAACAAGATTTTTAGGTAGTGACTAGCGTGCGGGTCGCAGTGTAGATATAACGTCCCCGTCGGTTTTAGGATGCGCCGCAACTCCCACAGGCGAACCGCCAACGTTACAAGGTAAGCCATCATACCCGAATCGCCGAGAAAAAGATGGAAGGCGTCCAATGCCCGCCGCAATTCTGGCTTGTAATCCGCCCTGCGAAACTCGGTGCGAAGATCCTCGCACGTGCCGTCCCACTTCCACCTATCGTCAAAACCAGCGATTTCTACCGCCCTACGCCGCCGCTCCCTATCCCGAACAACGACAACATAATCTTTTTTCGTGTTGAACGGCGGGTCAAGATAAATCAAATCAACCGAATTATCCCTAATTTTTCTCAAAACATCCAGGTTGTCGCCGCAGTAAAGAATATTCGCGTCGGGCATAGTCGAAAAGCAAGTCCCTACACTGCGGGACTAAAAAAATATTTTTTTTCACTCGCCACGCCGGCATACACCGCTCCCATTCCAACATATTAGCAGAAAACCTCTCCCGTGTCAAGCCCTTTTGACGAAAAAGAGGAAAAATTGCGAAAATCTACGAAAGTATATAACATATCACCGTTAAAAGTCAAGGGTTTTTTCTAGATTTTTGCTCAAAAACAACCAGCGACCCGGCACCACCCGCTCCACCGCCAGTCGCCGCGCCTCTATACTCGCACTGTCATACCAGCGATGACAAGAAAAACACAACGGCAAAATATTTTCCTCGATTTCTCTCAACTGCGGAAATGCCCCCGCTCCAAAAAGATGCGCTGGCGCGATGTCGTCCCCCACCGTGCCACAAAACGCACACCGAACCCCCGCTTGCTGTCTATACGGACGGAAAGCCCGCTCCACCGCCGCCCTATATGTCGCCCTTCGCCGCCAGTTCATCATCATCGCCCCGCAGTAGATACTGGTAACATAAAAAACCAAAAGCCAGCAACCGAATAAGATTACGTCGCCGCTCTATGTCCTTTTCCGCACCCATCAACGCGACATACGCCTCACCCAGCTTCTTCGCCAGATATGGATAAGACGCCGTCGCCACGTTCCGCGCCCGGATATAATCACGAGCCGCTTCCACCGCTTGCCGCACCGTCCTAGCCGTAATACCCTCGCCACTCAACTTCATCACCCCTAGTCCTCTCTACTAGTCCCGTAATCAATGACCAGCCGATGCCGCCCGTTTTTCGAAGTATGCTTGCTACTAAACCGGACATAGGGACTCCCCACCTCTACCGGATCGTAGTTGCGAACTTCTCCATAACCAGCTACCCCTTCCGCGTAAGTTCGCAGATAACTACCCGTCAAAATAAAAACCCGCCGCTTCTCAATGATTTCCAACTCCCCTCGCGCGGGAACATCTAACGCCGGCGAAGCATCAACCGCTAGCTTGTGAACATGCCCCATCGCGTAAACATCGCAATCGGGCCATCCCGTCGCCATTTTCTTGACGCGGTTGAACTTCGCCCCGTCCGTCGTCGCCCCACCATAGCCGTGTTGGGTCAAAATCCTAATCGTATGCGTCGACGCGGCGTCATACGTGATGCGCGTAACCGCAAGCCCCCGCCCGTAGTTCTCGCCCGATAAAACAGTCCCATAGTCGAAAAGCGGGTCATAACCTCGCGTCGAAGACAAAACCGCCGTCTCGTGGTTACCAGCGTGATACCCCAAGCATCTGCCCCTAATCGGCGCCAGTATATCCAGCAACCGATGCGTCTGCGCTTGTGGAAGACAATCCAACTTGTCGCGAAAAGGCTCCGCTATGACGTCCTGACTCCAACGCCGATCCAGCGGCGTTATCGCTTCCACCCCGTCTCCCATAAAAATAAAATACGAATTTGGATCGCGCTCTATCATCGATACCGTTCGGCGTAAATGCCCTTCATCTGCGGCAGTCGTGCCGATATGCGTGTCACCCAAAAACCATACCGTAATCGGGGCGCGGGTCTTTATTCTCACCTCTCGTAGAAACATAGCGCTACGCCTTCCGCCTAGCGCCCTGCGCCAAGAAAAGCAAAAGCCGCTGTAACAACGCCCCTATAAAAGCCGATACTACACCCAGCGAGAACGTCAATCCCACGCTCGCCAGCGCGATAAAACCCGTTATCGTCGCAAAATACACCTGGTATATCCACCACGCCAGGATAACGCCGATAGCAACCCCGAGCAGTAACGCCCACGTCGCTATACCGAACTCTCTAAAAAACGGTCGCGTCAGCTCGCAAAACTCCCGCCAACGAGCAATTTTTTCAACGTCCCTTGCTTCCATTTTTTTCTCCTTTCATCGGTTAGTCTTCCGGTGGATTGTCGTAGTCAATCACAACCGCCAGCGCGCAGTTGTATCGGACAAAACTAATTAAATCTTTCACCTCTTCAACAAACGCCGCCGGCACTTCAAAAACCAGCTTACACTCGCCGTGCGTCTGCTGAACTTTCAGTCCGACTAATCGCGCGTGCTGTATAGTAAAGCTCTCACGCCTCTCCACTGTCCACCTCCGTATAGACCGCGACTCTAACATAGCTTGTCCCGCCACGACGCTTGACCGCATGCATCAAGCAGACCTGACAGTCGTCCTTGATAATAACGCCTTTGAGCGCGTCTTCCGCCGCCTTGACGTAGTTAGTCAGATCCCCCGAGCTCACACCGCTAAACTCGAACGCGAGCCAAACGCGCCCCGTCAACAGCGGCCGTTGCCACCGCGTCCGTAAAAAAAATTTTATCTTCTCCTCGTAGGTATTATTCGCCGACCACACTCGCCCCATCGAAAATCGCGGCGCGCTCCACGGCTTCGGTTTTATGGGAATCACCTCTTCGAAAACTTTTTTCATCACCTTCGCGCCTTCTCCATTTCCCAACGTTAGTCCTTCCATGCCACTTCTCCTTTCGTCGTTAAAGAATAAAAATATTTTTTGGGGCGGGCGGGATTTGAACCCGCATCTGCGGCTAACATGCCGCAGCTCTCCCTAGCTTGAACCAACGCCCCAACGATAACATAACAACCCTCCACCTAAAAGTCAAGCAAAAAAATTAAAATATTTCCACGCCGTCTTCATCGCGCTTACTCGCCCTCGGTTCGATGACCCCGAACGGCTTGTGAAACTTCAAGCTAAAAACCCCGCCTGCCACACCGTAGCGATTTTTAAGCACCTCAACATCCATCGCATCGTGATAAACAGGATCAGACGGCGGGGACTTCAATCCCAAAATTACAGTCGCGTCCTGTTCGAGGTTCCCGCACTCCCTCAAACTAGACAACGACGGCATCCCGTCTTCCTCACCCTTCGCCGGTCGCGACGCTTGCGCCGCGCAAATCACCGGTATATGCCGCGTTATAGACAACCGCCGCAATCGATCGGCCACCCCCGCAATTTCCAGATAACGCCTCTCCGCACGGTCGCCGTGAAGTAGCTGTATATAATCAATCAATACCGCCGGCTTCTCGCCGCGACCACAAACAGCTTCAACACACGCCACTAAATCGGAAACATCAAATATCCCCCACATCAACCACAAGCGCTCGTTCATAGCGCGCAACTTTTCCAGCGCAACCTCAACCGCCGGCGCATCTGCCCCCCCGTCGAGCAACGCCTTTTTCACCCTGCCAAACGGCAACCGCGACACGATCGACAGCAGCTTCAACAACAACCGCCCCGCATCCACTTCGAGTGTAAAAAACAACACGGGTCGCGTCTTCACAACATCGAGTAGCAGATTCAACAGCAGGGTTGTCTTGCCATGTCCTGGACGCGCCACAACAAACGTCAGCCCGCTCAATTCGATATCGGGTATAACATCCCACTTGACCCCGTCCTCAATCGTTTTCGCTTCTTCCGCGATAGCCGCTATATCCGGTGGCGACTGCTCGGCTAAAACCGGTCGCGACAACAACGCCTTCAACGCGTCCTCTACCTCGACTATCGGCGCACCGTCCCGTATAGACCGCAACACACCACGCGCCGCTTTGTCCAGCTCACGTCGCCGTCGACCGAACCTAACCGCATTAACAATCGCCAGCGGAGACTGCGCAACATAATCGCGTAACGACGCGACAATGAACTCCAACTCCTCGCCCGCAAAATCCGATAACGATGATTTGCCGGCTTGATGTTTTTCAAATATCGCCGCCGCTACGGGCGTAACGAAATCTTCCTTCGATAAACAACCAGCCGCATCCTTAAACGACGGGTCGCAGAACAGCGCCGCTATCGCTTCCCTCTCGACAAAATTACTCTTCAACATCTTCTCCTAGCGTATAGGCGAACGCCCGCAACCGCGCCGCCCGCTCTCTGACCGCAGTAGTTTTGTCCTTGAAATTTATCACCGCGTAAGGGTCGTAGCCTTCCTGCGGCAAGAACCGCAGCAATCCAGGCCCCTTCGTCTGATGAACCGTGCGGGACAAAAGATCGATGAGCGATGGCCACCGATATTGCCACTCACCCGCCCTAGTCAGGGCCTCGTAACACCTGACTGCCGCTTTGAACGCCTTTGTCGTCCACACAAAGCCGCTGGCATCCCCACGCGTCGTCAGGATCTCGATATACCGCGCCAATCGCGGCGTAATTTTCCTCACGCGAGGCGTGGCAATAGCGTTCCAAACGTCAATCCATTCCCTAACAATCGCCGACGGTGTCTCCACGACTTGCCGCTTGCGTCGAGGACGGCGCGTGGAAATTTTTTTCTCCACCTCGTTCCCCTGCTCGGACAAAAGCCCCGATAACATCGCATCTACCTCCGCTTCGGTAACGGTTTTGTTGGTCCACGTAAAACCAAAACTTTCATCGAAATCATAAATGCTTTTATATACTGCTGGGCTATTATAACTGCTGTTGTATATATAGCTATATATATAATTATAATTATATTTATTATTAACAGCTTTATAACTTATATAGGGGTCAACTTTTTCAAACACGCTCGTTTTTTGTAATGCCAGCACGGCATTTTCACGGTTGGCCCGTGCGGTTACTGCGGTTAGCCCGTGCGGTTGGCCCTCACGGTTAGCCCCTACGAGCATCGTAGCGATATGATAACGACATCGTCCGTCCCGCCCTTTATGATCACGTGGTATGTCCCTCGTAGCCCATCGAATGGATTTGTCCGATAAACCAGTGGCATTCGCTATTTCGCGACGTGATGCCACTGCCACCCCGTTTTCGGCAACCCGTTTTAGGTAATCCAACACCGCAACCCTTTTCATATAACCCCCTCGTGAGTATAGAGTGAAGCGGGCAGTGCGGAGACGGTGATGAGCCGCCTTATACCTCGCGATATAAGGACACTGCCCGCAAACACGTTAGATGTAACGCTCCATTTCTTCTATGTGCTTCTTTATCCGCTCTATGACTGACCAGCAAAAAGCGTCAAGCACGTCGTCGGAAAAGCCCGTCCTTAACGCGCTTAACATCGACGACGACAACTGCATGACCTCGTATCCGTTGCTAACCAGTTTCTCCTTTTTGAGCATATCCATACGAACTCCTTATCATCGCCGCTCGATAAAAGCGGAAATTATGATCTTACCTATGGTCTCAAAAGCAAGGGCTTTTACGTCGTCCTCAAAGTGCTGACCTAGATTGTCCCACGTCTCCACTAGTAAGGACAACATCTTTTCCGCACGCTCACCAGCATCTTGCGAAACTGGTTTACTGGCCGCTTGCCCGCCGCCTTCGGGTTTTTTTGTCCCCACCACCGTGATCTGACCACCCTCGCCTTTTTGTAGGGTTACGGTTACATTCGCATCGGGTGTAACCTGACTCAGTAGCGAAGCGTAACCAACTGCGGTTAAGAACAAGCTCTTCTCAACCCCATCTTCGAGGACGTTGAACCTGTACCATTTGCCGTACTGACCCGTCCCCGAGCTCACTAATGAGCTTAAAAACGTTACCTCATGGGGGTTGCCATCAGCGAGAATTACTTTGGGTTTCTGTTCGTCCATGCGTTACCTCCTTTTTAGACGCAATCCGTGCGTCTCTTTGTAATCGATAGCGCCGGCCTCTTCCAGCGCTGTTACTAAATCCTTACTTAAACCCGTCAGGGTGTAGCTTACTTTGGGACGTATCCCCGCAGCGTCGAGAATCGGCCGCGCTTTGTCGGTAAGAATATGCCGTTGCCTTGTCGTCCCGATATGCCACGCCCCATAAGGGGTCGGCACCGGTTCGCCTGTTTCCTCGCAAAATCGCTCCAACGCCGCTTTGGCGATGTCCAGCCACTGCTCTACCAAAACGACACCCGTGCCGAGAGCGATCGCTTCATCCTCACTCTTGGGCTTGTCGCTCGGCAAATCAATCGACCCCGCGATCGCCGCAAGATACCTCTTCACGGTGTCACACGCCAGATATGCCGGGCAAAAACGACACCAGTCGCCCAGCACTGGCATATAGTCGGATGTAAGCAACACTGTTCGTATTTCTACGAGGTAGTGGATTAAATCCGCCGCCGTCCACGTGGTCGTATAGATATGGTCGGCATCTACCGCGTAGACTGCGACTCGGACGTAATCCGGCTTGTTATACAGATGCCACGCCGCCACTGCGGCAAATTTCATCTGCATGCTCTCTTCTGGTCGCTTGATATACTCCAAGCACCCCGTTTTCCAATCGGCGACGAAAACCTCGTCGTTTATCTCGCCGATTACGTCCAACGTTCCATAAACACAATCTTCGGCGTTGGGGTATTCGCGGCGCGAAGCCTTCTTTTGTAGCCGTTTTACAACTACAAAATCAGCTTCTTCGCCAAAATACATTGCAACAGGGATTTCCGCCTTCAATTTTATGCCTTCTCCGTCGACGGCAGACAATTCTTTCAGTAACCGTTTTAGGTAATACGCAGTCGACTTCGCGAAGCCGTCGACATCAGCACTCCGCTCTGTAATGATGGTTTCTTCCATAGCGGAGTGAAACGTCGTTCCCCTATCAGCGGCTACTCCTCGCGGTAAAGGCGAGTAGTCTAGCGTGCGCCAGTGCTGACAGTGCGCAGCGCGGTCAAGCTGGCTTGCGGTTATATGTTTCATACGCTCTCCTTCCATTTTGACCACTATACGATATGATGACTCTGGTGTCAAGAAAAAAAATTATCTAACCTTCGGTGTATAACGACTCACCGATTTTGCGATAGCTGTTATTTCCCGCGACCGTATCATCGGCTCAACGTTCTCGCACGCTAAACGCGCAACTACTACAAGCACGTGTTCGATTGTCATCCTTCCCGCCCCATAACGCCGTAGAGCTCCCGCTACCGCTGTAAGCGCTTGATTCCTGACACCAGGTTTAATCAGCGCTTTATCATCGATAGGTGGAGTTTCTACACGAGGCGCCTTTTCCAGCAGTTCGACAATAGCTTTCGGCGCGTCGGGGACGGTAAAAGGCGGCAACTCCCATCGCCACACGCCTTCCGCGTCCCGCGACGGCGGCGCTATTGCGTAAGACGCACCAGCTCGAATATCCACTCCCGGTAAAATCTTGACCGCAGGGGATAACCCCTGTTGATATACACGCATATAGTAATGCGCGCCGCCGCTTTTGGTTCTGACACGAGGAAAATCCAGTAAAGAAAAACCCCGCGCTTCCGCGTATTTTTGTAGCGATTCTTCGCCCCCTTCATCGCAGTCAACTATCACCAACCGGGATGCGCCAGCCGCGATCGCTACGTTAGCATACGACCACTTGCGCCACCATGCTCGGATTGTGGCTTCATCGGTTGTAGCGTCATAAACGCCTCGCGTTGTAAGCGGGATTTTCTTCCGACAAGGTAAAACCGCCCAGCCACGCCGGGCATACTCTAACGCCGCATTCAGAACATCGTTATCCATCAAGCCGCTCCTCTTGGTAACCTCGTAAAAACGCGATATGTCGCAGATTGTCGCTGTTCCCGCATTCTGGACAAGTCGGAGTTTCTTCGGTCGAGAAAAACATTATCCCGCACCACTCGCACCACCACGCCCAGTCATAGTGTGCCAACTCGTTACTCATTTTACTCCGACTGGCGGGTTGTTACGCTGAACGCCCTCGCTGCTTCCACAATCGGGACAAGAGGGGATGCCGTCCGATTCGACGTCAAACTCTCGCCCGCACCACGAACACGCCCACTCTGGATAATCGACGCCCGCTTCCGGCGGGTCGGGTTCTAAAAGCCACGGCGGATCGGGCGGATATCCGCCGTAGTAGAAACCTAAACTGGTCATTTCTGCTCCCTGGGCATAAAGCCCTCTTGAATGTAGCATTCCACTATGTCTCTTGTTCCGATTCATAAGCTCGACGATTGTGGCGAGAGTTTATGTCACAGATAAAACTTAACGTTAAACTCTGTTTAAGCATAAACTTCTCGCTTCACTTCACCAGTGATACGGTCGACCACTCTAACTCCCCGACAATACATGTATAAATCCAGCTCTTCCAGCGCCCGTTTTTCAGCACTTTCGTAGTCGACCTCTTTTGACAGTACCTTCCAACGGGGAGTCTTTACACCGTTTTCATCGGTGTTGTAAAATCTAAAATACTCGGCTTGGTATCGTTTTCGAATTTTACCCATAGTTACTCCTCCATAGTTTGATTACGGCATTCCTTCTCGAAAACGTCTTCGTGTGTGAGGTATATACCGCCACGAGCTTCCCTTTGGGCTTGAAGAAGGCTATTATAAAACTCGTAATCAGATATAATAAGACGAGTCAACATTTCTCCAAAGTCTAAGTTGTAATACATACATCCCCCCCCCTTATCATTGAAAAACCCCATATAGCTCTCGCCAATCATCATAGATGGCATCATCGTCGTTACTCCAATCACGAGCAAACGACTCTTCTGATAACAATGTCCAGCTATCCGTAGGGATATCTTCCTCTGCCATTTCTTCAACCACTTCTATTTTTCCTCCTTTGAGATCAACCATCGCCGGCATCCGATATCGAAGCGCCCGCTTTTTAGCTTACAAAAAAACCGCCCCCTGCTTATGCGAGCGATTCTAACCGTTACCTCATACGACCCGTCCCACGAAAAGGACGTTTTGGGGTTTAAAAATACCCGCCTGATTACAGGATTTGCTTTGATGCGCAACCGATTTCCTGCTATCAAAAAAACAACCCGACCGCAAGTCGCTCGCTTGGTTCCCTTTACGGGATAAGGATAGCTCCACTGCTCGATCGGCATGGGAACGCCAACCAGATCGTCTAGCGCCGCGAAAGCCGCCTCTTCAAGGAGAGGTTCGACAAAATCGTCGAATTCGGCTTCTGTTACCACGCGATCATCGCGTGGTTTTTCACTGCTCTCCGTTGATATCCGCGTTTTCACCCTCGTCATCCTCTGCGAAATTGTCATCTAATCCGAACTTAATTTCAGCCCACTCATCTAGTCGGCACGCCGTTATCACAGCGCATTCCATCCGTCACTTCTGACAATCCCCCCTAGCTCATCAGGACGGGTCGGGGGGTTACGTTGCCCGTCGACGCCCCACAAGGGGGCGTTTCGCTAGCTATTTTCGACAAGCGCTTCCAGCGCCTTTATCACCTCGTCACTCGGGACGCGGTGATAAAAGCGACGGCCATACGAGTAAACCTCCCTCCATGTCGTCCCGAGTCCGTTAGCACCCCCTACGGGGCGACGGCTGTTGTAGACCACGATAGCCGTTTTGTTACGGACAGCCTCCCGCTCTTCGGGCGTCAGACCCGCAACCGTTTTCCAGGGCGCGGATCCGTACCCGTGTGCGTAGGCGGTCTGACTAATCATAATCGGGAGGGCGACGCGATTTTGTTTTTTCATTTTCTTCTCTCCTTTGGTTTTGGTGTTCATCGTTGTCGTCATCATCTACATACACTATACTACATAATGCCCCGCGTGTCAAGTCTTTTTTATCGTAACAGGAAAAAATAATGTGATATTTTTCTGTTCATTCATTAAACGCTTATTAGGCATTGTAGTCCGCTCCACCTAAACCTCTTCCAGCTCATACATATAGCGAGTAACAAGCTCCGTTACGTAATCGTCGAGCCCCTCGATATAGTAGCCCGACTCAATCGCTTTTTTCTGCTCACGGGCGATAAAGGTGTCCCATCTACTATACACCCGCACCCACTCGAAAACGCGTTTTGCCAGTGCCTCGCGCTTGCGCGGCGAGGTGCTCCTGAACCACCTTTCGGGGGTGGTTTCGATTTTCTTTTCCCCGTCGACCCAACAAAAATATTTTTTCGCCACCGTCGTCTCCTTTCCTCTTTGAAAGTGCGTTGTCATCGATAACCACTGTATCATACAGCGTCTCCCGTGTCAAGAGTTTTTTTGTAAAAAAACTTTTTCTACTCTATCCCCACTCCTAAACCAGCGTAGATACATCCCCCGCTTGTCCCGTATCCACCGCCGACGCGGGCATCGACGTTCCGCCAGATAGGATAAGCCCCCACTAGTAGAGCAGAAGCAGTGCTAGAACCCACGCACCCCCCCACTCCAACG
>Ga0209101_1000419_pt1 | contig 35071 bp, 27 predicted proteins | sample ConPoolayeCmetaG_FD_185481 | JGI IMG/M metagenome (GOLD analysis project Ga0209101, IMG submission 185481) | Hot spring microbial mat communities from California, USA to study Microbial Dark Matter (Phase II) - Cone Pool mat layer C metaG... ...
GGGGGGAGAGGGTAGGGGTGAGGGGCGGTATTCCCCTCGCAGCAGCGCCCCCGCCAGCTTGATCAGGCACTGGGCTGCGCCGGTGGCCCAACGCGCCTGCTGCTGCTGAAAGGCGGCGATCTGCGGCGGCAGCTCGGCCGGACACTCGACTTCGGGCAGGTAGAGGGCCCGCCAGCCGGCCAGTTGGGCGCGGAAACTGAGGTCCACATCTTCGGTCAGGGTATCGGGCTGCCACCCTCCTGCCGCCATGATGGCCTCCCGCCGCCACACGCCGGCCGTGCCGTTAAAGTTCATCAGCAGGCCGTTGCGGTTGCGGCCCAGGTGCTCCACCACAAAGTGGCCGTCAAGGGCGATGGTTTGGGCACGGGTCAGCGGCGAATAATCGGGGTTCAGATAGCCCCACCGCGTCTGCACAAAAGCAAGGCCAGGGTCGGCGACCAGGTAGGGCACCGTCCGTTTCAAAAAGTCAGGCGGTGGGACAAAGTCGGCATCAAAGATGGCGATCAGCTCCCCCCGCGCCGTCTCCAGGCCGTGGGCCAGGGCGCCGGCCTTGAAGCCCTGCCGCTCCTGCCGGTGCAGCAGCTCGATCTCCAGGCCCCGTGCCCGGTGACAGGCAACGCGCGCCCGGGCCAGCCGGGTCGTCGCGTCGGTAGAGTCGTCCAGGATCTGGATCTGAAGCCGGTGGCGGGGATAGTCCAGGCGGGCGACGGCGTCAATCAGCCGTCGCACCACATAGATCTCGTTGTACAACGGCAGTTGCACGGTGACCGGCGGCCACTCTTCCGGCTCCGGTGGGCAGGTCGGGCGCTCTGAACGGCGACGCAGGTAGAGGGCCGTCAACAACAGGGCATTGGCTCCGTAGAGGGCCAACGCCACGGCGGCGATGAGATACAGGATACTGAGAACCGACACCTTGCCTCCACTCTGGACAAACGGCGTTCAGTATACCATTGCTCTTCACTTCTGGCAAAGCACAACAGCGGCGCGGCGTCACGCCAGCTCAGGCGTTCTGTGACCGGATTGATGTCTGGCAGCCTGTAGCGTTTGACACCGCCCGCGCCTTGACGTACAATAGCACACGCCTGCCCGTCACCCCGACCGGATCGGGGCATAGGCGTCCACGCCGGTGGACACCTGGCCGCAGGCCGCTGAGGTGCGACTTGAGTCGCTTCACTTGACGTGTATGTCGGATCGGGGTTCGAGGGGCAATGTCCGACCGGCTCCGGCCGGGCACAGTTCAGGTTGGAGGCCAGAGGTGAACATCCGCTTTCCGGCGAGCCTGGCCGAGGCGATGGCCAGGTTCCTGCAAGACCTGGTCCGTATTCCCAGTCTGTCCACCCAGGAAGAGGCAGCGGCAGTACGCCTGGCTGAGGAGATGCGGCGTGTCGGTTTTGCCCAGGTATGGACCGACCGGATGGGCAACGTCATCGGGCGGATCGGATCGGGGCAGGGCCCCAGGTTGCTCCTGGAGGGCCACCTGGACACCGTGGACGTTGGCGACCTGGCCTGCTGGCCCTATCCGCCCTACGAGGGCGTGATCGAGAATGGCGTGCTCTACGGGCGGGGAGCCTGCGATATGAAGGGGGGCCTGGCAGCCATGATCTACGCCGCCAAAGCCCTGCTGGATGCCGGCGTGGAACTGGCCGGCGATCTGTATGTGGCCGGCGTGGTGCAGGAGGAGCCGTGCGAGGGGCTGGCCGTGCGGATGCTGGTGGAGGAGGGGGGCCTCCGCCCCGATTATGTGCTGCTGGGTGAGCCGAGTGACCTGCAGGTGCGCCTGGGGCACCGTGGCCGGCTGGAGATGCAGGTCCAGGTGCGGGGCAAGGCCGCTCACGCCTCGTCGCCGGCTCTGGGCAGCAACGCCATTCACCATGCGGCGCGGCTCATCTTTGGCCTGGAATTGCTGGCCCCCCGCCTGGCCCGCGATCCGTTTCTAGGCCAGGGCACCCTGGCCGTGACCGAGATCTCCAGCCAGGCGGCCAGCCGCAACGCCATCCCCGATTGTTGTACCTTTTACATTGACCGCCGTCTGACCCTGGGGGAAACGGAGCGGAAAGCGTTGGCCGAGGTGCAGAATATCATCAACACCGAGGAGGTGGACGCTCAGGTGCAGATCACCGACTACCAGGCGACAAGCTACACCGGCTACGACTGTCAGGCCCGGTTGGTCTTTCCCGCCTGGATGATCCCTGAAGACCATCCTCTGGTGCAGGCGTTGGTGCGCAGCGTGCGCGAGGCCCTCGGCTACCGGCCTCGCCTGGGGCGCTGGGATTTCTCGACCGACGGGACCTACACCGCCGGCGTGGCCAACATCCCGACCGTGGGCTTTGGGCCGGGCGAGGAACGGTATGCCCACACCCCCCAGGAACAGGTCCGCCTGAACGATGTGGTGGACGCAGCGCGGGTTTATGCCCGGCTGGCAGTCGAATTGCTGGGCAGGCAGTAGCCGATTGCCGGCTCATAGCCGGTTAGAATCATGAAAGGAGAAGAGGAACGATGAAAACCGACAATTTCCGGGGACGGGATTTTCTGACGCTGCTGGACTATAGCCGCGAGGAGATCGAAACCATCCTGGACGTAGCTTTGGACCTGAAGCGCCGTTTCGCGCTGGGCGAGGCCCACGACCACCTGCTGCGGGGCAAGACGCTGTTCATGATTTTCTACAACCAGAGCCTGCGCACCCGCAACAGCTTCGAGGCGGGCATGACCCAATTGGGCGGCCATGCCCATTTCCTCGATCCGGGCAAAATCTACACCCCGGCGTTGCCCGGCAAGGAGGTGGCCTACAGCACCGAGCGGGTCTCGGACGTGGCACGCACCCTCAGCCGCATGGGCCATGCCATCGCCATCCGCTGTTACGGCGACCCGGTGGACTGGGTATACGGCGGAGCGCACGAGATGATGCGCAACTTTGCCTATTGGGCCGACATCCCGGTCATCAACATGGAGTGTGACAGGTACCATCCCTGCCAGGCGTTGGCCGACATCATGACCGTCAAGGAAAAGTTCGGCACCTTCAAGGGGGTCAGGTTCACGATGAGCTGGGCCTACAGCCCCAGCATCCATAAGCCGCGTGCCGTGCCCCAGAGTGCCATCATCGCTGCCACCAAGATGGGCATGGATGTCACCCTGGCGCACCCCAAAGGGATGGAACTGGACCCGGAGGTGCTGGATGCCTGTGCCAGGTATGCCGCTGAGACCGGGGGGTCATTCCGCATCAGCAACAATTTTGAGGAAGCGCTGACCGGCGCCCAGGTCGTCTATCCCAAGGCCTGGGCCGCCACGCCCATCTTCAAGCCGCCGGTGGGTCAGGATGACCCCAGGGCGACGCAGGCCATCTTTGATGCCAATAAGAGCTGGATCTGCGACCGGGAGCACATGGAGCTGGCCGACCGGTATGCCATCTACATGCACTGCCTGCCCTGCGACCGGGGCTTTGAGGTCACCGACGAGGTGATTGATAAGGAAAAGGGGGACGGCTGGCGCAGCGTCGTCTTTGATCAGGCCGAGAACCGCCTGCACGTGCAAAAAGCGGTCATGGCTCTGGTCATGGGCGGCAAATGAGGGTGGCCGCCAGCTCCTGGACAGCGGCCTCATCCCGTTGGAAAGAGATGCCGGCATAGACCGCCCACGTCTCCCGGTGTGTGACCGATTCGCCCGGGGCAAGGACCAGGCGCGGTCCCAGGGTCTCCAACTCCAGGAAGCGGGCATTGCAGTAGCATTCGCTGGAACTGCCCCGGTCGAAATAGGTGGCCTGGGGCTGATAGGCCGCATATTTGACAAACAAGGTGTCGGCCACGGCGTAGCCCAGCCAGCCGATGGGGTTCGGGAACCCGATCTTGAGCGCGCCAGCCTGCATGGTCGCCTCGACAAACAGATAGTGGTCGCCCCAGGTGAGGTGGGGCGAGTTGATCCGGGTGTAGGGCCAGAGCACGATGTGACGGTTGGGCAGCAGGCCATACTCGTCGGCGGGTGCTGTGGCCTGAGGGAGCACGGCCACGCCGCCTGGCCTGAGCTGGGTAATGGCCCACGGCGCCAGCTCGACCGCCTCCCGGCCCCGGTTGTGCAGCGTGTGGTCCACGACGACGCGGGCCTCCCGGCCGGGCAGGGTGATGGTCAGCGACTTCTGGATGCCGGTCAACCTCTCTACAGGTTGGGTCACGAGCAAGCCGTTCTCGACCTGGCACAGGGTCGGCGGATCGTCGTCGGGCAGGTAGGTGCGGCGCGGATCTTCGGGCGCATACCACAGCCGATGCCCGCCGCGCAGCCGGTACTCGCCCACGCCGGGGCAGTGGAGGGTGAGGTCAGGGACCTCGGCGAAGAGGTTATCGCCACCTTGCAGTGCCAGGCCGATGATGCGCGGCCCGACAGATCGGGTCAGCCACACAGACAGCACCTCGTTCTCCAACCGGACACAGTCGTAGCCGGCGAAACGGGTTTCGGTTTGCGTCACCATTTTCCTGCACCCTCCAACGGATACCCCTGTTCTCAGGTGCCAGGCATGATGGACCGCCGCCTGGCACCTGGCTTATTTCACCTTTACCTGGCTAAAGAACACCCTGGCGACCTGGGTCCGCCGTCCGACAATCTCGAAGCGGCCGACCAATGGTAGCTCTTGCGACGACCTGCCTACCAGCACTTCGACCACCCCTGGATGGACGGCGTAGTGCATCATCTCATCGTAGCAGCCGAGCTGGTGGGTGTGCAGCGTAAAGGTCACCACCTTGCCCTCGCCCGGTGCCAGATGGAGGCGTGTGAACCCCTTCAGTTCCTGGATGGGGCGGGGCACGGCCGCGTCGGGGTAGCGGACGTAGAGTTGAACCACCTCGTCGCCGGCGCGCAGACCGGTGTTGGTCACGCGGGCGCTGACCGCCACCTGCCCTCCTATTGTAACCTGCGCCGGCTGAATCTGCAAATCCCTGAACTCGAAGGTCGTGTAGCTCAAACCGTGACCAAAGGGGAAGAGGGGTTCGCCCTGGAAGTAACGGTAGGTGCGACCGGCCATATTATAGTCGTCAAAGGGGGGCAGGTCGTCCACCGATTTGTAAAAGGTGACCGGCAGCCGTCCGGCGGGATTATAGTCGCCAAAGAGCAGATCGGCCAGGGCCTGGCCACCGGCCTGGCCCGGATACCAGGCTTCAATGATGGCCGGGATGTGGTCGGCAGCCCAGTTGACGGCCAGGGCGCCACCGTTGAGCAACACCAGCACCAGCGGTTTGCCCAGGTTGTGCAGCTTTTTCAACAGCTCTTCCTGGGGGCGGGGCAGGGTGATGTCGGTCCGGTCGCCGCTGGCAAAGCCTTCGACCTGGATCGGCATCTCCTCCCCCTCCAGCCGGGGCGACAGGCCCATCACGGCGACGATCACCTCGGCTTTCCCGGCCACCTCCAACGCCTGGGCGGTGCGATCTGCCTCGGGGGGGGCCCACAGGAGTTGGACCTGCGGGTCGAGGCCCCGGCTCACATACTCCAGGCAGATCGAATAGAGCCGCCCGGCCTCCAGTTCGATCTCGCCCCCTTTGAGGAGCGGGTGATGGACAAAGTCGGATTCGGCAAACAGCTCCCCGTCCAGGTACAGCCTGTAGCCGCTGTGCCCCTGTACGCCCAGCCGGTAGAGGCCGCTGGTCGGCGGGATGAGGATGCCGGTCCAACGCACGGAGAAGGGATCACCCCAGCGGCCCGTCAGCGGGGAGGTATCCGGCCAGCAAAAGTCTATGATGGCATCCAGGCGGCGACAGGCCGGTTCGCCGGCGAGATCGGGGTTGGCATAGTATTCACCGGTCAAACCTGCCCCGCTCAGATCGGCAGGGCGCAGGTAACTTGAGGGGATGGTTTGTAGCGGGACGACGCCATCCACCCAGGCACAGCCTGGTGCGTAGTAGACGCGGGTTGTGGCCGACACCTTGTGTCGAATTCCCGCCAGGGGGGTGATGGCCCTGGCCGGCGTGCCGTTGTAGTTGCCCAACAGTGCTGCCAGGTCATCGGCATTGGGGCCGATGACGGCGATGGCGCTGAGCTCCCTGGACAGGGGAAGCAGGCCGCCCTCGTTCTTGAGCAACACGAGCGATTCGCGAGCTGCCCGTAAAGCCAGTGCCTGGTGCTCCGGCGAGTTGACGACCTGATAGGGGATGCCGGCATAAGGCACCTGCTCTGGCGGGTCGAACATGCCCAGGCGGAAACGGGCGGCGAAGAGCCGTTTGACGGCGCGATCAATAGCCTCTTCGGCGATCAGCCCCTGCCTGACGGCGTCCAGCAGGGCCAGGTAGGAATAGCCGCAACTGAGCTCACAGCCGTTTTCTACGGCCATGGCCGCTGCCTCCTGGGCAGTGGCCACCACCCGATGGTGCTCGTGGATGTCGTAGATGGCCCCGCAGTCGGAGACAACATAACCGTCAAAGCCCCACTCCTGGCGGAGGATCTCCTGCAGGAGGGTGGGACTGGCGCAACACGGCTCACCATTGAGGCGGTTGTAAGCGCCCATGACCGAAGCCGCTCTCCCTTCCCTGACACAGGCCTCGAAGGCAGGCAGGTAGGTCTCACGCAGGTCTCGCTGGCTGACGCGGGCGTCAAAATGGTGGCGTTCCGATTCGGGGCCGCTGTGCGCGGCAAAGTGCTTGGGTGTGGCAACCAGCTTCAGACAGGTAGGGTTGTCCCCTTGCAGCCCTTTGACAAAGGCCACCCCCATCTGCGCGGTCAGGTAAGGATCCTCACCATACGTCTCCTGCCCCCGTCCCCAGCGGGGATCGCGGAAGATGTTGATGTTCGGCGACCAGCAGGTCAGGCCGCTGTAGATGCGGCGAATGCCCAGGCGGAGTGCCTGGTGGTGTTTGGCCCGCGCCTCATCGGAAATGGCCATCGCTACCCGGTGCATCAGGTCGGAGTTCCAGGTGGCCGCCAGGCCGATGGCCTGGGGAAAGACGGTGGCCAGGCCGGCCCGGCCTACACCATGCAGGCACTCATTCCACCAGTTGTAGGCGGGGATACCCAGTCGCTCGATGGCCGGGGCATCGAACACCATCTGCGAGATCTTTTCTTCCAGGGTCATCCGGGAAACCAGGTCGGCGACCCGTTCTTCAATAGGCGGCAACGGATCTTGATTCACGAAGAAAGCTCCAAAATCTGTTTTGACTTGTAGTTGCCTGCCCTCCCGCCGGTTGGGACACAGCCGGCGACCGACCGGATCGGCTGCCGGCTGCTTTCTAACCTGCGGCAGGGGACAGGACAGGCAGCTACCTGGAATCAACCTGGGATGTATACAGGTGACACCTGACCAGCACTCCGTCCACATTGAGATCGGCCGGAACCTGTTGTTTGCAGATGTCCATGACCATCGGGCAGCGGCCAGCAAAGCGGCAGCCCTGCTTCAAATATTCCTCCTGTTCAATGTCTGTGAGCCTGACCGTTCCCCTCCAACACCTGGTTGGATCAGCTTCGGGGATTGATTCGCGGAGAAGTCGGGTGTAGGGATGTTTGGGGTCCATCAATACCTTCTCCACCGATCCCATTTCAACCATGTGCCCCCTGAACATGATGGCGATCCGGTCGCTCACATAATAGGCAGTAGCCAGATCGTGAGTGATGTACAATACGCTCACGCCCAGTTCTTCTTTGAGTTGTTTAAACAGGTTCACGATGGACATCCGCAAGGAAGCGTCCACCATGGAAACCGGTTCATCGGCAATCAGAAGGGTTGGATTGGTCAACAGAGCCCTGGCGATGGAAATCCTTTGCAGTTGCCCGCCAGAGAATTCGCCGGGATATTTGCCAGAGAACTCGTCATAGGCAAGCCCGACAGCCCTTAATTTCTGATCGATCAGCCCGACCGCCTCCTTTGTGCTGCCGGCAAGTTTATAGTTTCGGAGTGTTTCGAAGAAATAACGGTCAACCGTTCTCAGGGGGTTGAACGTGCCAAAGGGATCCTGAAAGATCGCCTGGATGCCCCTGGTAAACCACACCTTTTCGTTTCTGGCAATTTTCTGGCCTCTGTAGAGGATTGTCCCTGAGGTCGGCTCCTCAAAGCCCAGGATCATTCTGGCCGTTGTGGTTTTTCCACAGCCGCTTTCACCCGCCAGGGCAAAGATCTCCGCCGGCCTGATGGAAAACGACACATTGTCTGCGGCAGTGATCCGGATCCTTGAAATCATGCTCCCCAGGGAGAAGATTTTGGTCAGGCGATCGACTTGGAGAAGCTCTTCCATCCTAATCTCCAACCAACCAGCAGGCAACTTTGTGGCTGTGATCCACATACTTCAGGTCCGGCATCTGTTCTGTACAGAGATCCAACGCCTGGGGACATCTGGGGTGGAATGGGCAGCCATCGGGCGGGTTGGAAAGGGAAGGGGGGCTGCCGGGCACGCTGGTCCGTGTTGCCTTGTCCCCAAAGTGCGGCAGAGAGTCGATCAGATAACAGGTATAGGGGTGAAGGGGTTCACCAAAAATCTGCCCGGTGGGTGCTTCTTCGACGATCTTGCCGGCATACATGATCCCGATCCGGTCGGCAATGTTGGCCTGAACCCCCATGTCGTGCGTGACCAGGACGATGGTATTTTCCAGAGTTCTCTGAATATCCTTGAGAAGTTGCACCACTCCCCTCTGGACAACAACGTCGAGGGCCGTCGTCGGCTCGTCGGCGATCATAAGTGGCGGCTTGAGCAACGCGGCCAGGGCAATGGTCACCCGCTGCCTCATACCGCCGGACAACTGGTGGGGGTAGGCATTCAAGATTTGGGGTGGGAGCCCCAGGCGGACAATATGCTCCCTGGCGATCTCAAAGGCTTCCTTGCCCGTCTTGCCACTCACGTGGCTCTCGATGAAATCGCGGAAGGTTTCTTTCAGTTTGAGCACCGGATTGAGGACACTCATCGAACCCTGCGGCACATAAGAAACATACTCCCACCGCAACCGTCTCTTCTCCTCCGGGTCGAGAGAGGAGATGTCAACCTCCTCGCCGACCATCTGATACAAAACCCGCCCGCCGATCAGCCGCAAGGGAGGTTCTATGGCACCGACGAGGGCTTTCAGCAGCGTGCTCTTGCCACAGCCGCTCTCGCCGGCAATGCCATACACCTCATTCTCACCGATATCCAGGTCAACCCCGTTGACCGCCTTGATCACCTTCTGGGTCCCGAAAAGGTCGAGCACGTAGAAGGCTTTTAGCTGTTCAGTACGCAGGATCGTCCGACTCATGATCGCCTCAGTGCGCCCCGACACGTTGGAGCCGCGTTCTCGGGTCCAGGTATTCGCTGATGCTGGCCGAAAGCCAGTACAGGGCCACGAACAACAGAACAGCGAGGACGACGGGCGTCAGAATCCACCACCAATAGCCGAGCAGCATCGCCTGATAACTGATCGCCCATTGGAGCGTCGTCCCCAGGGTAGGGATGTCCAGGTTCACCAGGCCAAGAATGGCGAGCGTCATCTCCATCCCAATTGCCCAGGACATATTGTTGATCAGGGTCGAGAAGACCAGGGGGGTGGCAAAGGGCATATACTCTTTGAGCACCAGGCCCAATGTGCCTGTGCCGGAGAGGATGGCGGTCTGGGTGAACTCCCGTTCTCGCAGGCTCAAGATCTGGGCCCGGATCACCCGTGCATCCCAGGCCCAACCGAAAAAGGCCAGCAACAACCCCAGGGTCACGAGGTTCATCCTGTCTCGCACCAACATCGCCAGCAGGACGATGATGAGGAACAGAGGCATGACCAGCAGGCTGTCGCTGATGAACATCAGGATCCGGTCAGTGGTTTTCCCCTTGTAACCGGCGACCATGCCCACTAAAACGGCAATGACGCGCGATACCAGGCCCGCGATCAGGGAGATGATCAGTGAATTACGCACGGCAAAGGTCGCCTGCCAGAAGATGTCCTGCCCCTTGGAGTTGGTCCCCAACAGATAAGTCCTCGATGGTTTGAGGTCCCTCGGCACGACCCCCCAACGGGTAGGATCATAAGGCGAAAAGAGGGAGAGAATGGCTAACAGGAGCAGAATGCACAAGACGCAGAAACTGACCGTAAACCTGTGATCTCTGAAGAGGTCTCGAACTATGCGCACGTCTCCGCTCCTTACAATATCGCTCGAGAGTGTATCACAACCGCGACGATTCTGTGCTGCCTTCAAGGTGCGGAATACATTCCGCGCTACATATATCGGACTCGCGGATCAAAGAGGGGGTACAGCAGATCAATGATCAGGATCGCCGTGGTAATGGCCACAATCGAAAGGAGGGTGATCCCCATGATCAGGTTATAATCGCCGGTGATGATGGCGTTATAGAGGAGCATGCCCAGGCCCGGATAGGAAAAGACAATTTCGGTGATCAGCGCGCCGCTAAAGATCTGCCCCAGCGCCAGCGCCAGGCCGGTGATCTGGGGCAGCATGGCGTTGCGGATCACATATCGGGACACGATCCGACCTTCTTTGACCCCTCCAAGTTTGGCATATTGGACGAAACTCTCGGCGTTGACGTTCTGCACGATCAGCCTCATCGTCTGGAACCAGATCGCCCCGCCGAGGATGGTCAGAGACAGGGCCGGCAGGAAGGCGTGCCGCAGCACATCCCTGATGAAAGGCCAGTTGAAGGCCACCTTTCTCCCGATGTCGATCCCGCCGGCAACCGGAAACCAGTGGACAACATAAGCCAACAGCAGGAGGAGGGCGAAAGCCAGGATATAGTAGGGCAGGGGCCGGATGATCATGGCCACGGTGTCGAGGACCCGCGACCAGCGTTTGCGGGCAAAGTAGCCGGCCAGCCCGCCGACAATGTTCCCGAGCGTCCAGCCGAGTAGGGTCGTCGTCAGCAACAGGCCCGCCGTCCACGGCAGGGCCGTCCCGATCAACTTGCTCACCGGCGCCGGGAACTGGAAAAAAGAGACCCCAAAGTCCCCACGGAACAGCCGCAGCCAGAAAGCGCCATATTGCTGGAGCATCGAGCCCTGAAGCCCGTACAACTCGGTCAGGTCGTTGATGAAATCGTCCATAGAAGCAGGGTCCAGGTAGGAACCCATAGAGCGCAGTTGGGCAATCGTCCGCTGCACCGGGTCTGAAGGGGTCAGGCGGGGGATGATGAATACCGCCGTGATCCCCAAAAAGATGACCAGAAAATACTGAATGAGCCGTGGAATAAGATACCGTTTTATGAAAGCCAAAGCTGTTTTCTCCTTGTTTCTCCATCCCCTGCCGGGTGCCCCCCGGGCAAACCTGCCGCCCGGGGGGCCAACGTCATCGTCTGTCTATCCTCCGCCTGGTTTCAGGAACGGCGTCATGTACTTGAAGGGGCCCCAGTGGGTGTAGGGCTGGGTGTAGGGGTTCTCCGCCCCTGGCCAGTTGGTCCAGTAGTACTCATCCCAGGAGACGAAGCCGATATACCCGAAGGTCGGAATGCCCGGCATGTGCTGGACCAGAGTCTTCAAGCCCTCAATGCCGATGGCAATGACCTGCTCCGTATTGGTGGGGTCGGTCTCCCGCAGGCGCTTGATAATGCCATCCATCTCGGGGGAGGACCAGCGGGAGGTGTGGCCGTTGGTCGTTGTGCCCACCGGCTTGACGTAGGCTGAGTTGTAAAAGTCCAGCACCCGGTAGAGGTCCGCGCCGGCACCCCACGGCTCCTGGGCTGGCCAGTTGCCTGCGACGTCAAAGTCGCCACTCTGGGTCAACGCCGAAACGTTGTCCGACGGGACATGCACAGCATCAATGCCAAACTTTTTCCACTGCTGGACGGCTGCCGAGGCGTTCTTGAACTCCAGGTGGGACATATCGGAGCGGCTGATGACCTCGATCTTCCAGGGAGTGCCATCCGGCAACAGCCACCTGCCATCGGCGTTCCTGGAGAAGCCGTTCTTCAGGAGCAGCTGTTCGGCCACGTCAGGGGCGTATTTGTACCAGCCGAGCCCGAATGCCTGGGCGATGAACGCCGGATCGTCCGAGACGACATAGCCCCGCGACCTGGCATACTCGGCCAGACGGGCAGGAGCTTCAGGGTCATACGGCTTGAAGGTTTCGCCATTGCCCAGGTCCAGCGTGAACTCCTTCAGCCAGTCCTGCATCGGTTTGATGTAGTAGTCGGGATAGGGGCCGAGCGATGGGATATGGACAGGGCTCAGCGTCGCGGTCCCGTCCACAGCCTGCCCTTCATACTCCACGATGTCAATGGCCAGCAGAAGTGCCCAGCGCACTTCCGGATTGTCGTACGGGGCCTTGGCTGTGTTGAAGGTAAGGCCTGTGAGGCAGGGGTCATTATTCACCACCCAGGGGAAGCTCGGCTGATAGGCACGGTTTGTCTTGCCCTGGGCCAGGGCAGCCTTGAGGCCCTCCGCCGACAGGTCCACGGCGTCCAACTGGTGCGTCAGTTGGGCCAGGATCTTGGCCCCCTCGTTGGCAAAGGCCTGAAAGACGATGTACTGGGGTTGGGGTTCGCCGAAGAGGATGCCCGTCGGACTCTTGTCCCAGTCGTCCCGCTTCTCCCAGATGGTCCAGTAGCCGGATGGGTCGTAACTGTGCAGCTTGTAGGGTCCGGTTCCCACCGGCGGGTTGAAGGTAAACTTGACGGGATCTTCCACCTTCTCAAAGATATGCTTGGGCATGATCCAGGTGCTGCCCCAGCGGTCCAGGAAGGTGGTATGGAACCGGGAGTTGGGCTGTTTCAGTTCAAACACGACCGTGTAGTCATCGGGGGCGGAGACGCGGGCGACATTCTCCACGAAGAAGCTATGGGCGTTGAACCCCTCGTACTTCATGAGGGTTTCCACTGTAAAGATCACATCGGCTGCGGTGAACGGCTTGCCATCGCTCCAGGCAACTCCCTTGCGGAGGGGGATCGTCACCTGAGTAAAGTCCTGGTTGTAGACCGGATCCCCATCGGCCAGGCCGTTAATGATCTGACCGGAGGCGAAATCGATGGACCACAGCGGCTCGTTCATCAGTTGCTGCATGCCCCGATCCCGCCACTTCCAGCCGACCCATTCGTTAAAGTCGTCAGGGATTCCGACCCGCCCGGTGAGTTGGGCTGCGATCAGCATCTTGTCGCGGGGGAGGCCCAGCACCTCGGGTGCTTTCTCCTTGACCACCGGTACAGGCGTGGCCGTCACCACGACCTCTTTGGTCACCTCCTCCCTGACGATTTTGGTGACTTCAACCGGTGCTCCCTGGATCACCTGCGTCTCGACCACGATCCGGGTGACCTCGACCGGCACCTGTTTCTCCACCACCTGGGGGGTAGGGGTCGCGCCGCAGGCGGTGACGATCAGGCTGAGCACCACCAACAGGCTCATGGAACCGAACATTGACTTGCGCATCTTACTTTCCTCCTTGACTTTGAGCAAAGGGTCTGGTACACTGTGCCCCACGTGGGGCCGCGCCCCACGCCGATCCGGGTGCAGGCCTTTTTTCTGTCGGGCAAGAGCAAAAGGCCTGCACTTTTTTGTTTCATCTCGAATCGCTTATCACCCCCCTTCCATTGCCGGCATCGTTGCCGGTAACGATACCGAGCAGTGAAAAAAAAGAGAACCTGTCTTTCTCGCCGATCCCTTTTCTCCCAGCCTGCCCTTGCCCACCTTTCAGTCGTTGCTCATCACCGCCCGGCAGGAATCACGGATGACGAGCTGAGTGGGCATCTGATACAGATCGCACTCCGAAACTTCTCCCCGAATCAGACCGATCAACATTTCAGTGGCTACATAGCCCATCTTGTCAATGAACTGGTCAATGGTGGTCAGGGCCGGATTGAAATAGGCTGCTTCGGGAATGTTATCGAACCCGATCACCGACAGGTCCTGGGGTACGTTCAACCCCATCTCCTGCGCGGCCTCAATGGCCCCCATCGCCGATTGGTCGTTGGCGGCAAAGATAGCGGTGGGCCGATCGGGTAAGGATAGGAGGTGTCGGGCGCAGAGGCGACCCGTTTCCCGGGAAAAATCGCCAACCTGGATCAGGGCCGGGTCCTGAGGAAGATTGGCCTGGCGCAGCGCATCAAGGTAGCCCTGGAGGCGATGGTTAGCGCTTTGCAGGTCGGGGCGGCCGCTGATAAAACCGATACGCCGGTGCCCCAGGCCGAACAGATACTCCATGGCCGCCAGGGCGCCGGCGTGGTTTGTGGCGCTGATCGTCAGACATTCGGGGCATTCATTGTTGGGGTCCACGGTCACCACAGGGGCGACGGTGGAAAAGCTGGTGGCCGCCGGCGTGACAATGATCACCCCATCGGTGATGCTGCCGTTGAGCAGGGAGACAAAGTACCGTTCTCGCTCTGCCGCCGAGTGTTTCTTGATGCTGCCGCTGGTATAGATGATCAGGTCATAGTTGAGCGCGGTGATCGCCTGGTTAACCCCTTTCATCACCTGGATGGAGAAGGGGTCTGCCACGTCGGGCACAATGAGGCCGATGACGTTGGTCCGACGGCTGCGCATCGATCGGGCGGCCAGGTTGGAGGTGTAGCCCAACTGCTGGATGACGCTCTGGACCCGCTCGTAGGTTTCCGGCGCCACATCCCCCTTGTTGTTCAGCACGCGAGACACGGTCGAGACCGACACGCCCGCTTCTTTTGCCACATCTCGGATGGTGAGGGCCGTTTTGTTGCGCCCCATTGGTGCCTCACGCCGGGAGCCCATTCTCCGCTCCGGTAACAATCCCGGTATCGTTCCCGGCATCCTTTTCAGATTATAGCACAAATCAGGGCCGTTGTCAAGGGGGATCTTTTTGCCATCTGAAAATCCGCAGTCCAGCGGGAGCAGAGAGGGGCCGATCGCCTCTAGATCGGCCGCCCCCCGACCAGCACACCCGCCACCAGGTTCGTCCCGAAGCGGTAGCCCACCTGCTGATAGGATGGCACATCGAGCAGGAGGAGGTCGGCGCGTTTGCCCGGCTCCAGGCTGCCCACCTCCGCTCCCAATCCGACGGCATGGGCCGCGTTGATGGTCGCGGCGCTGATGGCTTCGGCCGGGGTCAGCCGCAGATAGCGGCAGGCCAGGGCGATGATCAACTGGAGCGATTCGCACCAGCAGGTGCCGGGGTTGCAGTCAGTGGCCAGGGCCACGGCCCCACCGGCCTCGATGAGCGCCCGCGCCGGGCTGTAGTTGTGCTGGCCCAGACCGAAGGGGGTGCCGGGCAGCGCCACGGCGATGGTGTCGGACCGGGCCAGCAGTTCGATCTCGTCCGGCGGGGTGCAGACCAGGTGATCGGCTGAGGTGGCGCCCAATTCCACAGCCAGGCGAGTGCCGCCCAGCGGCCGAAACTCATCGGCGTGGATTTTGAGGTGGAAGCCCAGCGCCCGGGCCGCTTCCAGGATGCGCCGCGACTGTTCCAGTGAGAACGCTCCTTCTTCACAGAAAACATCGCAGAAGCGGGGCGGAGCCTCCAATGCGGCCACGGCGGGGAGCATCTCCTCGACCACCAGGTCCACATACTCCTCAGCCCGGCCCTGATACTCAGCCGGGATGGCGTGGGCGCCGAGAAAGGTGGGCACCAGAGTGCCCGGAAACCCGGCCTGCAGGCGGCGGATCACCTCCAGCTGCTTCAGTTCGTTCTGCGTGTCGAGGCCGTAGCCGGTTTTGATCTCCACCGTCGTCGTGCCGTGGGCCAGCAACCGCTCCAGACGGGGGCGGGTCTGAGCCAGCAACTCCTCCACGGTGGCGGCGCGGGTGCGGCGTACCGTGCTCATAATCCCGCCGCCGGCAGCCATGATCTCCATGTAGGTCGCGCCGCCCACCCGCCGTTCAAACTCGTCGGCGCGGTCGCCGGCCCATACCAGGTGGGTGTGGGGGTCCACAAAACCGGGCAGGATCACCCGCCCACCGGCGTCAAGGGTGTGGGTGGCGCGCACCTGGCGGCGCAACCCGGCCGATGGGCCGACGGCCAGGACCCGTCCGTCGCTGATGGCCACTGCGCCGTCGGGGATGAGGCCCAGGTCACGCATGGCTGCACCCCGTTTGGGGCCGTCGGGCGCAGCCACGGTGACCACCTGAGCGGCGTTGTAGAGGAGCAGGTCAGCGCGCACCGTCCCTAACCTCCCTGATCTGGATGCCGGTCGGCGCCCTTTTCGCCGCGCAGCAGTTCCAGGGCGTGGGGCAGGGCAGGCAGGATCGTCTCCAGGTTCTCGCGGACCGCCTTGGGGCTGCCGGGCAGATTGACGATCAGGGTCGTACCCCGGATGCCGGCCACCGCCCGCGACAGCATGGCGTGGGGGGTCACCCGCAGGCTGGCGGCACGCATCGCCTCGGCCAGGCCGGGGGCTTCGCGCTCGACGACCTGGCGGGTGGCCTCGGGGGTCACGTCACGAGGGGCAAAGCCGGTGCCGCCGCTGGTCAGGATCAGGTCCAGGCCCACCTCGTCGGCCCAGGCCAGGAGGGTGGCGGCGATGATCGGCTGCTCGTCAGGGACGATGGCCTCCAGCTCGACGGTCGCCCCCAGCCGTTCCGTCACCAGCTCGCGGATCACGGGGCCGCTCAGGTCTCGATATTCCCCCCGGTAGCCCCGGTCGCTGATGGTCAGGATTCCAACCCGGGTCATGGCTCAAAGTTCGGCAAAGTAGGTCTCGCAGGCGGCATCAATCAGCTTCTTGGATAGGGCAGGCCGGATGCCCAGGTAGGTGGCGATATCGGTGATCTGTTCCAGGAGGTCGCGGGGTTCGCAGGCGCGCAACGGCCGGTTCCGGGACAGGTAATGCCGCTGCATCAGATAGACAAACGCCTCGGGCGTCAGCTCGATGTTCCGGGCGGCGCATTCCCGTGCCAGAATCTGATAGTAGGTTTTTTCGTCCGGGAAGTCAATCTTGATCTTGTGTCGGATGCGGCGCAGGAAGGCATCGTCCACCAGGTTACGGGGGTCCAGGTTGGTGGAAAAGACGATCAGCTCGTCAAAGGGGACCTCGATCTTTTTGCCGGTTTGCAGGGTCAAGAAATCAACGCGCAGTTCCAGGGGCACGATCCAGCGGTTGAGCAGGTCCTGCGGGCGCATGGCCTGGCGTCCAAAGTCGTCAATGACAAACAGGCCGTTGTTGGCCTTCATCTGAAAGGGGGCTTCGTAGGTCTTGGAAATCGGATCGTAGATCAGGTCCAGGCTCTGCATGGCCAGCTCGCCGCCGACAATGATCTCCGGGCGTCGGATGCGAACCCAACGCGGGTCCACCCGGCCCAGGCCGCCGGTGCCGGTCTTGGGCTGGGCGTTGGCCGCCGGCTCCTCGATCCGTCTGTGGTTCATCTCGTCAAAGACGCGGATGATCTGCCCGTCCACGATGACCGCGTAGGGGACGTAGACGGTTCCTTTGAGCATACGGATAATACTCTTGGCGATCACCGTCTTGCCGTTGCCCGGCGGGCCGTAGAGGAACAGCGAACGGCCCGAATTGACCGCCGGCCCGATGCGGTTGATCAATTCTGCCGGCAGCACCAGGTGGGCCAGCGCTTTTTGAACATCGTCGGCGCGGACTTTCAGGTTGCCCATGGTCTGCTTGAGCACCATCTCGTTATACCGTGACAGGGGCACCGGCGCCGGGCCGACATACTGGTCCCGTTCCAGGGCCTGCACGGCCCGTTCGCTCCCCTTGCCGGTGATGACCCACTGGTAGCCCCGTTCGCCAAACCCCTTCGACCCTGAAATCTCGACATATTCCTCCCGTTTCAGGAACTCCAACACCTGCTGCATGACCCCGACGAAAGGCAGGCACAGGGCGGAGGCGATCTCCAGGCTGCTCATATCGCTCTTGTAATAGACGAGCTTCAGGGTCAGGTCGGCCAGGTAGCTCATCGTCAATTCGGTGTCCTCGATAGAACGGGGCTCAGGGATAAATTGTTCTATCGGGGCGGTTCCCTTGCCATCTCCAGGTACAGTTCCTGTCACTCCATCGCCTCCATACGCTGCGGTTATCGCTCATTCCTGCAAAAAGACGCGCCAGGGTCCATCAATCCCATCTTCGGTCACGCCATAGTAGACATGAAGTTCCCCCCCCGGCATCCGCTGCACCAGATCGTAGCGGACCTTGCCGGCCCGCCTGGACGATTTCCACAGCCCCAGGTCACCCTGCCACTGGACCTGTTCCTCCTGGACCGGTCTGGTTTCATGTTCGGTGATGGCATACTGCCACAGTTTGCGGGCCGAGGAACGGGTGACATTCTGGACGATGTTGCCGTTGCGCAGGTCTTTGACGGTGTGATAGAGGGTCCCTTTGCGCTCGACCGTCGCGATGATCTGCACCCCGGTTCCCGGTGGCTCCACGCCGGTCGGCGGGGCAGCGGTGGCGGGCGGCGCCTCCCCAGGGCTGGGGGGCGGTTCGGCCAACAATGCCCGTCTGACCAGGGCCAGGATTTCGTCCCGCATGGCAATGTTGGTCTCGGCCTCCTGGCGCAGATAGATATAAGTGCCATCTATGGCATAGGGCACATCCTTGCCCGCCGGCACGCTGAGCTGGAGCACCGTCCGGCCCTGGGTTTCGACCGTGGTAATGGCCACCTCCAACGGCGGGGTGATCTTGCGCTGGATCTCCCCTTTGAGCATCGCCGTGGCCTCCTCCGGGTCGGCAATCCCCACCGGTGGCGTCTTGGGATCGGCCTTGACGCCCACATAGATGGTGCCGCCGTTGGTATTGGCCATGGCCACGATGTCGCGCAGGATGGCGTGCAGCCGCCCTCCCTGCCGGCTCATACTCTCGTGGAACGCCTGGACGATGCTGGGGCCTTCTTCGCGGGCGGCCTGGACATGGTCAAAGGGGGCTTTGGTCGGGCGGTAGGGCCGGGTGCGGGCAAAGTCTTCTCCCAGAAATACCGCTTTGATCGCCTCAAAGGTCGGTTCGGGGAGCAAAATCTCGGTCACCCGGTCGCCCCATCCCAGGCGGGTTGCGTCCTTGGGGTGACGGGTCAGGCGGTGGGCATCGGACCCCTGGATGCAGTGCATGCGGCGGGGGTACTCCGGCTTGCGGCCGCTGAAGAACGAGGCGGTTGTCCGTTGGCCCCGCTTCTCCAGGTCGGTGACCTCCAGGGCATGGAGATGGACATCCTGGGTATAGGCGATGCGTGTCTGCCCGCCGAAATCAAGCCCGCGCAGCGCCACCCCATGGCTGGTGTTGGCATGCGCGGCAATGACCAGTCCACCGGCCTGATCGAGCACCTGATAGGCGGTCAACACATCGGTGGTCGCCCCGACCTCGGTGGCCCCTTCATCCAGCTTGTCGGCCGGCACATTCAATTCCAGCAGCAGATGTTCCAGCGTGCGGATGCTGGTTTCGGGCGGGAAAATGGCCAGGATGTGAAGTCCCAGGGTGGCCGTAAATTCAAAACCGGGCAAGACCAGCATCTTGTTCCCCAGGCGGCGATATTCCTCCAATCGGTGTTGCTCATCGGGCTGAATACGCCCCAATCGTTGCAGCAGATCAAGCTGCTGGACCTCCGCCTGCACAGCGGCGCAGCCGGCGACCGTATTATGGTCGGTGATGGCAATAATGTCCAATCCCTGCGCCTCGGCCCGATGCAGCAGGTCCAGATAACTGACCCCCGGCTCCTGCCAGTCGGCCGAAGCGGGGGTATGAAGGTGCAAATCCATTTTGTACCACTGCATCTTGTCGCTTTTCTTTTTTGTCACGTCAACTCCCTGATAACCACGGTAGGGCAACTGCGAGCCGTTGCCCTGCTCATTTAGGCGGTGGTGCCATCGCGCAAGGCAGCGGCAAAGACCTCGTCCACCTGCTCGGCCAGGATAAAGTTCATCTGGCTGCGGATCTCGTCGGGGATGTCCTCCAGGTCTGGCTCGTTGCGCCGGGGCAGGATCACAGAATTGATCCCGGCCCGTGCCGCAGCCAGCACCTTCTGCTTGATGCCACCCACCGGCAGCACCTGGCCGCGCAAGGTGATCTCCCCGGTCATGGCCACATCGGCCCGGACCTTGCGCCCGGTCAGCAGCGACACCAGGGCGGTGGCGATGGTCACTCCGGCCGAGGGGCCATCTTTGGGCACCGCCCCGGCCGGCACGTGGATGTGCAGGTCGCTTTCGGCAAAGAGGCTCTCGTCAATGCCCAGCTCTGCCGCCTTGGAGCGCACATAGCTGACGGCCGCCTGAGCCGACTCTTTCATCACCTCGCCCAGTTTGCCGGTCAGGATCAACTGCTTGCTGCCCTTCATCCGCGTGGCTTCGATGAAGGTGATGTCGCCACCGACCGGCGTCACCACCAGGCCGGTGGCCACGCCAGGCATCTCGCACCGGTCGGCCCCTTCGAAATAGAAACGGGGTTTGCCCAGGTACTCCACCAGATCATTGGCTGTGATGTGGACCGTCAGGGCAGTCCCCTCTCCCTTCTCCGGGCCGGAGGCTTCCGCCACCCTGGTGGCTACTTTGCGACAGACCGTGCCGATCTGCCGTTCCAGGTTGCGCACGCCGGCCTCGCGGGTATAGTCGCGGATGATGGCCCGCAACGCCTCGTCGTCGAAGGTCAATTCGCCGGGGCGCAACGAATTCTCCCGGAGCTGGCGGGGGAGCAGGTACTGCTGGGCGATGCGCACCTTTTCCTCCTCGGTGTAGCCGTCCAGTTCCAGGATCTCCATCCGGTCGCGCAGCGGTTCGGGAATGGGGGCCAGCTGGTTGGCCGTGGTGATGAACATCACCTGGCTCAGGTCAAACGGCACGTCCAGATAATGGTCCCGGAAGTCACGGTTCTGCTCCGGGTCCAGCACCTCTAGCAGGGCCGAGGAGGGATCCCCTCGCCAGTCGATGCCGACCTTGTCAATCTCATCCAGCATGAACACCGGATTTCGGGTGCCGACCCGTCTGATGCCCTGGATGATCCGCCCCGGCATGGCGCCGATGTAGGTCCGCCGGTGGCCCCGGATCTCAGCCTCGTCGCGCATGCCCCCCAGGCTCATGCGCAGGAACTTGCGGCCCAGCGCCCGGGCGATCGAGCGTCCCAGGCTGGTCTTGCCTGTGCCGGGCGGGCCGACAAAGCACAGGATCACCCCTTCCCGCTCGCTGCGGATCTGGTCCTGCACTTCCTCCTGCTCCCGCTCCTCTTTGCGCTCCAGCCGGAGCTTGCGCACTGCCAGATATTCCAGGATGCGCTCCTTGATCTCCTCCAGGTCATAGTGGTCCTCATCCAGCACCTGGCGGGCATGGCCGATGTCCAACTGGTCCTCGGTCGCCACCTGCCAGGGCATCTCGGTCAGCCAGTCCAGATAGGTCTTGATGACCGAATACTCGGCCGCCTGAGGGGGCATCTTTTCCATGCGGCTCAGCTCGCGTCGGGCCTCCTTCTCCGCCTCTTCCGGCATGCCGGCGGCGGCGATCTTTTGCCGGTACTCTTCGATCTCGACCGCCTGCTCATCCTGTTCCCCCAGCTCCTTCTTGATCGCCTTGAGCTGTTCGCGCAAGAAATACTCGCGCTGCATCTTTTCCATCTCGGACTGGGCCTCGGACTGGATCTTGCGCCCCAGTTCCAGGACTTCCAGTTCCTTGGTCATGATGGTCGTCAGTTTGAGCAGCTTCTCACGGACGCTATCAATCTCCAGGATGGCCTGGGCGTCGGCGATCTCCATGCGGATATTGGTGGCGATAAAGTAGACCAGCTGGCGTGGATCATCCAGGTTGAGGGCGGCCATCAGCAGCTCATCGGGCAACTGTGACACCAGCGACACCAGACGGCGCAGCAGGTCTACGGCGTTGCGCATCAGAGCCTCGACCTCGATCCCCTCTTCCACCACATCCGGCAGGGCACTGACCCGCGCCCGCAGATAGGGTTCCCGGCCGACCCACTCTTCGATGCGGATGCGCTCCAACCCCTGCACCAGCAGACGGATGGTGCCATCGGGGGCCTTGATCATGCGGTGGATGGTGGCCACCACGCCGATGTCATACACATCTCCCGGTCCCGGCTCTTCGACCTCAGGGCTGCGGGCGGTCACCAGGCCGATCAACTGTTTGCCCACCGTCGCGTCATCTACCAGCCGGATGGAGCGGGGTTGCCCCACGCTCAATGCCTGAAAAGTGACCGGGTACACAACCACCCCGCGCAGGGGAAGGATGGCCAGTTCCCTGGGAAAGGAAATCCCCTCTTTGCGTTGTGTGTCTGACTGCTCGACTTCTGCCATTCTCTTCTCCGCTATTCCTCGATCATGCTCGATTGGACCTCTCTCCCACACCCTGGCAGAGGGCGCTTAAAAATTCAATCCTGCAGGACAGGCTGAAGCCTGTCCTACACCGCAGAGCACGCCAAAACTCAGCACCTTCCGTGAGTGTCATGCCTCCACCTTTTCAGATGCAGCGGATCGGCGAGTCTGCTGCGCCCAATCCCGCCGGTCAGGCTTTTCCAGCCCGGTCCGGTCAGGGGCATTCCTCGCCGCCTGTCACGGGCACGTGGCGGGGTCTGGCCTTGGACAGAAAGATGCTCAGGAAGCCGTCCTGATAGATCGCTTCAATCCGTTCTGGATCAATCGCCCCGGGGAGATAGGCATCGGTTTCAAAGTAGCCGTACAAAATCTCCATCTGTTGATAGGCCAGTTTGGCTGCCGGGTCGTGCCGGATGCCCCGGATGATCAGCCTTTTCGACTCCAGGGCGATGGAAAAATCCTCCTCCTGCATGCCTGCGATCTCAACCTTCACCACCACCTGGTCGTCCGTCTCATAGACATCGGTAGGGGGGCGCCAGGTTCTGGGCTGGCCGGCCGAAACCCAGTGGTGGACAGGCGCCGGTTCCCGCAACAGGCTCAGCATCTCCAGGCGCACCCGATCGACCCCTATCAACTTTTCTTGCCCCTGCTGGTTCATCCTGCCTCCCTCGAACGGCTCCGATTGGCCGGCCATCGGGCTACCTGGGCCCTGACGCCGGGCGGCAGTTCCCATTTTACCACACCTGGCCGATCTACTCAAGCTGTAGAGGGGGATGCACCTGTCCGGCCTGACAGGTGGGCCGGCTGTGTCCCGCTGCCCATCCGCCGGTCAGGGCAGAGCGGCGCTCCGCCCATGCAGACCTGGCGGTCCTTCCAGATGGACCTGGCCGGCGGTCCCAGATCGCCGGCGAGCGGAAACATGACAATCAGCGGCTTTGACAGGGACCTGGGGTGGAGGAGGAAAAGTTGCCCGAATTGCCAGGTTGTGGTATAATAGCGTTGCCAGAAATTCTTTGTGTCCTTGGTGGTTTTCAGACTGGCTCTCAAGCGAAAGGGGGTGATGATCGGCAAAAAGACGACCGTTGAGCAACCATTCTATTTTGTAGCAAGGAGGAGGAAACTGTGAAGCGAAAAACTCTGTCCGCATTGTCAGGTGTGTTGTTGCTGCTGGCCCTGGTGCTGGCCGCCTGTGGACCGACCCAGGAGTGTCCCCCCTGCACCCCCTGTCCACCGGCGGGTGAGTGCCCGACCTGCCCCGAATGCCCGCAATGCACCCCCTGCCCGCCGGCCGGGGCGGCAGGGGCGGGAGGCCGTCTCCAGGTCGTCAAAAATCGGGGCAAGCTGATCTGTGGCACCAATGGCAGCCTGCCCGGCTTTAGCAACCTGGACCAGGCCACCGGCCAGATGACCGGCTTTGACGCCGACTATTGCCGTGCTGTGGCTGCCGCTGTCCTGGGCGATGCCACCAAGGTCGAGTTCCGGCCCCTGTCTACCAAAGAGCGGTCCGTCGCCCTGCAAAGTGGCGAGATTGACGTTCTGATCCGCAACACCACCTGGACCAGCAGCCGGGATGCCACCTGGGGGCTATTCGCTCCCACCACCTTTTACGATGGCCAGGGGATGATGGTCCGCAAGTCGCTCAACGCCACCAAGCTGGAGGATCTGGCCGGAGCCAGCATCTGTGTCCAGACCGGCACCACCACCGAACTGAACCTGACCGACCAGATGCGTGCCCGCAATATTGAATTCACCCCGGTGGTGTTCGAGGACATTGATGCCGCCTATGCTGCCTACGACGAGGGACGCTGCGACGCGATCACCAGCGACCGGTCGCAGCTGGCCGCCCGCCGCACTGTGCTCAAGAATCCGGACGACCACATGATCATGGATGTGGTCATGTCCAAGGAACCGCTGGGGCCGGCGGTGCCGTTGGGCGACGATCAGTGGTTCAACGTCGTCAAGTGGACCGTCTTTGCCACCATTCAGGCCGAAGAATCGGGCATTAACTCGCAGAATGTGGACACATTCAAAGACAGCCAGGACCCGGTCATCCGCCGTCTGTTGGGGATTGAGGGCGACCTGGGTCAGCAGTTGGGCCTGGCCAACGATTGGGTGATCCCGGTCATCAAGCAGGTCGGCAACTATGGCGAGATCTTTAACCGCAACCTGGGGCCGGGGACGCCTTTCAACATGGATCGTGGCCCGAACGAGCTGTGGACCAAAGGCGGTCTGCTCTATGCCCCGCCGTATCGCTAAGGGCCTGCTCCTGAATTTCCAGAATCTGTGTTCGGCCGCGTTGATCCCTGTCCCGAACAGGAAAACTGATCCATAACGGTCTGGACCTGGCAGGTCTGACTTTCAAAAGACCTGCCAGGTCTTTGACCGACCCGATCCCGTCGAGGCCATTTGCGACCATGAATAGAGACCTGACCGTCCGCTCCCCGCACCGGGCCATCCCTTTGTGGCGTGATGTGCGGGTGTTGCGTATCCTGGCCCAACTGGCCTTTTTGTTGCTCGTCGTGGCCGTGTCTGCTTTTCTTTACCACAACCTGACCACGGCCCTGACCAGGCGTGGTCTGAGCGGCGGCTTTGGATTTCTCAAGCTGGAAGCCGGTTTTGACATCGGCGAAGGGATTCCCTACAAGCCTTCCGATAGTTACGGCCGTGCCTTCTGGGTCGGTGTGGTCAACACGCTGACCGTGTCGGCCTGGGGCATTGTGCTGGCCACGGTCCTGGGTGTTGTCGTCGGCGTGGCCCGCCTGTCCTCGAACTGGTTGGTGAACCGCATCACTCAGGTCTATATCGAGGTCATGCGCAACACTCCCTTGCTGGTTCAGCTCTTTTTCTGGTATTTCGTCGGGATGGTCCAGGGGCCATCCATCCAGGAGAGCTTGAAGCTGCCCGGCCCGATCTATGTCAGCAACCGGGGGGTGGCGATGGGCTGGCTTTTTCCCACTGCCAGCTACCGGCCCTGGTCCTGGGCACTGCTGGGAGGATTGCTGCTGGCGGTGGGGGTCTATCTCCTCCTCCGCCGCCTGGAGATCCGATCCGGTCCGCTCAGCTACCCATTCCTCATGGCGGTAGCCACGCTGGGGGTGATAGCAGCTGTGGGCTGGCTGGCGGTCTGGCTGGCGACAGGGCAAAGCCCGTTGGTGAAGCAAGACCCGGTGTTGCAGCGGTTCAACTTTGTCGGGGGCCGCATCCTCAGCCCCGAGTTTGCTGCGCTGCTGGTGGGGCTGGTGACCTATACCGGCGCCTTTATCGCCGAGGTGGTGCGCGGCGGCATCCTGGCGGTGCACAAAGGCCAACAGGAGGCAGCCCGCGCCCTGGGCCTGACCCACCTGCAAACCCTGCAGCTGGTCATCTTTCCTCAGGCGATGCGGGTCATCATCCCGCCGCTCATCAGTCAGTATCTCAATCTGACCAAAAACTCAAGCCTGGCGGTGGCCATCGGCTATCCCGACCTGTACAGTGTGGGTGGCACCATCTATAACCAGACCGGCAGGCCGCTGCCGGTGCTGGTCCTGATCATGGGCAGCTATCTGGCGATGAGCCTGATCACATCGCTGGTCATGAATATCTACAACCGGCGTGTGCAATTTATCCAGAGGTAAGCCGACATGACGACGATCGCCGGACCGCTCAAGCCACCGCGTACCCTCGGCGTGTGGGGCTGGCTGCGCCGTAACCTGTTCAGTTCATGGGCCAACGCCCTGCTGACCCTTGGGTCACTCTGGCTGACGACCCTCGCTCTCAGGGGGTTGATCCGCTGGGCCGTGACCGAGGCGCGGTGGGGGGTGGTGACCGAAAACCTGCGGTTGTTCATGGTTGGTCAGTTCCCGCCCGACCAGATATGGCGGGTGGGGGCCTGTGTCCTGATCGTCTCGCTGTTGCTGGGCCTGAGCTGGGGGGCATGGGGCGGGGTGTTGCGCACCTTTGCCGTGGCCGCCGCAGCGGGAATGGCGATGTTGGCCCTCGTGCCTTTTGACCTGTCGGTGCGGCTGTGGCTGGCCGGCAACGTGGCTCTGATCGTGGGGGGCTGGGGGCTGGCCCGCAGGCTACCTGGCATCCGCTGGCGCCGCTGGCTGCTGCCGGGCTGGTTGTTATCGCTGCCGGCCATCTTTTTCCTGTTGCGCGGCGTGCCGGGCCTGAAGCCGTTGCCGCCGATCAATACCAACCTGTGGGGCGGGTTGCTGCTGACCTTCCTCCTGTCGGTGGTGGGCATTGTGGCCTCGATGCCGTTGGGCATCCTGCTGGCGCTGGGCCGGCAAAGCTCCCTGCCGGTTATCCGCGTCTTCTGTGTGACCTGTATCGAAGTGGTGCGCGGTGTGCCGCTGGTCACCGTCCTGTTCATGGCCTCAATCATTTTCCCGCTTTTCATACCTGAAAAAATCCATATTGACCGTTTATGGCGCGTGATGGCCGGCATCATCATTTTCAGCGCAGCCTACAATGCCGAAAATGTGCGCGGTGGCCTGCAGGCCATCCCCCAGGGGCAGGTCGAGGCCGCCAGAGCGTTGGGCATGAGTGGCCTGCAGGTCACCTTCCTGATCGTGCTGCCGCAGGCCCTGCGCCTGGTGATCCCGGCCACAGTGGGCCAGTTCATCAGCCTGTTCAAAGACACCTCCCTGGTCGGCATCGCCGGCCTGTTTGAGCTGTTGTACATCGGCAAAGCGGTCCTGGCCCAGCCGGCCTGGTTGGGTCGGCAGCAGGAGGTCTATGTCTTTGTGGCCATCATCTATTTCATCTTCAGCTACGCCATGTCCTACGCCAGCCTGCGGTTGGAGGCAGCCTTGGGCGTGGGCGAGCGGTAGAATCTGTGTAATCGGAGGGAGAGGCGATGGGTGAGGAACGGCTGGAGGTGGGCGATGACATCATCATCTGCCGCGATGTACACAAATGGTTCGGCGACTTTCATGTGCTGCGGGGGATTAACCTGACCGTCAAAAGAGGGGAGGTGGTCGTGATCTGCGGGCCTTCCGGCTCCGGCAAGTCCACCTTTATCCGCACCATCAACCGCCTGGAGGAGCACCAGCGCGGCGACATTATCGTAGATGGCATCGAGCTGACCCACGATGTGCGCAACATCGCCGCCATCCGCAGCGAGATCGGCATGGTCTTCCAGTCGTTCAACCTCTTTCCCCACCTGACGGTGTTGCAAAATATCACCCTGGCCCCTATCTGGGTGCGCAAGTGGCCCAAAGCCCGCGCCGAAGAGATTGCCCACAAGCTGCTGGCCCGTGTCGGCATCCCGGAGCAGGCCCACAAATACCCGGGCCAGCTTTCCGGCGGGCAACAACAGCGGGTAGCCATTGCCCGTGCTCTGGCCATGGAACCCAAGATCATGCTGTTCGACGAGCCGACCTCGGCGCTGGACCCGGAGATGATCAAAGAGGTGCTGGATGTGATGCGCGAGCTGGCCCGTTCGGGCATGACCATGATCGTCGTCACCCACGAGATGGGCTTTGCCAAAGAGGTGAGCGACCGGATCGTCTTTTTCGATGACGGGCAGATTGTGGAGCAGGCCCCCCCGGCCGAGTTTTTTGCCCACCCCCGTGAGGAACGGACCCGCCTGTTCCTGAGCCAGATCCTGACCCACTGAGAGCCTGTCTGAAAACCACCAGGACACAAAGGACACCACGGGCACCATGCGGCTTTCATTTGTTTCCTTTGTGTCCCTTTGTGGTAAGCTTTTCAGACCGGCTCTAAGGAGGGAGCAGGGCCAGGGTACCCCCACAACACTGTCAGGTGGCCAGGAGGGTTATCATGAAGAGGATCGCACTCCTTGATCGTGTGCGCTATCAGTTTGACAACGCCATGTCCAGGGGGCCGATTGCCCTTATCGGCTGGCTATGCCTGCTGTCGGCGATCCTGATCCTGGCGGTGGCTCTGTTTGTCTTTGTGAGCGGCGTGGACCCGGAGAAGAGAGGCTTTGCCGAGATCGCCTGGGCGAGCCTGTTGCGCACTCTGGATCCCGGCACGATGGGCGGGGATACCGGTAGCTGGCCCTTCCTGCTGGCCATGCTGGTGGTGACAATGGGCGGGATCTTTGTGGTCAGTATGCTCATCGGGGTACTGACTACCGGCATCGAAGCTCGGCTCGACCTCTTGCGCAAGGGCCGCTCCTTCGTCGCCGAGACGGGACATACGGTCATCCTCGGTTGGTCGCCCATGATCCTGTCCCTCCTCTCGGAGCTGCTGATCGCCAAGTCCAATCAACCCCGCGCCTGCATCGCCATCCTGGCCGAGAAGGACAAGGTGGAGATGGAGGATGAGATCCGCGACAAGGTGGCCCGAACCGGCCACACCCGCATCGTCTGCCGGACAGGCAACCCGATTGACCTGGCCGATCTGGAGATCGTGAACCCCCATGCAGCCAGTTCGATCCTTGTCCTCCCGCCGGAAAGCGCCGACCCCGACGCCTACACCCTCAAGGTCCTCCTGGCCCTGACCAACAACCCGCACCGCCGCCCCGAACCCTACCATATCGTGGCCCCACTCCGCGATCCACGCAATCTGGAGGCAGCGCGCCTGGTCGGCCGTGAGGAGGTGCAACTGGTGCTGGCCGGTGACCTCACCGCCCGCATCGCCGCCCAGACCTGTCGCCAGTGTGGCCTGTCGGTGGTTTACGAGGAGCTGCTCAATTTCAGCGGCGACGAGATCTATTTCCAGGAAGAGCCGGCGCTGGTCGGTCAGACGTTCGGCCAGGCGTTGCTGGCCTACGAGGACTCGGCGCTCATCGGCCTGCGCTTTCGGGATGGTCGGGTGCAGCTCAACCCACCAATGGACACTCGCATCGAGCCTGGCGACCAGGTGATCGCCATCTCTGAAGATGATGACACGGTCCGACTGTCGGGCCTGGGCGACTATGGCATTGAGGCCGATGCCATCCGCCATTCCAGACCGCAGACTCAGGCCCAGGGACCGGAACGGATCCTGATCCTGGGTTGGAACCGGCGTGCTCCGACCCTCATTCGTGAATTGGATCACTATGTAGCCCCCGGTTCCCAGGCGACCGTTGTCGCCGACGACGGTCAGGCCGGAGATGCTCTCGCCGCGCTCCTGAAAGAGGAGCGGTTGCAAAACCTGGCGGTCACCTTTCTTCCTGGCGACACAAGCAGCCGCCGCGTGCTGGACAATCTGGATATCCTGGCTTACCAGCATCTCCTGATCCTGAGCTACGCCGACCTCCTCGACCCGCAGCAGGCCGACGCCCGCACGTTGGTAACCCTGCTCCACCTGCGCGATATCGCTGACCGGGCAGGACACCCCTTTTCTGTTGTGAGCGAAATGCTGGATATGCGCAACCGCGACCTGGCCGAGGTGACCCGGGCCGACGACTTTATCATCAGCGACCGGCTGGTCAGCCTGATGTTGTCGCAACTGGCCGAGAATCGGGAACTGAGCGCCGTATTCGAAGACCTGTTCAACGCCGAGGGTTCGGAGTTGTATCTCAAGCCTGCCGGGCAATACGTGGAGCTGGGCCGCCCCCTCAATTTCTACACCGTTGTGGAAGCCGCCCGGCAGCGGGGCGAGGTAGCGGTCGGCTATCGGCTCCATGCAGCCATGCACAACCCGGCCCAGACATACGGCGTACGGCTCAACCCCAACAAGTCGGAGCGGGTTGCCTTCTCTGCCCAAGACCACCTCATCGTCCTGGCGGAGCAGTAAAGGGCCTATGAGCACAGAAGGAATCCTCTTTAATCTCCAGCGCTTCAGCACCCGCGATGGCCCTGGCATCCGCACCACCCTCTTTTTCAAAGGCTGTCCCCTGCGCTGCGCCTGGTGTCACAACCCGGAAGGGCTCTCCCCCCGGCCGGAACTGGTATGGTACGACGGACGATGCATCGGCGCACGGGATTGCCTGCGCGCCTGCCCGGAAGATGCCCTGGAGCTGACGCCACAGGGGATGGAGATTGACCGCCAGCGCTGCACCCTGTGCGGGGCCTGCGCCCAGGCCTGTCCGGCTGCCGCTCTGGAGGTGATCGGCCAGGCGTGGACGGCGGAGGCGTTGCTGGCCGAGGTGCAGCGGGATGCCATCTTTTACGAGACCTCCGGCGGCGGAGTGACCCTGTCCGGCGGAGAGCCGACAATGCAGGCCGCTTTTGTGGCCAGGTTGTGCCGCCTGTGCCGGGAAGCAGGAGTGCATGTGGCGTTGGATACCTGCGGGGCAGTACCCTGGGAACGGTACGAGATGGTGTTGCCGTGGGTGGACCTGGTGCTCTACGACCTGAAGATCTATGATGGCAGGCGTCATCAGGCAGCCACCGGCGCCGACAACGCCGCTATCCTGGCCAATGCCCGGCGGATCGCCGGTGCCGGGGTCCCGCTGTGGATCCGCACCCCCCTCATTCCCGGCTATACCGCCGACGCCGCCAACATCGCGGCCCTGGGCGAGTTCATCGCCGCCGAACTGCCGGCCGTGCAGCGGTGGGAGTTGCTGGCCTACACCAACCTGGGCGGACCGAAATACCGCCGCCTGGGCCGTCCTTATGCCCTGGAAGGGGTGCCGCTCCTGACCCGTGCCGAGATGGAAGCGTTGCACGCTGTGGCCAGGGCCTGGGTGCCGACCGCTGTGTGGTCTGGGGCAACCCGTGATCTGAAAGAGGCCCAGGTCTGACCCTGTCATCACCTCCGGCGTCCTTGTTCTCTGACCCAAGTTGTGATACAATGAGCGCCGCGATGGGGTTGGTGGAGGAATCAAGGATGGAAACCTTGGAAGAGATTGTCAGCGAAATCGAGTCGCTCACGCCGGAGAGCCTGACCGAACTGGCCCGTTTTGTCGAGTATCTGAAATGGAAACAGGGTCCCCCGGCTGAAGAAGCCATGAGCCATCCCTGGACTTTTGATTTTGTGGAGCATTTCCGCCGGGCCATCGTCAGCGCCGACCACGACCTGGCCGGCATGGAGGTCACGGTCGGCGAGGCCACCTGCGATGGCGAGCGGCGCATGGCCCTGTGGCAACATCCGCCTGTCCAGGGGGCGGCCATCGTCGAATACCAGGTGCCGGTGCCGACGGAGGTGCGCAACCTGCGGTTGCGCTTCGCCACCGGCATCCGGGATGGCTCTCACCTGGCCGAGGGCAATGTCGTCGCCTTTCGCATCTTTGTCAACGACTGGAAAATCTGGAGCGAGACCCGGCATGCCCGTGCCTGGAAGGCTCACGAACTGGTCCTGCCCGTCCTGGCGGGCGATGTGGCCCGCATCCAATTTGTGACCGATGGGCTGGGCAACCACCAGTGGGCCTGGGCGGTATGGGGTGAACCCCATCTGGTCGGCGAGATGGAGGAGCGATAAGCATTCTCAACGAGGAGGAGCAACTCATGGACCTGGAACTCAACGACGAGCAACGAATGGTCCGCGACCTGGTGCGCGATCTGGCGCGGAACGAAATTGCCCCCCGCGCAGCCCAGGTAGACAAGAACGAAGAGTTTCCTGCTGAAAACATCCGCAAAATGGCCGAACTGGGGCTGTTGGGCCTGCCCTACCCGGAAAAGTATGGGGGGGGCGGCGGCGATTATCTCAGCTATATCATCGCCGTGGAGGAGATCGCCCGTGCCTGCGGCTCCACGGCCCTGATCTACGCCGCCCACGTGTCGCTGGGCTGTGCGCCGATCTATTATTTTGGCACAGAGGAGCAGAAGCAAAAATGGTTGCCCCACCTGTGCAGCGGCCGGGGGCTGGCCGCCTTTGGCCTGACCGAGCCGGAAGCCGGCTCCGATGCCGGTGCCACCCGCACCACCGCCGTCCGTGACGGCGATTTTTATCTGCTCAACGGCAGCAAGATGTGGATCACCTCCGGGGCCATCGCCGACGTGGTGACCTGCACGGCCAAAACCGACCCCTCCGCCGGGACGCGGGGCATCTCCTGCTTCCTGGTCGAGAAAGGCACCCCTGGCTTTATCCCCGGCAAGAACGAGCCCAAGATGGGCCTCAAAGGCTCGGTGACCTCGGCCCTGTCGTTCGAAAATTGCCGGGTGCCGGCCGCCAACCTGTTGGGCAGGGAGGGGGAAGGGTTCCGACAGATGTTGATCACCCTGGATGGGGGGCGGATCAGCATCGGCGCCATGGCCTTGGGTCTGGCGCAGGCCGCCTTTGACGAAGCGGTGCGCTACGCCAAACAGCGGGTTCAGTTCGGGCAGCCGATCGCCAGTTTCCAGGCCATCCAGTGGATGATCGCCGACATGGCCACCGAGATTGACGCTGCCCGACTGATGGTCTATCGCGCCGCCGCCCTGAAGGATGCCGGCAAGCCTTTCACCAAAGAGGCAGCCATGGCCAAACTGTACGCCTCCGAGGTGGCCGAGCGGGCAGCCTTCAAGGCGCTGCAGATCCACGGCGGCTACGGCTACAGCCGCGAGTACCCAGTGGAGCGGATCTACCGCGACCAGCGGCTGTGTGCCATCGGCGAGGGCACCAGCGAGATCCAGCGGCTGGTGATTGCCCGGCAGGTGCTGGGCAAAATCTAAAGAGGGCGGCGTCAGGGGGACTGACGCCGCCCCGTTCCTCTACACCCCTTGCAGAGAACAGCAATCGGCCGGTCTCTCAGGCAGGAGAAACCGGCGATGAGGTGTTGCCAAGGAACAGAGAAAAAACCGTGCACCCAGGCTATTCTTTGAGAATAACCTTGGTGTACACGAACCAGACGATCACACTGGCGATCACGGCGATGATGCCGACGATCAGGGTGAGTCGGATCGGCAGGCCGGTGAATTCCGAACCGAGGGGGGCTGTGATCACCCAGGTGCTGACAAAGACGGAGATAATGGTCACCAGGACCAGGGTAACGATCCCATACAACAGCAATCTCTTTCCCCGTTGGGCGCGCTCTTCAGGTGATAGACTCTTTGCAGGCATCGTTCTTTTCCTCCTTCGTGATCTGAAATGGGTATCGCCGCTCATGGCCGGCAATGGTATTTTACCACATCTTATTGGAGATTGCAAGTGGGACTGTGGCCCTATAAAGTATGAACACGGGGAGGAGAAACCATGACCCGATCGCATCCCCTGGTAGAGCTGGCTCGACAGACCATTGAAGCCTACATCGGCGAGGGCAAAACGATCCGACCTCCTGAAGAGTTGACCCCCGAAATGCGCCATCGCGCCGGAGCTTTTGTCACTCTCCACCGCCACGGACAACTACGCGGCTGCATCGGTACCATCCAACCCACCTGCAATACGGTGGCCGAAGAGGTGATCCAGAACGCCATCTCCGCTGCCACCCGCGATCCTCGTTTTCCGCCGGTCCGCCGCAGTGAACTGGCCGACCTGGAGGTCAAAGTGGATGTGCTGGGCGAACCGGAGCCGGTGAACAGCCTGGATGAACTGGACCCCAAACGCTATGGCCTGATCGTCCAGTCGCTCAAGCATCCCTGGAAACGGGGGTTGCTGCTGCCTGACCTGGAGGGGATCGATACTGTCGAAAAGCAGGTCTACTGGACCCGCTACCACAAGGCAGGCATCACCGACCCGGACGAGCCGGTGCAGATGTTCCGTTTCGAGGTCAAACGCTATACCTGATGGACCATCCCTGTCTCAGAGCCTATCTGAAAAGTCTACCACGAAGGCACACAGGACAAAGGAATGAGAAGGAATATACAGAAATTCTTTGTGTCCTTAGTGGTTTTCAGACCGGCTCTCAGGAAAGGACCAGGTTGTCAATGAGCCGGGTCCGACCGACAAAGGCGGCCAGTGAAAGGAGCGCGGTGTCGGCGATGGTCTCCAGCTCCTGAAGCGTCTCAGGATGGGCACAGGAGACATATTGCAGGCGGGCCAGCGGCTCGGCGGCGATGATCTCGGCCACCATACGGCGCAGCCGTTCAGCATCCCGCTCCCCGGCCTCAAAGGCGGCGTGGGCCGCGCTCAAGGCGCGGTATAGCACTGTGGCCGCCTGCCGCTCCTGGGGGGCGAGATAGCTGTTGCGGCTGGACATGGCCAGGCCATCCGCCTCCCGGACGGTGGGGCAGACGATGATCTCGATCGGGAAGTCCAGGTCGCGGACCATCTGGCGGATCACGACGGCCTGCTGGGCATCTTTTTGTCCAAAGTAGGCCCGCTGGGGCTGCACGCCGTTGAACAGCTTGGCCACCACCGTGGCCACGCCGCGAAAGTGGCCAGGGCGTTGAGCCCCCTCCAGCGGTCTGGCGACCTCCTCCACCGTGACCCAGGTCTGGAAACCGGGCGGATACATCCCTTCGGGGGTGGGGGTCCATACCAATTCGACCGCCTCCTTCTCCAGCAGGCCGAGATCGCGGGGCAGATCGCGGGGGTAGGTGGCCAGGTCCTCGCCGGGGCCGAACTGGGTGGGGTTGACAAAGATGCTGACCACCACGCTGGCGCATTCAGCCCGCGCCCGGCGCACCAGCGACAGGTGCCCTTCGTGCAGATAGCCCATCGTCGGTACAAAGCCCACCGGTTCGGGCAACAAGGCCCGTGCGGCGCGCAATTCGGTCAACGTCGTCACAACCTGCATGTTTGATCCTCCCCCTTAAGTTCTCAAGCACGCTCACAACCCGCCACCGGTCGGCCCCTGCCGTTCCCTTTCCACGGCCGCTTTGACCAATAACCACAATGTCCGGTTCACCGGGGCAGGCAGGCCGCACCGTTCGCCAGCCTGGACGATAGCCCCGCAGATGGCATCAATCTCAGTCGGGGCACCGCGCAGCACATCCTGAAGCATGGAGGAGTGGTTGACGGCCGTGCGGCGGGCCACCGCCTCCGCTGCGGCAACCGGGTCGGTGAAGGTCAGGCGCAGGCCCAGGGCAGCCGCCACCGCCGCCGCCTCGCTCGCCGCCGCCGCCATCAGCGCCCGCGCCGCGGGACGGTTCAGCAGCTCGCCGTTGGGCACGCGCAGCAGGGCGGTGAGCGGATTGATGGCCGCATTGATGACCAGCTTGCTCCACAGCAGCTCGTCCGCCGCCGGAACGACCTCTACTTCAAAGCCGGCCCGTCTCAGCAGCGTCGCCAGCGGCTCCAGGCGGGGATGGGCTCCCAGGGAGACCGGCCC
>Ga0209101_1000420_pt1 | contig 34966 bp, 46 predicted proteins | sample ConPoolayeCmetaG_FD_185481 | JGI IMG/M metagenome (GOLD analysis project Ga0209101, IMG submission 185481) | Hot spring microbial mat communities from California, USA to study Microbial Dark Matter (Phase II) - Cone Pool mat layer C metaG... ...
GAATTTTTCATATGATTACTTAAATCATAGTTAGTTCGATAAGCTAATCCCCACATCTCTTTCCAACCAAAAGGATAAAAATACTCAATATCCATAGTTTTTTTTGAATAATGAGATCTTTCAAATTCTTCATGCTCACGCCAACGAAGTTTATTTTTATTCAAACCAAGATCAAGTGCCATCTGCCACATTATTTCTTGCCAATATTGATATACTTTTTTCCAATTCTTTTCATGAATAAAATACTCAAATTCCATTAAATCAAATTGTAAAGTTCGAAAAACACCTTGGCCCAAAGTGATTTCATTTCTAAAAACAACTCCAGTTGAGGCTATTCCAAAAGGAATTTTGACTCTTAAAGATGAAAGAACTTGTTTAAAGTTCATAAAAATTCCTTGAGCTAACTCCCCACGTAAATATGTTAATGATTTTTTTTCTTCAATAATCCCAATATGAGTCTCAAAAAGAAGATTAAATTTTCTTACCTCAGTCAAATCAAATGATCCACATTTAGGACAGTTAAGTTTATTTTCTTTAATAATTTTAGTTAATTCCTCTGGTGAAAGTCCTTCAACTTTTTTATTTAATCTTTCTTCAATCAAATGATCAGCTCGAGTTCGATAGTTACATTTTTTACAATCAACTAAAGCATCATTAAAACCTGTGACATGACCTGATGCCTGCCAAACTTTTGGATTAAGAATTACTGAACTATCAACAAAAACAATATCATCTCTTTCTTGAACTATTTTTTTTAACCACCAGTTTCTTAAATTTTCTTTTAATAAGAAACCATGATGACCAAGATCCCAAGTATTTGCCAAACCACCATATATCTCACTTGATGGATAAAAAAAACTTCGTCTTTTAGCTAAAGCAATAATTTCTTCCATATCTAAATATTATAACGTAAATATTGTTAATTTTTCATTGATAATATCCTCAATAGTAGTAATATTTTTTTTAAAAGACTGTCTTTGTTGATTTAGATAGCCAAGATTTTTAAGAAGAGAATTTAAATAAAAATTTAAACTATCTAAGTTAAATTGTTTTTTAGATAAATTCACTAAGAAATTTAAAGTTAATTGGTAGTTTTTTTCATCTTTAATATTCTCTGGTAAAATCTTTTCCAAAATATATAAATAGAAGTAGAATACTGACCATTTTTTTTTATTGTCTTTAATTGATAAAAAACCAGAAATTAAACTGGCCTCTTTTAAATAAAAATAATCATCTTTCTTTTCAATAATAATTTTTAAAAGATTTCCAGTTTGAAAATATGAAAGTCGGCGACTAGTAATTTTTTTTGCTCCAAAAGCAAAAACTTTAATCTTTCCTAGATCTTTGGTTAAAAAAGTCAATAAAATATTTTTTTCAAGTAGTGATTTTTTATTAAGAAAGAAGGCTTCAGTTTTAAAAAACTGTCTCATAATCAATTTTAACAAATCAAGTCATTTTTCTCACATTTATTTAATCTCTTTATCAGTGTCCAAAACACCATCATATAATTTCTTATTATTAATAAAAACCGTCAAAGTTTGATTTTCAACACCTGGTTGTTTTTGAATTAAAATTGAGTTCGTGGAAATATCTGATGGCAAAGTGTATTTTACTTTAATTGTTGCCTTTCCTTGAGTTGGTACTTCTAAATATCCCTCAAAAACAGTTTTGCCCAAATCATCATAAACCTGAACTTTTTTTAAGGACCCTTGAAACTCAACTAATTTTGAACCCTTAGGTACATAAACTCTTACCCAGTTTCTTAAAGTGGCATTAAGACACAAACCCCCTCGTTCTAAATTACAGTCAGAATGGGGATATGGATTTTTATAACTAACCGTTATCTCTCTTTCTCTAAATTTGGTAATTGACTCGATTTTTTCAGAAACAAACATGTTTGATTTAGCACCTGCAAAATTAACATTGTTAATATGTAGATAATCGTTATTCTTGTTATCTCTAATTCGCCCAGCAAAATTAACTTGCTCTACCGCATTTTGAATCTCATCATCAACAAAATATAAAAGAATATGTTTTTCTTGTAAATTTTTAAACATTATTTCAGTTAACATTCCCCAGTATTTTGAAGGTGAAGAACGTAGAGCAGTTTGTAAAAGAGTATACATTAAATCACCTAAAATTCCTTTTCTATTTTCTTTAATATACCCAACTGGCCTATCAACAATATCAAAAAGAGTATAAATAACTGATGGACAATTACATCTTTTATCAATATCAGCAGAGAAATTTATACCAGAAACATAAATATTGCCAAAAATCTTTAGCAAATCAACCAAAATCTTTGAATCCATAGCAATAATTCCATCATATTTTACCTTAGATCCACTTTTTTGATAAAGACTTTCAAAAAGTTTAACTGATTCTTTAAAATCAGGTGATAGATTGCTATCACGAATGTAAAAAAGATTAATACCCTTATGATAAGTTAAAATCTCACGTGGTGCTTTTGGATGATTAACAATTGAATCATCTAAAAAGTAAATATCATTAGATGAAGCAATACTAATTTTTCCATCTTTAATTTTAAAAACTGCATAAAAGGTTAAAAATCCACCTGTTGCTCTTCTTTCTTTATCATTTTGATAAAGAATCAAATAAGTTTTTTCTTCTTTGTTTCCTAAAATCTCTGGTAATTTTTTTATTAAAGGCTTAGCATCAACAAAAAGAGAACTCAAACCAGTAAACTGATCAATTACATTTTTTAATTTTTCACGAATTACTAATTTACCGATTTTTTTTGGATAACGATTAGGTTGTATCCTTGAGAGTTTTTCATTGGCAAGATCAATATCTTTAGCAATTGGTTCAACTTTTTCAACTAGTTTATCAAGAGTAAGTACCGCCGTATGAAGTCTTTCTTCAGCTGATTTTTCAACAAAAGAACTCTCACCTTTCTTAAAACCAATCAAATCAGCATAAGGTTCAATTGCATTAATACTTTCAATTCCAGCTTTTATAATATATTCTCCTGCCTCTACTCCATTTTTAAAATCAGAAACATACGGAACAAAACTTAACCAATAAATTGATTTAGCAGTTTTTTGAAAATCTTTGTACTGGGTTGAAAAATCAGTCATCTTAGTTTTTAAAAGAGCGATATCATTTTTAGAAAAAGTTTCTTTTAAATTGTTTGCTGAGGAAATTAAAATTTTTGCTTTTTTATTAATATAAAAAATTGGTTGATAGATAAAAAAATAAACAAAAATTAAAAAGATAGCAATTAATAAAATTAATCCCACTAAAACTTTATTTCTTTTCTTTTTCATAATTCTTAATTTTTGGCTTTTAAATTTTAAATTTTAATTTGTTAAACCGCTCCTTTCCCACTAATCATGACCCAAGGAGTTTTTAAAATAATTTTCAAATCGTTAAATAATGATAGATTATTAACATATGATGTGTCAAGGACAATTCTTTTATCAAAGTTTACCTCAGATCGTCCTGAAACTTGCCAAAGACCAGTAATTCCTGGCTTAACCGATAAAACTTTTTTTACTAGTAATTTTGTCTGAGGATATTTTTTTTGTTGATGAATAAGTTCATCAGGATAATAAGCTCTTGGCCCAACTAAACTCATTTCTCCCTTTAAAACATTCAAAAGCTGAGGAATTTCATCCAAAGAATGTTTACGAATAAACTGACCAAATTTAGTTACTCGGGGATCATTTTTTAATTTATAACTGCCTTTCTTATATTCTTCATAAAGTTTTTTAAAACGTTTATCGGTTCGTAAAAGATAGTGAGCATTAGTAATCATAGATCGAAATTTATACATCTTAAATCTTTTTCCATTTTGACCAACACGTTCTGGAACATCAGCAAAAATTGGACCAGCTGAATCTAATTTTATTAAAATAGCGATAATTAAAGACAGAGGTATAAATAAAATCAAAAAAATCAAGGAAAGAAAGACATCTAAAATTCTTTTTAAAAAATTTTGATAACATTTGCCGTAAAACGGCTTAAGTAAGATATTCATTTTCTGTTCCTTCAAAATTTTCAACAATTTTTTTTACTTTAGCTACTGAAGATTTTTTGCTAATCAGCAAGACATCTTTTGTATTTACAATAATTAATTCATCTAAATCTATTCCAACAATCAATTTTTTATTTTCATAATTGTAAATCAAACTGTCTCTTACATGATCTAAGTGGGTTTTGCCACGAGTAATATTCTCATAAGGATGATTTTCTAAAGCTTCCTTTAATGACTCCCAAGCGCCAATATCTGACCAACCAATATCTTCAATCATTACTAAAGCTTTACTTTTATCAAGATTTTCTAAAATCGCATTATCAAAATTAATACTTTCCACTTTACCATACTGAAGATTTAAGGTTGTTTCAAAATTACTTTTACCATAATCTTTTAAAATTGTTTCAGTATTGTTATAAATATTGGGAGTTAAACGAGCAAACTGTTCATAAATAAAAGACGGTGTTGTAACAAAATAACCTAAATTCCAGGCATAAGTTTTTTTTTGGAGAAATTCTTGCGCTGTTTTTTCATCTGGACGATACTTAAATCCCCTAAATTCATATAAAGAAAAATTGTCAATTTTTTTAACAATTTTTCCAAAATGTATATAACCAAGATTAGTACTAGCAAATCTTGGTTTGTGAGCGATAAAAATAATCTTTTGAGGATTCTTTTTAATAAAAGAGCCGCTTTTTTTTATAATTTTAGTAAATAGTTTATTACGTTTAACTAAATGATCACTCCATAAAATAGCAATCGGCTCTAAAGGGTGTTGACGATTTAAAATTCCACAGACTAAAGCAATCGCCGGACCAACATCTTTTTTTTCTGGTTCAAATATAAAGTTTTCTTTAGGAATTTGTGATAATTGCTTATAAACAATCTCTTTATATTTTTTATTAGTAGAAATATAAATATCTTTATAAGAAAAATCATTAGTTAAACGAAAAACTGTTAACTGAAGAGTAGAGTAGTCATCAATAATTTTTTCAAATTGTTTAGGTGATTTTTTTCTAGAAAGAGGCCAAAGACGAGTTCCTGTTCCTCCGGCAAAAATAATAATTTTCATATCATTATTTTTTTAAATTGATTAGTAAAGTAAATCTTATCAAATTTTTTAACATTTGCCAATCCCATTTTTAAGGTTTGTCTTTTTAATAGACTACTAATTTTATTAAATCGATTAATCAATTTATTGATTAATCCTTCGGTTTGTTCCTCAAAAAAAAGACCAGTTTTATTAGCCAAAACTGTTTCTGTAGCTCCACCTTTTTTGTAGGCTAAAACTGGTGTTCCAAAAAACTGTGACTCTAATGACACATAGCCAAAATCTTCTTCTTGAGGCATAATCAAAGCCAACGCATTAGAGTAAAGATAAGCCAATTCCTCATCAGTTATCTTTTTTAAAAAAATAATATTTTTTGAAGCCATTTTTTTTAGTTTTTTTTCTTCACTTCCTTCTCCAACTACGAATAAATTTTCTTTTCTTTTATTAAATACTTTAATTAATAAATCAACTTTCTTATAATTTTCAAGTCTTGAAACAACCAAAAAATACCTTTGACTTCTAATTTTAATTTTTGATTTTTGATTTTTTATTTTTAACTTTACTTTTTCCCAGTATTCTATATCAAAAGGTGGATATATTACATCACAATCTCTTTGATAATATTTTAAGCATCTTTGCCTTACTGTTTTTGATATTGAAAAAATTTTATCAGCTCTTTTAGAAGCAATAAAATCCCATTTTTTTAGGTAATTAAAATATTGAGAAATCATATTTTTTTTGAAACCCGAGAGATAATAATTTTCTGGCATAACCCATAAAAATCGAGTTGGCGTTAAAAGATAAACAACATGTTTTACTGGTGTTTTAACAATTACTCCTTTAGCAAAAGAAGAACTTACAGAAATTACCAAATCATAAGAAGAAAAATCAAATGTTTCAAATGCAATTGGATAAAAAGGTAATGAAAAAAGTCTATTTCTTTTTATAAAAGAAGGCAATTTTTGAATAAATGAAGATTTAATATTGAATTGTTGAGCCCAGAAAGCTTTTTTTTTATCAAAATAAGAAGTAAAAAATACAGCTTTGGGAAATATTTCTTTTAAAGTTAAAATAACCCTTTCCACCCCACCCCATTTATCAAACCAGTCATAAACAATAGCAATTTTTTTCATTGGGAAATTTTTGGAATCTTTAAAACCATTCCGACTTCAATCAAATCAGGATTAACTAAGTTATTATAGTTCAAAATTAATTGCCAGCGATATAAATCACCATAAAATTTTTGAGCAATTGATGATAAAGAATCACCTTCCGAAACGGTATAAAGTTGATAATCTTTTTCTTGTTTTTCTTTTTTTTTGTTTTGATTTTCTTTCAAAGAAGAAATAGCTTTTTTGTTATTGTTTAAAAAAAATAGATTAATTTTTTTTAAATTAATTTGAGAAATTTTTTGTGATAAAATTTGTGATAAAAATTGATTATAAATAAAAAAAGAAAATAAAAAAGAAACTAAAAAACCAGTAATTAAACTTAGGTATTTTTTTTTAACTAAATCAACAATGAGTTTTTTATAATCAGGTCTTTTGTAATAAGTCTTTTTTCTTACCATTTCAAATCCTATTATACAAAACATTGCCTTAATTTTCTAACATTTTAATTTTCATTTACATTTTAATTTTTGAAAAGATCTTAAAAATTTAAAGATTTAAATATAAAAATAAGTTTGAAAAAGTAAAACTAAATTAAAATTGATACAAAAATAATAATAACTTAAATTAATATAACCCACTAACTCAATATTAAAATCTTTTATTATTCATCCTCCGATTTAAATAACAAAATAAAAACAGTTTAAGTAGTAAATTGGATTATTTTGAGTATAATTTATAAATTAAACAATGCTATTATAAAATTTTAAAGTCTCTCTTGTCATTTTTTCAAATGAATATTTTTTAATTAAACTCTTATAAAAAAATCTTGGTTGTTTTTCTAAAAAATAATTAATTTTTTCTTTTATATCATTTGGGTTTTTTGGGTCAAAGGAAATATAATTTTTTCCCCATAATTCTTTAAAAACCTTGATATTTGAAGCAATAATTGGCTTATTATAATAAGCCGCCTCAAACAATGTCAACCCAAATCCTTCTGATAAAGAAGGATGAATTAAGGCTAAACAATTTTGATAAAACCATTTTAATTTATTTTTTTCAATATATTTAATAATAAAAATATTTTTTAAATTTTTTTTATTTAAAAAACTTTCAATTCTTTTGGTAAAAAAATCATCAGTCCCAATTAAAACAAGAGAGTATTTTTTATCAATATAAGAAAAAGCTTCAATTAAGTTTTCTAAATTTTTATGAGGATAAAAGTTACCAACATAAAGAAAAAAATTTTTATAAGAAAATTCTTTTTGATTAATCTTTTTTTTATTGTCTTTTAAAAGATGATAAGAAACACCCTCATAAATTACTTCAATTTTATCTTCAAATTTTTTTCCATAATAAGAAACAATTTGCTCTTTTACTGTTTTTGTTGGAACAATTACTTTAATCGATTGTTTTAAACCAAGAAAAAAAACAATTTTAAAAATAAAGTGCTTAACTTGATAAATTAATGGATTTTTGGTTGATGCTCGACCAGTTTTAAATAAAATTGGCGTCATATCATGAATGGTGATTAAAAATTTTTTCCGATAAAAAATTGGGAAAGTAAAGTAAGTAAAATGCATTAGATCAAGATTATCTTTTAATAAGGTTAATAAAAAACCAATCTGTTCAGAAAATTTATGCCAATAAAAATCGCTTTGTTTTTTGACAATATTTTCACTTTTAAAATTAACTTTTTCAAAATCATTTTTCAAAAGATAAATATAATATAGTCGATCTGATGAATTATTTTTATCAAGATAAAAAAGAAGGTTTTGTAAATAGGTACCAACCCCAGTTTGATTTAAAAGTCGAGCATCAATACCTATTTTTTTCATATGACTTTATCTTCCAATTAATAATTAAATAAAACAAAAGATTAATAAAAAAAGGGTACCTTTTTGTATAATGTTTTTTATAAAAAATCTTCATCGCCTGAAAAAAATAAGACTTAGTTTTTATTTTTATATTTTGATCTTTACTCTTTAAACCGCTTTGATACTTCAGATGTAAAACTTCAAAATCTGGATAATAAATAATTTTGTAATTTAATTTTTTTATTCTTAAACAAAGATCTAAATCCTCTCCATACATAAAAAAATCCTCATCAAAACCACCAAGTTTTTCCATAATTTTTTTTCTTGTTAAAAAAAATGCGCCCGATATTGCTTCAACCTCATGAATCTTATTAAAATTCAAATGAAGAAGATGATAACCGCCAAATATTTTTTTAAAAAATAAATTAAAAGAAAAAAATCTTTCAAAAAAAGAAAAATAACAAAAACTTCGCCAAAGATTAGGAAACCCTCGATGAGAAGCAAGATCAATCTGACCATTTTGAAGCTTAACTTTTACTGTTAAAGCACCAATATCTTTATTTTTTTCTATAAAATTAATAAGTTTCTGCCAGTATATTTTTTCTACTAAAACATCTGAGTTTAAAAATAAAATATATCGTCCAAGAGCTTTTTTTATTCCTTGATTATTAGCTTTACTAAAACCTAAATTTTTTTTATTTTCAATAAGAATAATATTTTTATTTTTTTCTTTTATCGATTTTATTATTTCAATCGTTCTATCATATGATCCATTATCAATAATAATTATCTCCCAAGAAAAATCTTCTTTTTTTAACGAATTAATTAATTTTTTAAGACAAACCTCAATAAAAAAAGCATTATTATAAGCAACAATAATTATTGAAAGATCTTTAATCATGATTAAAAGACAAAATCATTATCGCTTTGGTGATTGTTTTTCTCTTCTTGCCTTCCCTCCCTTTCCTACTTTTCTTCTTTCACGAACTCTTGGATCGCGGGTTAAAAAACCATGTTGCCTTAGTACTGTTTTAAAATTAGGATCAGCAAAAACTAAAGCGCGAGAAATTCCAAGAGTTATGGCGTTAAGCCAACCGGTTTTCCCACCACCAGATACTTTAATTGAAATGGCAAACCTATTTTCACTGTTAGTCAATTTTAATGGCCGAAGATAAATACTCCTTTCATCAATCGAATTAAATATTGATTCAATTAGTTTACCATTAACAAAAATCTCCCCTTTCTTAATTTTTAAACCACCAGTGTTAACGATTTCGTTTTCATTAACCAGATATAAACGAACTATAGCTACCGATTCTTTACGTCGACCAACAGCTTCGTAGTATTTAATATCTTTTATTTTTTTTGCCATAATTAATTGTGAGTATTTTTAATTTTTAAATTTATCAACAAAAGGATGATTTTCATTAGCAAAAATATATAATCGATTTAGTCTTTTTTTTCTTAGTTTATTTTTTGGTAACATTCCTGAAACCGCATGGCGAATAATTTTTTCTGGTTTTTCTTCAAGAATTTTTTTAAAAGTAATTTTTTTTAAACCACCGGGATATCCTGAATATTGTGTATAAATCTTCTGCTCAGCTTTTTTACCTTTAACTCTTATTTTTTTAGCGTTAATTACCACAACATAATCACCCATATCAAGATAAGAAACATAATTTTCTTTATGTTTTCCTTGTAAAAGTTTAGCAATCTCTGGAGCCAATCGACCAACAACTCTAGATGAGGCGTTGATCAAATGCCATTCTCTTTTTATTTCTTTTAATTTAACTGGTTTTGTTGACAAAGTTAAATTAACCATATTTTTTATTATTTTTTATTAACTGTTTCTTTTTTAACTTTTTCTTTGATTTCTTTATTAATCGCTTTTTTCTTTGTTTTTTTATTTTCTAAATTTTCATAAACTACAGGCTTAGTCCATTCAACTTGAGCAATATCTGCTCCATCAGAATCTCTTTTTCCTAACTTAATAATCCGTACATATCCCCCTTTTACTTCTTTAAAGACTGATCCAATAACTTTAAAAAAAAGGGGGTTTAAATTTCTTTTGCCAAAATAATTAATAAAAAATCTTTTATTTTTTTCATTTTCTTCCTTCATTTTCTCTACTAATGATTCAATTTTAGATTTTAAAACTTTTGCTCTTACAAAAGTTGTTTTTATCTTTCCACGAATTAAAAAATTATATAACAGCTTTTTAATAAGCATTCTCGTGGCATCATATCCAGCTTTAAATTTTATTTTTTTTACACGATGATACATATTAATTAAAAGTTAAATAAAAATTATTATTCTTTTAATTCTATACCTAAATTTTTTAACTCCTCTTCGATTAAATCAATCGATTTTTTACCAACACCTTTCATCACCATTAATTTTTTTCTTCCTGTATTAATTAGATCAGAAACTGTCTCAACTTTTTCCCGTAAAAGAGCGTTAATTACCCTAGATGGAAGATTTAACTCGTCGATAATAATTTCATTAAAACGATTGTCGTTTTTTTCTTTTTCTTGTTGATTCATTGTATCAATTTTTATTTTTGGGATATCTTTACCAGAAAAAAGATAATTAAAATGAGCAGCTAATATCTGACTCGCTTGCTTTAAAGCTTCTGATGGTTTAATTGAACCATTAGTACAAACCTCGATAATTAATCGATCGAAGTTAGTTTTTTTTCCAACACGAGCTTCTTCAACTTGATAATTTACCTTAACAACCGGTGAAAAATATGTGTCAATCGGAATAAAACCAAACTCCTTTTTTTCTTGTTCTTCAGCCGCTAAAAAACCTGTTCCTTTTTCAATAATTGCTTCAAAATTTAATTGCCCTTCTTTATCGGTTATCTCTGCTAAATAAATATTTTCATCAACAGGTTTTATTTCTCCTTTTAGATCTTTAGAAAAAATTTTTCCAGCGCCTTTTTTTTCTAAAAAAACCTTGACTAAATCACCGCTTGGTAATTCAAACTTAACGCTTTTTAAGTTCAAAACTAACTCTAAAGCGCTTTCTTTTATTCCTGCTAAAGTAGAAAAAAGATGGGAAACACCTTCAATTTTTATCTGAGTAATTGCCGCTCCTTTAAGTGATGAAAGAAGAGTTCGACGCAAAGAATTACCAAAAGTATGACCAAAACTTTGAGGTAATGGTTCAATAACAAACTTACCATACGTGGCATTTTCTTCCACTATTTCTGTTGAATAATTAGGTGTTATCATAAAAATTTAAAATTTTTAAAATTTTTAACGGGAATAATATTCAATCACTAATCGCAAATGAATTTGTTTTTCAATCAATTCAGTTGATGGATCAGAAATAAATAAACCTTTATTATCTTCTTTTTTTAACCAAGACGGAATAATCAAGTCTTTATTTTCAAAAGTTTCTTTTATCTCGGGTATTTGTGAAATTTTTTCTTTAGCAAAAGTTATTATATCACCCTTCTTCACCAAATACGAAGGAATATTTAAAATCTTATCGTTAACCTTAATATGTTTATGAGAAACTAACTGTCTAGCTGAAGATCGTGTTGGCGCAAAACCTAAACGATATAAAACATTATCCAATCTTCTTTCTAGATATTGACAAAGATATAACGCGGTATTACCTTTTTTTTGAGAAGCCTTTTTAAAATATTTTTTCAGCTGTTTCTCAGTCAGGCCAAACATGAATCTTAATTTCTGTTTTTCTCTAAGTTGTAAAGCTCGCTCTGAAAATTTTTTCTTTCCAGAAGATCCATGTTGACCAGGAGAAATATTTAAACGTTTTAATAATCGACTATGTGATTTTGTCCCTAGTCGTTTTAAGCCCAAATCAACTCCTAGTTGTCTCATAACTCTGTTTTTTGGACCCGTATATCTCATTTAAAATTTTAAAAATACAACTTTTAATTTTTTTATCACACTCTCCTAATTTTAGGTGGTCTAACCCCATTATGAGGTACCGGTGTAATATCAATTAATCGCAAAACATCAATCTCAGAATTCTTAATTACTCGTAAAGCCGCTTCTCTTCCTGGACCTATTCCTTTAACAAAAACATCAACCTCTTTTAGACCATGATCTAAAATAGCTTTTTTTAAAGTCGCCTCAGTGGTTACCGTAGCTGCATGTGGTGTTGATTTTCTTGTTCCAGAAAAACCATATTGACCACATGAACCACTAACGATTGGATTATTTTTTTCATCAGTAATCGTAATAAAAGTATTGTTAAAGGTAGCCAAAATATGAATCTTTCCTTTTTCAACTAATTTTTTTTGAGTTTTTTGATTCTTTTTCATATTTAAAAAATTAGATTAAATTAAATTATTTTTTTGCTTGATTGTTAGTCGATGTTTTTGATTTTGTTTGTTCTAATTTTGCCCAAACTTCCTTTTTTAAAGCACCAACCGTCTTTCGTTTTCCTCTCTTTGTCCGGGCATTAGAGCGTGTCCTTTGACCACGAACGGGCAAACCTTTAATATGTCTTAAACCTCGATAGCTATTAATTTCTTTTAATCGTTTAATATTTTCATTAATTTCTTCTCTTAGATGACCTTCTACTTTATAATTTTTTTCAATAAAATCACTAATTTTTTTTAATTCTTCTTCTGATAATTGACCAATTTTTTTGTTTCCATTAATTTTAGTGGCTTTAATAATCTGACGAGCGCGAGTCCAACCAATACCATAAATTAATGTTAAACCAAATTCAATTCTTTTATCATCTGGTAATGAAATTCCTAAAATTCTCATTATTAACTAATGCTTATTAATTATTAATTATTTTTGTTTTTGTTTATGTTTAGGATTATCACAAATAATATATAACTTTCCTTTTCTTTTAACTAGTTGACATTTAGAACAAATTTTTTTAATCGATGCTTTTATTCTCATATTAATAGATTTTCATATTTATAATCTATAAATAATCCTTCCTCTATCCAAATCATACCGACTAATTTCTATACGAACTTTATCGCCAGGTAAAATTTTAATATAATTTTTTCTTAGCTTTCCTGATAAATAACACAAAATAATCTTTTCGCTGTTAATTAATTTTACTCGAAAAAGAGTATTGGGTAGATTTTCAACCACCTCTCCTTCAACGAAAATAAAATCATCTTTCATAAACTAATTTCATTTGACGGAAATAATATTTTAACATAAATTATTTAAATTTTAAAGACTAAGTTAAAACTAAAGTCTTATCTTCTAAAATAGCAATTGTCTTTTCAAAACAAGCTGACAAACTACCATCTTTAGTAATAATTGACCAAGAATCACCAGGCTCATAAACCATCTCTTCTGTTCCCATTGAATAAATAACTTCAATTGCAACTACTAAACCCGGCCTTATCTTTAATGTTTCTTTAACTGGTTTATTTAAAAACCCAAAAACAAAAGGATCTTCGTGCAAGGTTTTTCCAATTCCATGACCAGTTAATCTTTTAATAATAAAATAACCATTTTTAGTTACAGTCTGCTCAATTGCTAAAGAAATCTCACCTAAGTAAGCACCATTTTTTGCTTTTTTGATAGCTAATGACAAAGCTTTTTTTCCCGCATCAAGAAATTTTTTTATCTCTCCATCTGGTTTTTTGCCAATAATTATCGTTTCAGCGCAATCGGTATGAAACCCACCGTAAAAAACACCCGTATCAATCGTCAATAAATCACCTTCTTTTAATACTCTATCTGATGGTCTTGTATGAACTATTTGTTCATTAACCGGCAAACAGGTAGCAAAATTATAACCTTTAACCTTGTTAAAAGAAATGTCTAATCCTTTATTTATAATTAATTCTCTTGCTCTTTCCTCGATCATTAAAGTTGTCATCCCAGGCTGAATTTCTCTTATTAATTGTTCAATAATCAAACGTAGTTTTTTACCTCCTTCAAGCATTATTTTAATTTCTTTCTCTGTTTTATAATTAATCATAACTTTTAAGAAAAATAAATAATTCGATAAACATCATCTAACTTATCATAAAACTCTTCTTTCGAAAAATTATTTTTAATTAAATAATCCGCAAAAGCAATTGTTGGTCCCATATTACTTTCAATTAATTCACTAATATCTCTTTCTTCTCCATAAAGACCTTTTCTATCTTTTCTTTCTGACAAACGTCTATATCTCAAATCTTTATCAACAAATAAAGCCAAAATAACCACTCGCACATTGAGAAACTTTTTTTTAAGATATAAGTATTCTTCCCAAGAACGCATGCCATCAATTATTAAAACTATATTATTTTTCAATGCTTCACTAATTTTTTCTTCATTTAAAACAGCCATCGCTTCCATACCATACTTCTTACGAAATTCCTTTCTCAGTTTTCGATGAACTTCATTTGTGTGAAGTAAGCCATTTTTTTCTACATATTCATTAATAATTTTACCGAATGAAATTACTGGTAAATCCTTGCTCTTAAAGTAATTTGCTGCCTCAGTTTTTCCAACCCCAGGCAAACCAACAATAGCAATAATTGTTTTTTGCTTTTTTTTCCAGGCAGTAACATGATTTTTTACAAGTTGCTTGCCTAAATTTTTAAGAATTTCTTGATTAACATCAGTAATTGATTTTGAACCATCAATTTCTACTAATTTATTTTTTTTACGATAATAATCAATTACCGGCAAAGTATGTTTAAAAAACATCTTAATTCTTTTTCGTAAAGCTGGTAAAGTCTCATCTTCTCTCTTTGAATCATCACGATAAAAAATTCGCCAAATCGCTTCTTTTTCATAAATTTTTAAATAAATTACTTTATCAACATTATTATTAAATTTCTTTGCCTGTTCTAAAGTTCTTGGAAAACCATCTAAAATATAACCCTTTCTATATTCAGGTCGTGATAAGTAATTATTAACAATTTCGATTGTTTTTTTATCAGGTACTAAAAGACCTGAATTGATTGTTTCTTTAATATATCTACCCAAAGCTGTTTTTTCTTTTGCAATTTGCCGAAAAATATGGCCTGTTGACAAATAGGGAATTTCCAATTGTTTTGACAATAAATTTCCCTGGGTTGATTTTCCTGATCCCTGAATTCCTATTAAGATTAATTTCATAAATTAATCTAAACTTTTGGTTTCTTTATGAATTGTCCTTTTTTTACAAAAAGAACAGTATTTTTTAATTTTTAACGGATTATGTGTATTAAGCTTATTTTTTTGAGACAGATAATTTTGACTTCTACAAATCTCACAAATTAAGCCAATAAGAATACGAGAGCCTTTTTTAGCCATATAATTTATTTTAAAAACTTTTCATAACTTTTCATAATCAATTGCGCCTCAATAATCTTAAAAGTTTCCAAAACTACCGAAACAACAATTAAAATACTCGTCCCACCAATAACTAAATTAGGATTATTGGTGATCTTTGCAATTACTGTAGGCAAAATCGCAATTAAACCCAGAAACAAAGCCCCAACACTAGTAATTTTATACAAAACCTTTTCTAAATATTCTTTTGTTGATAAACCAGGTCTAATACCAGGAATAAAACCACCATTTTTTTGTAATTCCTCAGCAATTTTTTTTGGATTAAAAAAAACAACTGTATAAAAAAAAGTAAAACCAATTACCAATAAAAAATATAAAAAATTATACATAAAACCAGAAGGATTAAATAAGTTAACTAAAAGATATGCTATTGATGAAATTGTTTTGTTTTTTATACCGGTTAAAAAATTACCAATAAGTTGAGGAAACAAAACAAAAGAAACAGCAAAGATAATAGGAATCACTCCAGCTTGATTTAGTTTTAATGGTAAAAAATTATTGGCCGCTTGGTAAATACGATTACCTTTAATCCGACGGGCATAAAAAACAGGAATTTTACGGGTGGCTTCGTTAATAAAAACAACCAAAGCAATCACTAATACTGCCAAAAAGATAAAAATTAAAAAATTAAAAATAATTTCTTGGTTAAAAGTAAGCGTTGTTTTACCAATAAAAGTTGGCAATCGACCAACTATACCAGCAAAAATTAGAAGAGAAATACCATTACCTAAACCAAACTCTGAGATTAACTCCCCAAACCAAATTAATATAAAAGTCCCCGTCGTTAAAGTAGCTAAAAATGAAAAAAACTCTAGTAAGGATAATGAATTAATAATTTTTTGATTATGAAGAAGAAAATAAATACCAATTGATTGAAGAATAGTTAACGGTAAAGTTAAAAAACGAGTATATTGATTAATTTTGAATCGACCGTATTCCCCTTCTTTACTTAAACTTTCAAGCTGAGGAAAAATAACAGTCAAAAGTTGAATAACAATTGATGCATTAATGTAAGGATTAAGACCCAGGGCCATAATTGAAAAGTTAATTAAAGTACCCCCAGAAAAAATATCCAAAAGCGATAAAAACTGGTTTTGGGCAAAAAGAAGCTTCAAACGAACTAAGTCAATGGTAGGCACAGGTAAAAAAGCAAAAACACGAAAAACAAAAAAAATAACAAAAGTAATTGTAAGTTTTTTTCTCAATTGAGGATCAGACAATAAAGTTTTAATTTTATTTTTTATTTCTTTCATAGTTTTTCTCTTTTAATTTTTTTTTATAAAATTCTTTATTTTTTTGTTTTTTTGATTTTTTTGGTTTATTTTTTCCTTTTCCTCGAAGAAGAGGAAATTTTTTAATAATTCTTCCCTGACCACCCTCAAAAAAAAGAGGAATTGACTCCCGAGCTTTTTGATGACGGGTAGTGCCTCGGCCAGATTTAGCACCCTTACCACTACCTAAACCTCGACCAACCCTTTTTTTGGCCTTTTCTACTAGTTTTGGTAAATTAGATAAAAAAAACTGACTCATTTTTTTAATTTTAATTTTGATAATGCTTTTAAAACAGCATAAGCATTAACAATTTGATTTCTTGACCCAATAATTTTACCAGAAGCATTTTCAACTCCGGCTAAATCAAAAATTATTCGAGCAACACTCCCAATTTTAAGACCAGTTCCTTCTGGAGCTGGTTTAAATAAAACTTTTGCTGCTTTATATTTTATTTTAATATCGTGGGGTATGCTTTTTTTAAAAAGTGGCACTTTAATCATATGTTTTTTTGCATAGCTAATCGCTTTTTGAATAGCTGGAGGAACCTCTAATGCTCTTCCTAATCCAACACCAACATTTCCCCGTCGATCACCAACAGCAACTAATGCAGAGAAACTAATATAATTACCCCCAGGAATTTTTTTTGAAACACGACGAACTAAAAGAACTTTTTCTTCTAATTTTTTTTCTTCTTTGTTATTTTTTTCCATTTTAAATTTCAACTAATTTAACTTATATTTTAATTCCACCTTCACGTAAACCATCAACCAAAGCTGCTACTCGACCATGATAATGATATGGACCTCGATCAAAAACTGCCCATTTAATATTTATTTTTTTTAATTTTTCAGCTAAATCTAAACCAACATATTTTGCTTCTTCTTTTTTTTTCATTTTTTTATTTATTTTTTTACTTTTTATTAAAACAAAACTTGATGAACTAGCTAAGGTTTTTCTAACTTTATCATCAATTGCCTGAGCATATATATATCTATTAGAACGAAAAATAGAGATTCGTGGTCTATTTTTAGTCCCAAAAATACTTCGACTAATCCTTCTTTTTCTTTTTAATTTTCGATCTCGATTAATAATTTTCATAAGATTATCTTATAAATTTAGGCGGAAGCACCCGCTTTGACTTTTTTTGTTGGTTTAAGTTTTAATCGTTCATTCTCATACCGAATTCCTTTTCCTTTATAAGAATCTGGTGGTTTAATCTGTCTTATCTGATAAGCAACCTCACCAACCAGTTGTTTATCAACTCCCAAAACTGAAATTATGGTATCTTTTTCAACCTTGTATTCCACTCCTTCTTTTTTCTTAAAAACTACTGGATGTGAAAAACCAAGCTTTAAAACTAAATCACCATTTTGAAGCTTGGCATTATACCCAGTTCCAAAAATTACTAACTTTTTTTCCCATTTTTTTTGCACTCCTAAAACTGCATTATTAATTAACTGACGATATAATCCATATAAAGCATTACTCTTGTTAGTTTCTTTTTCTTTTGAAAGAAAAATTTTATTATCTCTAAATTCTGCTTTTAAATCAAAAGGTAAAACAAAAGACAAACTACCTTCCGGTCCTTTGATTAAAATAGAAGGATGTTTTAACTTAACCTCAACTATTTGTGATATTATAATCGGTTTTTTTCCTATTTTTGACATAAGTAAAAAATTACCAAATATCGAATAAAACTTCACCACCAATTTTTAACTTTCGTGCTTCTTTATTTGTCAAAATTCCTTTCGGTGTGGAAATAATAGAAAATCCAAAACCACTTAAAACTGGTTTTAAATCTTTATAAGAACGATAAATTCTTTTACCAGGCCTAGATTGAATTCTAACATCAGTCAATGCTGGCTCTTTATTATGATATAAAAGCTCAATTACAACAGTCTTTTTATCACCAGTTTCTTTAAAATCTTTAATAAATTTTAATTCTTTTAGTTTTTTTAATATGTTTAAGTTAAAATTTGATCTACGACAAACAATTGCCTCTTTTTTTGATAAATAACCATTTTTTATTCTAATTATTAAATCAGAAAAATTATTGGTATCCATAGATTTATTATGTTGGTTCAACTACTTTTTTAGTAACTTTTCCATGACCACGAAATGTTCTAGTTGGAGCAAACTCGCCTAGGCGATGACCAACCATTGCTTCCGAAACAAAAACTTCAATAAATTTACGACCATTATATACAGCTAATCGATGACCGACAAATTCTGGAGCAATTTGACAATCTCTTGACCAAGTTTTAATTGGTTTTTTATCTCCAGTTTGTTTTTGCTTCATTATTTTTTTTAAAAGTTTTTCATCAATATATGGTCCTTTTTTAGATGAACGCGCCATAATAAAAATTACCAAGAAATCTTTCTAACACCAGGAATTTCTCCCTGTAATGCTTTTTCACGAAAACAAATCCGACACATTCCAAAACGACGAAGATAGCTTCTTGCCCGCCCACAAAAGGGACAGCGATTTCTATTTCTTACTTGATATTTTTGTTTTTTTAAAAATTTTACTTCATCAGACTTTTTTGCCATAAAATGGAATTCCTAAAACTTCAAATAATTTTTTGGCTAATTTTCTATCATTCATATTTGTAACAACTGTCACTTGTAAACCACGAATTCTATCAATTTTATCAAACTCTATTTCGGGAAAAATTGTTTGCTCGGAAAAACCTAAGTTTAAATTTCCATGTTGATCCAAAGAGCTTTCAGAAATACCACGAAAATCTCTAATTCGTGGAATTATTATTTTAACTAATTTTTCTAAAAAATGATACATTTTTTTTCCTCGTAAAGTTACTTTTACTCCAATTGGTAACCCTTTTCTTATTTTAAAAGCAGAAACTGACTTTCTTGCTTTAGTAACAATTGGTTTTTGACCAGTGATAAGACCGATTTGTTCTTGAATTTTTTCTAAAACATTCTTATTTTGCACTGCTTCTCCTGCTCCTACATTAACTACAATCTTTTCAATTTTAGGAATAGCAAACGGATTTTTAATATTTAACTCCTTCATTAATTTTTCTTTTACTTCATTTTTATAAAAATCCCTGAAATCCATAGAAATTTTAAAAAATTTATATTTTATTTTCACACTTTTTACAAATACGAAACTTTTTTTCTTTTTCAATTACAAAACCAGTTCTTGTCGGTTTTTTACATTTAGGACAAACAATCATTATTTTTGAAACATCCAAAGGTTGTGGTACTTCTATAATTCCTCCCTGAGGCATTTTTTGGTTCTTTTTAATATGTCTTTTATAAAGATTTATTCCCGGAATTAAAACTTTTCTTGATTTTCTATAAATTTTCTCAACTACTCCTTCTTTTCCTTTATCTTTGCCATATATAACTTTAACTTTATCACCTTTTTTAATTTTCATATCATTCATATAAGTCTTAACAACTTTTAATATATCTCCTCAGCTAAACTAGCAATTTTATTAAAACCGTTATCTTTTATCTCTTTAGCTATTGGACCAAAAATCCTTGTTCCCTTGGGATCTTTAACCTCTTTTCCTGCTAAAATCACACATGCGTTGTCATCAAAACGAATATAACTACCATCCTTTCGACGAAACTCTTTTTTTGTCCGTACCACTACTGCCGGCATCAAATCACCTTCTTTTATTTGAGAATAAGGCAAGGCCTCTTTAACAACCACATTAATTACATCACCAATATAGGCTAAACGTCGATTTCCAGCCTTCGGCAATCCAATCATCATTGCTTTTTTAGCACCCGTATTATCAGCTACATTTAAAATTGATCTTAACTGTAACATATTTTTTTTAATTAGATAAATTTTCTAAAACTATGAAATGTTTATCCTTAGATCGTGGTCTTGTCTCAATTATTTTTACTATATCTCCCTCTTTCAACTTTAAATCTTCATTATGCGCTTTATATTTTTTGTTTCTACTAATTACCTTTTCATATAAAGGATGGCGAAACTTTCTTTCCACTTTTACAACAACTGTTTTTTTCATTTTTGTGGAAACAACTTCTCCAATTAAAGTTTTAGCCATATTATTTTTGACTTAAATTTTTAATTTTTTCTAATTCTTTTTTCTCAGTTAAAATGGTTAATATTAGCGCCAGTTGTTTTCTTTTTTTAAATAAAATATTTGTATCTTTTGGTTTATTAATCTTAATTTCTATTTTTAATTTAGCTATATCCTCTCTTAACTTAGTTATTTCTCTTTCTAACTCATTAATTGATTTTTCTTTAAAATCAGCAATTTTTTTCATTCGTTTTTACTAACAACTTTTGCTTTAACTGATAATTTAGAAATTACATTTTTTAGAACAGCTTTCATTTCCCATTCTTTTAATCCATCAATTTCAAAAAGTATCCTTCCAGGGACAACCGAAGCCACATAATAAGCAACATCACCTTTTCCAGCACCCATCGTCACCTCAGGTGGTTTTTTAGTAAAAGGTTTATCTGGAAAAATTCTAATCCAAAACTTACCATTCTTCCTTGTTGCTCTAGCTAAAATAATTCTTGCTGCCTCAATTTCTTTATCTTTAACCCAACCCGCAACCATTGCTTTAATACCATAGTTACCAAAATTTAACTCATTACCTTTGATAGCAATTCTTCGAAAAATACCCCGAAATTGTTTACGATATTTTTGTCGTTTAGGAATTAACATAGAATTATTTAGCAATCCAAACTTTTATACCAACATAACCGGATCGAGTTAATGCAGGATATTTAGCAAAATCAATCTCTTGTCTAATTGTTGATGTTGAAACCGTTCCTAAAAAATATTTTTCCCGTCTTGAAATTTCCGCCCCTCCAATTCTTCCTCCTAATTGAATTTTCACTCCTTTAGCACCAGATTCAAGTACTCGATCCATCGCATGATGAACTACAGCTCGATGGGGAAAATTCTTTACTATTTTTTCCGCAATCGACTGAGCAACATAATAAGCATTTAAATGGGGTTTTTTTACCGGTTCAATCTTAATTTCCACTTTAATCTCTTTTTTTCCTTTTTTTTGATCCAAAAATGATAAAATGAATTTTTTAATTTCTTCCAAGCCTTTACCACCTCGTCCAATAATCATTCCTGGCTTAACAGAAAAAATCATCACAGTAATTTTATTAATAGCTCTTTCAATATCAACCTGTGTTGTTGCTGCATAGGCTAGTTTTTTCATTAACCCATCACGAATCTTAATATCAGAAATTAAAGTGTTATGATAAAGTTTTTTTGATGAAAAAAACCAGCGTGAATTCCAGTTAAAAATAATTCCTAATCTCAATCCTTTTGGATTAACTTTTTGACCCATAATTAACTTTTTTTCCTAATTTCTAATGTTTTTTGTTTTTTGCTTTTTAAATTTTCTTCAAGTTTTTTCTCTTTTTTTTGTTTTAATTCATCATTTTTATTTGTTAAAACAATCTTTAAATGAGCAAAACGTCGAACAATTGGTTTGACTGTTCCTCTTCCACCTGAACGATATCTTTTTAATTTTCTTCCTTCGTTAATCGCTAGAGTTTTAAATTTTAACTCATTTTCGCTAATTTTTAAACTTGATTTCATCACATCAATAGCATTTTTAATTGCTTTTTTTAAAATCTTGGCGCCTTTTTTTGGTAAATATTCAAGATAATCCAAAGATAAAATTGGCGACATTTTTTTAACCTCAGGAATGATAAATCTTAATTTTTTTGGCGAAATTGGCAAATTTTTAAAATAAAAAGTCTTTTCCATAGCTTATTTTCTTCTTTTAATAATTAATTTATCATTAAATTTATTTTTCTTTCTTGTTTTTTTACCCCGAGCTGGTTTACCCCAAGGAGTTTTAGGATGCATTCCTTCACCCGATCTTCCCTCACCACCACCATGAGGATGACTTCGAGGATTCTGAGCTGTTCCTCTTACCGTAGGTCTTATTCCCATAAGAATTTTTCTTCCCGCCTTACCAATAATTTCTTCTTTATGTTCAATATTACTAACCTGACCCACCATCGCCCAACAATCACCAAGAAATTTTCTTATTTCTCCTGATGGTAATTTTAAATGAACATAATTCTTATCTTTGGCTAAAACTTGAGCAGCGGTACCAGCACTTCTTACTACCTGAGCGCCGCTTCCTGGATAAAGCTCTACATTATGAACTAAAACTCCTAAGGGAATATTCTTTAAAGGTAAAGCATTACCAACGCTAATCTCTGCCTTCTCTGAAGCAATAATAGAATAACCTACTTTTAAATTATGAGAACAAATAATATATCTTTTTTCCCCATCTTTATATTCTACTAATGCAATAAAACTGTTTCGATTAGGATCTTTTTCAATACGAATCACTTTAGCCTCAATATCTCTTTTATCACGTTTAAAATCAATAATTCGATAATACCTTTTTTGTCTTCCTCCCTTATGACGCACAGAAATTTGACCACTGTTATCACGACCTGAGTGTTTTTTTAAAATTTTTATCAAGCTTTTTTCCGGTTGTGCTTTTTTATTAACCATTGTTTTTTCCATATTTTTTTAAGTTTTTGGGAAAAAATCAAAACTACCTTTTAACAACTTAACATAAGCTATTTTATAATCAGGTAGCTTCTTTTCTTTCAATAACTTACCACGTCTTACTTTTTTACCTTTACGATTAACTATTTTTACATCAGACACCTCAACTTGATATAATTTTTCTAAAGTCTCCTTTATCTGAAATTTATTAGCTTTTTTGTTTACTAAAAAACAATAAAAATTACTTTTTGCTAAATTAGTTATCTTTTCTGTCAATAATGGACTAACAATTACTTCATTAATTTGCATAATCTTTCAATTAAATTATTAAAAGCACTTTCTAAAAAAAATATTTTTTCTGCTTTCAATAACTCATAAGGATTTAGACTTTCTAAAGAAATAAAATTCAAATTTTTAATATTTCTTCCTGCTAAAATTAAATTATTTTTCTCCATTTTAAGCAAAACAATTAATTTCTTTTGCTCAACTAAATTATTATCTTGAAAAAAAGAAAAAAGTTTTTTTGTTTTAGGCTCAATCACTAAAAAGCTATTATCAAAAACTAAAAGACGACCATGATTAAATTGATAAACTAAAGATTCTAACAAAGCTTTTTGTTTTTGTTTTTTATTAAATTTTAAAGAGTAATCACGTGGCTTTGGTCCAAAAACAACTCCCCCACCAACAAAAATTGGGGCTTTAATATCGCCATGACGAGCTCTTCCTGTGCCTTTTTGACGATATATTTTTCTTGTTGAACCGGAAACTTCAGCTCTTGTTTTAGTGGAAACTGTTCCTTGTCTTTGATTAGATAAATAAAATCTTATGTACAAAGCTAAGTTTTTCGGATTGATTTTAATATTAAAAATATTTTTATCGATTGTTAAATTTTCTTTTTTGCCATCAATATAATATTTAACAACTGACAAGCCTGTTTCTTTTTTTTGCTTTTTAATCACCCTTTTATTTTCTGTCGCTAATTTTTTAATTTTTGTAGGCATTTTTAAACTATTTTACCGTATCAATTAGGATTATTAATAACTTCTAATAAACCTCCTTTTGCCCCAGGAACAAGACCGGCAACTAATAAATAATCATCACCAACATCCATTACTTTAAGATTTTTAATCGTCACTCTTTTCCCACCCATCCTACCCGCCATTCTTTTTCCTTTAAAAACTCGGCCAGGAGTAGTGTTCTGACCAATTGAACCAGGTGCTCTTTCTCTATCAGATTGACCATGAGTCCGAGGACCCCCAGAAAAATTATGACGTTTAACTACACCAGCAAAACCCTTGCCTTTACTTACCCCAGAAACCATTATTTTTTCTCCTGTCTTAAACATTAATCTTGGATTAATTTGTTGTCCAATTTTTAGTTTTAAATTTAAACTTTTGACTTCCACTCCCAAAACTTTATCTCCTTTTTCATCTTTTATTAAAGAAATATCGTTTTCAAAATCATCAAGACGAATTTCTTTTAAAAAATGAAGCGGGGTTTTAACTCCCGCTTTTACTAATTTTCCTAAAACCGGTTTTTTAGTGTTTTTAACCTGCTTAAAACCAAGCAAACAAGCAAAATAACCATCTTTTTCTTTAGTCTTTACATCAATAAGATAACAAGAGGAAGTTAAAATTTCGGTTACCGGCAAACGCTGACCTTTTTCATCAAATTTTTGTGAAAATGTACCTTTTTCACCTAATATAAAACCGCTCATAAAATAAAAAAAGACCCCAGATTGGGGGTCTTAAAGGCCGTCCAATCCGCCAATTTTTAAAAAAGGCAATATTTGAATTTTTTAATTTTTGCCATGTAATAATTAATATTATATAACATTTTTTAAAAAGTGCAAATGAAGTTTGCTTCTATTTAAAAAATGTTTATTTAATATATTTAAAAAATTAAAAGCGATAGTATTGTTTTTAAAACAAAAAATTTATATATAAGTGATTATTAAATTTATAATTTTAGATGGCTAAATTAAAGTAAAACTTTTTTAGTTTTTTTCATTGTTATTTAAACAAATGAGATATCTAAAATAATTCTGATAATAAAATTTTATAGATTCTGGTGAAGTGCGCGTTACGATTAGAATATTAAAAAAATTAAAATAGGTGTAAATTAAAATAAGCTTAGTAGATAAAGAGCTAAAATCTCAAATTAATTAATTTAAATAAAAAATCACATTTTCACTTCCACCTCAACACCAGCAGGAAGTTCAAGATGCATTAAAGAGTCTATGGTTTGATTGGTTGGGTTTATAATATCAATCATACGTTTATGTGTAAGTAAACCAAAATGTTCACGCGCATCTTTATCAATAAAGGTTGATTTATTTACTACATAAACTTCTTTTTTTGTTGGCAAAGGAATAGGGCCTGAAACAGCAGCTCCAGTCCTTATTGCTGCATCAACAATTTTTTTACAGGTATCGTCAATTAATCTATGATCATAAGCTTTAAGTCTAATTCTAATTCTTCCTTTTGGCATATAAAGGTGCTAAAAAATTTATATTTTATACTCCACTAAATTTAACTCCTATTTTATAATCTTTGTTATAACACCAGCGCCAACTGTATGACCACCTTCACGAACCGCAAACTTTAAATTTGGCTCTAAAGCTACTGGGTAAATTAGTTTAGCGGTTACTTTAATATTGTCACCAGGCATAACCATTTCAACTCCGGCAGGTAAATTCATCTCTCCGGTAATATCAGTTGTTCGAATATAAAATTGTGGCCTATAGCCATTAAAAAATGGCGTATGCCTTCCTCCTTCTTCTTTGGTTAAAACATAAATTTCTGCTTCAAATTCTGTATGTGGAGTTATACTTCCTGGCTTAGCAATCACTTGTCCACGTAGAACATCTTCTTTTTCAATTCCGCGAAGAAGAAGACCTACATTATCACCAGCTCTTGCTTCATCTAATGTTTTTCTAAACATTTCAATTCCTGTAACAACTGTTCTTTTAGTCTCTTTTAGACCAACTAATTCTACTTCTTCATTTAATTTAAGAATACCTCTTTCTACTCTTCCAGTAACAACAGTACCACGCCCAGAAATAGTAAATACATCTTCGACTGGCATTAAAAAAGGCTTATCAATTTCTCTTACTGGCTCAGGAACATATTCATCAACTGTCTTCATTAAATCTTCAATGGCTTTAACAGATTCAGAATCATCAGATAAAGCTTTTAGAGCTGATCCACGAATAACTGGCACCTTATCTCCAGGAAAACCATATTTTGTTAAAAGGTCTCTTACCTCCATTTCTACTAAATCAACCAATTCTTTATCAGATACCATATCAACTTTGTTTAAAAAAACAACAATTGCAGGTACATTTACTTGACGTGCTAAAAGAATATGCTCTCTAGTTTGAGGCATCGGACCATCAGGAGCAGAAACAACTAAAATCGCTCCATCCATTTGAGCTGCGCCCGTAATCATATTCTTAATATAATCAGCATGGCCTGGGGCATCGATATGAGCATAATGACGCTTTTCGGTTTCATACTCTGAGTGATGAAGATTAATTGTAACCCCACGAGCTTTTTCTTCTGGTGCTTTATCAATCTCTTCATACTTTAAAAACTTAGCCATTCCTTTTTTTGAAAGAACATAATGAATTGCTGATGTTAAAGTGGTTTTTCCATGATCAACATGACCAATTGTTCCAATATTTAAATGAGGTTTGGTTCGAGCAAAAACTCCTTCTGCCATATTTTTTTATAAATTTAAAAAACTAATAAAATAATTTAAAGTCAAAAAAATAACTTGACTTTAATCTTGTATATATTTATGATAAAACTTAAGATGAAAAAAGTCAAGGCCTTTTTACACATCTTTTTAAATAGCCTGATTCTAAATTCTTCTTATTATCAAAAAATTTTAAATACTCGTTTCTTTTTTTCTCTAAAGTATTTTATCTCTTTAATTATTCTTCTTAGTTTAATATTAATTTTTAATCTATTAAATAAATATTCTCCAATAAAAACTACTCATTGGCTTAACCAAATCAACAAAATTATTGATCAATTTCCTTCAGATTTAAGCATCTCTATTAACAACGGATCTTTAATCAAAAGCTACAACCGACCTTATTTTATTTGGGTAAAAGACGAAAAAAATAGATTAAGATTATTACTCGTTATTGATGAAAGCGCTTATTCAGAAAAAATCAATCAATATCAATCAATAGCTCTTCTAACCAAAACCGATCTTTTTATTAGACAAAATAGTCAAATAAAAAAAATTCCGTTAATCTCCTTTGAAAACATAACTTTTAACAAAGAAAGCATGAAAATTTTAAAAGAAAAAATATCTTTCATTAATAAAATATTTTATCCTTTATACTTTAGTATTTTTATTTTAGCCGCCATTTTAATTACGCTTCTTTCCTTGATAGTTAATATCATTTATACTTTTTTAGCTAGTGTAATTGTCTTTGTTTTATTAAAACTGAAGTCGAAAAAACAATATCATCTTAAAAAAATATTCCAAATTAGTCTTCATGCGTCTACCCTACCTTTACTGATTTATTATTTTACTTTTAATTTTCCTTTATTAAAACAGTTGATTAAAACAAATTTTAATATAAAAGTTATTCCTTTTCCTCTCGTTTTTATTCTCCTGTTAGCTATTTTTATATTTACTGGTGCTTACAAAGCTTATTACAAAAATCATCATCAAAATCACTCAACTAATCACCATAAAAAAATCCATCATCATTAAAAAAATTTTTTATTATAACGATACTAATCAAATTTGAAATTGTATAATTATAATATTATTCTTCTAATTATTATTTTATTTATGCTAACATAATCCAAAAACAAGTTATGAAAAAATGGAGCTTATAAATTTAAGCCTAATATAACTTTTAAATTTTGATTTTTAACTTATAACTTTTTTACCTCCATGCCTCACAGATAATTTTAAAAGGACAAAAATCACACCAAAGACCTACATTGGGTTCAAATTTCTCTTGTTTTATTTTTGTAACTAAATCCTTAATTGCCTCTTTTACTTTTTCTATTTCTTCTTTATCTCTTTGAAAGCTTATTTTTTTTACTTCATTCAAAAAGTAAAAACTTAAAACCACTTGACTCAGATTTTTATTTAAAATCCCCTTATCAATTGCCGCTAAAGCATAAATTGAAAGTTGAAGACTTTTTTTTAGTTCTTTTTCTTTTGGTATTTTTCCAGTTTTATAGTCAATGATTTCTATTTTTTTATCGCCAACTTCATCAATCCGATCAATTTTACCTTTTAGAAAAAGATCTTTTTCAATTTTAACTTTGAACATTTTTTCCAAAGCAATTATCTTTCCTTCAGGAGGATGAAATCTTTTAATAAAATCTTTAAGAATTTTTTCTCCTTCTTTTTTCATTCTTTTTTCATGGAATAAAGAAGTGTAACCAATAGGTACCCAGTTTTTTTTATAAATATCAATCACTAATTTTGAACCAACTTTCTCATTTTTTTGATAGTTTTGATAAAACTGTTGTAATGTTTGATGAATAGTTATCCCAAAAGATTCAGCAGCCGTTGGTGTTGTGGGAATTTTTAAAACATACTGATATTTGTATTGTAAAGGACAGATCTTATAAACTTCAAGCTGGGAAAAAGAAAACTCTTGATACTGTTTTTTTTTTGGAACAACAATCTCTTTTTTCGGAGCAAAATCAAAAATTGAAAGTTGTTTTTTTTCCTCTTTTTTTAAGTTTATTTTTTTCTTTAATGCTTCTTCTCCTAATGTTTCTATTAAAAACTGAGATATTTTTCTTTCTCTTTTTCCCTCACCATAAAAAAAAGAGGCGGTTAAAAAAACCAAATCCTTTGCTCGGGTTAAAGCAACATAAAAAAGACGTCTTTCTTCTTCTAAATGATAATCACCTTGAGGTAAAACCTCTTTAATTAGTTGTTCTGGAATAGGAATTTTTTCTCTTTTTTCATATGTGGGAAACCGACCTTGAGTAAGATTAACCAAAAAAACTACCGGAAATTCCAATCCTTTAGCTGAATGAACTGTAAGAATATTAACTGCATCAAATTCCCCAAAATCATCTTCTTCTATTAAGGGGGATTCTTTTAACTCCAAACTTAGTCTTATCCAATCAGCAACAGCAAAAACTGAAGCATCTTCATGATTTATCTCATATGATTTTAATTTATTGAAAAATTTTGAGATATTCAAAGCTTTTTTTTGATCTTTTTCTGTTTTATAATCCGTTAATTTTGCTAAATATCCTGTGTCTTCAAAAAAATAATAAAGAATCTGGCCTGCAGTTTCTTTTTTCGTTATTTTTAAATGATTTAATATCATTTTATAGATTTTAAGAAGTTTTTTTTGTGTTTCTTTAGTTAAAAATGGTAGATATTTTTTATAAATATCAAAATCTTTTTGATAATATTTCTCTTCAATTAAAGAAAAATAAATTACTAATGATTGAAAAAGAGATTGATTGATTTTTTTTGAAAAAGAAAGAAAAAAAGACAAATCTTTTTTATCTAAATCAAAAATATCCATTGATAATACCCGAAAAAAAGAGGGGGAATCATCTATATTACTTAAAAAATTTAAATAAGCAATTAAATCTTTTACTTCTGGTTGATGAAAAAGTTGAGATGGGCCTAAAAACTGATAAGGAATTCCAAAACGAGAAAAAGCGCGAATAAATGGATCAATATGACTATTAGCCCGAATTAATAAAGCAAAATCAGAAAATGAATATTTCTCTTTTAATGAAAAAATTTTTTTAGCTACAAAATCGGCTTCTTCCTCCACTTTATAAGTTAGATAAAAATTAATAGAGTATTTATTATCTTTTTTCCTCTGAGCTATAAGATTTTTGGAAATATTTAATTTTGCCTCCAGAGTATCTGGATCATTATGTTTAATTAAACGATAGGAGGCGTCTAAGATTGTTTGATTTGAACGATAATTTTTAATCAAAGAAATTAATTTTGCTTGAGGATAATCTCTCATAAAATTTAAGATATTGGAAACTGAAGCGCCACGAAACTTATAGATTGCCTGTGAATCATCACCAACAACAGTCAAATAAGGATTACTTTTTTGCGGAAAAAGAATTTTAACAAGATCATATTGAACAATATTGGTATCTTGAAATTCATCAATTAAAACACTTTTAAACTGTTTTTGATATTTTTTTAATATATTAGGACGATTTTTAAATAGAAAAAAAAGGTAATAAACTAAATCAGAAAAATCCAAAAGCCCTTCTTTTAATTTTAATTTTTGATAAAGAGAAAAAGCTTCTGCTAACTCTTTATTTTTTTTTGTTTCAATAATTTCTTCTTCAGTTTTTGGTTTTCTATTTTTAACCCATTTTAAATAATATTCTGGAGTAATGTTTTCTTCTTTTAATCTTGAAAAATGATCAATTAGAGATTCAATAAATTTTTCAGGATTGCCTAGAGGTCGATAATAATCAAGGTTGAAAAGAAAAAGATTTTTACGCAAAAACATAACTGCCTCAGCTGTAGTAATTAATCGAAAGTTAAGCGGTAAACCAATTTGATTTCCTTCTTCCTTTAAAATCTTTTGAGCAAATGAATGAAAAGTTGATATCCACATCTGAAAATAACCATAAGGAAGTTCTTTATCTAACCTTTCTTCCATTTCTAAGGCGGCTTTTTCCGTAAAGGTCAAGGCTAAAATTTCCTCTGGTTTAGCGAAGTCTTTATTTATAAGATATTTTATTTTCTCAACAATAACAAAAGTTTTACCTGTTCCTGGTCCGGCAATTATCAAAAGAGGCCCTTGATTGTATTCAATCGCTCTTTTCTGCTCTTCATTCATAGATTAATTTTATAATATATAATAAATAAGTATGAAATCATCCTTTTTTGAAAGTTATTTTTTTAAACGGATAACAGAAATTTTTCTACCACTAACAAGTTGGGCAATCATTACTTTACCTCTATGGCTTTCACCTTTTCATCCAGCCATAGTTAGTTATTTTATAATCACTTTTATACTTTATTTTTTTTATAAATCAATCAAAACAACCTATCAAGCAGTTATCGTTTACAAAAAAATTGAAATTTATAAAAAAATTAACTTTGCCAAAAAGCTTAAAAAATTTTTTAAAAAAAATAATAAGCCAATTATTCACTTCGTTATTATTCCCAATTATAAAGAACCGATCTATAAACTTGAATCAACGATTAAGGCTATTATTCAAAATGATTACCCAGACAAAATCAATCTTGTCTTAGCCTTTGAAAAAAGAGAGAAAGAAGCAAAAGAAAAAGAAAAAATAATTATTAAAAAATACAATGGCTACTTTAAAAATATTTTTACTACTTATCATCAACTTTTACCAAATGAGGTTGAAGGAAAGGCTAGTAATCAAACTTATGCTACTAAATTTATTGAAAATTTTTTAATTAAAGAAAAAATTGATTACAAAAATGTTATCATCACTATTTGTGATGCTGATAGTATCCTGCCAAAAAATTATTTTTCTTATCTCACTTATCAATATTTAAAAGATGATGATCGTATTTATCACTTTTACTGGGCGCCGGTTTTATTGTACAATAATTTTTGGCAACTACCAATTTTTGTACGAATTCAAGCTACTTTATCTTCAATTCTAAGATTAGCATTTTTAGAAGAAAAAGAAAACCTAATTCAAATCTCAACCTATTCTACTTCTTTTTGGCTTTTAAAACAGGTTAATTTTTGGGATACTAATATAATTCCCGAAGACTGGCATATTTACCTTCAGGCCTTTTTTAAATTTGGTCAAAAAGTCAAAACTCTTCCCTTGTATACCATCGTAAATGGTGATGCAGTTTATTCTGGTAATTTATTAAAAACTTTAATTAATAGATATCAGCAAGAAAAAAGATGGGCTTGGGGTGCTTCGGATATATCTTATGCTTTAAAAAAATTTTTTACAACTCCCCACATTCCCTTTTTTTTAAAACTCAACAAGCTCTTTTTTATTTTTAAAACTCATTTTCTTTGGTCAACCTCTTTTTTTATTTTAACAATAAGTGCCTCAATACCACCTCTAATTAATCCTATGTTTAGAAAAACAGTAATGGGCTTTTTTTTACCAAAAATATCAGCTTTTATTTTAACTTTAAGTTCTTCTATGATTCTTTTTTATATTATATTAGATATCGCTATAAGAAAAAATTTTAAGCAAAAAATAAAAGTTACATCTTTACCGATTTTAATTATTCAATGGTATTTATTACCTTTAGTTTCCTTTCTTTTTTCTTCAACTCCCGCTTTAGAAGCTCAAACCAGATTAATGCTTAAAAAACCAATTAAATATAAAGTGACTGAAAAATTATAATAAAAAAATTTCTAATTAACCTAATTAATATAAAATTAAAAAGTTTAATTTATAAATTAGATAATTATTAAAATTTTAAGATCATAAACCTGTGTTATCTTTTCTTTTTTCAAAAACACCCCTTGTTTTTTTTGTTCAAAGTTTTTGGCGCGATGAGGCATTTTCTTATCTTTTAGCAAAAAAAAACATTATTGAAATTATTTTTCTAACTGCTAAAGACTACAATCCACCTTTTTATTATTTAATACTCCATTTTTGGATTAAAATTTTTGGCAATTCAGAAATAGTTCTACGCAGCCTTTCTTTAATTTTTTATTGGGTAACTATCTATATTGTTTTTTTATTCTTAACTCAAATCTTTAAAATAAAAAATAAATTATTTTTAATACTATCGCTTATCCTCTTCATTGTTAATCCATTATTAATATACTATGCCTTTGAAGCAAGAATGTATACACTTTTAGCATTTTTTTCCACTCTCTCTTCATACGCTTTTTTAAAAGAAAATAAAAAAATTTATCTTTTTGCGACTACTTTTGGTTTATTAACTCATTATTATATGATTTTTATATTTATCTCTCATTTAATAACTTATTTTGTAAACAAAAAAAAATTAAAAAAAACCAAATTATTTTTTTTTATTCATCCATTAATTTATTTTTTAATCTGGTTTATTTTTGTTTTTTTTCAAAACAACCAATTCTTAAACAGTGATTTTTGGATTAAAAAACAAGAAATTAAAGATTTAAAAAACTTCGCTGCCATAATTTTTACCGGCTATGAAAAAGATTTTAATTTTCATTATAAAAAAATTACTTATTTTTCCGTTTTTTTATCTTTGATAACTTTAATTATTTTTTTAACAAAAAAAAGAAAACTTTTGAAAAAAAAGACAGTTTTTTTTTATCTCTTTCTTTCGGGATTATTTATCCCTTTTATTATTTTTATGATTTCTCTTTTTAAACCAATTTTTCTTCCTCGTTATCTTATTGGTCAAACAATATTATTAATATTGTTTATTGTTTATCTCCTTAGTAAAATCAATAAAAAAATTGTCTCTTTTTTTATTCTTTTTGTTTTTTTATACTTTTCTTTTGATTACCAAAAATTACAAGTTAAATTCCGAAAAAAGTCAGATTATAAAAAACTTTATAAAGAAATTAAATCACTATTAAAAAAAGATGACGTAGTTTATGTGGTCTCAGAACTTGATTTTTTTATTGCTCAGTATTATATCAACGAAAATCGTGTAAAAATATATAGAAAAACTTATGAAGAAATACCAAACTATGTAGGAAAGGTTCTTATCCCAAAAAATGCAATTGTTTATGATCTTCCTTTCTATCCAAAAAAAGCCTTTATCGTTAATAAAGAGTCCTATTCTATACAATCAAATTTTTAAAAAAATTTAATAAAATTAAAATATGATAATTATGCTTTTTTTATCTAATTTAATTATGACTTTATTTTTTATTTTAAATTTTAATCGCTTGCCTCCACAAATTCCTCTTTTTTATTCAAAAACTTGGGGAGAAAATCAACTAGCCGACCTTTTTATGATTTTTCTTTTACCTTTTTTTCTTAATTTATTCTTTTTCTTAAATAATTTTATCTATGCTAATTTTTTTTCTGAAAACATTTTGGTAAAAAAAATTGTTGACTATTTAAATATTTTTTTAATGATTATCATTCCAATAATTTTTTTAAGAATTATTTTTTTAGTAACATAGTTTAAATTTAAAATGAACTATTTTTTTATTTTATTAATAACTGCTTTTTTTTCTTTCATTTTTACTTATCCAACGATAATTTTAGCCAAAAAATTTAAAATCGTTACTGATAAAAAAAAAAGAAAACATCCCGCTCATACTCACGTTGGTATTATTCCTCGTGGTGGTGGGTTACCAATTTTTTTAAGTTTTTTGATTAGTTGTTTATTTTTTTTAAGTGTTAATAAAATCATCTTAGGAATTTTGATTGCTAGTTTTTTTCTTATTATCATTGGTCTTTTGGATGATTATTTTGATCTTTCACCCTATTTTCGTTTCATCGCCAATCTTTTAATTGCTACTTTAGTGGTAGCTTTTGGTTTGGGAATTCCCTATATCTCTAATCCATTAGGCGATGTAATAAGACTTGATCAATGGAAAATAAATTTTTATTTTTTTGGCAATCATCAGATTTTGATACTAGCTGATTTTTTAGCAATTATCTGGCTTGCTTGGTTAACTAATATGGTTAATTGGAGTAAAGGAGTTGATGGACAGTTACCCGGATTTGTAGCTATCACTGCTTTTTTTTTAGGACTTTTATCTCAAAGATTTACCGCTCATGATATTAATATTCAATCTGTGTCAATTTTGGCCTTTATTATAAGTGGCGCTTATCTTGGTTTTTTACCTTGGAATTTTTATCCACAAAAAATTATGCCAGGATATGGCGGTGGAGCTTTAGCTGGTTTTTGGCTTGGAATTTTATCGATTTTATCTTTTGGAAAATTAGGAACTGCAATTTTAATTTTATCAATACCAATAATCGATGCTATATACACTATAATAAGAAGAATTTATCAAAAGAAATCACCATT
>Ga0209101_1000421_pt1 | contig 34942 bp, 27 predicted proteins | sample ConPoolayeCmetaG_FD_185481 | JGI IMG/M metagenome (GOLD analysis project Ga0209101, IMG submission 185481) | Hot spring microbial mat communities from California, USA to study Microbial Dark Matter (Phase II) - Cone Pool mat layer C metaG... ...
AAATTGGTGAAGCCTGCCCGAACCACCGGCTCATCCGTAACCGCCTTGCCTTCAGCAACTTCAATAAGAACAGTTCGGCCGCGAAACGGCTGAACTGCTCTATATAGGGTAATCCGCACACCGATCTTGCGCGCGAAGGCCGCGATGCGGTCGTAGCAAGGCATCATGAATTCTTCAACCATGCTTGGTGAAATCAGAGAGCCTTGGCGTCCTGACATGTCTTCCCACAGGTGGATGTGAGCTATCGGGACCTCGCGGGCCACCTGGCTCCAGACAGAGATCCACAGGGTTGTTAAATGCTGCATCATATCGTGAATCATCTCGGGATCGTCATAAAAGGCTAACAGGGTGGCTTCAACCCCCATAAGGTCACGCACTGTTCCAAACACGCCGTAAGGGAAACAGCCCACTCGCACAGCCTCTCCGGTAGCGGCGAGACGTCGCTGGAAAGCCGCCCAATCCTGGGGCACACGGTCTGGCGAGTCCGACCTCAAGCGCTCAGCCTTCAAGTGTTCCCAGTCTTGCCGGTTCTTGACGGGGTAGTCCAAAAATTCCGGGATGGAGCCGTGATCGTGCCGCTGCCGCATGGTAATACCGCGACCGTCGCGATAGACGCTGAACTCGGCCGTTTCTTCCAGAACAACATGCTCAAAAGGCGGATGAATTCCGAGTCTGATCTCAGGAATCGCGAAACTGTCCTCGTAACCGAAGAAACGCGCGGGATCAAGATTCGGATCTCCTGACTCCTGCCGCCACCGCTCCAGAGTAGACCCCCAGGGACACCAGCCGAGGCCGACACCGAATGGGACTCGATCAACAGGCTCGCCTGTGAGGCAACGCACGGCGCGCTCGCCACAGCTCATATTCTTAATCTGTTTCATTTAGTGCTTTCCGCTGTTAATCTTTTTGTGTTTGTTATTCATTCAAACGGCATCGCGTCTGTACACTATGATTCCGGATTTCGCGATTGACCCGAGCGCGGCGCGCATCGGCCGCACTCGGACAAATCGCTAATCTGGGATCGAACGTGAAGTTTGCTTTGACACTATCTCGCGAGATTGGCGAAACAAGAAAAAATGCAATGGGGGGGCGACTGTACGGAAACTTGGGGCAGCGGAATAGGCCCAATCCGGCGCGGGCTTACTACCATTTTTGACGCACCGGAATACCCGCCGCGGCTAACACGCGCTTGATCTCGGGAATTGTGTGCTTGCCTGTGTGCAGCATGCCGGCCACAATGGCCGCGTCTGCGCCGGCTTGTTGAAAGACTTGAACCAGATGCTCGGGACAACCCGCCCCGCCGGACGCCACCACCGGGACCGGCACGTTTTCGGCGATCAGCCGTGTGAGCGTGAGCTCATAACCGGCCCGAGTGCCGTCAGCATCTACTGAGTTTACGACAATTTCGCCAACTCCTAAATCCACGGCGCGCCGCGCCCAATCCAGGGCATCCAGGCCTGTGCGCTCACGGAAGCCCCTGATGGTTATTTCATAGCCGCTGGGAAATCTGCAGCGGTCGGCCGCCGCCACCGGATCCATACCTAGCACTACGCACTGTGAACCAAAAACTCTGGCGCCTTCTGCGATGATTTTCGGATTGCGCACTGCCAGGGAGTTGACCGAAACTTTTTCGGCGCCGGCAAGAAGCACCCGCGCCATGTCATCGAGGTTGGCAATGCCGCCGCCCACGGCAAAGGGGATGCGCACGGCGCGGGCCACTTCGCGCACCATTTCAATATCTATGGGCCGCCCCTCGGCCGAAGCAGTGATGTCGTAGAAAACCAGCTCGTCACAGCCCTCTTCATAATACCTGGTAGCCAGTTCCACGGGGTCGCCGATGACGATGTTGCCCTGAAACCTGACGCCCTTGGTGACCTTGCGGTCGCGCACGTCAAGACATGGTATTATGCGTTTTGTCAGCACGTTTCACCCCTGCGCGCGAATTCCCCTCCGCCGCGACACGCTGTGCCTCCCGGGCATCGCCATCTGGGGAGATTGATCTTGCGCATTTCCGATTCAACACGTCGGCGGAGACCTCCCGTCGCCCTGCCAGTTGACAAAATTCCGCAGCAGTCTCAGCCCCACTCTTCCGGACTTTTCCGGGTGGAACTGAGTGGCCACCAGATTGCCTCGTCCGACAACGGAAGCGAAGCGAATGCCGGCATACTCGGTTTCGCCGAGCATATGCGACGTCTCGGCGGGGACTGGATAGTAACTATGCACAAAGTAGAACTCGCTGTTGTCCTCGATGCCTTCAAATATCGGGTGTGGGGCACATTGTCGAACCGCGTTCCATCCGATTTGCGGTACCTTGTCGAAGCGGTTGGTGGGACGAAACAATTTGACTGTCCCGGGGATAAGTCCGAGGCATGGGGTGCCGCCGTCCTCTTCTGAATGTTCGAAAATGATTTGTGATCCGAGACAGATGCCGAGAAATGGGGTGCCGCGTGCTGCCACGTGGCGGACCACCTCGCAGAGCCCGAGTCGTCGCAGAGATTCCATGGCGGCGGCGGCCGCGCCGACCCCCGGAAATATGACCCGCTTGGCGGCAAGGATACGGTCGGGCTGGTCGGTGATTTCCGCCGTAACATTGATAGCTTCCAGCGCCAGTCGGACGCTAGTGAGATTGCCGGCTTTGTAATCAATGATAGCGATCATAACGGCCTCAACGCGAGTCGTTTCCAATACTCGCATTAGCTTCGTGTTTCGTCAATGCAGCGTGTGCTTTTGGCCAAGCGTTTAAGTGGTTTGATCCCGTCATTTCTCACACGCAAGAATGTGGGATAATTTCTGGCGGCGGCGCGGTATCTCTGACTGCTAAGTTGTTTGTCGGGGTTCCTGCACTTGACGTAGGCAGTCTTGTCAGCGATGCTGCTTATTATTGGAACACGTAGTGCATGCCGTTTTACGCCCATAGTCTTTCCGACTTGTCGCCGGAGCAGTGGCAGCGACTGGAGCAACATCTGCTGGCCGTCGCAGAAGGGGCTGCGAAGTTTGCAAAGTTGTTCGAGTCAGAAACGTGGGCCTGGAACGCCGGCTGGCTGCACGACATCGGCAAAGCCGATGGCCGATTCCAGGCCTATCTGCTGCGGGAGAACGGGTTGGACGATGCGGAATACGACGAAGCCGGCGGCGGGCGGGTGAACCACTCCAGCGCCGGCGCCGCTCTGGCCGAGGAGCGGTTCGGTTCAAGCGCGGGCCGTGTGCTGGCCTATCTCGCCGCCGGCCACCATGCGGGGCTGCCGGACTGGTTCGAGAGCGAAACAGGGCGCGCGGCGCTGCGCTTGCGCCTGGAAGAGGGCCGCGCGAATTTAGACCGCATCCGCTCCGCCGTTGGGGAGCATGCGGCGAACCTGCGCGACGGCATCCGTCCGCCGCCGTTCGTGAAGAAGGCCCAGTTCCATCTCTGGGTCCGCATGCTTTTCTCGTGCCTGACCGATGCCGACTCCCTCGACACCGAGACGTTTGTGGATCCCGCGAGGGCGAAGCAACGTACACCCTTCCCGCCGCTGGCCGAACTCAAGGCTAAGCTGGACGCGCACCTGGACACCTTGGTTGCGAACTGTCAATCCACGCCGGTGAACGTGGCCCGCCGGGAGGTCCTCGCCGCCTGCCGCGCCGCGGCCCAGCAACCGCCAGGCTTCTTTTCGCTGACCGTCCCCACCGGGGGCGGCAAAACGCTCTCCAGCATGGCCTTCGCGCTGGACCATGCCGTCAAACACGGCAAATCGCGCGTGATCTATGTCATCCCCTATACCAGCATCATCGAGCAGACCGGCAACATTTTGTCTGGCGTCTTCGGCCGTGAGAACGTCGTGGAGCACCACAGCAATCTGGATCCGGCCAAGGAAACGCCGCGCACCAAGCTCGCGGCGGAGAACTGGGACGCGCCGATCGTCGTCACCACCAACGTTCAGTTTTTTGAGTCGCTCTATTCCGCCCGGCCCAGCCGCTGCCGCAAACTGCACAACATCGTCAACAGCGTGGTCATCCTCGACGAGGCGCAACTTCTGCCGCCCGAGCTGCTGACCCCCTGCGTGGACGTTATGAACCACCTTGTTCGGGATTACGGCGTCACGATGGTTCTCGCCACGGCGACGCAGCCGGCGCTGCCGGGGCTTGCGCCGAAGCCCACCGAGATCGTGCCGGACCCGCCGGCACTCTATGCCCGGCTGAGGCGAGTCCAATACCAACTGCCGGCCCGCGACAGTACGGCGACGACCTGGGAGGCGCTTGCGGAACGCCTGCAAGCGCACAACCAAGTCCTCTGCGTGGTCAACACCCGCCGGGACGCTCACGACCTCTTCCGCATGATGCCGAAGGGTACGCTGCACCTGTCGGCCAACATGTGCGGCGAACACCGCTCGCGCGTGATCGCCGACATCAAGCAGCGTCTCGTGGACGGTGTCCCGACCCGCGTGGTCAGCACCCAACTGGTCGAAGCCGGCGTGGACCTGGACTTCCCCGTGGTCTATCGCGCCTGGGCCGGACTGGATTCCGTGGCCCAAGCCGCCGGCCGTTGCAACCGGGAAGGACGGCTCGATGGGCTGGGGGAGGTGCATGTCTTCGTGCCGCCAAAGCCCGCGCCGCCTGGGCTGTTACGCAAAGGCGCGGATACGGCAACGGAACTGCTCAGCATTCCAGGCTTCAATCCCGAACAGCCGGACGCGTTCATTCGCTACTTCGGCCTCTTCTACAGCAAGGTCAACGACACCGGCGCCGAAATCCTCGACCTGCTCACCCGCGGCGTGCCCAATGTCTTCTTCCGCACCGTCGGCGACCGGTTCCATATCATCCAGGACGACGAGCAGCGGCCGGTTTTTGTCCGCTATGCCGATGGCGAGCGCCTGATCGAACAACTGCGCCGCAGTGGCCCGAACCGCGATCTGCTGCGGGCGCTGCAGCGTTACACGGTCAATTTACACTTGCGACAGTTCGAGCAGAACATCCGCGACATTCAGGAAATTCCAGCGGGCTTCTGGGTCTGGAATGGACGATACGACCCGGAGTGTGGTATTGATATTTTTGGAGAAGGGCTGACAGCCGAAGAGTCCGTCGTTTGAGGAGGATCTGCGCATGAGGGGGTTTTGTCTCGAGGTCAGCGGGCCGTATGCCTGCTTCACGCGGCCGGAGATGAAGGTCGAGCGCGTCAGTTACGATGTGATCACGCCGTCCGCCGCGCGGGCGATCTTTGACGCCATTCTGTGGAAGCCGGCCATTTTCTGGCGGATCAAACGGATCGAGGTGCTCGCCCCCATCCGCTGGATCTCCGTCAGGCGCAATGAGGTCGGCAAGACCGCCTCGCCGAAATCAGCCGGCATCTTCATCGAAGACGATCGCCAGCAGCGCGCCGGACTGTTTCTGCGCGACGTGAAGTACCGGCTGCACGCGGAGTTCGACTTCATTCCGCCGGACATGCGCGGAAAGGTCCACAACCCCGTGCCGGAGTGGTTGGTGAATCCGGACGAGGCTGAAGACCTGACCAAGCCCGAAGTCCGTCCCGACGAAACCGAAGCCAAGTACGCCGCCATGTTCGAGCGTCGCGCCCGCAAGGGCCAATGCTTCAACCAGCCGTACCTGGGCTGCCGCGAGTTCTCCGCCGCGTTCCGGCTCGTGGACTTGGCGACAGACCCGACCGTCTGGCCCGCCGAGTGCCGGACCTCCGAGCTCGGTTTCGGCCTTCCCCGTGATCTGGGCTGGATGCTCTACGATATGGACTTTACCGACCCCGCCGACCCCAAACCGCAGTTCTTCCGGGCCAGGCTGGAGAACGGTGTCGTGGACCTGACCAACGCGGAGGTGCGCTCATGATCCTGCAGGCGTTGAAGGAGTACTACGACCGGAAGGAGGGGGAACTGCCGCCTGTGGGTTGGATTCGCCGTGACTTGGACTACGACGTGATCTTGGGGCCGGACGGGAGCTTCCACGGCGTTACTCCACGGTTCACCGAGAAGGGCAGGCGACGGGAACGTTTCACGGATGATGTGCCGGCTATCGGGAAGCAAGCGCTGAAACACGACAACAGCGGCAAGGATGCCAATCTGCTCTGGGACAGGGCTGACTTCGCGCTCGGTTGCGGCGAGAAGGGAAAGACCAGACTGCCTTGCTTTATCGCTACGATCGAGGAGTGGCTGGGCGACTGCCAGGACGCCGGAGTGGCCGCGGTCCTGTCCTTCCTGCGCACGAAGGCTGGCGATCCTGCGGTGACTGCCCAATATCCCGAAGATGTGGCGTCAGGCCAGGCCGTGGTCGCCTTCCGCCTCCAGGGCGAACCGGACTTCATCTATGACCGTCCCGCTGTAAAACAGGCCATCGGTGAAAAATGGAGCGCACTGAGCGAAAACGCCGGAAAAGGGCTTTGCCTGATCACAGGCGAATCCGCTCTCATCGAGCCCTGCCATACCGTCATCAAGGGCGTATGGGGTGGGCAGCCATCCGGCGGAACCATTGTCGGATTCAATGCCGACGCCTTCTGCTCATACAACAAGACACAAGGGGCAAACGCGCCTGCCAGCAAGGAGGCTGCCTTTGCATACACCACGGCGCTGAACCACCTGCTGGGCTCGCGGCAGCGCGTTCAGGTGGGCGATGCCAGCACCGTCTTCTGGGCGTCGAAGGACTGCGATCTTGAGCAACAGATGCCTGACATGTTCGGCGATCCGCCGAAGGACGACCCCGACCGCCAGACAGAAGCGGTTCGCGCTCTCTATCGGTCCGTCGAAAGCGGCGCCTACGCCAAAGATGAGGGGACTACTCGCTTCTACGTTCTCGGCCTCGCGCCCAACGCAGGCCGCATCGCCGTCCGCTTCTGGATTCACGACACCGTAGCCAACATGGCGGCGCGCATCCGTCAGCACTTCGAAGATACGAAGATCGTTCATGGGCCAAACGATCCGCCGACTCTCTCCCTCTTTCGCCTGCTGGTCTCAACGGCTGTGCAGGGCAAGGCGGACAACATCCCGCCCACCCTCGGCGGCGACACCATGCGGGCGATCCTGGAGGGGCTGCCGTATCCGCGGACGCTTCTCCAGGCCGCCATCCGCCGCGCGCGGGCGGAGCAAGACGTAATCTACGCCCGCGCCGCGCTGATCAAGGCTTGTGTGAACAGGGAAACGCGTCGGAACAACACCAACAAGGAGGAGGAACTGGCCGTGAGTCTGGACGAAGGCAACACCAACATCGGGTACCGGCTGGGCCGGCTGTTCGCAGCGCTGGAGAGAATCCAGCAGGATGCGAACCCCGGCATCAACGCCACCATCCGGGACCGCTTCTACGGCGCGGCATCGTCCACGCCGGTGACGGTCTTCGGCAACCTCATGCGGTTGACCAATCACCACCTGTCGAAGCTGGAAAAAGAGAAACCCGGCCTGGCGGTGGTGCGGAAGCAACTGCTTGGCGAGATCATGTGCGGCGTGCCGGACTTCCCGGCACATCTGACCCTGGCCGACCAGGGCCGATTCGCGATCGGGTACTACCATCAGACACGAGACTTTTGGACGAGCAAGGCAGACAAAAACAACAGCAAGGAGGAACAGCAGTGAGCGAGCCAATCAAGAACCGCTACGACTTTGTCCTGATCTTCGACGTGCAGGATGGCAACCCCAACGGCGACCCCGACGCCGGGAACCTCCCGCGCGTGGACGCCGAAACCGGCCACGGCCTCGTCACCGACGTGTGCCTCAAGCGTAAGGTCCGGAACTACGTGCAGATGACCAAGGTCCGGAACGGAGAACCGGAACCGGGTTTCGATATCTACGTGAAAGAGAAGGCGGTTCTCAATGAACAGCACGAACGCGCCTACAGGGCCATTGGGGCTGAGGATGAACTGAAGAAAGAAGACAAGAAGCGCAAGGGGGGCGAGCGCGTTGACGAGGCCCGAAAGTGGATGTGCGAGAATTTCTACGATGTACGAACCTTCGGAGCTGTCATGTCAACAGGCGTGAATTGCGGCCAAGTCCGCGGACCGGTCCAGATGACCTTCGGCCGATCGGTGGACCCCATCGTGACGCTGGAGCACTGCATCACGCGCGTGGCGGTGACGACGACGGAAAAGGCGCAAGAACAAGGCGGCGACAACCGTGAGATGGGTCGCAAGAACACGGTCCCCTACGGCCTCTATGTGGCGCACGGCTTCGTCTCGGCGCACCTGGCCGCGCAGACCGGGTTCTCGGCGGACGACCTGGCGCTCTTCTGGGAAGCGCTCGTGAACATGTTCGAGCACGACCGCTCCGCCGCGCGCGGTTTGATGGCCACGCGGGGTCTGAAAGTGTTCAAGCACGCCACGCCCCTCGGCAACGCCCCGGCCCACCGCCTGTTCGAGCGCGTCCGGATCACGCGCAAGGACGTTTGCAAACCTCCGCGCGCGTTCTCGGACTACAACGTTACCGTGGATTGGAGCGATCTGCCCGCCGGGGTCGAACGGATCGAAATGCTGTAGGAGCAAGGGCTGATACGGCGAATATATGGTGCGTGTTGCGCCGCGGCAGCGAAGGCCAGGCAAAAATCAGCAATTTCAGATATCAGATTCGAAATAGCCAGGGAGGCGCTAAGATGAAGTACGCCAATTTCGAGGATGTGCCGGTTTGGAAAGACGGGATCGAATTGACGGCACTCGTGTTCAACCTTACCGAGGACAAGAGCTTCCGGTCCCGGGGCGACCTCGCCGACCAGCTTCAGCGGGCGGCGCTTTCCATCCCCAATAACATCGCCGAAGGCTTCGAGCGCGGCACCACGCCGGAACTGATCATGTTTCTCTACTACGCCAAGGGGTCGGCGGGCGAGGTCCGCTCCATCGGCCACGTTTTGGACCGCCTGCCCGCCTTTAGCCATCTCAAATCTCAGATTTCGGATCTCAAAGCGCGCGCCACCTCCGTCTCGCGCCAGATCGCCGGATGGGCGCAATCCCTCCAGGAAACGGATATCCGAGGGCCGCGTTACCTCACGGAGCGCTCTCGCCAGGCCTATGACCAAAAGAAACGCGCGGATGCGTTCATGGCGCAACTGAAGCAGGAACATGAGCGCAGAATCAACCGGCTCAAGGAACAACGACGGCCAGCGCCGTCCGCGGCGGAGTGACAGACGTGTACGACGAGGATGAATTCCTGCCCCTGTCCGCCCTCCAGCATCTGCTCTTCTGCGAGCGACAGTGCGCACTGATGCACCTCGAGCAGGCCTGGGACGAAAACCGCCTGACCATGGAAGGACGCATTCTGCATGACCGCGTCCACGAAGCCGGGGACGAATCCCGCGGCAACGTGCGTGTCGCCCGCGGCTTGCGGCTGCGGTCCCGCAAACTCGGGCTGTCCGGCGTCGCCGATGTGGTGGAATTCCACCGCTCCGCGGCCGGCGCATGGATTCCCTTTCCGGTGGAATACAAACGGGGCAAGCCCAAAGCCGATCCGTGCGACACCGTTCAGCTTTGCGCGCAAGCCGTCTGTCTGGAGGAAATGCTCTCCGTCAAGGTGCCCGCCGGCGCGCTGTTCTACGGCACGACCCGCCGACGCCAGGACGTCGCCTTCGACGCCGACCTTCGCCGTCGGACCGAGGAGACGGCCCAACGGTTGCACAGTTTTCTGGAAGGCCGCATGACCCCGCCGCCTGTCGCCCTGCCCCGCTGCGAGAACTGCTCGCTCAAAGAACTCTGTCTGCCGAAAACCGTTGGATCGCGGTCGGCCCGGCGCTATCTGCAACGCATGGTCGCGGAAGCCCAAGAACCGTGAAAAAACTTCAAAATACGCTATATGTGACCACCCAGGGCGCCTACCTCTGCCAAGAGGGCGAGTCGGTCCTCGTGCGCGTGGAGCAGGAAACCCGGCTGCGCGTGCCGATCCACACCCTGGGCGGCATCGTCTGCTTCGGTCAGGTCTTGTGCAGTCCTCCCCTGCTCGGCCTGTGCGCGGAACGCGGGGTGGGAGTCAGTTTTCTGAGCGAACACGGCCGCTTCCTGGCGCGCCTGGAAGGGTCCCCGTCCGGAAACGTCCTCCTGCGCAAGGAGCAGTACCGCCGCTCGGACCGGCCGGACCAGGCTGCCGAATTGGCCCGGGCCATGGTGCTCGGCAAAGCCGCCAATGCCCGAACGGTGCTGCAACGCGCCGTGCGAGATCACGGCGGAGAGGACGGATTGCCCCGGGTCCGCGAGTCGGTGCGCCGGCTCGGGCGCTTGATGGAAGAGCTGTCCTCGCCGCTCGCGCTCGAGGAGGTGCGGGGCAAGGAAGGCGAGGCCTCGCACGTGTATTTCGCGGTCTTCGACGATCTGATCACGGCGCAGAAAGAGGAGTTCTTTTTCCGTGAGCGCTCACGCCGCCCGCCCATGGACAACATGAACGCGTTGTTGTCGTTTCTCTACACCCTGCTGGCGCACGACGCGGCCGCCGCCCTGTGCGCCGTGGGGCTCGATCCCCAGGTCGGCTTTCTGCATCGCGACCGGCCCGGCCGCCCCAGCCTGGCGCTGGACCTGATGGAGGAATTTCGGCCGGTTCTTGCGGATCGCCTGGCTTTGTCGCTGGTCAACCGCCGCCAGATCGAGGGCCGCGGGTTCAAGACGACAGAAAGCGGAGCGGTCATCATGTCGGACGAGACGCGGAAGGAGGTCATTGTGGCGTATCAAAAGCGGAAACAGGAAGAGGTGGAACACCCTTTCCTTGGAGAGAAGATGCAGGTGGGGTTGCTCGTGCACGTGCAGACCCTGCTGTTGGCGCGGCATTTGCGGGGCGATCTGGACGCCTATCCGCCGTTCGTTTGGCGCTGAGGATGCCGCGATGCGTTCGGGGGAGACTCGCCCATGATGATGCTGATCACCTACGATGTGAGCACGGTGGACAACGCGGGTCGACGCCGCCTGCGCCGCGTGGCCAAGGCCTGCCTCAACTACGGAACCCGCGTCCAAAACTCGGTCTTCGAGTGCGAGGTGACTCCCGCTCAGTGGGTTGCCCTGAGAAACGAACTGATCGACACCATGAATCCCGAACAGGACAGTCTGCGATTTTACCATTTGGGGGCGAACTGGCAGCATCGCGTGGAGCATGTGGGAGCGAAGCCAACGCTGGATTTGTTCAAAGATCCGCTGCTCGCATGATCAAGCGCGAACCCCCAGTGACCACTGTTATGCCGGAGGGGTCGCGCCTGGTTTATAACTCGTTCTTTGACAACTAGATGAATGCCCATATGGTCCGTGGTGAGAGGCCTCGGAAACGGTGAGGTTGTAGATTCGCGAGTAGGTTCGCGAAAGGCGCTACTTGCGCGCCTGCGTCAGAACATGTTACGAAGAGACGGTCGCGCCCCGCGCGGGGCGCGTGGATTGAAACGATATATGATATGCAGACGCAGAGCGCCGCGGGGCGCGTGGATTGCTGATGGCTGTGGCTACGGCTTTTCCCCTGTGGGCTGCCAAGTGGCCCTTTTTGGTCGGTCTGCAGTTGCGGACGCTGCTGTTCCTGGCGATCGTCATCACCGCCGGTAATGAAACCAAAAGCGATTAATCCCAGACTCTGAGCTTGAGGCATAGGGCGGAAAGGAACGTTTTCGCCAGCTTCGCCCCAGGGAGAACGTTACTGAAACCAGGGAGCGCTGAATTGAGAATGCTTCCGGAACTTACTGGATGGGCAGTGTGGGTATAAAACAGGCGCGGGGTGCGTTACCGCCCTCGGGCGATCGCAAAACACGGGTTGATATGCGTCGAAGTCTGCTCGACAGGAAAAAGGCTGCGTGTCATGATGTGACAAGCTGGAGTGTTTATCGCTATGCCTAAGATTGGCGGCTACAGTCTGCCCCCGGAAATCGTGGCGGAGATGAAACGGATGCTCCGCGAAGCGCCGGAGAAAGCCCTTCTGGATTATGCACGCGGCGATCCGGAGTTGGCGCGAGGTTTTAGACCGGGAAGTCGGCAGAGTGTGGGAGCAATTCGCCTGCGGCTCGGCCACGTTCTGGAAACCGACAGGGATCTGGATTGGGAATTGCGCTATTTGCTCGCGATGGGGGATAGGCTCACCGAAATCACAGGGCTGCTCGAAGTGGACGCGCTCGAGACGATGTTGCCGGCGTTTTCAGCCATCTACGGCCGCAATCGTATCCTGGCTGTATTGCTGGTTGACTACCGCGAAGATGTGGCCGAGCTGGCAATTTCTGTTTTGGAAGATCATTTCGACATACTACGACTGGATCAGAAAGAGGCACGGGCGCTGATCTGCGACCATATGTATCCGCTTGTTCAGTTCGCAGTCGACTGGTTTGACGTTCCATCCAGCCCGGACGCGGGCGATGCCGCTGAAACTGCCGCCGCGGATAAAGACAGCACGGCGGCCAGCCAGTTGCGAGCCTTCCAAAAACTCAAGGACAGAATCCTGGAACTGGAGGCAAAAGTCCACGAACAGGAACAGCGGATACAAAACGAAAAGGGATTGCGGCGCAAAATCGAAGAACAACACCAGACGATTCAGAAACTCGAAAGCGAATTGCGTGAGACGAGGCGAGCCGTCGACACTGAACGCCGTGCCGCCGCGGGCTTGAAAGCGGAGATAACGGAGCTGCGCCGGCAGAAAGAAGCCCTGGAAGAATCAATGCGGAGCCGCATCGCTGAGGGAGTGGCCGAGGAACTGGCGCAGATTCGGAACCACTGGCTAAAACGCGCCCTTGAGGTGGAGGTGGAGGCGGAGCGCACGGCGCGCATTGATGCCGCCACGGATATTCTCGCGAGAGTGAACGATGCGCTGCGCCGGCAGGAAGAAACCGATCGGCTCTCGGGACGCCGCAGTGTGCTGCGGGCACGGCTGGCAGCTCTGGAGGATGGTCTGCGCCGAGTTCAGACAGCCCAGTGTGAAGCTCTGCATCCGCTCGCGGAACTCAGGACTGTTGAGCGCGAACTCACCGCTGAAATCGAACGTCTGCGGACGCTGCTCGGCGGACCCGGCGATGAGCTTTCTGGTGTGGCGATCAGGCTCGAAGCACGCATCAATGCTGCTGCTACCGCACCAGACTTGGCACGTTTTCAGGCAATTTTGGAAGAACTGGGCGACGTGGAGGTGTTGTCGTCTGTTCAGTTGCAGAGGCTGTACCGCTGCTGCCACGAGCGGTTTGCCCGCCTGTATGCGGCCGCCATACCGCGCGTGGTGAAGCGGCAAGAAGACATCGCGGATCCGGTCTGGCAGCTAGAGCGCGCCGTTGAACAAAACGAGGACCTGATTGTGCTGCTGGACGGACACAACGTGATTTTCACGCTGGTGAGTCTGTTTGGCGATGTTTATGAAAACGGCGCACCTGGGAGCCTGGCAAGACAACGGCTGGTGGAACTTACCGTCAAGGTTTTTCAGCGAGCCCCTAATTGCCGGGTAGAGATTTTCTTCGACGGTCCCACGGCTACGCGTCGGCCGCATGCCCCCAACATTTTTGAGGTTTATTCCGGCGGAGAAGGCGAACATCGAGCTGACCGCGCCTTGATCGAGCAAATCGAACACTGTTGTCGCACAAGGTCGGCCATGCCGAGGATTCTGGTTACCGACGATCGCGATTTGCGGACGCGCGCTCGGGAGCTAAACACGCGGGTGATGCCGGTGCCTCAATTCGGCGCTTTTTTGGAGGAGATGCTGGCTTAGAACAGTGGGGCACCGGTGGAGAATCAGAAGCCGCCACGGCAGGGAGAACGTCATGGCAGTAAGCGTAACTTTTGAGAATGTCTCCAAACATTTCGGCGCGACCAAGGCGGTGGATGCGGTTTCGCTGAAGGTTGAGCCAGGCGAGTTGTTTTTTTTGTTAGGACCGAGCGGATGCGGCAAGACGACATTGCTGCGTTGTTTGGCCGGATTTTGCCGCCCGGACGCGGGTCGCATTTTCATCGGGACCAGGGATGTGACCGGCATGCCGCCCTATCAACGCGACACAGGTATGGTTTTCCAAAGTTATGCGTTATGGCCGCATATGACTGTTGCTGAAAACGTCGCTTTTGGTCTGGAAATGCGCGGGCGGTCCAGGCGGGACATAGAGCGCGAAGTAGCGGCGGCGCTGGACCTCGTGAGAATGCGCGACCGGGCCGACTCCAAGCCCAACGAGTTGTCAGGTGGCCAGCAGCAGCGGGTGGCATTGGCCCGCGCCTTGGTGATTCGGCCGCAATGCCTGTTGCTTGATGAGCCGCTGTCCAATCTTGATGCCAGGTTACGCCTCGAAATGCGGGCGGAAATCAGGCGAATTTGCAAAGAGGCGGGACTCACGGCGATTTACGTTACGCACGATCAAAAGGAAGCGTTGTCTATTGCGGACCGTTTGGCGGTCATGGATGCCGGGCGCATCCTGCAGATCGGGCAGCCCATGGAGGTGTATCGTTATCCCAACAGTCGCTTCGTGGCCAATTTCATCGGGGAGACCAACTTCCTGGAAGGAGAGGTGATCGGGCAGGGACCTGCGGGCTTGCGAGTGCGCACTGTATTGGGTGAGTGGGTTAGTGTGGCGCAGCGGCAAGAGACACCCGCGCCGGGGATGACTGTCACGCTGTGTGTGCGGCCGGAGGCCGTTCGTCTTGGTCCTCCGCCGGCTGGAAGTATGAATGTGCTGCATGGCGAGGTGCATGACACAGTGTATCTTGGTGAAGTTGCCCAGCATCAGGTGACCGTTTGGGCCGAGGGAAGCGCGAGGCGCGAAGTAGTTCTACGGGCGTTGGAGATGAACCCCAGGATTGTCGCTCGCGAACGAGCTCAAGCGACGGTAGTGTGGGTGGCTCCGGAGGACGTGGTGGTGCTCGCGCGGTGAAGGAGGTTCCGCTTGCGCATTGCCGGGGACCAGTCCCGCAGCCCGAGTATGACATGGCTGAGCGGGGGACTTGGCGTTCGGCAGGGAAGACAAGCATGCTGAAGAATGCACTCATTCTGGGAGCGGCGGGGTTGATCGTGGCTCTGCCGTTCATCTTTCGGCGACCGCCGCAAGTCGCCGAATGGAGACCGGGTGATCCCGTGGTGGTCATTATTTCGCCCCACAACGAGGCTATTCGGTACGAATTCGGGCAGGCCTTTGCAGCCTGGCACGCGCGCCGTTATGGCCGGCCGGCCAAGGTGGAATGGCGCAACATTGGCGGCACGACGGAGATCATGCGCTACCTTTGCGCGGAGTATGTGGCGGCTTTCCGGGCTTGGTGGAAGCGCCAGAATCGCGAGTGGCCGGCGGGGGGTGGCGATATGATCCTTGATGCCAAGTTCAAACCCGAGGCGCCGCCGGAGGTGGTCAATGATCGAAATGCGTCCAATCGTTGGGCGAACAAGGCCGAGCTGCACAAGATCTTCCGAAGCACGGATGATCCGGCGGCTTTCACGTGCAAGATTGATCTTTTTTTCGGTGGTGGCTCGTACGATCATGCGAAGGCATTTGCTCAAGGGCTGACGGTAGCGCCGTGGCCGCCGGGCCAGGCGCCGCCGGACACGCTGGCAACGGTGGACGGGCGCGAATTGATTCCCCCGAAAATGGGCGGTGAAGTCTGGCGTTCGGACACTTTTTTTGGAAATGCGCTCAGTACCTTCGGCATCTGCTACAACCCGGAACGGCTGGCGGAGCTGGGAGTATTCCCGCCCACTGAGTGGAAGGATCTAGCGGACGGGCGGTACTTCCGCCAACTCGGCCTGGCCGACCCCACCAAGAGCGGGAGCATTGCCAAGGCTTTCGAGATGATCATTCACGAACAATGTCGCCGCGCTGTCGCGGAGGCCGGGTTCACCCCCGCGCAGGTTGAGCGCTTCGAGTCTGCAATTGCTCAGGCGGGTTTGCCGCCCGGCCGACTGCCGGAAGGCGTACCGGAAGCTTATCAGGCTGCCGTGGAGGATGGGTGGCTGCGGGGAATCAGGCTGGTTCAGAAGCTGGGCGCCAACGCCCGTTATTTTACCGATTCGTCCAGCAAGGTGCCGGTCGACGTGAGCATGGGCGACGCAGCCGCCGGATTGGCAATCGACTTTTACGGCCGTTACCAGGGGGAAGTGAGTCGTGGCCCCAACGGCGAGCAAAGACTTGTGTACTTGACGCCGGTCGGGGGGTCAAGCGTGAGCGCCGATCCCATAAGTCTGCTGCGAGGCGCGGAGCACAGGGAAATTGCCGTGCGTTTCATAGAGTTTGTTCTCAGCCCTGACGGTCAGAAGCTCTGGAGCTACCGAGTGGGCGCCCCCGGGGGGCCGACCAGGTACGCTCTTCACCGTCTGCCTGCCCGTCGTGATTTTTATCCTTCCGAAGATCCGGCTATGCAGGCGGTTTTTGAGACGCACCGCGCGTACACCACGGAGAATCTGGGCGATCCGTCTGTGAACCCATACGCTCTGGCCGGACAGTTTGTCTACCGCCCCCGATGGACAGGCAGTCATTTCGGAATTCAGCGGGATTTGATTCGGGCGATGTGCATGGACGCGGGCGATGAGCTGCGCGCGGCTTGGCAAGCCATTCTGGCGCATGGCGGGCCCCAAGCGCTTCCGGAGGCCATGGCGGTACTCGAGCGGATGCCGGATCGTCCGGAGCCATTGACGTGGACCTCTGCCCTTGAGATTCCCAAGCGTTATGACACCTTGGAATACATGCGGGAATGGACCGTGTGTTTCCGTCAGAACTACCGCATGGCCAGGCAGCTTGCTGAGCAGCAGGGCCCCGCAAAAACGGGAGATTTGTTGCGCGCGGCAAAGTGAGGAATCTACGCAGATCTTGCGTTTGATAAATGGGCGGATAGCAACCAACGTTTTTGTTTGCTGCGTCCGGGGGGAACGTTATTAGGCCAGGGGAGGGTTGAGCCTCGGTGGGAGCGGTAGGATACTTGGGAACGTTGGATATGTTCTGGGACTTACTTCACTGGCTGTATGCTTTAGAGAGGGGCGCGTCTCGCGCCTTGCATCGGCCCAGTGCGGACCAATGGCCAAGGGGATAAAGATCGGCACGCCATGATGAAGCGAACCAGTGCCTGGGCAATTTTGATATTTACGGCGGTAATACTTGCGGGCTTGTTTTTCTGGCCGGTTTTACGGGTGCTCCGAGGGGGATTCCTGACCGAAGGCGGCTTCACGTTGAAATATCTCGTGGGTGTATTCCGCAACCCGATTTACGCTGAGGGGCTGCTGAACAGCCTCAAACTGGGAGTGGGGACGACCACGCTCGGATTGCTGATTGCCATGCCTCTGGCCTGGCTTGCGCACAGATTTGACTTTCCTGGGAAGACATTGTGGACGGCTTTGGTGCTGGTGCCAATGGTGCTGCCGCCGTTCGTAGGGGCCATCGGCTTTCAGCAGATTCTCGGGCAATACGGAGCGTTGAACGCGCTGTTCGGCCTCGGAGCGGTGGACTGGCTGGGGCGGGGGCGTTACTGGGGCGTGATTATTCTCCAAGCCTTGGCGCTCTATCCGATTCTCTTTCTCAACATTACGGCTGCTTTGGCCAATGTTGATCCCGCCATGGAGGAAGCCGCCGAGAATTTGGGCTGCGCCGGCTGGAAAAAATTCCGGCGCATCACCTTGCCGTTAATTATGCCTGGCCTTTTTGCGGGGGGAATACTGGTGTTCATTTGGAGTTTTACGGAGCTCGGCACGCCTTTGATCATGAATTACTCGCGCTGCGCGCCAGTCCAAATCTATGATGCCCTCAAGGAGATCGGTTCCAATCCGTTCCCTTACGCGCTGGTTTTCGTCCTTCTGGCAAGCAGCGTCACGCTTTATGGCATCTCGCGGCGCGTGTTTGGGCGGCATGCCCATGCCATGACCGGCAAAGGAATGGCGGCTTTCGTGGCACGACGACTGACGGGTTGGCGGAGCGTGGCGGCCATGCTTCCATTTTTTGCCGTCAGCGCTTTGGCGATTCTGCCACATGTGGGCGTTATTTTGACCAGCTTTGCCGTTCCTGGGAGCTGGTATCGTACGCTTTTGCCTGCGAAATGGACGGCAGCCCACTATCTCGAAGCGCTCAGCTATGACATGACCATTAGCGCGATCCGCAATAGCCTCGTATTTTCAACGCTGGCCGTGGCGCTCAATCTTGCCCTGGGCATGGCGATTGCCTTCGTGGTTGTTCGCTCCGACATCCGCGGCCGGGGACTGCTCGACGCTTTGTCCATGACGCCTTTGGCCGTGCCTGGGCTGGTTATGGCGTTCGGATATCTCTCGATCAGTTCGATGCTGAGCAATCTCGAATGGGTCCGGGAAAGCAAATTTTGGCAGGCCGTGTTTGACGTGCGGATCAACCCCACTTTGTTTCTGGTTGTGGCCTACGCAGTGCGGCGGCTGCCCTATGTGGTGCGGGCGGCGGTGGCCGGATTGCAGCAAACTTCCGTGGCGCTTGAAGAATCCGCGGCCAATCTGGGCGCGCGGCCCCTTACGACGGTACGCCGGATTACACTTCCGTTGATCATGGCCAATCTGATCGCCGGGGGTCTGCTGGCCTTTGCGTTCAGCATGCTGGAGGTCTCCGACAGCCTGATGTTGGCCCAGCGGGCGGATTTCTACCCGATAACCAAGACGATCTACGAGCTGTTTCAGTTGATAGGCACCGGGCGCTATGTAGCTTCCGCGCTGGGTGTTTGGGCCATGCTCTTTCTGGGGGTCACCATTCTTGGCAGCAGCTTGCTTTTGGGCAAGAAACTGGGGACTCTCTTTCGGGCTTGACGGAGTTCCCCTGCATGGGTGCCTGGGTGGCTTTTGATTGATCGCTCCGCAGGCAGCGCCTATAGTGCGGAAAGGAGTGACTTTTCAATGCGTCCGATCCTCACCCGTGAGTTCATTCGGGCAATTCCGAAGACTGATCTGCATCTTCATCTGGATGGATCGCTACGGCTCGGCACGCTGATCGAGTTGGCGCGGAAGGAGGGAGTGGCGCTGCCGGCAGAGGACGAGGAGGGACTGTTGCGCACGGTTTTCAAGCCGCGCTATGCCGGTCTCCAGGACTACCTGCGTGGGTTTCGCTACACATGTGCGGTATTGCGCAACGCTGAGAACATCGAACGCGCCGCCTTCGAGTTGGCGGAAGACTGTCTGGCAGAAGGTGTGCGCTACATCGAGGTTCGTCTGGCGCCACAGCTTCTGACGCACGCGGAATTGCCGATCGAGGCTATTCTGCGGGCTGTGGCCGCCGGTTTGTCGCGTGCGCAACGCCGCCACAACGCGCTGCCGAAAGTGAAGAGCGGCGAAGACTTGCCTTTCGAGTTCGGCATTATCGTTTGCGCCATGCGGGCTTTCAACCGCAATATGGGGCCCTATTTCCGCGATCTGCTGGGGGTGATGTCGCGCGCTCCCAAGCGGGAGGTGTTTGCGATCGCTTCACTGGAGGTGGTGCGTGAGGCCGTGGCGTTGCGCGACGAATGCGGCTTGCCGATCGTGGGTTTCGATCTTGCCGGCGAGGAGGCAGGGTACCCGGCGGCCTATCACGTGCAGGCGTATCAGTACGCCCACAGCCATTTTCTGAAGAAAACGGTACACGCCGGCGAAGCTTACGGACCGGAATCAATTTTTCAGGCCATAACGGACTGTCATGCCAACCGCATCGGCCACGGCACGTTTCTGTTTGCCCACGAAATGATCAGGGACTCCACTATTGCCGACCGAAAGAAATATTGCTCAGATCTGGCGGAATACATTGCCAGCCAGCGGATAACGGTCGAAGTCTGTCTTGCCAGCAACTTGCAGACCTGCCCTGAATTGAAGCGCGTGGAGCGCCATCCCGTGGCAAAGATGCTTGAGCACAATCTTTCCGTCTCGATCTGCACAGACAACCGGCTGGTATCCAACACCACGGTTACCCGTGAGCTGGAACTGATTGCCAACCGCCTGGCGGTGAGCCCACGTCAGTTTCGCAACGTGATAATTGCCGGTTTCAAGGGAAGTTTTTTCAGGGGCAGTTATAATCAAAAACGAGCCTACGTTCACAAGGTCATTGAAATTTATGACCGGCTAGAGGAAAAAATGCTGGGGATTTCCTCGAAGGCATCGCTATGAGCGCAGCGCTCATTTTTGTCACCAACGATGACGGCGTCGAGTCGCCCGGTCTGCGGGCTGCGGTTGAGGCGGTGCTGGACCTGGGTGAGGTGATAGTGCTGGCGCCAAGGCGTCAGCAGTCGTCCATGGGCCGCAGTTTGTGCGGTGACCAAGAGGAGGGTCTGCAGCCCTTTCCGTACGAGGTTCGCGGGCGGACGGTACGCGCCTTTGCTTGCGAGGCGTCGCCGGCGCTGGCCGTCATGCATGGGCTGAACGTTCTGCGGTCCCGCTGGCAACCCGACCTGCTGATTGCCGGGGTAAACTATGGCGAGAATCTTGGTCTCAACGTGACTATTTCGGGGACGATTGGCGCAGCGTTGGAGGCGGCTTGCGCGGGGATTCCGGCCCTGGCTGTTTCGCTGCAGACGGAACTGGAATACCACTTTCGCTACGGCGATCTCGACTGGTCCGGCGCTCAGTATTTCTGCCGTCTGTTTGCGGCTCGGATGCTCCGGCAGCGTCTGCCCTTCGACGTAGATGTCCTGAACGTGAATGTGCCCCGTGGGGCCACTCCGACCACAGCATGGCGGATTACTCGTCTCTCGCGTCACTCCTATTTTTCGGCGCGGATGGAGGCTCCGGATTTAGGCCGGCCCATCCGCGATTCGAAAATCGGCGTCTATCTCGACCCCGATACGTTGGAACCGGACTCCGACATTTACGCGCTGGTTCGTGATCAGGTGGTTTCGGTAACGCCGCTGAGTCTTGACTTGACATCGCGTACTGATTTTGGGGCTTTGAGGGCTGTGTTCGACGAAGCCTGAGAGGCGCGCGTATGCTTGATGACGGCAGTCGGAAACTGTGGTTGTTAGCGTGCATACTTGTGTTGACGCTGGCGTGCCGGCCGGCGGCAGCGGCGCGAAAGTGGGTGGTTTTAACGGATTGCGAATTGTTAGCCGATCCAAGCAATGACGGCGACAGTTTTCACGTCAGGCACAAGCGTCGGCACTATGTTTTCCGGCTGTACTTTGTAGATACTCCGGAAGTGGACCTTGCTTTTCCTGAGCGGGTTAAAGAGCAGGCCGCCTACTGGGGCATAACTGAAAGGCAGGCGCTCGCTTTGGGCGCGCAGGCTCGGCAGTTCACGCGGGAACGCCTGGGGCGTCCGTTCACTGTTTACACCAAATATGAGGATGCGCGGGGCCGGAGCGACCGGGGGCGCTTTTTTGCGGTAGTTAAAGTGGGCGATGAGTATCTTTCGGACGCGCTCGTGAAGCATGGTTTGGCCCGAGTCTATGGAGCGGCGACTGACCTGCCCGATGGCACGCCGGCCGCGAGGTACTGGGCGCGTCTGCGCACTCTGGAGCGTCAGGCCAAAGCTGCGCGTCTGGGCGGCTGGGGGTTGGCACGCCCGTCAGGTCATGCTCTTCTTGGAAGATCGATTACGAACGCGCCAGCAACGTGGCGGCTTGTTCCACCGGCTGCAGGCAGCGGGGCGCGGAGTCAAGGCAACAGTACGCCCGTGCGGTAGAACCCAGCGGTGCCAGTGTTCGTGACCGTCAGAATCAGCCCCTCTGCCTTCCCTGTCACGGCGAAACCGAGGCGGCGCCACTCTACGCGCCGCAAATCCGGGGTCCAAAACACGTCGTAAATACGACGCGGCGAACCAGGATAAATTGCGAACGACCAGGTCGTCCGATCGGGGTCAGGCAAGTTGGCAATGACTTTGAAATAAGAGGCGCCGTCGGTTGGATCTGTGTCGGCGATATATTCTTGAAAATTGTCGAAAGGATCGCTGTCGGAGTGTTCTCGCGCTTGAGCGTTGGTCCTGCCGCCAAAATAGAGTTCTTCCCACCAATCAGGCAAACCATCGCGATCTGAGTCAGGCTCCAAGGGGTAGTTGGCGCGGCCGGGTGTAAGCCGGGCGCCCGGCGGACAGTTGAAAGATTTCAAAGGGTCGAAAACGACGGAGAGCCATTGCCCGGCTATCTCTCCGCCGTACCAAGCTGTTGTGCTGTGCGCGGCGAAATCGTCGGACCGTCGGCCGAAAGCATCCGGGGAAAAAGGTACGTGCAGCGCCGCGGGCGCATAGGTTTGACCGATGCCGACGCTGTCGATAAGCTCTGTCCACAAGAAACGATCTATCCGCAGGTCGTCGTCCCAATCGAGATCGTCACCGGCTTTTCCGCTGAATTGCGCCACGAGCAATAAGGTAAAATCATCATCGTCGCGCAGATCGCCGTCAGCCCACCCGGTAGCGCCGGGGCCGATTGGTTCCGCCGCGAGGGTTGCCGTCTCCATGATATTGCTCCATGGCCCCCCCGGGGAGGGATAACTGAAGCGGTTGCCAAACAACGCAAGTCCGTTGGTGCCCGTGGAGAGGCCGGATAAATTCCAACATTCCAGGATTACGCCGCGGTTAGTGCCGCGCGAATCCACCACCAGTAACCATAATCCCCATAAGTTCTCACGTCTTTGCAGGGGACTGACCAGCTCGATAAATTCCAGGTTGTTGCTGTTGCCGACGGGATTAAGGTACACCTCGTTGAGGCGCACATTTGTGCTGATTGGGAAGAATGGGTAATTCAATTCTCCCGGGGTGAGAACCGCGTTTGTCGGAAGGTTGGGACTGCACCGAGAAGCGTCGTATGTGCGCCCAAGCTGATCGGTTGCATTAGTAACCAGGTCGCCATTGTACCAGGCCGCTTTCAGAAAGGGCACCTCATTAGCAGGAAAACGTGTTGCGGCATCCGGCGTGCCCCGGTTTTGCGTCAAGGAGGCCGGCGTGTAGACCCTGTCGCCGGTATCGCCGTCAGTCCAACCCACGCTGTCGAGGATGTTTGACCAGGGCTGCAAATCGAGCACTCCGTCGTTGTTGGTATCGAGGTCAGTTCCTGGAATCAGGGTGGGGGAGCAATTGCTTACCACCAGCCAGGTGCAACTGGAATTGGCAAGATCGTTGGTGGCAAAACCGGGAGGATCCCCACAGACGGTGAAGGGCGAGACCAAATTTGCCCATGACCCGCCCCGAGGAGCAATATTGTAATTGTGACCCAACAGCAAGAGACCGTTGACCCCGAAATGCAGCGCGTCCAGACGCCAGACTTCGTCCACGATTCCGGCGTTACTGCCGTTGCCATTTATCTGGACTAAAGCCAAATTGGTGGCGGCGCCCGGTCCGTTGACATTGCGCAACTCTATAAACTCGCGGTCATCGTCCGTCCCCATGGGGTTAACCAGGAGTTCATTGATGAGTACTTGTGCCCGTGCCAACAAGGATCCCGTTACAAATAGAATGCTCAACAGGCTGACGACCCGGCCACTCAGTATGGATTTCGAGACATGCCAAAACGGGTAAGATGCGAAGCGCAGGAAAGGAAGCCTCCCACGGACTCCCTGAAACTGGGCAGGCAGCCAGTTTTTGGCAATCCCGATAGATTTGAGGAGAGGCTCCATTTTGCCTCCGATCGTCTCTTTGTACGCAGTAACCTGCGAAAGGCTTACGTTTCAGGCGGTAAGCGAATAATAGCATTTAATGAGTTTTCGAATAAACCCAGATTTTGCGATTGGCCAAAACAGGCAAGATGCAAGGCGCGGGAGGTGAAGGTGTATGCGCATACTGCGAACCTCCTGCAACGCAGCAATTGCCCGTTTTCGACAATCCCGAAGGGTTTGAGAATCGGCTGCTTTCTCTTCAGATGTGGCTTTCACATTTCGGTGCAAAAGATGGGCAACTGCATTGCATTTCAACTTGTTTGCGCGCAGCACGATACAAATACCTGCCAATTCTCAAACGCGAATCTGGGTTAAAGCGCGCGGGGACGGGTCAGAGTTAAGGTGCGTCCGCTGGCAAAGCCCTTGAGTTCCATCGCACCGTCTTCCTGAAATGTAGCGATGATGGCGCCGTCGGCGGGGGTGTGGAACAGTTTGAGTGTGGGGTGCTCACGTTTCCAAGCTGTCAGATTCAACTCCTCAGGGGGAGATTTTCCGCAGAGAACGAGTGCCTGAGGCTCAATTTTTACCGCTACCATTTCCAGGAGGCGGGGGAACGCGCGGCGCGAACTGAGATCAGCCATGGCCACGATATCATAGGGACCGGGGGTGTTTTGCAGGCCGGCGGCAAGTGATTCTGGAGTTGTGTCTGTAATGATCAGCCAGCGGAATCCGCGGGTTGAAACCGAGAGGAGTGCTGTGCGTGCGCTGCTGGCAAAGCGCTGGGGAACAATTGAGGAGGTGGGGAGGCAATCGGCTTGCGCGTCGGCCCACGTCAAAAGGTGGCCGGGTTCGAGCTGCAGCAGGGGAATGCGCTGCTCGCCGGCGGCTGCCAGCAGGGCAGCATACGCCTCAGCGTAGCGCGTGGCCCAAGGCAGCCCTTTTGCAGCAGCCTCGCTTACGTAACTATCCCCGAGTTGCCTGAGAAAATCGTCGGCGGTGGCGGCCTTTATCGGGACGAGGCATTGGCGAATGGCAAGTTTGCGACTGAGCGCGGCGACTCCTTCATGTCCTGCATCGGGGTGAGGAGCGGCAATGACGGCTTTTTGGACTGCGACGATTTCCTGACTGCGCAGGCCGTGAAAAATAGAATTTGCGGCCGTAAAAGCGTCGCCGGCATTTATCAGCAGGGTGGAACGCCGATCGGATATCAGCGTGACGATAGGGTAGCGGTTGTTAGCGAAGCAGGTAACGCGACGGATTTTTTCGGGGCGGGGCCACAACTGCAGAAGCGGCGCCATGACAAGGGCGAGGGGGAGGGCGTAGGCGGCGCCGGTCAGCCAACCGGGGTGTCGGCTTCGAGACCAGCGCCGGTAGAGCCAACTCTGCAGCGTTCGGGCGGCGTTTTCGGAGAAAAGCAGCGTGCCGAGCGCCAGATAGTAACAGAGCATCCAGGCCAGAGAAGGTTTAGGCAACGGCGGGAATGGGAATGCGCGCTGGCCGGCAAAGACCAGCCAGTAGAAAAACTCGCCGCAAAGCGTCGCGGCAGCGCCGAGGGGTAGCGCGAGATAGGGACCTACGATTGGAATCAAACCTACAAGGCCTGTTAACAATCCCACCTGAATTAGTACGCCGATGGCGGGTATTGCGAGCAAATTGACAAAGATGCCGGCGATCGGGAACTGGCCGAAAAACCACGCTGAAAGAGGCACCATCATGCCGGCCTGAATAGCGAGTTGGGCGCAGATGAAAAAACGCAAGGCGGCGGGGACGGTTTCCAGTCCCACGCGCCACGTGGTCGGGAACCGTTCGTTAAGTCGTCCGCCCAGGGCGATGGCGAGCCAAAGCGTTCCGAGGATGGCGAACCAGTGCAGCCCATTCATGAAGAAACCCGGCCAGCGGCAGAACGCGGCCACCAGAATGAAGAACCAGGCCAGCGTGAAGAGCAGCGCGAATCCTCGCAGGCGCAGACTCCAGCGGTGTACGGCTGGGGCAATGAGCACGAGTGAGAGCACAGCGCCGTACGAAAGCAGAAATCCCGGTGAGAACAGCACGATCGGGCTCAAGAAAAGAATGAACGCCGAGGACAATGCCAGACCCGTGAAGGTGGCGTGACGGATGCTGAGTCGAAAATAAGCCAGGGCCACCAGTGTCACGGCGTTCATGATTACAGCGCGAATGGCGGAGGGACGGGCTCCGCAGAGAATGGCGAAGATCAAGAGGAAAAAAATGAGAAACGGCGTAAACTGGCGGGGTTTAAAACCGGCCAAATGAAAAAGACCGTAAAGCAGCACGGCCACGATGCTCACATGCAGACCGGAAACGGCCAGCACGTGACCGACGCCGCAGTGGCGAAAGCTCTGTTGAATATTGCGTCCGCGATAGCTCACGCCTTCCAGAGCGCGGCGGGCCCCCAGCGTAGCGCCGGCCACGAGGCGGCTGGCAGGCTCACGGACGGTTGATTTATAGGTGGTCAGAAAACTGCGTTTGACTTCCAGGGCCAGTTCGGTCAAAGGAGAACCGCGGGTTTCAGCCAGAATCTTGATTGCGTCCGCGCGACAACGGATTTGCGCCAGTCGGTCGTTTTGGAGCAGATAGGCGGCCGTATCGAAGTCGCCCGGATTACGCGCAGTTGCCGGGCGGTCGAACTGTCCGATGACTTCCAGACGGTACCCGTAGGTTCTTGGATCGGTCAGCCGCTGCAGGGCTTGAAGGCCGGCGTCGTCATTGGACTGCGGCGGCCGGATGCGCACGAGGACTTTTCCCGGCGCCAAACGCATCCAGCGCGGTTGTCGGCTAAAGGCGTCGTGACTTGCCGGGGGGAGCAACTCATCCACTTTAAGATCAATTTCTCCCCACCCGTTTCCGCGCAATTCCGGTTCTGAAGCTACCTGGCCACGGAGGCCTACGGTACCGCCGTCGGGCAGGATGGCCAGGGCGTGGCGCAAAGTGCCCGGGCGTGGCGGACCAAGGCGCTCCATGGCGCGCCAGTATCCCAAGGGGGCAGCGAAAACCATGGCTGCCAGTACGACGAGCAGCGGCGACCATTCTTTCCAGCGCAGCTCTTGGGCGTGGAAAGACAGACTGAAAGCCGCGCCGGTCGCGCTGAGCGTCAGCAGGAGGGGCGCGGGCAGCGCGAGCTGGGAGACGGTGGCCAGAACGATTCCAAGGATCATGGCCGTGGCTACGGACACAATTCGCAAGGCGATCATTCTTGGAAAACTCCGCTTTCGTCCGCGGCGGGGCCGCGCTCGTCGTTTGAAGATGTTTCCACCTGGGGAAAGAGGGCCGTGTTGCTCCGTACAATGGCGTCGCGCCGGAAGGCCGGATGGAAAAGAACTAGCAGCAAGCCGACGATGAGGGCGGCGGCGATTACCGTCAGGAGGTGTTTCCCGCCGCGCACCAGCGGTCGTCCGGCCGAGATGGAACCGTCTTCGATGGTTTCCAACACGAATCCGGCAGCGTTCATTTTGGCGCCGAGATAGGCGGCGAAGCGGTGAAAATTCGTGGCGTCAACGTCGCCGAGGAGCCGTTGCGGGTAATTCGGGTTAGCCTCGGGGCGGCAGACAGCGGCACCGGCGTGTCCACCGTCCCCGGCAGCGCCGAGAATGGTCATAAGGGTGCTCAAGTTGACCGAGAGGTCGGCCGGATTCAGGCGCCGAGCCACAAGCAGAGTTGCGCCATAGCAGTAAAACAAGTAATCCGCGTCGGGGTGGGCGGTAGTGTAGTAGGCTGCAGCCGTGCTGACATATATGCGAGGTCGGCCGGGCTCGGGCGGCGGTGCCAGCGCGACCAGTACGCAAAGAGAAGCGCTGGGTTCGGCGGTTCCGGCGGCGTCGCTTCCTTCTCCGAGCGGGCGTTGTACACGCAGACCGAGAGAGCCGGGGGCGCGCGAACCGCAGTTTGAACACATTCTCGTCCAGAAGCTCCCGGCTGCGGGAATCGAGTTGCAGGGGGGCGGCGCTCAGGACGGAATGGTAACGGCTGTGCACCGCTTCAAGAATGTTGTGGCGGGGAATGGAATCGTCCAGGAACTGAGCGAGCTGCACTTTATTAGTCCCGCTTTTGATAAGCGTGGTGAGAATGCGACCGAGTTCGTTATCGCGGAGAGCAAAGTCTTCAGCGTGCGCGGCTCTCCGCAGCTCGAGCGCTCCCGCGCAGTTCCAGGGCTGGCCGAGAATGGTATTCTCGTAGACCATATCGGCTCCGCACTTGAGTTCATGTCCTTCGACTTCCTGGCCCAGAAGAGGGCCGCTGAGGGCATAAAAACCCACCAGCTTCTCCTGGACCAGCCGTGCCAGCATGGCGGCTTGTTCAGGACTGTACGGGTGGTGGTCCTCGAAGCGGGCGACGACGATGCCGTGGCGCGCCAGGGCGCGGATCTCTGTTTCGAACTCCGGAAAAGCGCCAATAGGCAGGTCGGCCATATAAAGCTCCGCGGGCGCCAATTTTTCGAAAACCAGCAAACTCTCGTGGTAGTTCAGAAAAACGTAGCGGTAGTCACGCCCGTACTGAAGCGTGCGGCCCTGCGCGGTGGCCGCCGAGCGCAGCCAGTGGGTGTAAAGCGCGGCGCTGGCGACGCTGTCGAGGTCCCCGCCTGTCTCTTGCATGTCGCGAACGGTTTCGAAGAGTTTCAGTATTTCTGCTGGAGAAGCGTGGGGCACGGCGCGTTCCATTATAAGCATGCGCACCGTCTCCTCGGTGGGCAGGCCATGGGCGCCCGTGGCTGCGATCTCCGGCAGGAGCGTGAGAATCGGTTGTAGGTCCGTTTCCGCTTCTGCCTGCAGTGCGCATGCCCGACGGGCCCGAGCGGCGGGTGAGAACGGCAACCCCCATTCTGGGAATTGGGCCGCGAGGTGCGCTTCGGTAAAGCGGGCAAAATCGCGGTTCAAGATCGTGCTGTTTAATGTTATCGAGCCCAGCGAAGAACGGAGAAAGCGCGCGAAGATCAGTTTTCGGAGGGCCTGAAAGTAGCGCTCCTGCCGCGTCTCCCCCAGAAGGCGCCGGAGCATCAGAGCCGGGCGGCGGGGAACATAGAAGGCGCCATCTTTCCAATGGCACTCCAGGCCGAGGAGATCGCGGAGTGCAGCCGCCGTTTCGGCAAGGGTGCTGCCCCAGCCGTGCATGACGATCAATTTCAGCGGCTTCTCTCCGGTTTTCATCCCAGATTACGCGATTGGCCCGAGTGCGGCGGATGCGCGGCGCAAGAGGCGCCGCTGTCTATCCATCTCCTACTGCAGCTATTGCAGTTTAAACGTTATCAAGTCAACGTATGCGCGTAACCAAGCCTGGCCCCAGAGGATCCAGAGGACGGCGGCAAGAGCGAGGTAAGGGCCGTAAGGGATGCGGCTTTGCAATGCCTTGCGGCCGCTGAGCACCAGAAACAGCCCGACGACAGATCCGAAAAACGAGGAGACAACGATAGTGAAGATCACGGCGGGCCAACCGAGGAAAGCGCCGATGGCACCCAAGAGCTTAACGTCGCCGAATCCCATGGCATCTTTGCGGAAAATCATGGTGCCGACGACGCCTACCAACCACAGCAAGCCCCAACCGACTGCCGCGCCCAACGCGGAAAGGAACAAAGCCTGCTTGACGCTGACGGTGTTATGGAGCGCTGGGACGGCGGCGCTGAGAACGAGACCGGCCACAATGCCACCGAGAGTGACTCGGTCGGGGATGATAAGGTGCTCGAGATCAACAAAGGCGCCGAGGATCAGTCCGGCGACGGCCAGCCAGTAAACGGGAATCAACCGCCAATCGCTCACGGGAACCAGGCCGAGAGGGCTGGGCGTGTTGTTGGGGGTGAATTTGAGCCATATCAAAAGGAAAAGCACCGCGGTGAGGAGCTCGACTGCGAAATAGCGTGGGGAGATGCGCTGGCCGCAGTGCCGGCAGCGTCCCCTCAGGACGACGAAGCTCAGCAGCGGAATGTTGTGGTGCCACGGAATGAGCTGCTGACAGTTCGGGCAGTGTGACCGCGGTCTGATAATCGAAAGTTCCCTGGGAATACGGTAAATGCAGACGTTCAGAAAGCTGCCGACGCACGCCCCCCAGACAAAAGTAAGCACGGAGAGAAATCCATGCTGAAAGGTGAAGGATAAAAAGCCCTCGCTCACGGGCCCCCCCCCGAACACTTTCCGTAAACAGCGGCTTCCAATGCTGTGCGCATAACGTCGAGCGGCGCGGAGCGACCGGTCCAGATGTCAAACGCGCGGGCGCCCTGATGCAGGAGCATGCCGAGTCCGTTAACGGTTTTGGCGCCGGCTTCGGCTGCGACCCGCATGAAGGCAGTACATGGGTACATATAGATCAGGTCCAACACAAAATGGCCCCGTCGAAAAGCATTCGGTCCTAGCAATGGCGGGTCTTCGGGCCGCATGCCCACCGGGGTTGCTTGAACGATCAGGTCCGCTTCGCGAGCGGTGCGCTCCAAAGCTTCGGCTTTGGCCGGCACGGTGATGACGGGCAATGCTGGGCAAGTTTGAGAAAGCGCCTGCGCCACCTGCTGGGCGCGGGCGGGGGCGGCGTCGGTCAGAAAAAGTTTGCGGGCGCCTTCGGAGGCGCAGGTTATGGCTACAGCGCGTCCGGCTCCGCCCACGCCCAGAACCAGCACCGACAAACCGCCAACGCGGATTCCAAAGGCCTCGTAAAGCGCTTGAACAAAACCGTAGCCGTCGGTGTTATGACCGCGCCAACCATGACTACAACGCTCGAGGGTATTGACGGCGCCGAGCATCTGTGCCGAGGGATCCAGGTCTGCCAGAGCGTGATAGGCCACTTCTTTGAGCGGCACGGTCAGGTTAACGCCGCGAAACCCCATGTGTTCCATGGCCTCGATCACGGCCGGCAGATGTTCAGGGGCGACATTGAAAGCCAGGTAGACGGCATCCATACCCAACGCCCGAAAGGCGGCATTGTGCATAACGGGCGACAAGGTGTGGCCAATGGGATGTCCGAGCACGGCGAACGGCTGCGTGTGGCCGGAAATGTTTATCCCTGTGCTCTGATTTTTGGTGGATACGGCCATGAGTCCCTGTCGGTTCAAACTTCTCGTCTCTCAGATTGTCGCTGATTTTTTGGCACTGCCCTCGGTTTCTGCTTGGATGCATGACGATTCAGAAGCAATCGATTGACACACGAGAGATAGGCCTTGGCGCTGGCTTCGACAATGTCCGTGCTGGCGGCTTTAGCGGCGACAACTTGCGAGCCGAAAGCCACCCGCAAGCTGACTTCGCCCATGGCGTCTTTTCCAACCGTTATCGCCTGGAGTGAGAAGTCCACCAGTTTGCCGTGCACGCCAGTAATCCGGTCGATTGTCTTCAAGGCGGCATCCACCGGTCCGTCGCCGCAGGCCGCATCCTGGATAACCTCTTTCTCGCGTCGCAAGCGAACCGTGGCTGTCGGCACGGTGTTCGTACCGGTGGAAACATGCAGGTACTCCAGGGAATAGATCGAGGCCGTGTCAACCATTTGTTCCCGCGCAATCATCAAGAGGTCATCGTCATAAATGTGTTTCTTTTTGTCGGCCAGCTCGATAAACCGAGCGTAGGCGCGTTCAACCTCTTTGGGACTCAGAAGAATGCCCAGGCGGCTGAGTTGATGAGCGAAAGCGTGCCGTCCCGAATGCTTCCCGAGGACCAGTTCCGAGCCGGCGATGCGGCCCACGTCTTCGGGACGCATGATCTCGTAAGTGCGCCGTTCTTTCAAGATGCCGTCCTGATGCACGCCAGCCTCATGGGCAAAAGCGTTAGCGCCTACGATTGCCTTGTTGCGTTGGACGCTGATCCCGGTCAGGCGGCTTACCAGCCGGCTGGTTTGATAGAGGCGTTCGGGGTGAATATTCGTGCGCAGATGGCCGAACAAATCGGCGCGCACGCGCAGAATCATGACGATTTCCTCCAGGGCGGCGTTACCGGCGCGTTCGCCGAGACCGTTGATCGTACATTCGACTCCCCGCGCGCCATTCTGGATTGCCGCCAGCGAGTTAGCTACGGCCAGCCCGAGGTCGTTATGACAATGCACGTTAACCACGGCGGAGTTGATGTTTGGCACAGTATTAAACAGGTACGCAATGAGATTCCCGAATTCGCTCGGTACGGCGTAGCCCACGGTATCGGGGATGTTGACCACGGTGGCTCCTGCCGCTATGGCAGCTTCCACCACTTGGGCCAAGAAATCCCGCTCGGTCCGCGCGGCATCTTCGGGGCTGAATTGGACGTCGTCACAGAAACGGCGCGCGTAACGAATGGACTGCTCGGCGAGCTTCAGAATCTCGTGGCGCGCTTTTCGCAGTTTGTATTTGCGGTGGATCTCCGAAGTGGCCAGAAACAGGTGGATACGGCGCCTCTTGGCGGGTGCCAGCGCTTCGGCGCAGCATTCGATGTCCTTTTTAACGCAACGCGCAAGTCCGGCAATGATCGGACCGCGGACGCTTTGCGCCACTTCGCGCACCGCCCGAAAATCGCCAGGCGACGCTATCGGAAACCCGGCTTCGATGATGTCCACACCCAGCAACGCCAATTGGTGGGCCAACTCGAGTTTTTCTCGATGATCCAAACTGGCCCCGGGCGACTGCTCTCCGTCGCGCAAAGTCGTGTCGAAGATGTACACCTGTTCCGACTGTTTTGCGCTCATGCCTTGTCTCCTCTGCAGCCCGTTCGCCCGGCGAATCCCTCCACGCTCTGTTTCCGTCGGACCGATTGGTGGTATCTATCAGTCGGTCGAGGAGCGTGCTTCCGTACGCACCAGGGCGATAATCCCCGAGCGGGCCAGATCCAAAATCCTGAAAGATTTCAACAGCTCCAAAAATTCGCTGATCTGTTCCTGGTCGGCCACTATTTGCACGGTCAACGATTTCTCCTGCACGGCCACCACGGCGGCGCCAAACAAGTGCGCCAGCGTAATGACTTCGAGACGTTTGTCCGGCGGGGCGGCGACTTCCACCAACACCAACTCACGATCAAGATAACGTCGTTTTGTGAGATCGGCAACCTTGATGACGTCGACCAGTTTATTGAGCTGTTTCATGACCTGTTCGAGCACTCGGTCGTCGCCGGGCACGGTCATGGTCATGCGCGAGATGCGCGCATCCTGCGTGGGAGCAACGTTGAGGCTTTCGATGTTGTACCCGCGGCCTGAAATCAGACCAACCACGCGAGCCAGGACGCCGGGCTGATTTTCAACCAGCAAGGTAATCACGTGTTTCATTTTTTGCTCCGTATTTCTGACCTGTCTGTTGTCCGCCACGGCTCATGCCAGGCTGTGCACCATTTCCAGGAGGGAGGCGCCCGGCGGCACCATGGGGTAAACGTTTTCGTCGGGTTTGACCATGCACTCCACGAGTGTTGGTCCGGGAATGTCGAAGGCCTTGCGCAGAGTTGGCACAGCCTCCTCCTTGGTGGTGACCCGGAATCCTCGCGCCCCGTGCGCTTCCGCCAGTTTCACGAAATCCGGCAAATAATTCTCGGGACGTCGGCTTTTTATGCGTTCGACACGCCCGCGTCCGGACTGCTGCAACACCGAGGCGGCGTACTGCTTGCCATAAAACATTTCCTGCCATTGCCGCACCATGCCGAGATGGCCATTGTTCAACACAATAACGCGGATCGGCAAGTCGTGTTCCACCGCCACCACCATTTCCTGGAAGTTCATCTGGATACTGCCATCGCCCGCGATATCCACCACGATCTGGTCACGCAGGCCGATTTGGGCTCCGATGGCGGCCGGTAGTCCGTAGCCCATTGTTCCGAGACCGCCCGAGCTGAGGAATGTTCGCGGACGCGTATACTTGTAGAAGTGGGCCGCCCACATTTGATGCTGGCCGACTTCCGTCGTGATGATGGCCTCACCTTTGGTAAGTTCGTAGATTTGTTCGATCACGAACTGCGGCAAAAGTTCCTTGCTTTTGCGGTTATAGGTGAAAGGAAATTCCTTTTGCCATTTGGCAACCTGAGCGAGCCACTCCTCACGTTCGATTGGTTCGACCAGTTTAATCAGTTCGCTAAGGATGGCTTTGGCGTCGCCCACAACGGGAATGTCCACGCGCACGCTCTTGTCAATGGCCGAGGGATCAATGTCGATGTGAGCTTTGAGGGCGTGTTTCGCGAACTCTGACACCTTGCCGGTCACGCGGTCGTCAAAACGCGCGCCAACCGCGATTAGCAAATCGCAGGTGTTAACGGCATTGTTGGCAGCCACGCTACCGTGCATACCGAGCATTCGCAGGGCCAGGGGGTCGGTTTCTGGGAATGCACCCAGGCCCATAAGAGTGGTGGTAACCGGTATCCGCGCTTTTCTGGCCAGAGCGGTAAGCTCGGCAGCAGCGTTGGCGGAGATAACTCCGCCGCCTGCGTAAAGGAGCGGCTTTTTCGATCTGTTTATGGCCTCCGCGAGCTTGGCAATCTGCTTGGGATGTCCCGCGGTGGCCGGTTTATAACCGGGAATGTTCACCTCGTCAGGAATAGGCATATCACTGGTGGCCCGCTGTATGTCCTTGGGGATATCCACGAGGACAGGACCTGGTTTTCCAGTGGAAGCAATGTAGAAGGCCTCTGCCATGATCCGCGGCAGGTCATCCACATTGCGCACAAGATAGTTGTGTTTTGTAACCGCGCGGGTAATGCCCACCGTATCCGCTTCCTGGAACGCGTCGTTGCCTATCATGGAGGAAGGCACCTGCCCCGTGATGCAGACGAGGGGAATGCCGTCCATGTTGGCGGTTGCCAGGCCGGTAACCGTGTTGGTAGCGCCGGGTCCGGAAGTCACAACGCAGCAGCCGACTTTTCCCGTGGCGCGCGCGTAACCGTCGGCCATGTGAGTGGCCCCTTGTTCGTGGCGGGCCAGAATGAATTCGAACGGCGCCTGATATAATTTTGCAAAAAGATCCAGCACAGCTCCGCCGGGTAAGCCAAAAATGACTTTCACGCCGGCTTTTTTCAACCCTTCGATAACAATGTCAGCGCCAGTTCTCATGATTTTTGTTCCTCAGGATGTCAGATATATCGAGCGCATTCAAGCGCCATTCCCGCGACCAAGGTGGGAATATTCACTCCGCCCAAGATATGCGGAAATGTTGTTCGGCCTATCTGACTTTTGTCTTTTTCAGGCATCATCGTGTTGTCATTTTTTTGAACGTTCAGCATGTATAAAACAAAAAAACCACCGCTGGCTGCGGTGGTTGCCTTTTTTGACCGAAACGTCGGTTACCTTCTGACCACCGCAACACGCAAAAGCCGCAAGGAGCCCAGAAGGTCGTCTCCCGCGGCTTTGCCTACAAGCACCAGCATTGCGATGGTCAGTTTCATGAAGCTGAATAGTAGCAGACTCATGCACGACTTGGCAACAGAAATTATCCCAGATTGTGTGCGTCCCCCTAATCATTAGCGAAGCGAGGGATTCGGGCGTTTTGGGTGAAAAAAAGCGTGAAGGGCGAGCGGGGGATGTACACAACAGGGGCATGAGCAGACACTACACGATGCGTGAGAGGAAATTTTCGCTTCGATTTGAACCCTCCGAAAAGGCCACCGTGCATGGCGGACAACTGGCCGTAGCGGCGGTGTTGGAGCGATTTGGGTTGAAGAAGCGCGTGAAAGCGGCGCGAGCGCTGG
>Ga0209101_1000422_pt1 | contig 34932 bp, 28 predicted proteins | sample ConPoolayeCmetaG_FD_185481 | JGI IMG/M metagenome (GOLD analysis project Ga0209101, IMG submission 185481) | Hot spring microbial mat communities from California, USA to study Microbial Dark Matter (Phase II) - Cone Pool mat layer C metaG... ...
TCCCTGACCCTCCCCCGCCGGGTGCCCGCCCCCGGCGGGGGAGGGTCAGGGAGGGAGCCGGCGCCGTGCCCGCGGCGCCGTGGCGCAGGCGTCCCGCCCGCGCTCCCGGGCCGTGTGCAGCGGGCGTGGTGCGCCATGCGCATGACCGTCTAACGGACCACGGGGGAACCAGGTTCCCCCATACCCCCGCCCGCGGGAGGGCCTGGCTCTCACGCAGGGGGATGGAGAAACCGGGTTTCCCCATCCCCCCACCCGGTGGGAGGGTTTGGGAGGGCGAAGCCCTCCCGGGAAGGATGTTCATCCCGTCGGGGTGCGGCGCGAGCCGCATAGACGGCTGGTTGGAACCTATGAACGACAGCCCATCCTGGGGGCGATACAGCGAGTTGCGCCCCGACGACCTCGCCGCCCTGCGCGCGCGCGCCCCGGCGGCCTACCTCCCCTGGGGCGGGCTGACCCGGCATGGCCCCCACCTGCCCCTGGGGCTGGACACGATCGTCGCCGAGGCGCTTGCCGAGCGCGCCGTCAAACGCACGGGCGGAGTGCTGCTGCCCGCGATGACCTGGCCTCTGGCGCTGCCCCACCCCGGGGTGTCGCTGGGGTTGAGCGCCACCACGCTGCGGACCTTGCTCGCCGAGAGCCTGGCGGCACTGGCGGGGAACGGCTGGCGCGTGGTAGTGGTGATCAGCGGGCACTATTCGCCGGGGCACGAATTGCTGCTGATCGATGCCGCCGAACGGGCGCTGGCCGACCATCACCTGCTGGTGCTGGCCGTTCCACCCCTGGCGCTGGTGGACGATGACATGCTCGATCACGGGGCGCTCTGGGAAAGTTCGGTCCTGCTCGCCTTGCGCCCCGACCTGATCAAGATGGAGGCCCTGGGCGCCGGCCCGCTCGACCCGCTCGGCGACTCCGTCCTGGGCCGCGATCCGCGGGGCGCCGCCTCGGCTTCGCTGGGCAACAGCGTCCTGACCCTGGCCCTGGAACGGATCGTGAGCGCCGTCGAACGCTTGCTGGCCAGCGGCGATCCCGCGCCGCTCCAGGCCCTCTACGCGCGACGCCGCGAGCGCTACCAGAGCCTCACGGCGCGCTACGGCGATGACTTTGAAGCCTTGACCGCCGCCTGGTGGCAGGAGATGACCGGGGGAAGCGCCGCCGCGCCCCGCCCCCCGGAGTCCGGGTGATACGCCTGGCGCCGCCGCGCCCCGGTCCTCCCCCGCCGGGGCCGGGGCAACCGCCAACCGGCTACCGAGAACGCAGGTGCTCATGCTACGCTTCGCGCTCCCCTCAAAAGGCTCCGGCTACGAAAGCGCCCTGGCGCTGCTCGACAGTTGCGGCCTGCGCGTGGTGCGGGCCAATCCGCGCCAGTACACCGCCGCGCTACGGGGTCTTCCCAACACCGAGGTGCTGCTGCATCGCCCCGCCGATATCGTCGAGAAAGTCGCCGAAGGCTCGATTGACATCGGCATCACCGGCTACGATCTGGTTGTGGAGCAGCGCGGCGACGACGAGGATCTGCTGGTGCTCTTCGACGACCTGGGCTTCTGGCGCGTGGAACTGGTCTTTGCCGTGCCCCAGGGCTGGGTGGATGTGCACACCTGGGAGGATCTGGCGGATCTGGCGGCGGAACTGCGCGCCCAGGGGCGCCGGCTGCGTATCGCCACCAAGTACCCCACGATTGTGCGCCGCTTCTGCGCCGGTCAGGGGATCACCGCCTTCGAGATCGTGCTCTCTCACGGGGCCACGGAAGCCGCCCCCGGCCTGGGCTATGCCGATATGATCGCCGATATCGCCGAGACCGGCACCGCCATCCGCGACAACAAACTGAAGATCGTTGGCGGGCCGCTCCTCGGTTCACAGGCCGTGCTGGTGGGGAGCCGGCGCACCCTGCGCGGCGACGCGGAGAAACTGGGGCTGGTGCGCCAGTTGCTGGAACTGATCGAGGCGCGCCGGCGCGGGCGGCAGTTCTACTCGCTTACCGCCAATCTCACGGGCGAGTCGGTCGAGAGCGTGGGACGCCGGGTGACCGCGCGGGTGGAACTCGCCGGCCTGCAGGGGCCGACGATTGCTCCGGTGTGGAGCAAATACGCCGGTGAGGGCAGCGCGCCGCAGTGGTTCGCAGTGAACGTCGTCGTGCCCCAGGAGGAACTGCTGCCCGCGGTGGATCACCTGCGCGCGGTGGGGGCGGTGAGCATCAGCACCGTGCAGGTGCAACACGTCTTCAAGGCCCAGAGCGAGGCCTATATGCGCCTGCTGGCGGCCCTGGAGATGGCATAATGCCTGTTGGATTTTAGGCATGGTTCAAACTCACGTGACAATTCAGCCTTCACCTCCACAGCTCTCCAGATCCCCGGACCGGTTCTGTAGAGGTGTGGAACTGTGGAGGTGTGGAGCACCTGTCGAGCTAGAACACCCGACCTGAACCATGCCGAAAATCTAAAATCTCAAATCCAAAATCTACAATCCCAAGATGGAGCACCTCATGTCTGACGCCTATGCGGCCGCCGGCGTAAACATCGCCGCGGCCACGCGCGCCAAAGAACTGATGAGCGCGGCGGTGCGTTCGACCCACGGACCGGCGGTGCTGGCAGGGATGGGCGCCTTCGGGGGCTGCTTCGACCTCGGCGCCGCTGGCGTGGGCCATCAACCGGTGCTGGTGGCCTCGACCGACGGGGTCGGCACCAAGACGCTGGTGGCGGCGGCCCTTGGCCGCTACGACACGGTGGGCCAGGATCTGGTCAACCATTGTGTGAACGATATCCTGGTGCAGGGCGCCCGGCCGCTCTTCTTTCTCGACTACGTGGCGGCGGCGAAGCTGGACGTGGAGCAGGTGGCGGCGATTGTCGGCGGCGTGGCGACGGCCTGCCGCGCGGCGGGGTGCGCCCTGCTGGGCGGCGAAACGGCGGAAATGCCCGATGTCTACGCCCCCGGCGCCTTCGACCTGGCCGGAACGATCGTCGGCATCGTGGAGCGCGAGCATATGCTCCCGCGACCGGATGTCGCGCCGGGTGACGCGGTGCTGGCCCTGCCCTCCAGCGGGCTGCACACCAACGGGTACTCGCTGGCGCGGCGGATCGCCGCGCGAAGCGGGTATGACGCGCGCCCGGCCATGCTCGAGGGCCGCAGCGTGGGCGAGGCGCTGCTGGCCGTCCATCGTTGCTACCTGGCCGAGGTGGCGGCCCTGCGCGCCGCCGTGCCGCTGAAGGCCCTGGCGCATATCACCGGTGGCGGCGTGTTCGACAATCTGCCGCGGGCGCTGCCGCCGGGCCTGGGCGCGACCATCGAACGAGCGGCCTGGGACATCCCGCCGATCTGCGCCTACCTGGTCGCCGAGGGAGGGCTGGCGGAACGCGAAGCCTACCAGACCTTCAACATGGGTCTGGGGATGCTGGCGATTGTGCCCGCCGAGGCAGCCTCAGCCGCCCTGGCCGCCGTGCCCGCGGCCCGCCGCGTGGGGGTGATTACGGCGGAGCCGGGGGTGCGGCTGGTGTAGGGGCAAAGTTTGTCAGGTAAGGCGCCGCGCGCGGCACGGCCCCCCTCCCAACCTCCCCCCTCCGGGTGGAGGAGTCGGACGCCCACCCCCAGCAGGGGGCTGGGGAAACCGGGTTTCCCCAGCCCCCCACCCGGTGGGAGGGTCTGGGAGGGCTGCGCCCTCCCAGGAACAACCTTTTTTATCTCGTTGGTGCGCGGCATAGCCGCGTGGACGGCTGAAGGAAAAACCATGCAAACCGGACCAAAAATCACCGAAGGAAAAACCAAAATCATCTATGCCCATCCCGATGATCCCAACCTGATCATCATGCGCCACAAAGACGGCATCACCGCCGGCGACGGGGCCCGCCGCAACGAGATTCCGGGCAAGGGCGCCCTGGCGGGCCGCACCACGGCCAATGTCTTTGCCCTGCTCAACCGCGCCGGCATCCCGACGCACTTCGTCAGCGCCCCCGAGCCGGAGATCACCATCGCCCGGCGCTGCGCGATGCTGCCCCTCGAAGTGGTCATGCGCCGCCTGGCCACCGGCTCATACCTGCGGCGGCATCCTGAAACGCCCGAAGGCAAACGCTTCGATCCGCCCCTGGTGGAGTTCTTTCTCAAAGATGACGCCGCGCACGACCCCCAGATCAGCGCGGCGGAGATCGTCGCGCGCAACCTCGCCACGCCCGAAGAGGTGCAGCAGATGATCGACACGGGGCGCCGGGTCTTCGCCGTGCTCGAAGCGGCCTGGGCCGCGCAGGAGGTCACCCTGGTGGACCTGAAGATCGAGTTCGGGCGCGCGCGGGGGGCCCTGCTGGTGGCCGATGTGATTGACAACGACTCCTGGCGCATCTGGCCCGGCGGCGAAAAGGGACGCATGCTCGACAAGCAGGTCTATCGCAACGCCGCCACCGTGGACGAAGCGGTGCTCGCCGATGTGCGGGCGCGCTATGAACAGGTCGCGGCGATGACAGAGGCATTCGCCGCGCGCGGCCCATCGGCCTGAGAAAAGGGTGTAGGAGGGCCAGGCCCTCCCACACCCTCCCGCGGGCGGTTTATGTTCACCACTCACACATCGTCGGGGTTCAGGGCGCGGAACGCCAACCCGGCAACTGCCCCCCCGGCAAAATTGGCGACCAGGTAGATCCAGATATTGGCCCAGCCCGTCAGGCCCATGAGCGTAATGCCCAGGGCCACTGCCGGATTGAAGGCCCCCCCGGAAATCGCCCCGACGGCAAAGGCCCCCGCCAGCACCGTAAAGCCGATCGCCAGACCGTAGAACGAGTTGCCGCTCGTGCCTTTCGCGGTGGCGACATTCAGCACGACGAAGCACAGGGCGAAGGCGAAGAGGAACTCGACAATCAACGCCGGGACGATCTGCCATGCGGCGGGGGTCAACGCCGGGAAGCCCTTCAAAAACAGCACCAGCCCGGCAGCTACGGCGGCGGCAATGAACTGGGCCACCATATAGGCAATCAGGTCGTTGAGCGCGAGCTTGCCGCGCACATAGACCGCCAGGCTCACCGCGGGGTTGTAGTGCCCGCCGGAGAGATGCCCGCCGGCGAAGATCATGACCATCAGGACCGATCCGATTGCCAGAGGGGCCAGATTGCCCGCGCCCGGCTCGATTACCGTCATACCGATCGTGAACACCAGAAAAAACGCCCCGATAAACTCCATGATGGCCTTAGCCATGGGCCCGCCTCACCTTCTGTTCAATCCGCCTAACGTGAAAACAAGCTGCTGGAGCAGGGGTGTGGGGAAACCCGGTTTCCCCACGCCCCCGCCCCGCAGGGGGATGGGGAAACCCGGTTTCCCCATCCCCTCACCCGGTGGGAGGGTCTGGGAGGGCTACGCCCTCCCAGGAACAATCGTATGTTCATCCCGTCGGTGTGCGGCGCGAGCCGCATGGGGGTCTGAGCAGAAAAGCCCACGCGAGCACGATAGTGAGACAGATGCTCACTGCTGTCACTTCCTCATGGAAAACGTGTAAAAGAAAGACATGTGCTCCTGGGCCTCAATACAGTACCACAAGGCGGCAAGATGAACAAGTGCGGCGATGGCGGTAAGCGTTCACGTTGCTCCTGGGCGCGAGGGCAGCGTGCTCGCGGAAACGCGGCGAGGGCGAGACGCCCTCGCTCTCAAGGCAGTAGCCCGGACGTGAACGGTTACCTACATAACGCAAAGACGCGAAGGCGCAAAGTATATGCTCCAGGCAGTAGCTCGGGTGTGAACAGTTACCTCCGGCCACGGGCGGCGACGCGCCTACCCGTGTCGCTCGCCCGGATCGCCGACCGGCGGCGCGCAACCCGTCGCGGTCCCCGCCTCGGCAATAGCCGTCGCCGGGGCTGCCGTGGCGGCGAAGTAGCGTCGCTGGAACCAGAAAGCCACGTTCACCAGACCGATCATCACCGGCACCTCGACCAGCGGCCCGATCACCGCGGCGAAGGCCTGGCCGGAGCTGATGCCGAAGACCGCCACGGCAACGGCGATGGCCAGTTCGAAGTTGTTGCTGGCCGCGGTGAAGGCCAGGGTCGTGGTCTTGCTATAATCCGCGCCGATGCGCCAGCCCATCCAGAAGCTGATCAGGAACATCAGCACGAAGTAGAGCAACAGCGGGATAGCGATGCGCACCACATCGAGCGGGATCTGAACGATCAACTCGCCCTTGAGACTGAACATCAGCACAATGGTGAAGAGCAGGGCAATGAGCGTCAACGGGCTGATCCGCGGCACGAAGCGCGTTTCGTACCACTCGCGGCCCTTCGCGCGCAGGAGCGCCAGGCGGGTCAGGAACCCGGCGATCATGGGAATGCCCAGGTAGATGAACACGCTGCGGGCGATCTCGCCGATGCCGATCTGCACCACGCTGCCCTGCAACCCGAACAGCGGCGGCAGCACGGTGATGAACACCCAGGCGTACACACTGTAGAACAACACCTGGAACACGCTATTGAAGGCCACCAGGCCAGCGGCGTACTCCGTATCGCCCCTGGCCAGCTCGTTCCAGACGATCACCATGGCGATACAGCGCGCCAGACCGATCAGAATCAGGCCGATCATGTACTCAGGGTAACCCCGCAGGAAGGTGATCGCCAGCAGGAACATCAGGACGGGGCCGACCACCCAGTTCTGGATCAGCGACAGGCTCAGCACCCTGCGATTGCGAAAGACCTCGCCCAGTTCCTCGTACCTGACCTTGGCGAAGGGCGGGTACATCATGAGCACCAGACCGATGGCGATGGGGACATTGGTCGTGCCGACCTGGAAGCGGTTGATGAACCCCTCGACCGCGGGGAAGAAATAGCCCAGCCCGACGCCGATCGCCATCGCCAGGAAGATCCACAGGGTCAGGTAGCGATCGAGCGCCGAGAGCTGGCGGGCAACACCAGAAGCCTGCCCGGACGAAACCGCCGCTGCTGGATTGGACATAGCCACGCTCCTTTCCGAAATCCGCGCGCCGCGCATCAGGAACCAAAGCGCTTTCCCGGGAAAGCGTCACCCTCCGCCGGCGCCTACAACACCAGGTTGAAGAGATAGCCGATGCCGATGATCCCGACTGCCACCACGCCAACGAACACGGCGATCAGTTGCGGCTTGAGCACCCGGCGCAGGATGATCAACTCCGGCAGACTGAGGGCCACCACGGCCATCATGAAGGCCAGCGCCGTGCCCAGGGCCGCCCCCTTGGCAATAAGGGCCTGCACCACAGGGATCATCCCGGCGGCGCCGGAGTACAGCGGCACGCCCAGGGCCACGGCCACCGGCACCGACCACCAGGCCCCCCGTCCGAGGACCCCTGCCAGGGCATCTTCGGGCACGTAGCCATGGATACCGGCGCCCACCGCAATCCCGATGACCACGAAGAGCCAGACCTTGCCCACGATATCGCGGGTGCTGCGCCAGGCCAGGGCGAAGCGCTCCGACCAGGTCGGCGACGCGGCGGCCACGGCCCCGCCGCCGGCTTTGATGCGCCACACAAACTCCTCGACGTAGCGTTCCAGCTTCAAGCGCCCGATCACCATACCGGCCACGACGGCCACACTCAACCCGGCGAGCAGATAGAGCAGCGCCACTTGCCACCCGAACATGCCGAACAGCATGACCAGCGCCACCTCGTTGACCATCGGCGCGGCGATCAGGAAGGAGAAGGTGACCCCCAGGGGAATGCCCGCCTCCACAAAGCCGATGAACAGAGGCACCGCCGAGCAGGAGCAGAAGGGCGTCAGCACCCCCAGCCCCGCCGCCGCCACGTTGCCCACCCCCTCGCGCTTGCCGCCCAGCAGGGCGCGGGTGCGCTCGGGGCCGAAAAACGAGCGCACCGTGGAGATGGCGAAGATCATACCGCTGAGCAACAGCAGGATCTTGGGCACATCGTAGAGGAAGAAGGCCAGCGCCTCACCCAGATGCGAACCGGGCGCGAGCCCCAACAGGCCGAAGGTCAGCCAGTCGGCGAGAGGACCGATGCTGCGATAGGCGATCAACCAGGCAACTGCAGCGCCAGCAACCATCAGCCAGGCGCGCAGATCGGCGCGCCCTCGCCCTCCCAGAGAAGGTTGGAGGGTTTGTTCCATCGAACGATCCTTCTACATTCCAAAAGATGAATATATACCCCTATAAACCGGGGCGGTCCCTCCGCCCCGTTGCGCGCCCGGCGCGACGCGGCGCTTGCCGCGCGCCTGCGCTACCTGCCATCAGCCATCTACTCAGCTTCAGCGCCCACCAGCGGCATGAACCGGAGGAGGTTCCTCAAAGAGGGCTGCGCCCGTCCACACGCTCCCACCGGGTGAGGGGATGGGAAAACCGGGTTTCCCTGTACCCCTGCGTGAGGGCCAGCCCCTCCCGCGGGCAGGGCGCGGGGAACGCGGGCGCAGGATTCCTCGGCAAGCGGCGGATGGGCCAGGTCCTCCCGCGGGCGGGAGTGTGGGGAAACCGGGTCTCCCCACATCCCTCCTCAGAGGGACTATGTTCACGTTAGCCACCGGGCAATCTCAGCTTCATCGGGGATGCGCCCCGCCGATACCAGGACATCATTGACCACCAGGCCGGGGGTCTGCATCAGGTTCCAGCGCATCATCTGGCCATAATCGGTGATCTTCTCGATCTCGACCTCAAGGCCGCGATCGGCCACCACCTTGCGCACACGCTCTTCCAGGCGCTTGCAGTTGGCGCAGCCGGAACCAAGCACTTTGACGTTCACCATAACGCTACTCCTCCGGGGTCGATACGACGGACGATCCGACAGCAGGTCGGGCCGGCACGGCGCGAGCGCAGCGCGGCGGGGCCGCCGGTGCCGGCGTGGGCGTTTCATCGCCGACGATAGCGCGTGCCGCATCGAGCAGCGCAAGCACCTGCGGCTCGACAATGCGATAGTAAATGTTCAGCCCTTCGCGCGAGTCGGCGATCAGCCCGACCCGCCGCAGCACGGCCAGTTGCTGCGACACATAGGCCTGGCGCTGGCCCAACTGCGCCTCGATCTGGCAAACACACAACTCGCCTTCGCGGAGCAGATCGAGGATCTGCAACCGCACCGGATGCATCAAGGCCTTGAAGATACGCACCTGGCGCTGGGCGCTGGTCTGGTTCATACAACGTTACGCTTTGGAGGCGAAAGCATGTCTAACGTGAACCTAAGCTCTCGGAGGAAGGGGCGTGGGGAAACCTGGTTTCCCCACGCCCCCGCCCGCGGGAGGGCCTCGCCCTCGAGCAGGGGTAGGGGGAAACCGGGTTTGCCCCTACCCCCACCTGGTGGGAGGGTTTGGGAGGGCGACGCCCTCCCAGGAAGAACCTTTTTTCATCCCATCGCTGTGCGGCGCAGCCGCATGGAGGGCTAACGTGAACCTACGCCCTTGGCGAGGGGTGTGGGGAAACCCGGTTTCCCCATGCCCCCACCCGCGGGAGGGTTTGGGAGGGCGTCGCCCTCCCAGGAAGAACTTTTTTTCATCCCGTTGGTGTGCGGCGCGAGCCGCATGGAGGGCTGATGTGAAGTATATGCGATGTCTTGAATATGTTCAGTGGCACATGTCCGATGCGCGGTTGCGATGTCGCAACCAGCCCATCTCCACGGGGGCCCGCTGGTGACATGCCATCAAGGGGTCGGATCGGGGGCGCCGGCAAACAGATCGGCGATCGACAGCGTCACACCCGGCAGGCAGTCGAAGCTCACGCACTCCGTCTCGCCGAAGCTCCGGGGGCCATCGTAGCGCCCTGGCGATTGCAGGCGGTAATGGTCGAGGGTGCGCGCGCGGGGATCGACGATCGCGTATTCGGGCACGCCGGCCCGCGCATAGGCGCCCAGCTTCACCTGCGTATCATAGACCACGCTGTTGGGGGAGAGGATTTCGATGATCAGATCGGGCACGCCGCGGATGCGCCGCTCGCGGATGATACCGGCATTGGCCTGGCGCACGAAGACGAAGTCGGGTTGCACGGGATCGCAGCCGGGGATCAACAAGCCGATGGGCGCCGTGAACACGAACCCGAGACGCTGATCTTCGACCGGGATGCCGAGATAGCGATAGAGACGCTGCCGGATCCACTGGTGAAAACTGCTTGGCGCAGTTGTCATATACAGCACCCCGTCAATAATCTCATAGATGTTCCCGTCATCGGGCAAGGCCTCCCAGTCGGCATAGGTCCAGTGGCCCTGCGGGGGACCAGGGACGGTGGGGGCATCGGTGCTGATGACCAGGGTACGCATAGGGCGCTCCTTCGGGAAAGGGTCGGCGATGGGAGTATTGTACCGCGTTAGACAAGGTTCGTAGGAGCTTCACTGTTCGATGCGTTCCGCCCCCCTTCCAGCCTCCCCCCGCTGGAGGAGCCCGGATAACTGTTCACACGTGGGGTAACCCACGGGCCTGCAAGCGCGGGCGTTTCGCCCCCGTCGCGTCTCCGCAGGCAAGCTGCCCGCGCTCCCAGGAGCAATGTGAACGCTTACAAGCCCGGTTCCCTTCCCCAGCAGGGGATACCGGGGCGTCACTTAGAGACGCCGCAAGCTCGTGAGCGCTGGAGCACTTCCTGTTGCATGGAGCGGCAATCTACCATCCGCAATCTAACATGGCAGAGTCCTTATGTGCACCGTTTGGAACAGCGTGGGGGGAGGCTGAGCCTCCCCCCATACCCTCCACCTGAGAGCGCTCCCCGCCAGGATGCCGGCGCAACTCGTCGCCCGACGGTGCGGATCAGCGCAAGGCGGCCACCAGCGCCTTCTGGGCATCATTGGAGACCACGTCGGAGACGGCAAAGTAGCCGACGTCACGGATCACCTCGCTGGCGTGCTGCAAGTAGTAACTGACGAACGCCGCCGCCGCCGGGTTGGCCTGGAGGGTTTGCCGGTCGGTATAGATGAACAGCGGGCGGGTCAGGGGATAGGTGCCATCGGACACCGTTTCGAGCGCAGGCGCGACCGGGCCATTGCCTGCGTCGATGGCAAGGGCGCGCAGGCGTTCCTGATCATCGGTGTAATAGGCATAGCCAAAATAACCAATCGCGTAGGGAGTGTTCTCGATTCCACGCATCAACTCGACGTCATCCTCGCTGAGAACGGCGCCGGGAATGGCCGGAAGCAGCAACTTATCGCCCAGCACCTTTTCAACGAAGAAATCGAAGGTGCCACTATCAACCCCGGGGCTGTAGATCGCAATTCGCTCCGCTGGAAAGGCCGGGTTCACTTCGTTCCAGGTGCGGTAGCGCCCCGAGAAGATCTGCACCAGATCGGCGAAGCTCAAGGCCTCGACAAACGTATTCTGCCGGCTGACGACGACCGCCAGGGCATCCACGCCAACCTGGAACCCTATCGGCTCACGACCGATGGCGCGGCAGGCGGCGAGCTCCTCGTCCGTGATGGGGCGACTGGCGTTGATGATCTCTATCGGATCGCCGTTGCAGAAGCTGCGAAAGCCGCCGCCGGTGCCGGTTATCTTCACATCGATCTGGGAACGGGAGCCTTCCGCGGAGAACTCTTCAACCATACGGGCAGTCAGTGGGTAGACCGTAGACGAGCCGCTGATCTCGAACGCGCCGGTCACCAGCGCGGGATCAACCGGCGCCAGCGCGTCACCGGCAAGCAGGGCTACCGCCGGGGGCGTCGGCGTCACCTGTTGCTGGACGCAGCCGGCAAGGAGCGCCAGTAGCGCGGTCAGCCCCAGCAGCGCCTGGATGCGATGGCCCATAACCTCCTCCTCTCAAGTACATTCGTTACGCAGTCGCCTCCTGGCGGAGAGGGGGCGGCCCGCGGCCCACGAACCGGTCGTTCCCCGTCCGCGGTGGCCAGGAGGCCTGGCGAACCGCCAATAACGCCCCGCCGCGGGCGGGGAACCGGGACATGCGGGGAGGCGCCACCTCCCCGCACCCCTCCACCGTGTACATCCTGTAACGCACGGCTCAAACAGGCGCCTTGCGCAGGGTGCGGGCGGGCTGCGCCCAGATTCATTACGGGGGCGAAGGACGTTTACTCGCCCATATCGCTCAGCACAATCGGGCGCGTGCGCGGGGCCGTCTGCACCGGCAGCGCCAGAGAGAGCGTGCCGGCAAGGAGCAGAAAGGCCATCGAGGCCCACAGGCACAGGACCAGGCCGCCGCTTGCGCCGTAGCGCAGGCCGATCTGGTAGAGCAACCCGGAGAGCACCGTGCCCGCCAGGCGGCCCATGGCGTTGGCCATGTAGTAGAAGCCCACGTTCATCGCCACCTTGTCACTGTCGGTGTAGGCCAGGATCAGATAGCTGTGCACCGCCGAGTTCAGGGCGAAGACCACGCCAAAGGCCAGCAAGCCCCCAACCACGGCCAGGGTTGGCGCGACGCCGTTCATGAGCGCCAGGGCGATCCCCGCCGGAAAGGCGGCCAGCCCGTAGGCCAGGGCCATGGCCGTGCGCCCGTCAGGTTCGTGGGCGCCCTCGACGCGCCGGCGGATCAGACCGGGCGTCGAGGCCTGCACAAAGCCGTAGCCGATGGTCCAGGCGGCCATGAAACCGCCGGCCAGCCAGAAATCCCAGCCCAGCACACTCACAAAGAAGACCGGCAGACCCACCACGAACCAGACGTCACGAGCGGCGAAGAGGAAGATGCGCGCCGCGGCCAGCACGTTGACCGCCCGGTTGTGCGAGAACATCTGCGTGAACTTCGCCTTCTTGTTCGCCGCGCCAAGGTCGCCCTTGATCAGTATCATCGAACTGACCAGGGCCACGAGGACCAGGGCGCCCAGGATCATCAGCGCGTTCTGGAAGCCCGCCAGGGTCAACAACAGAGCGCCGACGAAGAAGCCCAGACCCTTGATGGCGTTCTTCGAGCCGGTCAGAATGCTCACCCAGCGGTACAATTGACCTTGCGACTCGCCGGCGACGAGCTTGACCGCGCTCTTCGAGGACATCTTGGTCAGATCCTTGGCGATGCCCGAAAGGGCCTGGGCCAGCATGACATAGGGCACCACCAGCAGCGAGGGCGGGGCGAAGGCCAGCAGGCTCAGGGCGATGAGTTGCGTGCCGAGGCCCAGAAAGAGCGTCGTCTTCAACCCGAAGCGCGCCCCGAGGTAGCCGCCGAACAGATTGGTGATAATGCCGAAGACCTCGTAGAAGAGAAACAACGAGGCCACCTGGAACGGGGTGTAGCCGAGCTGGTAGAAGTAAAACAGCACCAGCATGCGGATGGCCCCGTCGGTGAGCGTATCGGCCCAGTAGGCTATGGTGACCAGCGCATAATTGCGCCGATCGGCCGAACGACGGGCAGCGGGAAGCGTCTCGGTGCTTGCCATGGGATCACTCCAGGCTCAGGGCCACCTTGCGCGCCAGTTCGACGTAGCGATTGGCGTAGCCCCATTCGTTGTCGTACCAGGCATAGATCTTTACCTGCGTGCCGTTCGTAACCATAGTGCAGGGCGCATCAATGATCGCCGAGTGCGGATCGGTCACAAAATCAATCGAGACCAGCGGGCGGGTCTCGTAGGCCAGAATGCCCTTCAGCGGCCCCTCGGCGGCAGCGCGGAGCAGGTCGTTCACCTCGCCCACGCTGGTCGGGCGCTGCACCTCGAACACGCAGTCGGTCAGCGAGGCGTTGAGCAGCGGCACGCGCACGGCCTGCCCGTCGAGCTTGCCGAGCAGTTCGGGGAAGATCATCCCGATAGCCGTCGCCGAACCGGTGGTGGTGGGCACCAGCGAGAGACTGGAGGCCCGCGCGCGGCGCAGGTCCTTGTGGGGTTGATCGTGGACGCTCTGGGTGTTGGTTGAGCTGTGGATGGTGGTGATCATGCCGTGCTTGATGCCGATCCCTTCGTGGATGACCTTCACCACCGGGGCCAGACAGTTGGTGGTGCAGGAAGCGGCGGTAATCATGTGGTGTTGCGCGGGGTTATACAGATGATCGTTGACGCCCATCACGATGTTGAGGACCTCGCCCTTGACCGGGGCGGCAACGATGACCTTCTTGACGCCGGCTTTCAAGTAGGCCTCGAGGTGTTCGGGGGTGCGAAACTTGCCGGTGGCTTCGAGCACGATCTCCACCCCGGCATCGGCCCAGGGAACCGCGCCAGGCTCCTTGATCGAACTATGGCTGATCTCCGTGCCCTCGATAACCAGTTGCGCCCCCTCGCCATGGACCTCGCGGTTCCAGCGGCCGTGCACCGAGTCGAAGCTCAGCAGATGGGCGCTGACCGCCGCGTCACCGCCGATCTCGTTGATATGGGCAAAGGTCAACTCCGGCCAGCCCCAGGCGGCTCGCAAGGCCAGCCGCCCGATACGTCCAAACCCATTGATGCCAACACGCACACCCATGCAGGTACCTCCGCGTCATTATGGGGGTTGTTCGCTGATAAGGGTTCATTTCAATCATTCCAGGTTGATGCAATCATAGCACAGATCGGCCAGCTTGCAAGACGGGTTTTTCTTGAGAGGAGTTACACGGTGGCCTGCCGGCGGGGAGGGGTGGAGGGCCTGCGATCCTCCACGCGCCAGGCCGCCACGGGCGGGAAAGCAGGTATGCGGGGAGGCAAAGCCTCCCCGCATACCTCCACTGTGTACGTCCTGTTCTTGAGCGGAAGGGGTTCGTATGTCCACCGAAGCATCGCCGCGCTTTCCGAGCCTGGAAGCGCGCAATCTCAACGGGAAGCGCCTCTCCCTGCCCGCCGGGTTCGGCGGCGCGCGCAATGTGGTGCTGATCGCCTTTCGGCGCTGGCACCAGTCCCTGGTTGACTCGTGGTTCCCGTATCTTGATCGGATTATGTCAACACACCCGGACCTGCGGGCCTACGAACTGCCGCTGATCAGCAGTCTGTACGCCCTGGCGCGCCCGTTGATCGATGGGGGCATGGCCGCGGCCATCCCCGACCCGAAGGTACGCGAACGCACCCTCACCGTGTATACCGACGTCGGGCGGGTCACCGCGGCGCTGCGCATCGGCAATCAGAGCACCATTACCGTGCTCCTGGTTGATCGGGAAGGGCGGATCTTCTGGCGTGGCGAGGGTGCCTACGCGCCCGAACGGGCCGCGGGGCTGGAGCGGGCGCTCGCCGCGGAGGGAACCTAGGAGATTGCGCTGAGAGGCACCTACCTTCGCGGCACAGGAACACCAACCCCCCGCGCAGGCGCAAACGTAATAAGAATTAAATCCGCTCTCGCCCGCGCAGGCGGGCTTCGCATCCCGTAGCCGAGGGCGTATGGTCTTTGAAGACTACTCCGCTCTCGCCCGCGCAGGCGGGCTTCGCATCCCGTAGCCGAGGGCTTTAGCCCGACGGCTAGACTGGCATAGCGGATGAATTTCTCAAAGACCATCAGCCCCACGGCACGAGGACGAATACCGGTGTATATTCTTAGGCATGGTTCAAAACCTGCGGTTTGCGCTTGACAGTCTGGTGGGGAGGGGTGGAGGGGCCTGGCCCCTCCACCCCTCCCCCGTGGTCCCGTGTCGAGGCGAACTGTTAAGTGCGTTTGAACCATGCCTTACTCTTCATTTGTTCGCCCTGACGTTCCAGCCCCGCGTCCGGTAGCGGGGCGACGGGTCCAGCGGCTGCCTCCCCGCATCCCCTCCATATGGAATGGGTCACTCTACCCGCCAGACCTCGATAGACCCGCGGGGCGAACCCACAACCACCAGCCGGCCATCGGCTGCCGCCGCCACGTGCCCTCCGGCGCTTCCCATGGCCTGGATGAACGCCAATCCGTCGCCGTCAAGGCGCCAGAGGCTCAGGCCCTTCCAGGAGGCTATCAGCCGGTTCGTATCAAGAACCACCAGCGCGTCCTTATGCCCGGCCATGACCTTCTGACGACCGGCGAGCCGGCCATCGGCATGCCAGATCCATACGGCGCCGGCATCGTCTACCGCCAGCAGGCGGTTGTCGGGCAGGCTCACCAGGTCAATCAGCCAGCCAGCGCCATCAACTTCCAGCGCCGGCAGCGGCGTTCCTTCAGGAACGGCATAGCGCCGGACCGTGCCCGCATAGCTTGCCGCGGCGACACTCCGTCCCTGGTCGGTGAACGCCACATCCGGCACATTCGTGGCGCTCAGCCCATCAGCCTCGATCACCGTCAAGGTTGCAACCGGCGCGCCATCGGGCAAGGCCCACAGCCGCACCGTGCCATCCCAACCCGATGAGGCCAGCGTCCGGCCATCGGGGGCAAAGGCCATCCCCAGCACCGGCCCTTCGTGATCGGACCATTCTCCGGCGGGGGCGCCAGCGGGCCACGTCCATAGCCGGATGACGCCATCGGCGCCGGCGGAAGCCAGGAACTGGCCGTCGGGGCTAAGCGCCAGGGCGGTGATCGGCCCCGTATGGGCCTGCACCTGGTTACGCAGTTCGCCATTCACCGTCCAGAAGGCCAGAGTGCCGTCAACGCCGCCTGAGGCGACGAACTCCTGATCGATAACCACGGAAGTGATCGAGGGCATCCCATCGACGGCCATGAGCGGCGCACCCGTTGCGTCCCAGCGACGCAGCTTGCCATCGTGGCCGGCGGTGAACAGATCGCCCTCGGGGGCCAGAGCCAGGGCGGTGATCGTCGCCCGATGGGCCGCAATCTCGGTCACCACGACGCCATCGGGCAACGACCAGCGCACCACGGCGCCATCGTCCGTCCCTGCCACGAGCGCGCTTCCATCAGCAGCGAACCCCACCCGCTTCACCGACGCGAGCCAGCGCTCTTCCTCATCAATGGTCAACCGTCCTGCCACGGCGCCACTGACCGCGTTGAACAACCAGACCGAGCCAGGCTCGGTCTTCCAGCCTTCAGAGGCAGCGGCAATGAGAGCGCCGTCGGGACTGTAGGCAACATCGGCTACCACCCGCATGCCTGTATTTCCGTGGGCCAGCATTCGTCCCTCGGCCACGCTCCACACCACGACGTTCCCGTTCTGATCACCGGTCACAAGGGTCTTGCCATCGGGCGCGAAGGCAACACTGGTAAGCGGCCCAGATGGTTCCGGAAAAGCGCCGGCATCGGGGCGCAACTCACGCACGATGGCGCTGTGCTCCGGTTCGATCAGCGCCAACGTCCCGTTCTCCCGCGCCATGGCGATCAACGCGCCATCAGGGGCGTAGGCTACATCGGCAATCGGCGAGGAGTAGCCTCCAAAGATCACGCGGAGGGCGCCATCGTCGGTTGCCAGGAAGGTCAGGGAAGAGCCGGAGGCAAGCGCCAGCGTCCCCCCATCGGGGCTGAGCGCCAGGGCCGTAGGCGTCTCGGTAAGGCTTTTGCGCCACAGGATCTGCGAGAGGTTCCGTGGGTCATGCCGTTGGACGGATTGCGGAGTGGCGACATAGAGCGCGGCGCCATCGGGGCTCATGACCAGCGCTTCCGGCACGCCGGCGCCCCAGGCGGCCACGCGCCGGAGGAGCGGTTGTACAGTGGCCGCGGTGGGGGTGCTGTCGGGAGACACCACCGCTGATTCTGCGGTCGCAGTGGGGGTCGTTTCGGGAAGCGTCACCCCTGATTCTGTGGGCGAAGGACTGAACGGACTGCAGGCGCCAAGCGCCACGAGAACTCCAAGGGTCAACAGGTAGAGTCTGATAGTAGCCATAGGCGTAGTCCTGCTATGAAAATAGGCCACCGGAGCAGGGGAATGGGGAAACCGGGTTTCCCCATTCCCCTGCTCCGGTGGGAGGGTCTGGAGGGCGCACCCCCTGCCTGGAGGCGGGCCGGCGTAGGGGCGGGGTTTCCCCGCCCCTACGCCGCCGGCCCCGGCTTCTCCCGCCCGGAGGTTCCCGGGGCGCACCCCTCCTAACGTGAACCCAGGCTGCTGGAGCAGGGGCGTGGGGAAACCGGGTTTCCCCACGCCCCCGCCCGCGGGAGGGTCTGGGAGGGCGCAGCCCTCCCAGGAACAACCGTATGTTCATTGCGGCGTTGTGCGGCGCAGCCGCATGGACGACTGAGGTGAACATCGTTCGCTGCCTTCAGCCCCCCTCCCAGCCTCCCCCCGCTGGGGGGAGGAGCCGGGTGCCCGCCCCCAGTGGGGGAGGGTCAGGGAGGGGGCTGACGCCGTGCCCGCGGAGACGCGACGCGGGCGGGCCGCCCGCGCTCCCAGTCATGTTCATCGCGGCGGTGTGCGCCATGCGCATGACCGTCTCACGTGAACATGGGGGAACCAGGTTCCCCCATACCCCCGCTCCCGGCAAGGCGAGGGCGCAGCCCGTGCGCAGGGGTGTGGGGAAACCGGGTTTCCCCATACCCCCACCCGCGCCTCCATTTTATCACCTTTATCACCCGGTTGTTTCGAGACATCCCCACGTTCGCCACTTTCGGCGCTCGAGCGACGCACATGCCCGTTTGCGACCATTCATGCAGCCTCCGGCGTATCCTTCTGGCCGATCCGACGGTATACCTTGTGGCCGCCGCCCGCAGGGTTGCGCACCCGTGCTTCACAGACTTTCCAGGAAGGCCACCAGATCGCGCACGTCGGCGTCGCTCAGGTTCAGTGGCGTGATCGCCGGGCTGGCGCCGGGCCCGCCGCCGCGCGCGTAGTGGCGCACGACGTCCTCCAGGGTCGCCGCGCTGCCGTCGTGGAAGTACGGCGCCGTGTGGCGCGCGCCTCGCAGCCCCGGCACCCGCGCCCGCCCGTCGTTGCGCGCCGGGTCCGCCGGGAGGCCGATGTTGTGGAAGCTGTCGCTGCTGAAGCCCGGGGGCCGGTGGCAGACGGCGCAGCCTACTTCGACGAAGAGCGCCTGCCCGCGCAGGGCGGCCGCGCTCAGGGCCGCCCGCTCACCGGCCAGGTAGCGCGCGTAGGCGCCCGGGGGCGGCTCGATCGCCCGCAGGGCGGCAGCCAGCGCCGCGCCGGTCTGCTCCCACGTGATCGCCTCCGCGGCCCCGGGGAAGGCGGCGCGATAGGCGGCCAGCAGGTCCGCGTCGGCGCGCAACCGGGCCAGGGTCGCTTCAGCGCGCGGTCCCATCTCGGCGGGATCAGCCAGGGGGCGCAAGGCCATCGCTTCCAGACTGCGCACCTCCGGCGAGAACCAGCCGAAGACCCGGCGCTCGCCCAATCCCCACAGGGGCGGGGTGTTGAGACCGCCGGGCGTGGCTACGGCGCGCCCGTCGGTGAAGCCGCGCTCGGGCCGGTGACAGGAGAAGCAACTGCGCCGCCCATCCGCCGACAGGCGTGGCTCGGCCAGCAGCCGCTGGCCCAGCGCCACCCGCGCCGCCGTGACATCAACGGGGCGCGCCGGGCCTTTCGCCGCCAGATAGCCGATGACCAGCAGCGCCGCCAGCGCAACCGTTCCCACCCAGAGACCTATGCACCAGTTCGTCCGTCTCATCGTTATTCTGCTCGCACTCGGCTGCCTGGGGGCCTGCGCGGCGCGCCCCGCCGCACCGGCGGCGCCCGCCCGGGGCGCGCCGGTGGTGCTTGCCGGCGGATCGGCTCCGGAACTGCCCGCGGTCGCGGCGCGCAAGGCGCGCCTGGAGGCCGCGCTAACCGCGCCACCATACATTTTACCGGCAGCGCATACCAGCGACGACTGGCTCACCGCGGCCCAGGCGGCCGCCGTCGCCGACCCTCGCGTGCGGGCCGCCACGCGCGCGCCCGATGGGCGGCCGCTGCGCGCCGAGGTTATGGCCCTTGGCCCCGCCAGCGCCGGCGATGTTCCGCCCTCGCTGGAACGCGCCTGCGCCTCTCAACGTTGCGCGCGCGTCCAGATCTACGTGTACCCCACCAATACCACCGTTACCGCGCTGGTCGCCGCCGACGGCGCGGTGCTCGCTGTGGACGCGCTGGCCGATGCCCAGCCGGAAATCCCCGCCGATCTGGCCGATCTCGCCGTGCAGATCGCCCTGGCCGACCCGCAGGTCGCCGCCGCCTTCGAGGGCCTGACCCCCGACGCGGCAATGGCAACGATGAGCGCCACCAAAACGGCCCTCGAAACCACCAGTTGCGAGCGCAGCCGGCACCTCTGCGTCGCGCCGGTCTTCCGCTGGGGCAACAGCGCCCTCTGGACGATCGTGGATCTGAGCGAGTTTCGGCTCGTCGGGGCGGCGTGGACCGACCAGGGCGTGAGCGGGCGACGGGTCTGGAGCGAGGCAACGCTTCAGGACGCCGCCCTGGCCTCCCTGTGCGAGACGCCCGTCGTCCTGGAACGGGCTGGCTGGCGCCTGAGCTACCTGCTGACCAGTTCCGACGGCCTGGAACTGCGCGACCTGCGCTTCCAGGGACGGCCCGTGCTCGTGTCGGCCAAGGTGGTGGACTGGCACGTGGGCTACGCCGGGCGCGACGACGAGCGGGTCGGCTTCTCCGACGCGATTGGCTGCCCGGTGTTCTCGGCGGCGGCGGTCATCCCCTACGCCCCGCCGCAGATCGCCGAGGCTCCTGGCGGCGGCTTTACCCTGGAACTCACCTTCCGCAGCCCCCACTGGCCGCAACCCTGCAACTACCAGTACGTCACCCGCGCCCACTTCGGCCCCGATGGAACCATACGCTTCCTGGCCATCAACGAAGGGCGCGGCTGCGGCGTCGAGGGGATCTACCACCCTGTGCTGCGCCTGGAACTGCCCCCCGGCGCCGATCTGAGCGACCAGAACGGCGCGCGGCTCACCCGGGAGGGGCAGACCATCTGGCGGCCCGGCGCGCCTCACGTCCTCCAGGCGCGCACGGCCGATGGCCCGCTCGCTCTGGCGCCACTCTGGGACGAAGCGGAACATGCCTATGTCTACTGGACCCGGCCCGCTCCGGGCGAGGGCCAGGGCGACCTGCCGAGCATCGGCTCGTGTTGCGCGCTGGATGCCCGGCAAGGGCCGGAGCGGTTCATCAACGGGGAGTCACTGGACGGCGGCGCGGTGGTCTGGTTCGTGCCGCGTATCAGCAACGCCGAGCGGCAACGCTGCTGGGCCGACACCGCCCTGGAGGGCGGCGCGCTCAGGCCGCGGGTCTGGCCGTGCGGCGCGGGGATGGAGATCACATCGCGCACAGGACCGGCAGGGTACGGGGAAAGCGGCCTTGCTCAGGCCCCGCTCTCCGGCCCTGGGCAGGGGCGTGGGGAAACCGGGTTGCCCCACACCCCCGCCCACGGGAGGGTGTGGGAGAGCGCAGCCATCCCAGGGGAGGAGGTTACGCCGTGGCGGCCTTCAAACGACGTTCGCCCGCTAAGCGCCCGCGGCGCGCATTCGGCATCGGTCGCGCCGGCATCGGCGTCGGCCTGATCGTGGCCTGTCTGGCCCTGCTGTACATGCGGCAGGCGGCGGGGGACAACCCGGCGCCCGCCGCGCTCGCCGCGACCGGCGCCTGCGCGCGGCAGCCTCCCTTCGTGCAGGAGCTTACCGCCAGTCTGCCCGGCCCGCTGGCGCTGGCCACCGACCGGCCCATGCGGGGATTGGCGCTTGTCAGCCTCGATGGCAGCGGACGCAGCTATCAGCACGAGAGTTGGGATGACGGCGGCTTCATGGGGGCCATGACCTTCGACGAGGCCGGCAACATCTACCTCGCGCCCACCCCACGCCAATCGCTGGCCGACAATCCCCCGTCGGGGGCGACGACCCTCTGGCGCGTGGATGGGCGCACGGGGGTGATGCGCCCCTTCGCCACCCTGCCCGGGGCGGCCAGCGAGCGCAATCCGTTCGGCGTGCTGGGTCTGAGTTATGCCTGCGACCTGGGACTGCTCTTCGCCGGGACGGTCATCGGTTCAACCCCGAGCGTCGAGCGCGGTGGCGTGGTCGCCCTCAGCGCCGATGGCCAGATCCGCGCCACTCCCGTGGACGGCCTGGACGCCATGGGTGTGACGGTCGTGCGGGCGGATAGGCGCTACCTGTTGCTGGCGGGTCTGGCGCGGCGACCGGCGATTGTCGGCGTTCCCCTCGACGCGCGGGGCCACGCCGCCGGTCCGCCCGTCGAGATCATCGATCTCACCGCCGGGGGCGCCACGGCGAGCGAACGGGCGCGCAAGTTGCGCTTCGCCAATGGCGAGTTGAGCGTTGACCTGGTATCATTCAACTACACGCTGCAAGTCAACGCTTCGGGAACCGCGCCGCTCCGCCGGGCGATCTGGCGCTATGACCCCCACACCCGGCACTGGACCGTAGCGCGGCAAGCGGAGCAGCAGGCAGGACCATGATCCAGCGACGGGTAATCGCTCTGCTCCTGGGCCTCCTCAGCGCGATGGCGATGCCGGCGGCGCCAGCGGCGGCCCAGGCCGGCGAGACGCGCTGCTTCGCCGAGACCGGTCATTGCATCGCCGGGCGCATCGCCGAGTTCTGGGAGCAAACCGGCGGGTTGCCGGTCCTCGGTTTTCCGATCTCCCCGCTGCTCGAGGGCGCAGACGGCATGCGCGTGCAGTGGTTCGAGCGGGCGCGTCTCGAATGGCGCCCCGACCAGCGGCCCCCCCTCGACGTGCGCCCCGGCCCGCTCGGCGCGGAGGCGCTTGCCGCCAGGGGCGAGAAGACCTCCGCTACCCCTTCGCCCGGAGCGGCCCCGGGCTGCCGGTTCTTCAGCGAACGCGGCTACGGCGTGTGCGAGCCAATCCTGTCGGCCTGGCGCGCGCGGGGCCTGGAGCTCGACGGGCGCCCCGGCTGGAGCGAGGCCGAGAACGCGGCCCTGTTCGGGCTGCCGCTGAGCGCCCCCCGGGAAGAGCGCCTTGCCGACGGGCGGACCTACACCGTGCAGTGGTTCGAGCGCGCGCGCTTCGAGATCCACGCCACTCCCCGCGGGCCGGAGGTGCGCCTGGGGTTGCTGGGCCGCGAGGCGCGCGCCGGCGCCGGCGGCCAGGCGCTGCCGCAGGTCGCCTGGGGCGCCTGTCCCTTCACCGTCCCCTCGCGAGCGCGGGTGGATTGCGGCACATTGATCGTGCCCCTGGAGCGCGACCAGCCGGCGACGCGCAGCGCGGCGCTAGCCTTCGCCATCTTCCGCGACCCGCGCCCGGCCCCCGACCCGATCGTCTACCTGTCCGGCGGGCCGGGCAGCCCGGCCCTGGCAGGCGCACCGGCCCTCTGGCGGGCCTGGCAGCCCTTCGTTGCGGGGCGCGACTTGATCGTCGTGGACCAGCGCGGGACGGGGGCGAGCTGGCCCGATCTGCGCTGCCCGGAGATGGGCGCCTTTGCCGCCGAGGCGCGCAGGCAGGGCCTGGCCGGGCGCGCCTACGCCCAGGGGGAGGCGGCGGCCCTGCTGGCCTGCCGCGAACGCATCGCCGCCGCCGGCACGCCGCTGCGGGCCTTCACCACTGCCGCCGCGGCCGCCGACCTGCGCGACCTGCGGCTGGCCCTCGGCTACGCGCAGTGGAACATCTTCGGCATCTCCTACGGCACGCGCCTGGCCCTGGCGATGCTGCGCGACGACCCGGGCGGGGCGCGCAGCGCGATCCTCGACTCGCCCTATCCCCCTCAGGAGAGCCTGTACGCCGCCATGCCGGCCAACCTGAACCGCGCCCTGGGAACGCTCTTCGCCGATTGTGCCGCACAGCCGGGCTGCGCCGCGGCCTATCCCGACCTGGAGGCGCGTTTCTGGCGCCTGGTGGCGGCCCTGAACGCCAATCCGCTGCCGGCGAACCCTGGCGACGGGCCGGGCGCGCTGACGGGCCATCAACTGGTGCGGATCATGTTTCGTCAGTTGTACGCCTGGCAGAGCATCCCCCGCCTCCCGGCGGCGATTGTGGCCCTGGAGCGCGGCAACGTCGCGCCATTACGGGCGCTGGTGGCGGCGCGGCGCGGCGTGGGGGCCGGGCAATCGCAGGCGCTCTACTACGCCATCCAGTGCGCCGAAGATCTGGGGACGCTCCCTGCCGGCTGGCGCGAGGCGGCGCTGACAGGCCAGGAGCGCGTGGCAGGCTTTTACCAGGAACTGCTGGAGCTGTCGGGTGAAGCCGAGAACCTGTGCGCGCGCTTCGGCGCCGCGCTCCCCGACCCGCGCTGGCGGGCGCCGGTTGTTTCGGATACCCCCGCGTTGCTGCTAGCGGGGGCCTACGACCCGATCACGCCCCCGGCGTGGCGCGAACGCGCCGCCGAGGGTCTGAGCCGCGCCTATGGTTTCACCCTGCGCGACACGGGGCATGCCGTGGTGGGCCGGGGCGCCTGCCCCGCCAGATTGATCCGCGCCTTCCTCGACAACCCCGCCGTTCCGCCCGATGGCCGCTGCGTCGAGCAGATCGGCCCGCCAGCGTTCCGCTAACATGAAAATGGGGAAACCGGGTTCCCCCACACCCCCGCCCCCGAGAAGGTGCGGGCGCCGCCCGCGCGCAGGGATACAGGGAAACCGGGTTGCCCCATACCCCCGCCCGCTGGGAGGGGGTGGGAAGGCGCAGCCCACGCGCAGGGATACGGGGAAACCAGGTTCCCCCATACCCCCACTCGCGGGAAGGTGCGGGCGCAGCCCGCGCGCAGGGGGCTGGGGCAACCGGGTTTCCCCACACCCGCCCACAGGAAGGTGCGGGCGCCGCCCGCGCGCGGGGGACTGGGGCAACCAGGTTTCTCCACACCCCCGCCCCCGGGAAGGTGCGGGCGCCGCCCGCGCGCAGGGGGCGTGGAGAAACCAGGTTTCTCCACGCCCCCGCCCGCAGGAGGGTTTGGGAGGGCGCAACCCTCGAGCAGGGGTATGGGGAAACCAGGTTTCCCCATACCTCCGCCTGCGGGAGGGTTTGGGAGGGCACAGCCCTCCCAGGAACAACCTGTTTTCGTGCTGTTCGTGTGCGGCGCGAGCCGCATGGACGACTGATGAGGGAACAATGTGCCGCGCACGCACCCTCACAACGCCAGTTGCTTCACCATGGCAATCTCATCGCAGCGGTCCTGCTTGAAACAGGTGGCGCAATCCTGCCAGATTTTGTGGGGCAGGCGCAGTTTGGGCACCTCGCGGAAGCCGAGACGGCTGAAAAAACCGACCTGCAGGGTAAGGGTGAAGAGGGTAGGGATGCCCAGCTCACGCGCCTCATCGAAGAGCGGCTCGACCAGCCGGCGCCCCAGCCCCCGTCCCTGGAAGTCGGGATGCACGGCCAGGCTCACGACCTCGGCCAGGTCGGCCCAGGTGACGTGCAGGGCCGCGCAACCCACCACCTCGCCATCGGCCTCAGCCACGTTGAAGGTGCGCACCCGGTTGTAGAGCTGGTCCAGCGTTTTGGGCAGCATATCGCCACGCGCCGCGTAGTAGTTGATCATCTCGTAGAGACGCGGCACGTCGTCTACGCGGGCACGACGGATGCGCGCCGCCGCATCGGGCCGGACGTTGAGTCGCGGCAGGATGACCGGCGGAGAATAGAGCGGACTGGTCATGGCTGTTCAGCTCGTATGTGCTCTGGATGCGACATGCGCACACCTAAACATAGCCCTTCGGAGAGGGGGGATGGGGAAACCGGGTTTCCCCATCCCCCCGCCCGCGGGAGGGCCTGGCCCTCAACCGGGTTTCCCGTAACTGTTGACACCTGGGGTAACCCACGCGCCTGCGACCGAGGGCGTTTCGCCCCCGTCGCTTCTCCGCGGGCAAGATGCCCGCGCTCCCAGCAGACATGTGAGCACTTACGGGGAAACCGGGTTTCCCCACGCCCCTGCCCGCGGGAGGGTTTGGGAAGGCTGCGCCCTCTCGGATCCTCCCCGAAGGACTAGGCCTCCCCGGCGCCCTCAAGCGTCTCGCGCCAGCGAGCGCACTGCTCGCGCACCCGTTCGGGAGCGGTCCCTCCCAGGCTGGACTTGCCCGCCACGCTGCGGGCGAAGTCGAAGACCGCGTAGATCTCCGCGTCCAGGTCGGGCTGCACGGCCTGGTATTCCGCCAGGGGCAGTTCGCGCAGGGGCACGCGCAACTCCAGCGCGCGGCGCACCAGACGGCCCACGTTGCCGTGGGCCTCGCGGAAGGGGACGCCGCGCCGCACCAGCTCATCGGCCAGATCGGTGGCCAGCATGGCGTCGTCGAGGGCGGCGGCCATACGCTCAGGCCGGACCGCCAGCGTCCCCAGGGCCGCCGCAGCCACCTGCAAGCCCAGGTCGAGCGTGTCGAAGCTGTCGAAGAAGGGTTCCTTGTCCTCCTGCATATCCTTGTTGTAGGTCAGGGGCAGACCCTTGAGCACGGTCAGCAGGCTCACCAGGTTGCCCAGCAGGCGTCCGCTCTTGCCGCGCAGGAGTTCCATGCTATCAGGATTCTTTTTCTGCGGCATCAGACTTGAGCCGGTGCTGTAGGCATCATCGAGTTCGACAAAGCCAAACTCGGCGCTGCTGTAGATGATCAGATCCTCAGCCATACGGCTGAGATGCACACCGATCAGAGCGAAGACGAAAAGCAACTCGGCAACGAAATCACGGTCGGAAACAGCATCGAGAGAATTAGCCGAAACGGCGTCAAACTCATCAAGATCCTCGGTAAGGCGTTCGCGCTCAATACCCAGGCCGTTTCCGGCGAGGGCCCCGGCGCCGAGGGGCAGGGTGCGGGCGCGCGCGATAGCGTCGGCGAGGCGTTGCCAGTCGCGCTCGAACATCTCCACATAGGCCAGGCACCAGTGGCCGAAGGTGATCGGCTGGGCGCGCTGGAGGTGGGTATAGCCCGGCATCAGCGTGGCGACGTGGCGCTCGGCCTGGTGCAGCAGGGCGCGTTGCAGGCCCCGCAGGCCCCGCTGGATCCGTTTGGCCGCCGTGATAGCGAAGAGCCGAAAGGCCGTCGCCACCTGGTCATTGCGCGAGCGTCCGGTGTGGAGCTTGAGCGCCGGTTCACCGACCAGTTCGTAGAGACGGCGCTCGATAGCGGTATGCACGTCCTCGTCGCCCTCGCGGGGTTCGAAGCGACCGCTCTCGAACTCACGCTGCACCAGGGTCAACCCCTGGACGAGGCGCTCGTGCTCCGGCTCGCTGATCAGACCGGTCTCGCGCAGGGCCGTGGCCCAGGCCAGGCTGCCGGCAATATCGGCCTCGGCCAGACGCACGTCGAAGCGAAACGAGTCGTTGAAGCGGCGCATCATCTCCGCCGTCGGGGCCGCGAAGCGGCCACCCCAGAGTCGGTGTTCCATGGTTTTTGATTTGAACTAACGTGAAAATAAGCCCTCGACGAGGGGTGTGGGGAAACCGGGTTTCCCCACACCCCCACCCGGTGGGAGGGTTTGGGAGGGCGTAGCCCTCCCAAGAACAACCGTATGTTCATTGCGGCGTTGTGCGGCGGAGCCGCATGGACATCTAACGTGAAAATAGGCTCTCGAAGAGGGGTGTGGGGAAACCGGGTTTCCCCATACCTCAGCGGACGCGGGCCGGAGGCCCGCGCACCCAGGCCCCGCCCCCTGGGAGGGTTTGGGCGGGCTGCGCCCTCCCAGGAAGTATGTTCATCCCGTCGGGGTGCGGCGCAGCCGCGTGGGCGGCTGAACCATGTCTTACACCAATTCCGGTTGAACAGCGCGCATGCGCGCCTCTGCAGGGTCCGATTGGAACGCCATAAACGGCAATCTAAAATCCAAAATCTACAATCAAAAATGGTATTACGTCCGATACTCCGCATTGATCGCCACATACTGCGGGCTGAGGTCGCAGGTCCAGACGGTGGCGAGGCCCTCGCCGAGGCCCAGATCGGCATCAATGCTGACTTCGGGCACATTGAGCAGGTCACTGGCGGCCCGTTCATCGAAGGGCAAGGGCAGGCCGTTCTCCAGGACGCGCATACCGCCGAAGTGCAGCACGACCCGCGCCGGGTCCACTTCAGCGCCACTGTAGCCAATGGCGCACAGAACGCGGCCCCAGTTGGGATCGGCGCCATAGAGGGCGGTCTTGACCAGGAGCGAGCGGGCCACGGCCATGGCGGCCTGCTTCGCCTCGGCGTGATTGCGCGCCCCGCGCACGGTAATGGTCACGAAGCGCGTGGCGCCCTCGCCATCGCGCACCACGGCGTGGGCCAGGGCGCGACAGACGGCGGTCAGGCCCTCGACGAAGGCGACAAAGGATGGGCCGTCGGGATCGTCGATCGGCGGCGCGGGAGCGGCGCCATTGGCCAGCGCGAGCAGGGTATCGTTGGTGCTGGTATCACCATCAATGCTGATGCTGTTGAAACTACCCTCGACGGCCTGGCGCAGGGCCGCGTCGAGGAGCGCGGGCGGCACGGCGGCGTCGGTGGTGACCACGCTGAGCAAGGTGGCCATATGCGGATGAATCATCCCCGCGCCCTTGGCCATTCCGCCGATGGTGACGGCCGAACCGTCCGGCAGGGTCACGCGGGCGGCGACGTGCTTGGGGCGCGTATCGGTAGTCATCATCGCCCGCGCGGCCGCCGGCCCGTGGGCCGGATCGAGGCGTCGGGCGGCGGCGCGGATACCGGCGAGGATGATCGCGACGGGCATCGGCACGCCAATGGTGCCGGTGGACATGACAAAGACCGTATCGGCAGGCAGTTCCAGCGCCGCTTCAGTGGTTCGCGCCATGGCGAGGACGGCGTCATCGCCGGCGGGGCCGGTGCAGGCATTGGCGTTGCCGGCGTTGATGACCACCGCCCGCAGGCCGGCGGGATTACGCCGCATCAGGGCCATATCGTAGAGCACCGGCGCCGCCTTGACCCGGTTGGTCGTAAAGACCGCGGCCCCGGTCGCCGGGCGCTCGCTGACCAGCAGAGCCAGATCGTCGCGATCGGCGTACTTGATGCCACAGGCGGCTGTCGCCGCTTGCCAACCCGTGGGGCTGGCCGCATGTCCGTGATCGAGCCATTCGATGGTCATAGCGCTTCCCCGTGTCAGGGGCTATGCGGCGTTGCCGCACATCAACGGAAGGCAAGAGGGTCACACCCTCTCAAAAACACGGTTCCGTTAACCAGACGGGTTGGCGGGGTGAGGGGAAACCGGGTTTCCCCTCACCCGCGCCCGCCCCAAAAACCCTGTGTTCCTCCATAGCTCATTCTTCGGTGGGCACGGGCGCCGCCGGATGCCCATCGCCGGTCAGGTCAGTATCCTCCCAGCGGAGCGACTCTATCGCGCCGATATCGTGGAGATGGGCAATATCATTGTAGCCATTGAGTCGCCAGAGGTTGCGCCCGCCCCGGTTCACCCGTTCCCAGTGGGTAATGCTGGTATTGCGGGTGTGAAAATCGGCCGGTGGAACAACCATACCCGGCATGTGGAAGAAGTAAATAAATGAGCTATCGATCACCCCGCCGTGGCAAATGACGACGATGGTTTTGCCGGCGTGCTCAGAGGTAATGCGGTGCAGCGCGTGGGCCACGCGCAGGGTAAAGGTGGCCCAACTCTCGCCGCCCGGGGCGATGGGGCGCAGCGGGGCGTTGACAAAATCCGGCAGGCCGAAGGTGGACCAGGCCTCCTGGTTGCTCATCCCATCGGCCTCACCGACGCGCAACTCCTGCACCTCATCATCGAAGATGATCGGCAGGCCCAGGGCCGGACGGACGATCTCAGCGGTCTGGCGGGCGCGGGGCAGGGTGCTGGAGATCAGCACATCGGCCTTCAACTCGCCACGGGCCAGGCGATCGCGCAAGCGCTCGGCCTGGGCAATGCCCCGGGGCGTCAGGCCCTGATCACCACGCATGCCGGCGACAACAGGCTGCACGTTGGCCCATGCTTCGCCATGGCGAATCAGGTAGAGATGGGTCATGGTTCAGGCTCTCCAATCAGGCGGGGGGATGGGAAACCCGGATTTCCCATCCCCGCCAACGCGCCTCATCCCTTACTCAGGGCCTGCACCTTCATGCTCAACCCATACAGCTTGATGAACGCCTCGGCATCCTTCTGGTTGTACACCATATCGGGACCGAAGGTGGCCAGATCTTCATTGTAGAGCGAGAAGGGAGAGCGGCGACCGGCGACGATGATGTTCCCCTTGTAGAGCTTCAGACGCACATCGCCGGTCATGTTGCGCTGGGTCACGCGGACGAACGCATCGTAGGCTTCGCGCACCGGGGTAAACCAGCGCCCATTATAGACCAGATCGGCATAGTCAATCGCAATACGATCCTTGGCGCGGAGGGTCTCCTTATCGAGGACAAGGCTCTCCAGTTCACGATGGGCAGTGTAGAGCAAGGTACCGCCGGGCGTCTCATAGACGCCGCGGCTCTTCATCCCCACCAGGCGGTTCTCGACCAGATCGATCCGGCCAACGCCATGGCGCCCGCCGATGCGGTTGAGCCGCTCGACGAGCTCGACCAGGCCCAGACGCTCGCCATTAACCGCCACAGGAGCGCCCTGTTCAAAGCTCAGGGTGAGGTACTCCGGCTCATCGGGCGCGCGCTCGGGGCTGGCGCTGAACTGGTACATCTCTTCTTCGGGCTCGTTCCAGGGATCTTCGAGGAGGCCCCCCTCGTGACTGAGGTGCCAGAGGTTGCCGTCGCGGCTGTAGATCTTCTCAGCGGTGGCGGTGACGGGCACATGGTGCTCGGCCGCATAGTCGAGGGCATCCTGGCGGCTGCGAATGGCCCACTCGCGCCAGGGGGCAATAATCTTCAGACGCGGATTCAGGGCGAAGTAGGTCAACTCGAAGCGCACCTGGTCATTACCCTTCCCGGTGGCGCCGTGGGCCAGCGCATCGGCGCCCTCGGCTTCGGCCACAGCCACCTGATGTTTGGCGATGATCGGGCGGGCCATCGAGGTGCCCAACAAATACTTGCGCTCGTAGATCGCCCCGGCCTGCATCGTGGGCAGCACGTACTCGCGCAGGAACTCCTCGCGCAGATCGCGCACAATAAGCTTGCTGGCGCCGCTCTTGAGGGCCTTCTCTTCCAGGCCCGCCAGATCCTCGCCCTGCCCCACATCAGCGCAAAAACAGATGACCTCGCAGCCATAGTTCTCGCGCAGCCACGGCACGATCACCGACGTATCCAGGCCGCCCGAATAGGCCAGCACGACTTTTTTCACTTCGCCCTTTGCCATCGCGCACCTCGTTGTTTACACCGAATTGCCGCCGACCGGAGCGCATGGGGATGCCTCCGGCGTTCCCCGGCAGGCGGCCCTATGGGGCGCAATCCGCCCGCCGGCATAGCACGACCGTTAGCGTTCGCATTGCGCCTGGGAGCGCGGGCAACTTGCCCGCGGAGACGCGCCGCGGGCGGGACGCCCTCGCTCCCGGGCGCGTGGGTGACCCCAGGTGTGAACAGGTACGGCGCGACCCCGCGCGAACAGCGGCGGTCGCAGCGTCAACAAAAAGAGGCCAGCCTGCCCTCGGGCAAAGCTGGCCTGCTGCCACGACGGCGGGCAAGCGCGGCTAGCCGGGGCGCGGGGCCGGCTGGCGACGGGAACGACGACGGCGGCGACGAGGCATGCCGCCCCACGTCGTCAGCACCTGACTTCCAGACCTGCTCCGCGTCACCTGGGCCATGCCTGCGCTCCGTCATATGCCTCAGCTTCGCGGCGGCAGTATAGCATAGCGCCCCGGCAGCGTCAACGCGGTTGATTCGGGGGGTGTGGGGAAACCAGGTTTCCCCACACCCCCGCCCGCGGGAGGGCCTGGCCTTCACGCAGGGGAATGGGGAAACCGGGTTTCCCCATTCCCCCACCCTCGGGAGGGTTTGGGAGGGCGCAGCCCTCCCAAGAACAAACGTATGTTCATTGCGGCGTTGTGCGGCGCAGCCACATGGACGGCTGATATGCCCCCGTATCCGCTCCCCGCGCCAGACCTCCTGGTTACGTCCATTCGGTACAATCAACACGCTCGAGAATCTCTCCAGGCTCTCCCCCGCCGGGGTAGGGAACCCGGCTCCTCCCCCCAGCGGGGGGAGGCTGGGAGGGGGGCCATGAGCGCGAACGTGCCGGGCGCGGGCTTTCTTAAGGAGCAACATACTATGAGAATGTGCGCAGAATCATCCCCAAAAGCCCGCCGAGGGCTGCACCCCGGGCCGTATCGCGCCCTGCCAGGCCTTTACGTTCGCGCCAATGGGGAAGGGGACCTCCCACCGCGCGCGGCGCGCCGCCGCAGGTCAGGCGTCATCTCCGCAGCCCCCGCACATCCTCACAGGGCTATGGAGCGCCGGAGAGCCGTGAGAAGCGAGGCCGAACCCTTGCGGAACCATCATATTGACTTCGGTAGGAGTTAGCCAGCGCTATCCAGCGACGCTCATGCGTACTATGCTCGGGTAGGAACAATGTCTCTCTCCATTGGTCGCTGTCACGGCACTATACTATGATGAAGACATATTTGTATTCAGGGGCATATCAACATGGCAACTTCAAAGCGAGCAAAGCGTCGTCTGCATAATGAAGCGATGCAAATAATTATCAGCTGTTTCGGCTCTTTGGGGTTTCTCGCAGCAATGTTGCCAGAAATTGCCCTTGGGCCGATTGGCATGTTGTTACTCATGAGCGGGTCGGTTACGGCCCTCGCATTTGTTATCGCTAACGTCCGGTGGGGCACACCAATCGGTCATAGCATTCTCCTTGCGCTCGCGCCCGGGGTTATCACCTTCTGTGTGCTGTACGGTTCAACCTGGTATTTCATATCCTATGTTATGACACAACCTGACCTGTTCAAGTTTCCCCTTCCACCAACACCATCTGCGCCGCTAAAATGAGTGAAGGTTTTGTGAATTTCAGTGGCTTTGAATGCGGCCAATGGCTCACCTATGACATTTTTCGCTTTCAGACGCAACAGGATGACATTCCCTTTCTCCCAGTTCTCTCTGGCAAAGCCGCGGCTAACGTGAACATAAGCCCTCGGCGAGGGGTGTGGGGAAACCGGGTTTCCCCATACCCCCACCCGGTGGGAGGGTTTGGGAGGGTTGTGTCCTCCCAAGAAGAACCTATTTTCATTCCTGTTCGTGTGCTGCGGAGCCGCATGGACGGCTGAAGCGCAACTCATTCTGACAGATGGCCAGAAGAGAACAGGAGAACCGGCTCCATTTCGACGCTTCATTTGTTGAGACCGCCCTGGAAGATGTCTCGTTCGTGATCTCGCTTCTTGGCAACCGAGTACGATTCCGATGAGGATGGGTATCCACACTAAAAGATGTCCGTGATCTGGCTTCCTGGCCTTTCGCTGCGCGGGGCGACTCTTGAAGTGAGCATACGCCGCTCGCGGGAGGGTGCGGATGCGGGCCGGAGGCCCGCACGCCCCGATCACCTCGATGCTGATGTCCCGGGTGCGCCGGGGCAAACATTATATGGTCTCTGAATACATACTCCGCTCTAGCCCGCGCAGGCGGGCTTCGCATTCCGTAGCCGAGGGCTTTATACCATTTTGGATTGCCGATGTTGGATTGTGGATTGCCTTGCAGGGCGTCACCGTGCGATCCAGCACTTCGACGAATGCGGAATGTTCAACAGGAAATGGTATTAGCCCGACGGCTAGATTGGCATAGCGGATTAATTTCTCAAAGACCATATAGGCGTCGCGATGGAAGCGGAACGACATCCATCGGGTGTGGTATCATGCGAAGGCATGATCAACTCAGGGTGAAACAACAATGGCGGCGCTATTGGAATATGGTGTGCTGGAGAGCTGGATCGCCCACGACTGGACGCCGAGGGCAACGCCATGACGAGCATCACGGCCACGACGCCATTCCGGACGCTTCCAGCGCCGGTCTATACCAACCGGCGTGGCGCGTGCTACCTCGGGCGACTCGCTGGAACTGCTCAAGCGCCTTCCGGACGACTGCATTGACCTGGTGACCACCTTCCGGAGCATGACGTGGCAGCATGCTTCGCCCGACTATCCACGAGCGCCCCGGTTGATCTCGCCGGACCGCCCACGCTGTTCGATTAAGCAACGGTGGATGTCGGCAACGTGCCACTTCCGCCGCTGGTTCGGCGCTCCTGCCGGCAAGCCTACCGGCGGGTGGCACGCGCGCCATAGGCGCCTGCATCATTCCGGTCAGGCTCAAGCCCCGCCTTACTGCCAGCGGCCGCGGCTGATCGCGCGCCGGATGAGCGCCCGGCGCAACGCGCCGATCTCCGCCGGGTCGGGCAAGGGCCCCGGTCGCCCGCGGTAGCGCTCACCGGCGTAGGCGCGGGCGATGGCGCGGATGGCGCGCCGATGCGCGGGCAGCGCCGCCCCGAGGGCCTCAGCGTACTCCTCAGGGGTCTGCGAGGGACGCTGGGGTAGCCCGCTCCAACCGGCCAGGAGGGCCATGCCGGCGTAGGTTGCCGCGACGGCCCCCAGTCCCCGCGTTTCGCGGCGCCATACCCCGTACATCACCCCCGCGCCCAGAGCGGCAATGAGCAGCGCCACCCCGATGAGCGGCAGGCCGCGCGGGGCCGCGGCCTGCCCGCGCTCCGGCGCCGGCACGCTGACCGGCGCGCGGCTCGTCTCCAGCCCCTCGTCAAGCTCGTCGAGCAGGTCGCGGTTGTCGCGGGGCGCGAGGCCGCTCGCCGCCGCCTCGGCGGCGTCCTCGCCGAAGGCGCTGGTCAGCGGGCGCTGCGGCGGGCTGGTGTAGGCCGCCGGCGTTGGCTCGAAGCGCTCCCAGCCGAATCCGGGGAAGTAGACCTCGGGCCAACTATGGGCCACGCTTTCCCGCACCACGTAGATTCCCCGTTCCGTGTCAAACTCGCCCCCGGCATAGCCGCGCACCCAGCGGGCGGGAATGCCCTGGGAGCGGAGCATCACCACCATCGCCGAGGCGAAATAGTCGCAGTAGCCCTCGCGCTGCTCGAAGAGGAACCAGTCTACCAGATCTCTGCCGGCGGGCGGCGTGGGGATGTTCTCGTTGTAGCGCAAGGTGCGCAGGTAGTCTTGCATGACCACGGCCTGATCGTAGGCGGTGCGCGCGCCGGCCTCGCTCACCAGTCCGGAGGCCAGCTCGCGGGTGCGCGGGGTGACGCTGTCGGGCAGATACAGGTACCGCTCGCGCACCCAGCGGGGGTACTCGTCGCCGGCGGCGCGCAGGCTGCTGATGTCGGCGAAGGAGACCAGAGCGGTCACGCTGTAGGTTGTCCCGGCGCTGAGACGCTCGCGGGCGACGATGAGGGCGTTATCGTCGAAATTGGGCCGGGCGCCGCCGCTCTCGTCGAGGAGGTAGCTATGCTCCACCAGCACCGGCAGACTGACGCTCCGCGGCGCGCCGCCGACCACCACCAGGTCATCCAGGCGATCCTTCGCCAGGGTCACGGTCTGGGTGATCGCGCGGCGCCCGCGCACCTCGGCGAGGGGCAGGGGTTCGCCGGGGTGCGCGGGCGCCGCGCGATCACCC
>Ga0209101_1000423_pt1 | contig 34902 bp, 28 predicted proteins | sample ConPoolayeCmetaG_FD_185481 | JGI IMG/M metagenome (GOLD analysis project Ga0209101, IMG submission 185481) | Hot spring microbial mat communities from California, USA to study Microbial Dark Matter (Phase II) - Cone Pool mat layer C metaG... ...
AATCTCAACCCATTGGAAAACGCGCATTGAGATGGGGCATCCCAGACACCTGGGGTATAAGTCGGATAGATTTGCCACATCTGGCGCTCGTGTGGCTTCGCATAGTTCTGACTTATTGCGGAATCCCATCAACAGGGCGATTTTGACAAATTAAGTAATAGTGTTATAATTGCTGTTCGCCTTATTTATTGTTTTTCAGTATCTATTCAGCCTGCGCCCGCCGGACCACAGCCCGGCGGGGCAGATGGCACCTTTGTGCCACCTGCGGGTGTCTCTGTGTAGCCAGTGTCTGCAAAGTCTGGGGCGGACTGTGGTCCGCCCGGCACAGAATGGGCAGGCTGAATAATTACGTTTTTCAAAGTTATCCGTTGATACTCGAAAACTGTGTGGCGGGCTTTCCAACCCGCCTTGACAGCCTGGGAAGGCTGTGCTGACCTTAAACTATAAGACGGTCTCTAAGAGCCTATCCGAAAAACCGTACAAGCGGCATCCCTATGCCGCTTATACCGACGCATGGGGATGCGTCGGTTACGTTTTTCGGATAGGCACTAAGAGCCTATCCGAAAAACCGTACAAGCGGCATCCCTATGCCGCTTATACCGACGCATAGGGATGCGTCGGTTACGTTTTTCGGATAGGCACTAAGTCCGACTACCGTTCCATCTGTTTATCGCTGCATTGACGAAGGCCTGGAACAGGGGGTGAGGACGGGTAGGGCGGGATTTAAACTCAGGATGGAACTGACAGCCCAGCATAAAGGGATGATCGGCCAGTTCGGCGATCTCGATCAGCCGGCCGTCGGGCGAGAGGCCGCTGAAGATCAGCCCCGCTTCTTCCAGAAGCCCACGGTAAGCGTTCTTGACCTCGAAACGATGGCGATGTCGCTCTTCGGTGTATGACGTGCCATAAGCCAGAGCGGCTTTGGTGCCGGCCACCAGTTGACAGGGGTATGCTCCCAGGCGCATTGTGCCACCCATATCCACTATAGTACGCTGGTCAGGCATCAGGTCTATCACAGGGTATCTGGTATGGGGGTTGAATTCGGTGCTGTTAGGTTCATCGCTCCCAAGTGCGTGGCGGGCCAGCTCAATGATCATTACCTGAAGGCCCAGGCATAGTCCGAGATACGGCACCCGGTTCTCGCGTGCCCAGCGCGCTGTGGCGATTTTCCCCTCGATGCCACGTTCCCCGAAGCCTCCCGGGACGACCACACCGGCCACGTTTTCCAGCTCATCCCACCCCCGTCCGCGCTCCAACAGCTCGGAGCTGATGTAACGCAGGTTTATATCCCAGCCATTTGCCCAGGCTGCGTGGTTTAGTGCTTCCCGCACACTGATGTATGCATCGTGGAGTTCTACGTATTTGCCCACAATAGCCACCGGGAGTGTGGCTTTGGGAGCACGGATACGTCCCACAAGCTGACGCCATTCATCAAGATCGGGCGGGCGCGCTTCCAATCCCAACCGCTCGACGATAAAATCTCCCAGACCTGTGTCCTCCAGCAACAGGGGGATTTCGTATAAGAGCGGCGTGGTGACCAGGGGGATGACGGCACGCCTCTCCACATCACAGAAGAGCGCGATTTTTTCACACAGGCTCTCATCTACGGGGTAATCTGCACGGGCTACGATCACATCGGGCTGAATGCCGATTGATCTCAGCTCGCGCACACTATGCTGGGTGGGTTTCGTCTTCAGCTCGCCGGTGGCGCCCACATAGGGCAGGAAAGTGATGTGGATGTACAGGGTGTTACCGATGCCCACATCACGTCTCACCTGGCGCAGTGCCTCAAGGAACGGCAATCCCTCTATGTCGCCGACTGTGCCGCCCACCTCAATGATCACCACATCAGCTCCGGTGCGCTCGCCAACCAGCGCGATACGCCGTTTGATCTCGTTGGTGATATGAGGAATTACCTGGATGGTACCTCCCAGAAAGTCGCCACGCCTCTCCCTGCTGATCACCTCGGCATACACCTGTCCGGTCGTGACGTTGCTGTCCTGAGTGAGGTTTTCGTCAATGAAACGCTCGTAGTGGCCCAGGTCCAGGTCAGTTTCGGCTCCATCGTCGGTGACGAACACTTCCCCGTGCTGATAAGGGGACATTGTGCCCGGGTCCACATTGATGTAGGGGTCGAGTTTCTGTATAGAGACGCGGATGCCACGCGCTTTGAGGATGCAGCCAACTGAGGCCGCTGTAACCCCTTTCCCAACGCTGCTGATCACACCGCCGGTACAGAATATATACTTACGCATCTCTTCCGCCGCCCAAAATATTAGGGAGGGCCACACAGGGGTGACCCTCCCTCATATGAAATCCAGCCTTATAGCTAGAGCAGAGCTTCCAGGTCCTCCACTACTCTTCGCATGTCCAGGAATACCAGCCCCAGTTTGGCACTTTCTCTGGCCAACACCGTGAGCACTGCTTCCTCGCCCACAGCCATCAATATGACGTAGCCATTCTTGCCTCTGATGTACACCTGTTCGAGCATGCCACGTCTCAGTTCGCCAGCGATACGTTCGCCCAGTGAGATCATCGCCGCCGACATGGCCGAGACCCTGTCCTCTTCCACGTTTGCCGGCAGGGCCGACGCGATGATCAATCCGTCAACGCTTACGACTGCAGAAGCCTCAATATCTGCTGTGCTGGCCTGGAAGTTACGCAGGCGTTCCACTATGAGTTCCCCACGCGATTTTGCCATCCGCTGCTCCTCTGGAACATGTATTGAAGCCTGAATAGCGCACCGAACCAATGGGGCAGGTGCGTTTTCGCCTTGTCAGTTTGGCACGTCGGCAAGGACTTGAGCAAAACCCTGATACACGTAACTATGCGCTGACTGAAGTCACCCCTCTTGGGCCTGCAGCCAATGGTCGGCCTTCGCCGACCAGGTCTCTCGGATGCGCACATAAGGTTTATCGGCGGAGGCCGACAACTGGCACAAAGTGCCCAGGGAGGACGATTTCAATCGGCGTGAATGGTTGCTGATACACTATATCATAAGTCAACGCAGGTGTCAAACCTGATGTTACTGGTGATTACCCACATGTCTCCCTCGGTCTTGGGAATGGATGCTTTCCGGCGAATGCGAGGGTAGCAGCAGTGATCAAGACAGCACGGATGCCTGCAAGGAGCACGTAAGGGCCATCACGGTCTCCAGAGAGACCGAGTTTGCCTCCCAGCCGACGCAGCCACAAGACCATCTGGTGGGGCCAGGTGTGAGCGACGTGATACACGAATAAAGTGGCCAGCAGGATCAAGGCGAAAATACGGCGCATCCGCTCCAGGGTTCGTACGCGCACATCTTCGACATCCAGGCCATCTTCCTGGTCGAAGCGGTAGGTATGCTCGATCTGTGCCCGATAACGCCACTCGGTGTAGACCATTGTGGCATCGTGCGCAGTACGCAGTGGTACGTTGGTGAGCAGAACCAGGTCGCGTTCAAAGAGGTCCGGGCAGTGTGCAACCAACACCCACAAGACCTGCTGGGTTTGGGGGAGTCGGATCATCAGCCAACCCAACGCCACATCTACAATGCGCACTTTGCGAGCGTGAGTGAAAGCCACCCGCAGTTTAAGGGGCAGCGGCAGCGTAGCGGTTAAATCGTCCAACAACTCCACTTCCCAGCGCTCCAGGCGGTCATTATAGACTTCAACGGTCCGGTTGGAACAAGCGCGGATGATGAATTCAGCGTTGACCAGGCTGACCCAGGCGAAGACTTTCTGGTCATCCAGCCCTGCATCGGCCACGAAACGCAGTGGGGTGTTGGGGAACAAAGCCCGCGTGATGCGAATCGCGCGGTAAATCTCGCGGTTCTCGCTGACAAAGTCGGCGCTGCGGTATGAAAACCAATTCGCATACGTCACCACCGGCTCCGGCAGGTTCACCACCGTGGCGGTTATCGCGGGATACCCAGAGGTAAGCCGTTTCTCCCCCTTTGGACCAGGGGGCGTGCTCTTCAACACAGTGGAAACCCCCTCCAGATGCCTGGTGTAAGGTTTTTCAAAGTTCACCGGGTCCAGCGCCACAATCAAGCGTTCAGGCGCGTAGTGCGCCACCACCTCCTGGGCAACCTCATACACCCCCTTCAGTAATTCGCGATGGCTGAACCGGTCATTCCAGATGAAACGATATAGCCGCTTGGCCATTGGCCAGATGGTCTCGTCCTCTCCTCCCGTCACCCCGCGTGCAATCCGGGTCACCAGAGGCGACTGGCCGCCAAGTATCCCTTGCACAGCCAGTTTCCCAACTTCCCGCAACCTCTTCTCCGGCAACTGCATTAAGACTGGCTTCAGAAACTTCTCCAACTCATCGTTAATCTCTGCCACCGGCAAGTCGTCAATTCCACAGCTTTGCTTCACCATACCTCTACCTCCCCTAAATGCTTACGCTCGTAAGCATACCACATCGGACATCGTTTTTCAACCATAAAACTACATGTGGGTAATCACCAGCTAAACCGTATTGCTCTAAAACTTTACTTTCGCTAAAATTGTGGATACCCATATGTGGCAGAAATGCACGAAATTGCCTGTTTACGCCATAATAAGTCACCATATGTGGCTAAAGATGGCAATTTCTCCGCAAACGGCCATATATGGCGGTAGTCCCAAGTTAGCGGAACCTGGAGTAAAACTACATGTGGGTAATCACCAGCGGGTGTTCGAAGCAGAAGCGATTTGGGCTACGCCGACGCCGCTTTTCCCGCCCGGAGTCGGGTAGGTAAGGGTACTTTAGCCGGTTTGTGCCGCGTTTGTGCCGGCTAAAGCCTCGATTCCCTCCCCTGATTAGGATTTGCTTCGAAATCCCCCAGCTCCTGACATTTGACTTTATCCGGTCGTAGAGGTAAAATCTTACTGCCCATAGCGCTTCCAGGAGAAGTATGGACTCAACGTACTTCATCGAACCACTGATCCCTTTGGCTTCATGCCTTGCTCTCGGGAGCATGGCGCTGATTTACCTCTGGCTACGCAGACAGGACGCAGGTACCGTGCGTATGCGCGAAGTGGCCCGGTCCATTCAGGTAGGAGCAAATGCCTTCTTACGCCGGGAACTGGTCTCCATCGCTCCTTTTGTAGCCCTCCTGGCACTGGTGCTGCTTGCCGTAATGCCTGAAGAGAGCCGCTGGCAGATAGCGGGCGGTTTCATTTCCGGTGCTGTCCTCTCGATGCTCGCCGTCTACATAGGCATGAACGCTGCCGTGCGCGTTAATGTGCGCACAACAGCCGCTGCCCGCTCCTCGGCGGGCCGAGCCTTAATGATCGCTTTCCGGGGCGGGAGCGTCATGGGACTCTCAATCACCGGGCTCACTCTGATTGGTCTCTACGGGTTGTTTATCCTCTTCGGTGTCTCCCCGACCCAACCAGGCAACGTGCACTTGCTCGTCGGGTTTGGTTTTGGGGCCAGTTTCTCTGCGCTGTTCGCGCAGTTGGGCGGCGGCATCTTTACCAAGGGAGCAGACATCGCCGCCGACCTGGTCGGCAAAATAGAACAGGGCATCCCGGAGGACGATCCGCGCAACGCGGCTGTCATTGCTGACCAGGTGGGGGACAATGTAGGAGATGTAGCCGGCCGTGGCGCCGATCTCTTCGAGTCCGGCGCCGACATTCTGATCGGCGCCATGATCGTGGGGCTGGCCTTTGTAACCAGGTACGGATGGTCAGCAGTGCTCTTTCCTCTCCTGAGCGAGGCGGTCGGGGCTGCCGGTGCAGTGTTGGGTGTGCTCACAGTGCGAGGATCGGAGAGACGCAGCCCCATCTTCAGCATGAACGCAGGTTTTCTCGCTACCGGTGCCTTCTGTATGCTCTCCTATTACCTGCTGGCCGTTTACATAATGCACGATGTGCGCATTTTCTACTGCCTGGTGCTGGGGCTGCTCACTGCCCTCGTGGTGACACTGCTCGTGCAATATTACACTGGCATTACTCTGCGGCCGGTCAGGGAAATCGCCAGAGGTGGCGTGCGAGGTGTTGCCACCAATCTCATTTACGGCTTTGCCTGGGGGATGGAAAGCGCGGTCGCCCTCAAGATACTGGTGGCTGTAGTCAATATCGTTGCCTTCTACCTGATGGGCGGGGGATTGGCCGGTGTGCTCGGGATCACGGCTGCAACGTTAGGTATCTCGGTGATGAAAGGTATTATTATGGCGGCGGATGCCTTTGGCCCTATCGCCGACAATGCCAGTGGCATCGCCGAGATGGCCGGGCTGGGGCCACAGGTACGCCATGCGGGAGATGCACTTGACGCCGCCGGCAACATTACCAAGGCCATCACCAAGGGCTACAGTATGTCCGCCGCCTTGATGAGCAGCGTGGTCATCCTCTTCGCTTACCTCCTCAGCGCCGCACAACTGGCCGGGGTATCCGGTGAGCGACTGAGTAGTTTCGTCACCTTCAGCGGTGCGGACCCTGAAGGCACGGTGCTGCACATCCTGCGCGGCCTCAACCTGGCCCATCCCCTGAACATTGCGGCACTGATGATCGGCTCCACCATCCCGTTCCTGTTCACTTCTCAGGCCATGAAGGCTGTGGGGCGCACGGCGTACCGCATGGTCGAGGAAGTGCGCCGCCAGTTCCGTGAAATTCCCGGTCTCCTGGCCGGCAGGGCACTGCCCGAGTATTCCAAATGCGTGGACATCGGGACCGCGCACGCGCTACAGGAGATGATTCTGCCGACACTTTGTGGGGTCGCGTTCCCGGTTGCCGTCGGCTTTCTGATGGGGCCCTGGGCGCTGGCATTCTATCTGATTGGCGTCAAGATTGTTGGTGCCACGCTGGCGATCTTCATGTTCAATGCCGGCGGTGCCTGGGACAACGCCAAGAAATACGTCGAAGAGGGAAACTTCGGTGGCATAGGGTCGGAGGCACATCAGGCCGGCATCATCGGCGATACATTTGGCGATCCGCTCAAGGATACCGCCGGCCCGTCGCTGCATATACTGATCAAGTTGCAAAACATCCTGGGCATTACGCTTCTCCCGTTATTCTGGGCTTTCGGGTTGAAATGGGAGTGATCGAATCCGATCAGCGATTACTTGAGATATACGGCGAGCTGGACCGTGACCGGCTGATGGAACTGGTCGTCAATTATGCACGCGACCGGCTCGATGCAGGGGGCTCCTCAATCTTTCTCCGGGACGACATCACCGGTCGCTATGTGCTGCGCGGCACCACCGGCCTGCTGGAGCAGGCGGAAATGGAAGCAGCGGGCCGTATCGAATATGAGCCTGGAGAGGGGCTGACCGGATGGATCGCCAGGCACGGCCGTCCTCTACGCATCTCCAACGTCAAGGATACCGAGGAATTGCGACGCATCGCGGACGATCTGGTATGGAGCAAAAAGTACTCAGAGATCAGCGCCAAGCCAGGGCGGGCCTACATCGGAGTCCCGATCCTATCCAGGGACGGCAAAAGCGTGATCGGCGTGCTGCGGGTTTCCGGTAAGGCGGAGGGCAGCCAGTTCAACGAACAAGACGAGGCTCTGTTGGCCAATGTCGCCGCACTGGTCAGTATCGCTATCGAAAACTCGCAGCGCTACGAGCAGGAGAAGCGGCGAGCGCGCTACTTTGAGCTGCTGTTGGACATTAGCGGCGAATTGGACCCGCGTCGGCCCATTGGCGAGATGCTGGGAGTGGTGGCTGAACGGGTACGCAAAGGTTTCCGTACCGAGTGCTGCCTGATCTATTTACAAACCGAGGATGATGTCCACCGCGTCGCCCTGCGTGCCGCCAGCGGGCTGCCCGAAACATTGCTGGGCAGGCTCAGGTACATGACAGGGGAGGGACTGACTGGTCACATCATCAGCACCGTCAGAGCGATCCAGGCGCGCGAACCGTCTGCTCTGGCACAGTGGGATGATCCTCACATTCCTGAGATCGCAGCCCACCTACCGTCCGGTGTCTATCGCTCTTACATCGGCGTGCCACTACGTCTGGGCCACGAGGTGCTTGGCACCCTGGAACTGGTCAACAAGATACCCAGCCGCCCGGGACATCGGGATTGGTTCACCGACGATGATGAGAGATACCTGCTCCTGTTGGCCACAGCCATCTGCGGTGTGCTGGAGGGGGCACGTTATCTCAAAACACTGGGCGAGGTCAGTGTCACCACGATGCGTATGCAACGTATCGCTTCCTTTGGTGCACTCGCCCAGCGTATTCTCCACGAGACTGCCAATCCGTTGGCTGTGGCACGGCTGGCGGCTGCCAACCTGCAGGCAAATTTCCAGGAAATGGTGACTGCTGGCTCGTTCACCCCTAAGCAGCAGTCCCAGATCAAAAGGCGTGTGGACGTGATCCAGACAAGCCTTGGTCAGGTGAGCGAGCAGTTGCTGGAGCTGGTCAAGTGCTCCCAACACGTGGGATTTGCCCGCACGCCGGTCAACTGGAAACAGGTGGTGCGAGAGGTATTGATCTGGCTGGCCGCCGAGCGGCAACGTCGCAAAGTCGAGGTGCACACCTTCTACGAGGAGCTTCCCCCATTGCTGATCGAACCCAATGAGATGTTCAGCGTCCTGGTCACAGGACTGCGCATGGTTATGGAGACATTGGACGAGCAAGGCGGGTTGATCGAAGTGCGCACCTTCATGTCGCCTGACGGCAGGCGCGTGTGCACCCAACTATGTGCCCCTGTAGCACCTCACGCTGGGCGCATATCAGCCTGCATCGAAGCGGAGGCCAGCGCATCAGAAAAGCTGTCCCCGTTTTACTTCGAGTGGGGACTGGTGCGGGAGACGGTTGAGAAACAATACGGGGGCACGCTCACCTGGCACATCGCCGGGCAGACAGTATGCCTGTTGCTTGAGCTGCCTTTGCAGTAACTACCCAGGCTGTGGCCGGTCTCTGACCGGGCCACCCAACCCGGCGGTTATTTGGCCGGATTACGGCATCCACTTCCCATCGTGGCGACGTCGGGCGCGGTCTGGAGACCGGCCCGAGCCGGGGAACCGGGTAGTTACCCTTTGAAACAAAGATTGCTGCCTATGGAACAGAAGACAATCCTGGCTGTAGATGACGAGCCCTTTTTCCGCGAGGAGATCATTGACTTCCTGAGCGCACCCGAGTTCGCTGCCCGGGGATGGAGGGTAGAAGCTGCTGCCAGTGGCGAGGAAGCGCTGGCTCGCCTCCAGGAAACCCCCGTTGATGTAATGCTGCTCGACATCAATATGCCCGGTCTGGATGGGATGGAAGTGCTCAGGTTGATGCAGGAGCGGCATCTGCTGGAGCAGACCTATGTCATTATGCTCAGCGCCTACGGCCTGTACGAGAACGTCGTGGCCGCCATGCGCGGCGGGGCCAAGGATTTCGTCAACAAATCCGAGCCGCTTGACCAATGGGTCGTGCGCATTGAGCGCGGGTTCGAGTGGCAGGAACTGCGCCGCCGCAAGCAAGAAGTCGAAGAAGAACTGCGCCTCCTGGCGCGCGAGGTAGGCCATGACATAGGAGGCTCCACCTTTTTCGTACTGACTCAGCGGGTACAGGCACTGGCACGCAAAGTGGTCGGCGACCCGGAGTGTGAACGCTCTATAGAGGTCATCCAGCAGATTCTGGGCCGCATCAAGCGACTTGCCGACGATCTGGGCCATGTGGCTATCGCCCTTGATAGCAGCGAAGTGTGGCGCTGGGAGCAGCTCGACCTGCATCGCCTTCTGGAGCGGCTGGTGCAGGAGTTCTCCTACGGCAACCCTGATGTGAGAATTGTGCGCGAATGGGGGGACAATATCCCGCCCCTGGTTGGCAGCCGGGCGCAACTGGAGAGGGCTTTCCATAATCTGCTGACCAATGCCGGCCGTGCCATGCCGGAAGGCGGAACACTCACGCTGCGCACACGATATCTTGCCCCTGAGAATAAAGGGGGCGATCAGGGGTGGGTCCGGGTCGAAATCCAGGATACCGGCGTGGGTATCCCACCTGCCATGCTGCAGAAAATCTTCCGCATCGGTTTCTCGGACTGGAGGAACGGGGTCAAAGGAAGTGGCCTGGGGCTGTACGTCGCCCGCCGGAATATCGAAAACCACGGCGGCCGTATCGAGGTGGCCAGCACTGTGGGCCAGGGCACTACTGTCACAGTGCAATTACCTGTATCAGAAAAACACCGCCCGTAATATTCCTTGCAGCGCAGTCTGCCCGGGCGAGATACTATCATAACTAAAAATTGAGGAGGTGTACATGTCATCCAAAATTCTGGTGATGGACGATGACCTGCTTGCTCTTGAAAGCCTGGAAAACTACCTGAAACAGGCGGGATATACTGTGATCGCGGCCAGCAGCGCCCGTGAGGCCGTGGACAAGGCACGGGAGACGAAGTGCGAAGTAGCCCTGCTAGACATGAAGATGCCCGAAATGGATGGTTTCCAGGTGGCGGCGATACTGCGCCAGTTGCAGCCGGACCTGCGGGTGATTATCTTCACTGGCTACGCATCGCTGGAAACAGAGGCACGCGCCGCGCAACTGGATTTCTATGAGTATCTGCCCAAGTCCAACTGGTACGATCTCCTGCTTCCCACGATCGAGCGCGTGCTGCAGGAGCCAAAGCCACGCCTGCCCAAACAACGTCCCGTTGACCTGGAGAAAGCCGCCGCTCAGTATACCGAAGAGGGCAAGTGGGAGCTGGCCGCAATGGCACTGGAGCAGGCAGCCCGTATCGCTGAGTTCACCCACGAATGGGAAAATGCTGCCCGGCTTTACACGCAGTCCTTTGAGTATATGAAACGTGCCCGTGGCCTCTCCGTCGAAGCACAACGGTTGCGTGAGCTGGCCGAATGCGCCTATCGCATCGCCTCCGAGGGCGGCATGGAATGATTCAGGGTATGCCGGAGCTGGTTCCTCACCGGTAGAGTAAGCTTGTAAGTATAAATTCACTTCAGCCACCATACCAGGTCCGGCCTGATGAATTCACTCAACAATTGCAGGCTGGCAATGTTGGAAACCGTTTTCGTCACAGGCGCCGACAAGGGGTTGGGTTTTTCCCTCACGGAGCGCTTCTTGAGTGAGGGCTTTCGCGTCTTTGCCGGACAGTACGGCACAGGTGAACGGCTGCAGGTATTGGGCGGCCGGTTTCCGCAGACTCTGACGGCCATCCCGCTGGACGTGTCGAGCGAGGAGTCTGTCGCGCAGACCGCCCGTGCCGTTGCCAGGTTTACAGACACGCTGGACATTCTGATCAACAATGCTGCGGTGTATCTGGAGGGCGACCGTCCCGCACTGGAGGACGATATCGGCTCTCACTGGCTGCGGACATTGGACGTGAACGCCCTGGGCCCACTCCGTATGACCCGGCAGCTCCTACCGCTGCTGGAAAAGGGCCGCCGCAAAGTGATCGTCAACATTTCTTCAGAGGCTGGGAGCATCGCCGATTGCTGGCGCGATCGGGAGTATGCCTACTGCATGTCTAAGGCTGCGTTGAATATGCAGTCCAGAATCCTGCAGAACTACCTGGCGCCCAGAGGCTTCAAAGTGCTGGCAATACACCCCGGCTGGATGCGTACCGACATGGGAGGTCCAAACGCTGATATTGACCCGGCGGAGTCCGCCGCTGGCATCTTTGCCCTGGTGATGCGAGATTGGTCACCAGGTGATCCAATCTATATGGATTACCGGGGCACACCACTGCGCTGGTAGATTGGAGTGCAATGGAGAGTAAAAGCGTGCTGATCATCCTGGGAGGCACATGGCACGACTTCGACGGCTTCGCCGCCACGATGCGACCTGTTTTCGAGCGAGCAGGATACATCGTTGAAACCACTTACGAGCTGGAGGCATTGACACGGCTGGATAAAACTGACTGTAAAGCGGTGCTCATGTACACCTGCCTGACCGAACAACAGGAGGATGGCCGGCCGGCGACCCTGAAACATAGCGACACTCAGGTTACAGCGCTGGTCGAGTGGGTGCGGGCTGGCGGCGGGCTGCTTGCTGCCCATGCCGCCACTGTTGCCGGCCAGTCCAGCCCGGCGCTCCGCGCCCTGATGGGAGGCGTCTTTGTGACCCACCCGCCTGCCTTTGCCTTCACCGTTTACCCTCTATACCGCGGGCACCCTATCACCGCCGGCATCGAGGCTTTCACCGTCCACGATGAACTCTACGTGCAGGAGTACGATGCGGACGTCGAGGTACATGCTGTTACTGTGGACCGTGGCGTGGCCTACCCGATGGTATGGAGCCGCAGCGAAGGCCGTGGGCGTGTGGTGCATATCGCGCCGGGGCACGGGCCGGAGGTATGGAGCCTCAAGCCCTACCAGCGTATGATGCAACAGGCATTGGACTGGCTGACACAGGAGACGAATCAGTAGAGAAGTTGCAAGAAAGAGTAACTATCAGGCCGATTGAAATCGCCCTCCTCACGCACTTCGTGCCAGGTATCGGCACGCGCCGACACCATCCGGTGGGGGTATCCGTCGCATTTTTGCGTGAAAGGGAGCGAGATCAGGCGATGGCTGGTCGTGGCGACGTCGGGCGCGGCCTGGAGACCAGCCCGAGCTATGTAGGACAACTGCTCGCAGTTGTCCTACAATGCGGCCGGTCGGCGACGTCGGGCGTGGCCTGGAGACCAGCCCGAGCTATGTAGGACAACTGCTCGCAGTTGTCCTACAATGCGGCCGGTCGGCGACGTCGGGCGTGGCCTGGAGACCAGCCCGAGCCAATGGAGGAATCCGGCACTTCTGCGTACTGGATTCCTCTTACGTCCCGTCTTCACCGATCAGGGGGATCCGTTGTAGCACCAATAGCGGCGGCAAGACGGCAACCCCGGCACAGAAGACGCCCCCGACGAGCAACCCGGTCAACTCCCCCACAAGCATAGGCCAGCGCAGTGCCTGTGCGATCAGCACCGGCCCCAGGAAAAAAGCCACGCTCAGACCCTGAAACCCCATTCCGAGCAAAGACGCCAGGCAACCTGCGCTCCCGGAGACCATCTGGCGCGGATCGGTCCAGTCCAGCCGTGCGCCAGTGATGCCAAAAGCCAGATTCAGTCCGGTGTTGCCTGCCACGACCATCACCACCACCGGCCAGCCAAAGAAGATGTCACCCGCGCTGGCCTGCTGAACAATGCCCAGCCCCACCAGAAGCGCTGAGCCGAGCACCGCGCCGGGGATAAAGGCGACCAGCCACTTGGCCAGAGCCAGTTGAGCCGGTCTGAGCGGCGCCGTCTTAAGAATCCAGTAACACTGCCTCTCTTGCGAAAAGCCCATTGTTGCCAGCCGGGTTGTCAGTCCCCAGCAGGCGAAGAGGGAGACGAATATCGCCAGGTAGAATGAGTAGTGCTGCATCGCTGTGGCAACCCGGGCATCCATGGCGCTTCTGCTACGAAAGATCATGATTGCGTAGATGAGCGCGAAGATAACAGGGCTGAGCAGTTGCGAGAGATTGCGCAGGTCACGCTGCAGCATACGGAAATCCTTTAATACAATGCTCCAGACCGGGGGTGACAGGAGCGGCAGTCGTCCCACCCGCTCGCGCCTTGCCGGGTAGGCTGCCGCGCGTCTGAGCCTGCGCCCGGGAGCAACGCGCACCCTGAACCAGCCGGAGTAATACAGCCGCTCGGCCACGCTTAGCGAAAGCAGGAAGACGCCTCCCGCAAGCCCTACGCTGAGCACAAAATATGCCAGGGCAGGCAGCCACTCTCCGCGCACCAGCGCCCGCAGCCCAAGTCCCGGCCACGCCAGTGGAAACCATGGCACGCTGAGGCGATTAACAACTCCGGCGATCTGTCCGACGGCCGGACCAACCGGGTCCGATTCGACGCTACGGCCAAAGCCACGGCTCAAATTGTACCACTGTGAGCACAGCATCCCGATCATTGCGCTCAGGAACGAGATGACCTCGAAAACCCGTCGGGCTGGGAAGGCCCGCACGACCGTCATCACCAGTAGCGCGCTCAGCCCTGCCGCCGTGAGCGTCTGGAGTGCCAGGAACAGCAGCACCAGCGGATAGTAGAGAGCGCTGTAGCCATACGCCGCACCCAGCCCCCATAACAGTGGCAACGTGAACAGACTGAAAAGCACAAAGTTGGGGAAGACGGCCTGTAACAATTTGGCGACGAAGACGGCACGCGCCGGCAGCGGCGAACTGAGCAAAAAGTCCATATCGCCGGAGAGGTAGAGCACCTGGAGGAGCACCTGGAAACTGAAGATAAAAGTGATCAGAAAAACACCGCTCAGCACCAGCAATGGTAAACTCTCTATTAGAGCCACCTGGTGGCTCAATTCCGCTGCATCAAACCAGGTCAGCGCGCGGGGATCGCGCAACGCCGAGAGCGTCGCCCGGCTCAACGCGAACGCGCCAGCCGCCAGACCCAGCAGGAAAACGAGGAAAACGGCGTAGCCAAAGCGTGCGCGCCCCTTTGCACGCCGAAAGTTATTGAGCCAGATCCACCACTGTGCACGCAGCAGTTTCCAGATCGCACGGAACAGCATCATTGCAGCACCTCGGCGATCTCGGCGTACTCAGCTCCACCCGTCAGGCTGAGGAAAATATCCTCCAGGCTGGCCTGCCCTGCGCTCATCGCTCGCAATTCATCCATCGTGCCGATTGCCACCAGTTGTCCCGCGTTAATGATACCGATACGGTCGCACATGCGCTCGGCGATCTCCATAATATGCGTGGAGAGAAAAACTGCCGTACCCCGCCCGGCCATCTGGCGCAGAATGTCCTTGATAAGCCGGGCACTCCTGGGATCGAGGCCGGAGGTCGGCTCATCCAGTACCAGTACACGCGGGTCATGCATCAACGCCGCGGCGATGGCGGTCTTTTGGCGCATACCATGACTGTATGAATCAATCAGACTGTCGGCAGCCTCGTCCAGATCGAAGAGGCGTAACAGCTCATCGGCCCGACGGTTGACCTTTTCAGCGGGCATATTATACAGATCGCCTACAAAGCGCAGGAACTCGCGGCCTGAGAGTTTGGTATAAAGGTGAGGCTCCTCCGGCACGTATCCGATCACCGACTTGGCGGCGACTGGTTCCCGCACCACGTCGTGACTGGCGACAAAAGCCTGCCCCCGTGTGGGTCGCAGCAGCCCCACGATCATTTTCATCGTTGTAGTCTTACCCGCTCCGTTGGGCCCCAGAAAGCCGAAGATCTCGCCCCCGTATACAGAGAAATTCAGCCCCTCGACCGCTTTGTGCTGACCGTAATACCTGGTCAGGTCAATTGTCTGGATCAACGCATGCTCATCGCCCATCTCTCTGCCTCCCAGCACGCCAGCATTATAGCACATTCTGCGAATAAAGGCAGGAGACAGTCCCGCTCACCTGGCACAGCACAGCCTGCTGACTACCGCGAACTGCCCAACCGGTGTATACTTCAAGAAAACCGTAACGCGGCCTGCTGCCGCAACACATAATGCACAACGAAAGGGCTGCCATATGTTGGTCAAGGACTGCATGACAACAAACCCGATTACCGTTCGACCTGAGAGCGATCCCCTGGCCGCCCTGGCCCTGCTTAAATGCGGAAAATTCAGACGTCTGCCGGTAGTAGATGCCTTGGGCAGGCCGGTCGGCGTTATTACACGTGCTGATCTGGAGCTGTTCCTCTCAAAGGCTGGCTCGCCGGGCATCGTTAAGCGGCAACATCGCGTGGACCAGGTGATGAAGCAACGTGTGGTGACCGTCTCCCCTGAGTGTCCCCTCGAAGAGGCGGCTGAGTTGATGATCAAAAACAAGGTTGGCAGTCTGCTGGTGGTGGAAGGGGAACGGCTGGCGGGCATTATCACTGAGACGGACATATTCAGGCAATTTGCTGCTGTGCTTGGTGGCAGCACTGCCTCGCTCCGCATAACGGTCCAGGTGTTCAACGTTCCCGGTCAGCTTGCCGAACTGGCCGGGCGTATCGCCAGTGTGGGGGGCAACATCACATCCGTGGTTGCCTACAGCAGCAGTACGCCTGGTCGGACAAATATTACTCTGCGTGTGGAGGGAAGTGACAGGGAGACATTGTTGCAAGCAATTTCAGGCCAGAGTGGTCTGGAAATTCGCCATGTATGGGATGGCTCTGCCTCTGCTGCCGGGAGTTAACCCGATCTCAAAGATAGCCCCCTCCGTTGACTTTTCAATCACCTGATGCTATCATTTTGATGGATATGAACTACCTGGACAGGCTGGAGAGCCTGTCCACAGCCCTATAGCATAGTATGCGCTCTGAGAGATGCCCGAGATGCATGTCCTGATCCTTGCGCCGACACCTGGCGCTGTAGAAGAACTGGGAAACGTTCTTGATAATACAGCACATCATTACACTGTGGTCACAAACTGGAAAGAGATACTATCTTCAGTTGGGAACGACAGCCCGGACCTGATACTTATCGAGCGGGCCGCCCTGGCCCATATGGAACTCAACGCCCTGCTCGATCTGGCGGAAGCAGACCACTGGCCACCTGTACTGCTGGTGGATAAGCTCGCCGACGCAGAGAATGATATGACGCTGGCACAGCACCTTGCGATACAACCACCCATGCCGCGCTATTACCAGGTTGGAGAGCTACGTGTGGACACGCGGCGTAAACGCGTCGCAATCGGTGACCGGTGGGTTACACTGCCTCCCATCCAATACCGCCTCCTTCTGGCACTGGCCAGTCGTCCCGGCGAAGTAATCCCTTACCAGGAACTTTTGCGCGAAGTCTGGGGATACGATGGTGAGGATAGCGAGGCCCGTGAGCTGCTTAAAGTCCACATCCGTCAGATCCGCCGCCGACTCGGTATAGAGCCTGAGAAACCGACGTATATTCACTCCGTGCGCGGGTTCGGCTACATGCTTGCTCCCCCCGATGACGAGTGAGTAACAAATATCACACCCCTCCACTGTACGCACTGCCCATCGGTGTCACACTGATGGCTCTGGTGTTGTTACTCCTGCTTCACGTCCGCCCGGCCTGGGCGGTGGCACAGCCAGAACACGACGTCCAGACCACCTTGCAGGTTACTCCCCTGCCGCCCCCCAGGCAGACGGACAGGAGAGGAGGAATGTGTTACTCTTTCTACTATGGCACGCCCCCTGACCGTCCGTTCATCCCCCTCGCCTACAACGCCGGTTCCAGATGGGACCGCTTCGACTTCGCCTGGCCCAGGCTGGAGCCCGCCAACAACCAGTGGGATCAGGGAGTACTCCGGGCTTACGATGAGGTGGTGGACGCGCTGCACCGGGGAGGCATTGAGAACATTGTCGGCATCCTGCTGTGGACACCCGACTGGGCCGCTACGAGCGGTCAGCGCGGGATGACGCTGCCAGGCCCCGAACGGCGGCCTTCAGGCTGGTATGCACCAAACTCTGGCCGGCCAGCCGCCCCTTTCGTCACCAGCGCAGCATCCTCCCCCCCTCAGGGCCTTTTCCTCCCCTGGCACGACCCGAACAATCACTGGGGCGACTTCGTCTACACTATTGTCTCCCGCTACAGTGGCCGTGTGAAGTATTGGGAGATGTGGAACGAGCCGGAGTGGGATTACTTCTGGACAGGGACCTCGACTGAGTACGCTCAGTTGCTTAAAGTCGGCTACCAGGCAACAAAGGCAGCCTGTCCGGATTGTAAGGTGCTCTTTGGCGGCCTGCACTACTGGGCCAATCAGAATTATTACAGGTGGGTTTTATACCAGCTCAATCAGGACGACGAGGCCCCACAGAACAACTACTTCTTCGATATTATGTCCGTTCACCTCTACAGCCGTTCATCCACCATTTACGACGAAGTACTCAAAATCCGCGCCGGTATGGTGACGTTCAACACAGGCGATCATCCCATCTGGCTGACCGAGACCGGCGTGCCGGTGTGGAACGACGCTTTGGTTGATCCCGATCCTGTCAAGTATGATTATGCCGCCACCCAGAGCGAGGCCGCCGCCTATGTGATCCAATCCTATGCAAACGCCTGGGCCTCCGGCATTGAGCGTTACTTTTTCTTCCGCACTCACGACGCCGATATGGGCGAGTACTTTGGCCTGATCCGCAACGATCGCTCTCTGCGTCCCGCTTATGTGGCCTATCAGGTCGCTACCACATACCTGATCTCCCCAACCTTTACCACGCGTGCGGCAACCAGCAAGAGTGTAAACGTAACGTTATGGGGCACGCCACACGGCAAGATCAGCGTGCTGTGGAATCCCGGCCCCGTGGCCACCACATACACACTCGCGGCGGCGATGCCCACCGCCACGCTGGTGTACACCTCCGGTATCACGCGGATCGTCACGGCTACCAACAACGCCTATACGTTTACCCTGCCCGGTGCCACAGCAAACATGGTCTCCAATCCCACCGATTACATCATTGGCGGCGACCCGTTGATCGTGATCGAGTCGGAAAGTCTCAACCGGCCACCCACCTCCACCGTCCAACCCCTACCGGAGGTGACGCTAACCACCACGTTTACGGTCACCTGGCAGGGATGGGACAACGAGTCGGGCATTTTGTCCTACGATGTGCAGGTGCGCGACGGACCAGACGGCACATGGGTTCCGTGGAAGCAGTGGACCACCAGCACATCCGGCATCTTTACCGGCACACATGGACACATGTACTGTTTCCGCGTGCGGGCCACCGACCGCGTCGGAAACCGCGCGGACTGGCCCGCCGCACCACAGGCCTGCACCAGGGTTAATCTTCAGAGCACGCTGAACGTACACATCGGGGCCTTCTTCGGAGACGACAACCGCAACGATACATGGGACAGGCCAATATCAGGCACCGGCTCGCTTTCAATCACGAACGAGATTACGCTGACGGGGGTGTCGCTGCGGTTCCTGGACCCGCAGGGCCGCGACGCAGTAACGCCGACAGTGGGGGATTCATGGACCTTCACCACGACCGTATTCGCGGGCACAATATACAGGCTCCAGGCCATCACATCTGAGTACGGACGCACATTGTGGCTGAGCTGGACAAATCCGGGCGAAGTATATACGCTCACCTGGCCGGCCCTGGGCCTGTGGCCACTCACACGTGTTTACATGCCAGCGATCATGCGTCGGAGCTGAGCGAACTTCCTGGTAGAAGCGGAAAGGATGCCTTCGGTTACCAGGATCACATTGAGCAGGAGCGCAGCAGCACCGCTTTCCACAACAGCCACATTGCTGTAACTACCCGGTTCCCCGGCTCGGGCCGGTCTCCAGACCGCGCCCGACGTCGCCACGATAGGAAGTGGATGCCGTAATCCGGCCAGATAACCGCCGGGTTGGGTGGCCCGGTCAGAGACCGGCCGCAGCCTGGACAGTTACACATTGCTTACGATTCTTTGCCCCTGCAGTCGCCACCAAAGGCAATCTGGCATCGAGCAGGAGTTACGCGTACTCCAGCGCCTTAGCTTGAGGTTACCCCCACTCCAATGATGGCACACCACCCAACCTTTGCCCCTGCCTGTGGATATATCTTGTAGAGGGCCCTCAATATCCTTAGAGCCTATCCGAAAAACCGTACAAGCGGCATCCCTATGCCGCTTATACCGACGCATAGGGATGCGTCGGTTACGTTTTTCGGATAGGCACTTAGGAGGAGGCGTATGGACGAACAGAAAGCCATTGCCCGGCTAAAGCGAGGCGACATCAAAGGGCTGGAGACGCTGGTGCGCAAGTATCAGGTTACGGCCACACGTGCTGCCTACCTGATCACCCACGACCGTGCTGTGGCCGAGGAGATTGTACAGGCCGCTTTCCTGCGGGCTTACGAGCGTATCGGCCAGTTTGACGCCGGACGCCCTTTTGGCCCATGGTTCCTGCGCAGCGTGGTGAACGACGCCGTCAAGTACGTCAGCAGAGATGGCCAGTTGATCTCCATCGAGGCTGAAATCGAGGCTGAAGAGGAGGAAACCGCACTTTCCGACTTCCTGGCCGATCCCGCTCCAGGCCCAGAGGACCTGGCGGAGGCAGAAGAGAGGCGGCAGATAGTCTGGGATGCATTAGGCGCACTCCCACCGCAACAAAGGGCTGTCATCGTAATGCGATACTACCTGGGCCTGAGTGAAGCCGAAATAGGCAAACATCTGGGCTGTCCCCTGGGAACGGTCAAGTGGCGTCTGCATGCAGCCCGGAAACGCCTCCAGGAACTGCTCCACTCCTTGCAGGCGAGCTGGGAAACGAGCCGCTGAGCCGGAAGCTTCGTTCTCCATCCGCCACTTGCAAAATATTCAGGAGGTAGACGAGATGAAAGACCAAAATATCATAAAAACTCTAAACGAGATCGCCGAGGATGGAGTGCCCGCCTCGCTGGATATGTGGCCGGCAATCAAGGACCGGCTACAACCCGGGCGACCATCCTCCAGACCGGCTCGCTGGATGCCGGTCACCCGTCTGGGCCGGGCAAGTCTGATGCTGGTGGCATTGCTCCTGCTGGGGGGCACCGTATACGCGCTGACTCCGGCCATAGGCCAGGTCTTTCGCGCGTTTCTGCCCGGCTGGCAGTATGTAGAGGAATCTCATCTGACCCGGGAGATCGGCCTGAGCCAGACCATAGATGGGGTGACCGTCACGCTGGAGCGAGCCTATGCCGATGCCAATGAAATCATCATCGGCTATACTGTGACCGGTGCATCGGAGGCGGCGCACGCCAGCCACATAAGCCTGACCGACGAGCAGGGAAGAGTCTTTCCAGAGATAGCCGGCGCCGGTGTCTCTGGCGCTTCCGACCTGCTGGGAGTGCAGTTGCGACCTGGGGAGGGAGCATACGTGAGTGCCTTCGATGCTTCCCTGGTGGAGGGCACACCCTTAGCCCTCTCACTCCGTCTGACCATGCACCTGGTAAGGCTTGTGCCGGCGGAGCAGCCCGCACCCGCAACCACCCTCCCCGAACCGACCGGCTCAACGGTGACAATCGCGCCGGCACTGACCATGCAGGAGGAGATCGTGGGCGGGCCGTTCGTCTTTGACTTCAACGTGCCTTTTACACCCGGCCAAAGCATCGCAGCGCACCAGACCGCGGAGGCATCCGGGGTGACCATGCGACTTGAGAAGGTGACCATCGCCCCTTCGGAGACACGGGCCATCCTATGTTTCGCGCCGCCCGATGGGGCTGACCACTGGACCCTGCTCGCAACACTGAGCACCGGCGACGGGCAGGAAATCCCTGTCAGCTTCGTCAGCCCACTCGAGGGAGATGGCTATGAGCATTGCCAGCGCGCCAGTTTCCCCCAGCCTCTGCACGATAAATCCGGCTCCTGGAAGTTGACGGTAACCGAACTGATAGGTACCGATCTGACACAAATACCGACCAGAGACATACGTCTGGCCGGGCCCTGGGTCTTCCACTTCTACGTTCCATAACGTCATCCGTAAGCACACCATCTTTGCAGCGCGGCTACGTGGCCATTCCATGTAGCCGCGCTGTAAGAGCCTATCCGAAAAACCGTACAAGCGGCATCCCTATGCCGCTTATACCGACGCATAGGGATGCGTCGGTTACGTTTTTCGGATAGGCACTAACTATTCAGGCGGTGACTGTAGGGACGAGGTGAACCTTGCCCGTACACTCTTTTGGGCCGCAGGCCTTCGATCGGCCTTCGCTGACCTGCACGCCCGTCACTTTTTGCACGAAAGGAGGCGAGAGCAGGCTGTAGCCGGATTGTAGGACAACTGCAAGCAGTTGTCCTGCACTGTGGCCGGTTGTGGCAGCGTCGGGCGCGGTCTGGAGACCAGCCCAAACCTGGTGGGCGAATATGACGGACACGCTCGCTCACTCGACAGACTGCCCCACATATGGTAAAATTTTCCGGACGGCCACAGTCAACTGCACCGAATCGTGGCCTTTTGTAGCCGTGCCCACACTACCTCACCCTACCACACATTCAGGAGGATGCAATGAGATATAAAGACCTTACCTGCCCCATCGAGGAAAGAGTTAACGATCTGGTTTCCAGGATGACATTGGAAGAAAAAATTTCCCAGATGGTACACGATGCACCTGCTATCGAACGGCTCGAGGTGCCGGCATACAACTGGTGGAACGAATGTCTGCATGGTGTGGCCTTCGCGGGCATCGCCACCGTCTTTCCCCAGGCAATTGGTCTGGCCGCCACCTGGGATACCCGGCTGATGCACGAGGTCGCCACCGCCATTTCCGACGAGGCACGGGCCAAGCACCACGACGCGCTGTGTAAGAATTCCCACGACCAGTTTTTCGGCCTGACCTTCTGGTCTCCCAATATAAACATTTTCCGTGACCCCCGCTGGGGGCGGGGGCAGGAGACCTACGGCGAATGCCCCTACCTGACCTCCAGGATGGGTGTGGCCTTTGTGAAGGGTCTGCAGGGCGATGATCCCAGGTATCTGAAACTGGTATCCACACCCAAGCACTACGCCGTCCACAGCGGTCCGGAGCCAGATCGGCATCACTTCAACGCCGTGGTTGACGAACGCGACCTGCGCGAGACCTATCTGCCGGCCTTCGAAGCCTGTGTGAAAGAAGGGCGCGCCTACTCCGTAATGGGAGCCTACAATCGGACCAACGGGGAGCCATGCTGCGCCAGCCCGACGTTGTTGGAAAAAATCCTGCGTCAGGAGTGGGGGTTCGAGGGTTACGTCGTCTCCGACTGCGGTGCTATAGACGACATCTATGAGCACCATAAAGTAGTGGACACCGCCGCCGAGGCAGCAGCTATAGCCGTCAAAGCAGGCTGCGACCTCAACTGCGGCACCACTTATCCCGCCCTGTTGGAAGCAGTCAGGTTGGGCCTGATAGATGAGGAGACCATTGACCGCTCCGTCAGACGGCTCTTCACCGCCCGCTTCCGCCTGGGCATGTTCGATCCTCCAGAACAGGTAAGTTACGCCCAAATCCCTTATGAGGTGGTTGATTCCCCAAAGCACAGAGAACTTGCGCTCCAGGCTGCACGCGAGTCCATCGTCTTGCTCAAGAACGAAGGCAATCTGCTGCCCCTAAGCAAAGAGGTCAACTCCATAGCTGTCATAGGTCCCATTGCCAACGACCTTAATGTGCTGTTGGGTAACTATAACGGCACGCCCGTACAGGCCGTCACACCACTGGAGGGTATTCGCAGAAAGGTGTCGGCTGGCGCCAGGGTGTACTATGCCCAGGGATGCGATGTGGCTAAAGGGGTGCCCACGTTGAGTGTGATCCCCTCCACCTGCCTGCGTCCGGCTGACGGTAATGCCGGGGTCATAGGATTGACAGGTGAATATTATGCCAGCAGAATGTTCGAGGATGAACCCCTGTTTACCAGAGTTGATGTCGTGATTGATTTCCAGTGGGGTCGGGAGAGTCGGGCCTTTGTTGATGCCATCCCCGCGGGCGCGCGCTGGAGCGGCTTCCTGGTCCCGCCACTGGACGGTGTTTACAGACTGGGGTTCGACGCTGGCATAGGCGCCCGGCTGTACCTGGACGGCAAACTGATCCTCGAAAAAACGGCATGGAATCAAACGATCAACGTGGCGGAAGTTGAGCTGGAGGCCGGCCGCATATACCCTATCCGGTTTGAAAGCCCGGTTTCGCACAATGGGGTATCCCGGTTGCTATGGTCGGTGCCCGGCACCGACTACCTGGCCGAGGCACTCAAGGTGGCCGGCAAGGCGGATGTCGTCGTCCTGGTGCTTGGCCTGACGCCAACGGTGGAAGGTGAGGAGATCGCGATCGAAGTTGAGGGCTTCCGTGGTGGCGACCGCACCGAAATAGGCCTGCCCGCCCCACAGGAAGAGCTGCTCAGGAAGGTCTGCGCCCTGGGGAAACCGACTGTGCTGGTATTGATGGGTGGCAGTGCCCTGGCGGCGACCTGGGCGGCGGAGAACGTCCCCGCCATATTGGAGGCCTGGTATCCGGGCCAGGCCGGGGGAGATGCGATCGCCGACGTACTGTTCGGGGACTACAATCCCGCCGGTAGATTGCCCGTCACCTTTTACCGCTCCACAGAAGACCTGCCGCCTTTCACGGACTACCGCATGGCAGGCCGCACTTACCGTTACTTCCGCGGAGAGCCGCTTTTCCCGTTCGGCTACGGTCTGAGCTACACCAGGTTCGCTTACAGCAATCTGCGGCTGAGCGAGGACAGGCTCGTCCTGGACAACACGATGATGGAGGCACCAGCGCTCACCGTCAGCGTGGATGTTCAAAATACAGGGGGACGGGCCGGTGACGAGGTGGTGCAAATGTATATCACCGATCTGGAGGCATCCGTGCCTGTGCCTGTGCGACAACTGGCCGGGTTCACGCGCATCCATCTCCAGCCCGGGGAGACCAGGACGGTGACCTTCACAGTAACAACACGCCAGCTTTCGCTGATTGACGACAGGGGTAACCGCGTCGTCGAGCCTGGCGAATTCGAGATCGCTGTTGGAGGACGTCAGCCCAGGACGGGAGAGGCTCCCGGCGATGAGATCGTGAAGGGGACTTTATCAGTTGTCTCGGTGAAAGGAGAGGGCAGCAGAGCGTAACAACAACAGGCGTGCAGCCTTGTTCATTCGGCCTCCCGCGGGTGGCTGACAAACCCGCGGGAGGTCAGGCCAGCTCAGGAGCGGCCAGCCGGTAAAGCATCTCCCCGGCTTCCCTCACCAACAGGATGCCCTCATGCTCACGACCGGCCCATTCCTCCGGGTTTATTGTGGCCGGGTCCAGATAATTTAGCCCCAGGCGCTCACACCGCTCGCGGGGGATACCCGTAGCCAGGGTCACCCGAATACGTGGCTGCTCTACTCCGCTCACGGGGTCGTAAGTGCCGCTGCCGCGCAGGTGGGTAGAGTGAGCCAGCACACACCATGGGTAACGGGCAAAGCGATCCCACTGCTTGAGGAAATAATCACGTACGTGGTAGCCGATTTCATCAAGCAGCCTTCCGTGAGTGTAAGAGACCTCAGTGATGTGTGGCGCATAAATAATTACCTCCCCGCCATCAACCACAACCGGCTCCACTTTGTACATACCCTTGGCAGCGGTCCACAGATCGTCGTACATCCCGGGCATCACAGAGAGTACCCGCTTGAAAGGTTGTTTCACATAGATGATATGGTGCTGTGCAGAGAGCTGCGCTGCTGCATTGCAGGCCTGCTCCGGTATGCCGCAGTATAGCCCCACCAGCTCGTCCCTGCCTCTGACAACCATACTGAAACATAGCCTGGGCCTGTCAATGAGAGAAGCGGCCCGATCAATCACCCGGCGCACCGGCGTGTACCTTATGCCGATGATTTCCCTGGTGGTGATGAGGGCACCCAGCCAGTGAGTGAAATTGATCATTTCCGGTCCGGAAACGCCGGGGAAGAAGTATTTGTTGCCTCCGGAAAAGCCTACCACTTCATGCGGGAAGGTCGGCCCGCAGATAACAATCTGATCACATTCCAAAAGCTTCCTGTTGACCGTAACGGGCACATCCATACTTAGCAGCCCCCCCGTGAGCTGCTCGATCTCCGGGGCAGCTATGGTGCCCAGGTGCACCAGGCTCTCCGGCCGATACCACTCGTGGTTAAAGATACGTACCCCGGCGTACCTTCCCGCGCGCTCCTCAGGGGTGAGGTCGAACAGTCTGTTGATCTGCGCCTCGTCCAAAGGCCGATGCGTGCCCAGTGCGATGAGATATGAGAGCGAGGCTACCTGGTTACCTGTGACATCGTAGAAGATGCGGAAAAGTGAAGCCAGCGGTGCAGAACGCGTGCCATCCGGGACGATGATGAGCACGTTTTTGCCTGCCACAGGATGCGCATTGAAAGCCTCAGTGATGAGCGCGCGTATTTCCTCCTGGGTGAGAGTCCTGTCAGTATACCCCTTGCCGATCAACGCCTCCATGGCGGGGTCTCCGGCAGCAGTTGCTCAAACTCAGCGATAAGAGCTGCTTCGTACTCCCCTGCGTACTGCCCGGCCAGGAATCTATGCATTGCCTCCTCGTAAAACCTCTGCCATGAGGCTTCCTCGCGGCCCGGGTTGATGGGGTAGAACAGAGCGTTATTGGCTCTGGCGGCTTTCAAGTCGCCGGGTGCGTCACCTATTACCAGGATATGGTCAGACAGATACTTGCCACCAGCTGCGTACGCGATGTGCTGTGCCTTGGTGCCCCTCTCCTGGCCGGCGATCAGGCGTACATACCGATCTATACCGTGCTCTGCCCACTCCCGATGTAGAGCCTCATCCGGCGTCTGGGAGACAACGATTATATCGGCCCGGTCTTGCAAGAACTCCAGACATTCCCGCAGATAAGGGAAAGGTGGTATACCTTTAACCATGTCTGCGATGGCCGCGTTGACCGCCAGACTCCATTCAAGCGCTTTTTCGAGTTCCTGGTCGGGGTGAGCGCTCTTGTACGCTCGCAATCCGTCGTTGCTCTTGGGATACTCGGGGGCGGCGATGAATTCGCGCAGACGGGGCACTTCAGGCGGTACGACACCTCGTGCCTGCACTTCCGGCCGTTCGCGCAGCAGGTCAAAAACCATCACCAGCGCAGGCCAGCGATTGATGCCCCGCCACTTTGAGTAGAGATTGACGAACTCCGCTGCCTCGCGCGCGTATCTGGCAACCGGCTGCAACTCCCAGTATTTGATGATCGCAGGGATAAAGCACTCTTTGTGCTTGATCTCCATCGTATCGAAAGCACAGCCATCGGAGTCAATGCCGATAAAGAATGCATGCGCCGGTTTCATCTCGACCAGCTCTCGTGCTGTCTGAGGAAGCTCTGTCATCCGGCAATGCCCTCCCTGGTCACTCAGACATATTTTCGAGCATAAAGGGCGCAGCGAGAAATCCCGTGCGCCCTTTTGCGGGGATACATCGTTCAAGCAGCGCCTATCAGCTCTCTGGCCCGGCGAGCAGCGCTGCTGGCGTCAGGAGCATACCCATCGGCGCCGATCTTGTCGGCAAATTCCTGGGTCACCGGGGCACCTCCCACGAGCACCTTGACACGGTCCCGCAGGCCGGCCCCTATCAGTGCCTCAATAGTGCTTTTCATCGCCGGCATAGTCGTGGTCAGCAGGGCTGACATGCCGACAATATTGGGTGCATACTCACGCACGGCCTCTACAAAGCGTTGAGGGGGTACATCAGTGCCCAGGTCAATAACTTCAAATCCGGTGCCCTCGAGCATCATGGAGACCAGGTTCTTACCGATGTCGTGCAGGTCTCCTGCGACTGTACCCAGGACAGCTCTCCCCACACTCCTGACATCTGACTGAGCCAGGTATGGCTTGAGGAGGGCGACCGCGGCCTTCATAGCTCGTGCCGAGATGAGCATTTCCGGCACGAACTTCTCACCCTCCTCAAAAAGCCGCCCGACCTCGGTCATAGCCGGGATACAGGCCTTGTTAAGGATTTCCCCGGGGGAAACCCCTGCCTCCAACGCAGCTCTCACACCTTCCTGTGCCGCTTCCGCGTCCCCATCCACCACTGCCCGATAAATAGCCTCAATGCTCATCAACACACCTCCGTAAGCAGAGTCTTGGTGCTCTCGCACAGACGTATATTATATATAGTATCAGATAGAAGTCAAAGCCCTATAACGGGAATCCGTAGTCCTGAGTCCGCAGTCCACACCGGGCGCTTTTTTGACTTTTAGAGTACAGGCGGCATAGGGATGCCGCCTGTACGGTTTTTCGGATAGGTTCTTATATCCCCGGCGTGATACGCTCGCGGTAAAAATGGTATTTTCTGCAAGGGATGATATAATTGTGCCCGTGCTGAAGAGCGCTTTTACAGCCCGTGGAGGCCGAGCCAGTGAAGCTGCAAAACGTTGCCGCTTTGTTATTCGACCTGGATGGTACGTTGATGGACACCGACGATCAGGCGGTAGAACGGCTGGCCCGATGGCTGGAACGATGCCGTTGCCCCGATCCACAGCATTTCGCCCGCCATCTGGTTATGGCCTCCGAGACTCCTGGTAACTTGTTGATGACATTCCTGGACATTTTGGGACTTGATGCACCATTGACACGCTTCACTGATCGGCTGCGAAGCTGGCGCGGGCTGTATAATGCACCAGACTTTCGTATACTGGATGGTGTGGCGGGATTGCTTGCAGCGTTGGATGGACGCTACAAACTGGCAGTGGTCACGACGCGAGGCAGAGCGGAAGCCGAAGCATTTCTGGAGCAGTACCAACTGAGCAAATTTTTCGCATTAGTGGTCTCACGTGAGAGCACCTGGAGGCTGAAACCTCACCCGGCCCCTATCCTCTACGCTGCCAGAAAGTTAGGGGTTCACACCAGTCAATGCATAATGGTGGGTGATACGACGGTGGATGTAAAGGCCGCCAGACGGGCAGGAGCAATAGCAGTAGCAGTGCTGTGCGGTTTTGGCGAACGGAAAGAACTGGAACGGGCGGGGGCTCATATCATCCTTGAACATACATCTCATCTTTTGGAACTTTTGTGATCGAGCTGCGGAAGGCCCGCAGCCAGGTAATGGGAGGTGAGACCATGAGCATTGATAAAGTTGAGCTGCTGCGCCGGATATTCCCAGACATGCAAGAGGATGACCTGACGCACCTTGCCGAAGTCGCCACACTACGTGAGTATCCAGCCGATACCATCCTCTGCCACGAAGGCCAGGTGGAGCATACATTTTACGCCATTCTCAGCGGGCAGGTCGAGGTTCTGAAAAAGCTCGACGAGGAAACCTGGGAAGTGATCAATCGCCCAGGAGCGGGAAGCTTTGTCGGCGAAATCGCTTTGGTCCAGGAAAGCCCGCGCACAGCTACCGTCCGCACGGTCGAGCCGACCACCGTATTGGAGATCGAGCGAGCCGATTTTGTGAAGATGCTGTACACCAGTGCTGCAATGGCGGTGCGGGTTGTGCTGCAGATGTTGCCCCGTCTGAGGGATATTGACCTTGCCACGATCGAGCACCTGCGCCGCAAAAACGCCGCCCTGGCACAGGCTTACGCAGAGCTACGCCAGAAATACGAGGCACTACAGGCGAGAGGCCAAACATCTGAGGTCTGATGAGATGGGCAACAGGAACAAATTCATCGTGCTGGCGCTGAGCGGTCTGATAATCTGTATCCTGGCCTGCAACGCCCCCACACCGACCCCTTACCTGTTCCTGACCATCACACCGGCCATCCTGCCCTCGCAGGAAAGCGCCACCCCCGCGCCGTTCCCGACTGCCACGGAAACCACCATCCCTGTCGAGCCATCGGCCACAGCGACACCCATCCCCACAGAGACCATCACGCCCACCCCTACCATCACCCCCACGCCAACCCGTCCTGTCAGCACCGGCCCGCTGGACTTCCTGGTACCGACGGCACTGGACCACTGGAGGCCATTCCCCGGGGGTGCTCCGGGTGAGATGGAGGCAACGATCATCCTGCATATTACAGGGGGTGCCCCTCCTTACACCGTCTACCATGATCGGGAACGGGTCACCACTACGTGGGACAATGCTCCTGCAATCGTTTTCAAGGCACGAGGGTGCGATGCTATGGTGCACACCATTACCGTGACCTCGGCTGATGGGCAGAGCGTGGCCCACAAGTACTGGATTCCGCCGCCCTGGTGCGAGTGAGCATAATGCACCCTGAACTTCAACAACGGCTGCGTGCACTGGGGGTCGTTAGGGGGACAGGCGCGCTGGCAACTCTGTCCAGAGCTGGCCCTCGCGTTGCCATCGAGGAGCTGGTGCCGGGCCGCTTTTACACCACTTCGCACGGCCGGTGTTTTATCGCCGAAAGTCACTACCCACCGGGCCATCGCCACGGTCAGGTGAGTCTACCTGCATGCCCGCATCTCTGCTCTGCTTTGACCGCCCTGCCCACACAGCACAACACACCCGTAGACTCGCAAAATCGGGCCTGCTTCCTGGATATAGAGACGACCGATCTCTCAGGTGGCAGTGGGACATTTGCCTTCGTCGTGGGGCTGGGCTTCTTCGCACCCGAGCAGGGAGAGGGATTCCACCTGCACCAATATTTCCTGCGCGACCCAGGTGATGAGCTGGCCATGCTCGAAGCGCTGAGTGAGCAACTGCCCAGATTCCAGGCGTTGGTCTCCTTCAATGGCCGTGCCTTCGATGTGCCCGTCCTGGAGAACCGCTTCATCCTTGCTCGTATTCCACCGCCAACCACGGCACTGTTTCATCTGGACCTGCTGCCTGTTGCCAGACGGCTGTGGCGTTATGAGATGTCATCCTGCGCGCTGGGCGCGCTTGAGCGCCGGGTGCTGGGTGTGCTGCGTGAGCAGGATGATGTCCCCAGCAGCCTCATCCCCTGGCTGTACCGTGACTACCTGCGCACCGGCGACGCCCGCCAGATGAAACGTGTACTCTACCACAACGCGATGGACATCCTCAGCATTGTCGCCCTTGTGACGCGGCTACACTCGGTGCTTACGGCTCCCTGGGGTGAATCGGAGATAAACGTAGCTGAACTTTACGGCCTGGGGCGCTGGCACGAGAGCGAGGGCCATCTGGCCGAGGCGGAGCGCTATTACTGTACTGCCCTTGGGGCTTCATCTTCACCTGAGCTAAGGTGGCGTATCCTGCACAGCCTGGCTTCGCTGCTTAAACGGACTGATCGGTATGATGAAGCCCGAACTTATTGGGAGAAACTGGCTGCGGAGAAACATACGGATATTGCATCCTGTGTGGAACTGGCCAAGTACTTTGAGTGGCGGGCGGGCGACTATATGCAGGCGGTAGAATGGACGAGGAAAGCGATGGTGCGTGCGGAGACCTGGGCTGAGGGAGAGGCTCGCGATGAGGTGCTTGCTGAACTGTCCCATCGCCTGGCGAGGCTGGAGCGCAAGTGCGCCGGCCGGGGCACAGGTCGGTAGCTACACAGTAGCTATTCAGGTGGTGACTAAAGTCACTCTTTTGGGCCGCAGGCCAACGGTTGGCCTTCGCCGACCGCCGTGCGTCGGCGTAGGCCGACGCACGGCGCAGAGCGCCCGAAGAGGCCGATTTCAATCGGGCTGAGGGTTACGCCACACAGACCTTTACTCCACAGTCAGCGCGTTACCCTGGTGCGGATCACGTTCACTGCCCCAGCCTGTTTAAGAGCCTCCATTATTCTGGCGGCTGTATCCTCCTCCACGAGCGCGACCATGTTGCCACCCCGCCCGGCCCCAGACAGTTTGGCCCCCAGCGCCCCGGCAGCCCGCGCTGTCTCGACCAACAAGTCAAGCTCGGGCGACGAGACGCCCAGCTCGCTCAGCAACGCATGGTTTTCATCCATTAGCAAACCAAGAGCACCAATGTCGCCAGCCTCGATAGCGCTACGGGCCTGCTCTGCAAGCTCGCCAATCCGGTCAAACAGCGCCTCGTAGTAAGCACGTCGGGACTCCCAGCCGCGACGCACATCCCCGACAACCTCTTTGGTGAGGCTTCTGACGCCGGTATCACCGATGAGGAGAGTAAAGGGAGCGCCTGCATGTAATCGTAGCACAGGATGTCCGCGTCTGAAGTAGACAGGCTGTTCATATGCAATGACCGTGTTATCAATCCCGCTGGGCGTGCCATGGTGAATTTTCTCTACCTCGAAGACGAGTTCACTTATCCAGGCATTCTCCGGCTCGAAACCGAGAAAAGCGGCCAGGGCGCGCACCAGAGCAGTGGAAACAGCCGCGCCGCTGCCCAGACCACCGGCAACAGGAATGGTGGAACTGATGGTGAGGACGGCATCCGGTTCGCCGATACGCAGGCGTTCCAGGGTCAGACGTGCGGCAAAGCTCAGCGGCTCATCCGGTGGCGCCGTGGCCAGTGATATGCGTTTCTCTATCTGTGGAGCAACAATGGTCAGACCACTGCCCGACGGAGATGGCTCGATTGTAGCGGTAGCACGCACCTGGGAGACGGGGACGGCGAGCGCCGGCCTCCCGTAGACAACCGCATGTTCGCCAAACAGGATCACTTTTCCAGGTGCCGAATATTCCAGCCGCCCGTCTGCTTCTGACATAGCTCCTCGTGGACAAACCTGTCATCATAGGTGTAGGCGTCACCACCGGACCTCGGCAATTCCAGTATCCTGCCGGCCGCTGCGGCCAGCCCCACTATCAGCCAGAACAGGGTGGCTGAGTGGGGAAAATCGAGATTGAAAAAATAGTGATCGAAGACGCCACCGATCAGTGCACCTGCCACCCCGGCGTGGAGTCCCCACCATAATGGTTCAAGGACAGGACTGGCAGCGGCCAGGCGGCGTGCACGCCAGAAACGGACAAACAACACGGCCACTATGACCATAAAGCTGGTCAGGCCGATCAATCCTGTCTGTTCTGCGATGATAAGATATACGTTGGCGACCCCGATGTAGGTATCAATATCAGGTGTGCCGGCAAAACCTACCCCCAGCCAGGGGTAGCGGCCGATCAGTATCAGGGCATCCTTGTACTCGCCGAAGCGCATCTGAGTGGCCAGGTCCTCACCCCTCACACCTGCGATGAAGTGTTTGACATACCCCTGAGTCTGCGGCAATGTGAGTATCAGCAGCAATGTTATCAGCATGAGCAGCCAGAGCTTTCGGTAGCGCAGAGTGGCAACAGCAGCCAGGGCTATTGTTGCCCCTACCAGTGAGCCACGGCTGATGGTTAATCCCAGGCAGAGCGCCATCGTACCCAGCATCAGCACCAGGTAGCGGCGTGGGAGGAAAGGACGGGCGGCAAAAAGCTGGGGCGTCCCGATACACAGCGTCAGATTAAGCAGGCTGCCCAGGACGTTAGGGTCTATTGAGGTCGAGGTCGCCCGCATGGGCAGCGCCGGGTCGTCGCGGATGTAGCGCAGCACCCCGGGCCCGGTCGGATAGCCCAGCCTTCCGAGTGCGGAGAGGGCGCGGATGACCAGCTCATCCGAGACGTAAGCCGCGATGAGATACAACAGGACGCCGATGAGGGCTGCGACGAACGCGCACAAAAGTAACGCGCGCGTGAGGCGTGCCAGCCTCCTGGTGTCACGGACCGTATTGACGACCAGGAAGAAGAGGGCTATGCTGAGCAGTATTTCGGCGAAGTGGCGCAGCACGTAGGAGGTCAGCGCAGCATGCGAAAGCCCCGAGACAAAAGCGCCCGTGGTGATCAGAATAAATATGATGACGGGCAGGCCCAGTGGCGTGGCCACAAACTCTCGTTGTCGGCCTGTGGCGATGCGCAGCAGCCACAGTAAAAACAGCGCTCCCATTGCCGCGTCAAGGAAGGTGGGCGTAAAGCCCATGCTGAACGGGAAAGAAGAAAAGGGGAGCAGACAGACTACCCCAATAACGCCCCAGTAAGCCACCTCTATATCGCGCAGCATCCACAGGCCAAGGCAGAGAGCGATAAACGCTGCCCCCGAGATCAGCACGCCGAACTCTGCCAGCAGGTATCCCACGCCTGCAGCCAGCATTGTACACAGAGCCACCGCGGCCAGTGTTGACAGCAGCCGATTGGCAGCGAAAACCCGGTACAACCGGTCAGCGAGTTGCATGGTCTTTACATACCTGAGGGCCTGTTCAATCTGCGGATCAGGTCAGGACACGGGTGAACACGGGCGAGGCGGAGATTACGGATTTTCTGAGTGACTGCCTGCCCATGCCGACAGAAGTCGTCCACTTTGGGCCTTCGGCCAGCGGTCGGCCTGCGCTGACCGCTGTTTCCGCATCGGCGCAGGCCGACGCCCGGCGCCGCAGGCGCCAGTATCAGGATTATCAGAGGTGCTGTGCCAGCACGCTCTCAGCACTTAGCCGCTCGACTGCGGGATCTATCCGCTGCACCAGGCCGATCAACACATCCTTAGGGCCGATCTCAACGAAGCGCATTACTCCTTGCTCGATCAGCCAGCGGATTGACTCCGTCCAGCGCACCGGCGAGGTGAGCTGACTTCCCAGTACCTGGCGTATCTGAACCGGATCGGTTACAGGGCCCGCAGTGGCGTTAGCTACGAGAGGTACAGCTGGCTCGCGGAAAGGTGTTTCGTCCAGGGCACGCCGGAATGCCCCGGCAGCACCTTCCATTAAAGGTGAGTGAGCAGCAATACTGACAGCCAGGCGGATAGCGCGTTTGGCCCCCCGTTCCCGGGCCAGATTCATCGCCCGTTCAAGAGCCTTGATTGCACCGGAGATGACGAGCTGCCCGGGGCAGTTGTCATTGGCAATGCCGACATACTCGCCGCTCTGCTCTCGCGCTGCAGCGCAGACGGTCTCCAGTTCCTCGCGTTCCAGCCCAATGATGGCGGCCATACCCCCTGGATTTTCCTCGCCTGCCTGCTTCATCAGCCGGCCACGCTCGCGCACGAGTAACAGCCCGTCCTCAAAGGATAAAGCTCCTGCCGCCACCAATGCGCTGAACTCGCCCATGCTATGTCCTGCCACATACGCCGGGCGATCTAAAACACCGCAAGCCTCCATTGCCCGCAGTGCAGCGATGCTTGCAGTGAGCAGGGCCGGCTGGGTATTCACCGTGTCATTCAGCAAATCTGCCGGCCCCTCAAAACATAAACGCGACAGTTCACTTTGCAGGATGAAATCGGCCTGCTCGAATACCGCGCGCGCTTCCGGAAAACGCATATAAATTTCCCGGCCCATGCCGACATATTGAGAACCCTGGCCGGGAAACAGAAAAGCTATTCGAGCAGCTCCCATTGATTACTTTTCTTTTATCTCGAGGACCTGGACGCCCCGGTATTTACCACAGGACGGGCAAACCTGGTGAGGAAGTACGGCTTCGCCACAGTCCGGGCATGTAACCAGTTGAAGTGATGTCAGCTTCCAATGGCTGCTGCGCTTCCGCCCCCGTGTTTTGGATAGTTTGCGTTTTGGTACTGGTGGCATATTTTCGCTCCTGAATGGGTTGAGTTAAGTGAGCAGGTATTATAGAGGCTAGTAGAAAAGCTGTCAAGCCGACGTTTTTCCGTGAGGGCTTATCAGCGTTCTAATCTTGTTTGTTCGCAGTCAGGCATGAAGCGCCAGCGGAGCGCTGTTCTGGGCCTTTTCAACACCACTCCGCTTTGCTTAGAGCCTATCCGAAAAACCGTACAAGCGGCATCCCTATGCCGCTTATACCGACGCATGGGGATGCGTCGGTTACGTTTTTCGGATAGGC
>Ga0209101_1000424_pt1 | contig 34792 bp, 21 predicted proteins | sample ConPoolayeCmetaG_FD_185481 | JGI IMG/M metagenome (GOLD analysis project Ga0209101, IMG submission 185481) | Hot spring microbial mat communities from California, USA to study Microbial Dark Matter (Phase II) - Cone Pool mat layer C metaG... ...
GCCCGACAGCCGACCCCGGCCGCCGCCCGGCCTCACTCCGCCGCCGCGCCGCGCTCCCGCAGCCGCTTCTCGGCCTCGTCGTAGGCCGTCGCCGTGTCGCGAATCAGCCCCGCGTCCATATCGTTCCAGATCTTCAGCAGCTCCTCGCCGGCCGGGGACAGCCCCGTCGCCCCCGCGTCGGCCGCAGCCCCCAGCCGCAGAATCTCGTCCAAGCGCTCCTGGTACATTTCCGATGAGATCTGATCGTTCTCGATCAGCCGCGCGATGACGGCCAGATCGCCCTCGCGGATCGCCACCCGCCCGGCGCCGGACACCGCCGCCGACGGCGCGTGCTCCCGCAGCATCCGCAGCCGCGACACCGTCAGGAGCTCCTTGCTGCGGATGTTGAGTTGCCGCGCGATCATCATCTGCTCGGTGTGCAGCAGATCGTACTGCTGGGCATACGTGCGGCGCAGCTCGGGCGTTTTCTCCGCCGCCCCCTGCGCGACGAGCTGCTGTTTCTCCGCGGCCAGCTTGCGCACCCGGGCCAGCAGGCGGTCCCGGTCGTTGGTCAACAACATCTCCTGCGCCCGGAGCTCCGCGGGCGACATGGTCGCGAGCGTCTTGCGCCGCGCGGTCAACCATTCGAAGAAGTTCATCGGCAGCTCTCAGTGGTCAGCCACCGGCTCTCAGCCGGCGGCCGTGCATCCGGACCCGGCCCACTACTACGGAGCAGCGGCCCATGCGCCGGCGCACAGCAATACCGGCGTCTGCACCTCAATCCCGTGTTCCCTCGGTCCGCGGCTGTGAGCCTCCGTGCCTTCGCCTCGGTCACCCCAGCTCCGGTCGGGCCTTGCTCTTGTCGGCCGTCGGCGGCGCCACGGCCCGCTCGTGGTCGGCCGCCCGGGCGGCCGCGGACGGCGCGGCTTCGCGCTGCCCGGCCGCCGTCTGCCGTTGGACCGCGGCCTCCTTGAACTCCGCCAGGATCGCCGCCTCTTCCTCATCCTGAAGCGGCGTGGCCGCTCCGACTTCGATCCCCGCGGCCAGATCGGCATTGGCGGCCACTTCCGACATGATCTGCTCGGCCTCGGCCGCCACCTGCGTCAGCTCCTCGGCCTTGGGCAGGGCGAGCTGCCGTCCCTGCTGCGCCAGCGTCAGGTTGTGGATGTGCGTGCCGAGGATGTCGATCTGCTGCGACAACAGCACGGCCTGGGCCCGCACGCGGCGCAGCTCGCGGCGGGTCCGGACCAGCCGGCCCGCGAGCTGCTTTCGCTCCACGTCGGTCTTGGCGGCCGCACCGCGCTCGACGGCCTCAAGCTCGTCTTTCTCCAGCGTCTGGAGCCGCTGGTCAAGCTCGTGGCGCTGCTGTTCGAGCCGCACACGCTGCGCGGTCAGGGCCCGCACCTGCTCGGCGGGCGACGGCTTGAGCCGCAGCAGTCTCCGGATCCAGCTTAGCAGACTCATGGTCCGACCCTCGTCCACCAGCGGGCTGCGGCACACGTGCACCACGCCCTCATGGACCACCGTCATCAGCCGCGGGTCGCACCGACACGCGTGCCGCAGCAGCGGCTCGACCTGTTCCCGCGGCAGGCCCAGCCGCTCGGCCAGCTCCGGCACCGACAGCCCGCGCGCTTCGAGCTCCGCGCCGCTGCGCTCCAGATGATACAGCAGCCGCCGGAGACGTTCGTCCTCGGTCTCCAGCTCGAACAGCGCCGCCCAGCGGCTTTTCTCCACCGTCGCGGGCCGCGTCACGTCCCAGCCGCCGTCGGCCCGACCGCTCAGCAGCACCAGCGTCGGCCCGCCGCCCGCGTGCACCAGCGCCCGGGCGTCCGGCGTGAAACCCGTGGCGCTCGCCAGCGCGACCGCCGTCGGGCGCTCGTGGCGCGGCAGAAGTTCGTACCGGGCCAGCGCGTCCAGCACCAGCTCACGCCCGATCGGCCCGGGCGCCTCTCCGGCCACCAGCGCCTCGATCGGCGCCAGCGCCTGCGCACGCAGGCGGGCGCAGGTGCGGCGCAGCGGACCGAACACGCGCCGTTCGAAGCGGAGCTGCACGGCGCGCGTGCCGGGCAGCTCGTCGAGCAGGCCGCGCTCGTAGCGGCCCAGCCGCGCCAGCGTCGCACGCACACCGTCGATCCCGTCCGGCACCGCCTCGACCACGACCCGATCCGCCGGCAGCCGGCCGTCGATGAGCTGCTGCGCCCGCGTGCGCAACTGGCGCAAAAACCGGTCTTCGAACTGCCGGAGACGGCTGCACTCGTCCATGGCTCAGCCTGACAGCGGCTGCCCACACCGCGCGCAGAACCGCGCGCCGCGGGGGTTGTCGTACCCGCACAGCGGCCGCGGACAGCTATGGGCGGCCGGTGACCCGTCCGGACGCCAGCCGGCCCGCGGTCGGGCCCGGTTTTCGGCGGCCGGCTCGAGCCGCCCGTCGTCCAACGGGGGCCCGAGCCCGAGCAGCCGCCCGACGCGGCGCACCACCCGCCGCAACACGTGCAGAATCACCGCCAGGATCGCGACGAAAAACCCCACGAACCCCAGCACGAGGAGCCCGAAGAACCAGACGACCACCATGCCGTCGGCCAGGACCACGGCCGGTCACTCCTCCAGGGGCGGCAACGGGGTGCCGCAGAAGATGCAATACCGGTCGGTCCGCGCCGGGTACGCGGCGCAGCCCGGGCAGCGGCGGACCCGCGCGACCAACTGCAATCCGCACTGCGTGCAGAACTGGTCCCCCGGCTCCAGCGATGCGCGACAGGTCGGGCACGCCAGGACGGTCGGCTCCGACGGAACGTCCGGCGCGGGCGACGGGCGCTGCGGACCGACGCTGCTGTGCGGACGCCCGGGCCCGGCCCGGTCGGCGCCGGCCAGGCGAAGGTCGAGATCCGCCAGGGCGGCGGCGGCGCTCTCGTAACGGCGATCCGCCCGCGCATACAGGCGGCGGAAAACTTCGTCGAGCGCGGGCGGCACCTCAGCCCGCATCGTGCTCGGCAGCTCCGCACCGGCCGGCCGCTCGCCGGTCAGGAGCTCGAAGAGCATCACGCCGATCGAGTACAGGTCGCTGCGGGCGCTGGGGCGCTCGTGCCCGTCCCGCAGCTCCGGCGCCATGTACGCCAGCGTGCCCGCGAGGGCCGCGCTCTGCTCGTTCCGCTCCAGCGAGGCGGACTGCATGACCAGCGAGCGCACCGTGTCGGCGTTGCCCGCCCCCAGGCCGAAGTCCACGACCTTCACGTCGTCGACGGTCAGCGCGGCCAGCGGTCGGCCGTCCAGGTTCAGCAGCACGTTGCCGGGCTTGAGATCGCGGTGAATGACGTTGGCCGCGTGCGCGACCGTCATGGCCCGCAGCAGGGCCCGGAGGATCGTGGTGGCCACGTCGATCGCCACGCCGTGCGGGTGCTCGCCGAGCACTTGCCGCAGCGACGGCCCGCGCACCAGCTCCATGACCAGATACGGCACATCGGCGTACGGATCGAGCCCCAGCACGCGAACAATGTTCGGGTGCCGCAGGCCGTGCACGATCACCCCTTCCTGCCGCAGGAAGCGGACGTACTCCGGCTCGGTCGGCAGCTTGATGGCGACGTGTTCCCGCTCCCAGACGTGATGGCGGGCACGCCAGACCTCGCCGAATGTGCCCCGCCCGATGCACTCCTCGAGCAGATACTCGCTGACGCGCGTCCCGGCCTGGTATTTCGTCTCGCCCATGACCTCCGCCCGCCTCGCGGTCTCAGCCGCCGGCCCGTTCGGCCAGGTATTCCGCGACCAGGTAATTATAAGTCCCGACCACGGCGAGGGCTGCGAGCGTCGCCAGCCACGCCCAACCGCCGGACGGCCACCCGCCCATCAGGAACAGACCCAACAGCGCGTTGATCAGCGTCAGGCCCGCAATCAGGATCGCGCCGGCCCAATTCGAGCCGACCTCCAGCAGCCGCGCGATGAACAGCCGCGTCACCCACGGCAGGGCACCCGAAACGACCACCCACACGAGCGTCCGGCCGATGCCGCGGAGGATCGCCTCACGGGTGCCGGCGTCCATGCGATAGACCGCGACGGCCAGCACGAGCAGCAGCGCGGCCGCGATCCAGGTCAGCACTTTTTCGCCCAGGCGGCCCAGCAGGCCGCCGCCGCCGGTTTCCATCGCCGCTCAGTGTACCCCAGGCCCGGGCGGACTCCGTTAGAAAAACGCACGTCGTCTTGAACCGGCGCGCGGCTCGGCCGCCGCACCGCGGACGCCGGGGGTATTCGCGCGGCGCGGCGTGAGATTTGCGCCGTCCCCGCGTCGGGGCCGCCGTCGGGGGTGGGACCGCGCGCCGGGCCCCACCGCGGGGGATTCAGCCGGCGCCGCCCACGATTCCCGCCCGCCGCGGGCGGGCCCCCCAAACGTGGGGCAGCGGCTCAGACAATCAGGTTCACCAGTCGCCCGCGCACGATGACGACGCGCTTCAGCGGTCGTCCGGCCACGTCGCGGGCCGCGTTGGGGCAGGCCTGCGCCGCGGCGGTGATTTCGTCGTCGCCCGCGTCGGCGGCGATCGTGATGCGGTCGCGCACCTTGCCGTTGACCTGCACCGCCATCGTGACGACCTCGTCGCGGGTGAGCGCCTCGTCGTAGGTCGGCCAGGGCTCCAGAGCCAGCGGCTCCGGGTGGCCGAGGCGTCTCCAGAGCTCCTCCGCGATGTGCGGCGCGAAGGGGGCCAAGATCAGCAGGAAACGCTCCACCTGATCGCGGCCCAGCGTCGCGGCCCGGCCGGCCTCGTTGACCCAGACGATCATCTGCGCGATGGCGGTGTTGAACGCGAACTTGCGGATGTCCTCGGTGACCTTGCGGATGGTCTTGTGCAGCAGCCGCTCGAGGTCGGGATCGCGCGCGGCGGCGAGCCGCGGATTGAGCGGGGGAGCCGTGCCGTCCTCGGCCGGGGCGGGCACGACCAGCCGCCAGACGCGCTGGAGGAAGCGGTGGACGCCGATGATGTCGCGCGTGTTCCAGGGCTTGCTGGCCTCGAGCGGCCCCATGTACATCTCGTACAGCCGCAGCGTGTCGGCGCCGTACTCCTGAACGATCGCGTCGGGGTTGACGACGTTCCGCAGCGATTTGGACATCTTCTCGACCGCGGCGGAGAGCCGCTCGCCGGTCTGCTTGTGGTACGGCGCTTCCGCGCCCCCGTCCGCCGCGCGGAACTCGACCAGCTCGTGCGCCACGGGCACGCCGCGACTGTCGCGGTAGGTGTAGGCCTGAATCATGCCCTGATTGAACAGCTTCTGGAACGGCTCCGGCGTCGTGACGTAGCCCAGATCGTACAGCACCTTGTGCCAGAAGCGGGCGTACAGCAGGTGCAGCACCGCGTGCTCGGCGCCGCCCATGTACAGGTCGACTCCGCCGTGTTTGGGCGCGCCGTCCGGTCCGACCCCGCCCAGCCAGTACCGCTCCACCTCCGGCGCAATGAACGCGTTGGCGTTCCGCGGGTCGCAGAACCGCAGGTAGTACCAGCACGAGCCCGCCCACTGCGGCATCGTGTTCGCCTCGCGGCGGTACGTCCGCCCGTCGCGCTGCACCGTCAGCCAGTGCGTCGCGCGGCTCAGCGGCGTCTGCGGCTCGGCCTCCGGGTCGTCGCTGGCGTGCGGCCGGAAGTCCTCCATCTCCGGCAGCACCACCGGCAGCTCGCGCTCGTCCACCGCCACGACCCGCCCGTCCTCACGGTACAGAATCGGGAACGGCTCGCCCCAGTACCGCTGCCGCGAGAAGAGCCAGTCGCGCAGCTTGTATTGCACGGTGCCCTCGCCCAGCTCGTGCTCGGCGAGCCAGGCCGTGATCCGTCGCTTGGCCTCCGGCGTCGGCAGGCCGTTCAGCACGCACTGCCCCGGGAAGTGCGGCTCGTCGTCCGGCGGCGAGTTGACCGCCACGCCGTCGTCCACGAACCCCCGCCAGTCCCGCCCCTCCGGCGGCTGCACGACCTGCCGCACCGGCAGGCCGAACGTCTCGGCGAACTCCAGGTCGCGCGTGTCGTGAGCCGGGACCGCCATGATCGAGCCGGTCCCGTAGCTGATCAGCACGTAGTCCGCCACCCAGATCGGCACACGCTGCCGGTTGACCGGGTTTACCGCGTACGCCCCCGTGAACACCCCGGTCTTGGTCTTCGCGTCGGCGGTGCGATCCAGCTCGGACTTCTGCTGCGCCTGACTCACGTAGGCCCGCACCTCCTCGCGCCGCTCGGGCGTCGTGATGATCGGCACCAGCCGGTGTTCCGGCGCTAGCACCAGGTACGTGCACCCGAACAGCGTGTCCGGCCGCGTCGTGAACACGCGGATCGTGCTGCCGGCGGCCGGCCCGTCGCCGGCCAGCGCGAAATCCACGTATGCGCCCTCGCTGCGGCCGATCCAGTTGCGCTGCATGAGCTTGATCGGCTCGGGCCAGTCCAGCGCGTCCAGGTCGCGCAGCAGCCGGTCGGCGTACTCCGTGATGCGCAGCATCCACTGCCGCATGGGCCGCCGGTACACCGGGTGGTTGCCACGCTCGCTGCGCCCCTCGTTGGTGACCTCCTCATTGGACAGCACCGTACCCAGCGCCGGACACCAGTTGACCGGCACCTCCGCCAGGTACGCCAGCCGGTGCTCGGCGCGGTACTCGTCGATCGCGGCCTCGCCCCGGGCCGCAACCTCCGGCGGAATCGGCAGCTCCTCAATCGGCCGGGCGCGGCCGACGACCGTCCGGCCCTGACGGTCGACCCAGCGGCACTCGGGGTCGTACCACGCGTTGTAGATCTTCAGGAAAATCCACTGCGTCCAGTGGTAGTAGGACTCGTCGCACGTGGCCAGCTCGCGGTCCCAGTCGTATGACAGACCGATCATCTTGAGCTGCCGCATGTACGTGGCGATGTTCCTCCGCGTCGTCTCGCGCGGATGCACGCCGGTCTCGATCGCGTACTGCTCGGCCGGCAGGCCGAACGCGTCCCAGCCCATCGGGTGCAGGACGTTGTAGCCGCGCATCCGCATGAAGCGCGCGATGATGTCCGAGGCGATGTAGCCCAGCGGGTGTCCGACGTGCAGCCCGGCGCCGGACGGATACGGAAAGAAATCGAGCACGTAGAACGGCGGCCGCTCGCTGCCGGGCTGACCGGGGTTGGCCGCCCGGAACACGCCGCGTTCCTCCCACACCCGCTGCCAGCGAGGTTCCAGCTCGTTGAAGTCGTATTGGTGGTCCACGTCGGGATCGTCCTTCCCGGCCGGCCCGGTCCGGCGTGCGCCGCCGCGGGCCGGTTACGGCGCCGCCGTCGGCAGCGCGTCGACGAAACCGGTCCGCGTCCGCACATTGCCGAACCAGACCTGCACGAACTGGCTGCGGGCCCCGCCGACCGCGCGCTGGATGAGCTCCGGCAGCTCACCGGCCAGGCTCTCCTGGTACATAGGCTTCACGCGCTCCAGTTCCGCCAGCGCCCAGCGCAGCGCACTGGGCTGCGGCGCCAGGGCGACCGGACGCTGGCCCGCCGGCGGACGGTCCGCAAACTCGAACAGGGCCTTCACCAGCGCCGCCGACGTGCCCACGCCACCGCGAATCATCGGGCTGCCGCGGCGAATCCCGTCGGCCGTGCGCGGCCCGAGATCAGCCAGGTAGTTCGGGGCGGCCGGCGGTACGACGCCATCGCTGGGCTGCGTGGACGCCGCCTGCACCTCCGCGAGATACGCCTTCAGCTCGGTGGCCTGCTCGATCGCCGCCGCCAGCCCCACGGCCCGGGCCGCCTCGCGCAGCTTCTCCGCCTCCACCCGCGCCAGCTCGAAAGCCCGCATGTTCTTCCAGTCTTCCACGACCTTCGGCCGCACGTCCTCGAGCGCGGCCGGCGGTGCGGCCGGCGCGACGGCGACGACCCGGTAGAGGTACGCCTGGTGCAGTCGACCGGGGATGCGGCTGATGGCGACCGGGCCGGGCTCCAGGAGGTTGACGGCCTGGGGCGTGGTCTGCGGGTCGCTGATGCCCTTGACGCGGAAGGCCGCCGTCCGCATCGGGGTGCCGCTGCGTGTGCCGTCCGCCACCGTGGCCTGGCCGAGCCCGGGAATCAGAGCCAGTCGCGGCGCGTCGACTAGGTCCGTCTTGTGATAGCTGATGCGCAAGCCGGCCCCGTACTGGATCTCGTAGCGTTTCTGGTACTTGTCGCGGAGCGCCTCGAACGAGACGATCTCCTCCGGTGGCGGGTAGAACCCGTCGGCGCCGCGTTCCTGGGCCCGCCAGGGCGCGAGCGCCTCATCGCGCATCTCGTTCACGATCGCCTGGGCCACCTCGGCGGCGCGCTGTATGCGGTAATCTTCCCGTACCTTGTCGCGCGCCTCGTCGAACGTCATCGGAACCGTCGCGCCGGGCTCGGTCGCGGCCGGGTCCGGTTTCGTGTACCGCGCCCGGTGCTCCTCGAAGAACTGCTCAAGCGCCGTGGTCCGGGCCGTCACGTAGCTGCGGAGCGGCTCCGGCTCGACGGTCAGATACTCGAGCTGCACCCGGTCCGGCAGCCTGTACCCGTACACCAGCGTGTCCTCGGTGTGCGCCGTCGTGCGGTTCTTGCCTTCCTCGAAGAAGCGCGTCAGCTCCTCCTCCGTCGGCTCGGGCACCCGCCCCAGGAACGCCTTGGCGTGCAGCACGGACACGGTCGCGACCGCTTCCTGTTTCTCGTCCCGGTAGGCCAGCTCCGCCCGCGGCAGACTCACGGTCAACGCCGCCGCCTGCACGAACATCAGCCGCCACACCGCGATCCACCGCCCCAGCGTGTCATACACCCGGTCGTAGCTCATCGCCGCGTCCCGCGCCACCCGCCGCAGGTCCTCGTTCGTCACCCCGGCGGCACGCAGCCGCTCCTTCACCTCGTCGCGCCCGATGCGGATCCCGGCCCGGGCCGCCTCCTCCGTCAGCAGGTAGTGATCGAGCGCGTCGACGTTCAGGCCCAGCACGTTCGTCGGCGGCGCCCCGACGGCCATCCCGAGCTGCTGCACCACTCGCATTTCCGTGCCCAGCGCCCGGATCTCCTCGCTGTACAGCGTGCGGCCGAACGCCTCCCCGAGCTTCACGCCACGAATCCGCGCGCCGGGGTCCAGGCCCTGAATCGCGTCCGGAACAAGAAACGCGACCAGCAGCAGCGCCATGAAAACCATGAGCAGCGTGCGGCTGTTCTTCCGGAAGAATTTGGTCAGCTTCATCTCGTCGCTTCCAGGGTGTCGCGGCCCGCGGCGCCGCTGTCCGGCCCGCGCAACCGCAGAACCTCCATAATACGGGAGCATCCGCCCGACACAAGGCGCCGCCCGCCGCCCCCGCAACCGGGAAACCGTCGGCCGCCGCCCGCCATCCCCGCGTGCGGGCAGCCGTCGGACGCGGCTCGCCGCCCGATCGCCCCGCGGCATGCCGACCGAATCGCGGGCCTCGGGTAGGCCCTCGGCACTCGTCCCCAACAGACTCCACCGCCCCGGGGGCGGTTCGACCCCTGGCAGGCGGCTCGGCCCGCGGCAGGCGGCGCCGGCCGGTCGCCCGCCGATCCCGAGCACGCCGAATCGCGGCAGATCCCCAGCGCCGCGCGCGGCGTACGGCTCCGGCTGGTCGCCCCCGAACGGCGCGGTTATTCTGGATGTCCGGCCGCCGAACGCGGCCCGCCCCCGTCCCGGAGCCCGTCATGCCCAGCGCCGTGGCCGACAAGATCGCCGCCGACATGCAGGCCGCCTCGTTCATCCGCGAGATGTTCGAGAAAGGCCGCCGCCTGATGGCCGAATACGGTCCCGAGAACGTCTACGACTTCTCGCTCGGCAACCCCAATGCGCCGCCGCCCGACGCGTTCTTCGACGCCCTCCGCGCCGTCGCCGCCGACCGCCAGCCCGTCCGCCACCGCTACATGCCCAACGCCGGTTTCGACGACGCCCGGGCGGCCGTCGCCGCGTTCGTCGCCCGGGAATACCGCCTCGACCTCGGCCCGGACGGCGTGATCCTCACCAGCGGCGCCGCCGGCGGCATGAACTGCGTGCTCCGCGCGATCTGCAACCCCGGCGACGAGGTCATCGTCCTCGCCCCCTACTTCCCGGAGTACCGCTTCTACATCGAACAGGCCGGCGGTCGGATGGTGCTCGTGCAGACCGACGCCGAGTTCCAGCCCGACCTCGACGCCTTGGCGGCGGCTCTCACCGAGCGCACCCGCGCCGTGCTCATCAACTCCCCGAACAACCCGACCGGCGCCGTGTACACCGCCGAGCGCTGTGCGGGGCTGGCGCGCGTGCTGGCGCGGCACGACCGGCCCGATCGCCCGCTGTACCTCGTGTGCGACGATCCGTACCGGCGGATTCTGTACGGGCTGGACTGGTGCCCAACCCCGGTGCACGACTACCCGCGGACGGTGATCGTCTCGAGCTATTCCAAGGACCTGAGCATCCCCGGCGAGCGGGCGGGCTACATCGCGGTGCCGCCGGCGGTACCGGAGCGGCCGCAATTGCTCGGCGCGCTGACGATGCTGAACCGGACGCTGGGCTACGTCAACGCCCCGGCGCTGATCCAACGCGTCCTGGCGCGCTGCGCGCACGCCATGTGCGACCTCGCGACGTACCGCCTCAACCGGGACCTGCTGTGCAGCGCGCTGTGCGAGTACGGATACGCGTTGACGACGCCGCGCGGCGCGCTGTATGCGTTTCCGCAAACGCCGATCGCCGACGACGTCGCGTTTTCGGAGATCCTGCTGCGGCACCGCGTGCTGGTGGTGCCGGGAAGCGGATTCGGCCGGCCGGGCCACGTGCGGATCGCGTTCTGCGTCGAGCGGGAAACCATCCGGCGTGCACTGCCGGCATTTCAGGCCGCGCTCGCGGAGTGCCGCGGGGGGTGACGTCACAACGCCTGTCGCGTCCGCCCCCGCGCGCCCGCCGCTTCACTCGCATACGGCCCCGAAACGCTGCTGAAGGTAGGCAACATCCCCCAGGTCGACCACGCTGCTGAGGTCATAGTCGCCGTCGCAGATCTGCCGCGCCGGGCCCATGTGCGACGCCAGTCGCTGGAAGTCCGCCAGGTCCACGACGCCGTCGCCCGTTAGGTCGCCGGGGCATTGCCACTCGAAGATGACCGGCCCGCTGCGCAGCGCCACCAGCCGGCCGCAGCCGCCGTTGTTGGCGGGCGAGTTGTCGCGGAAGAACGGCAGGTTCGGGTCCGGGTGATGGTCGTTCAGACCGGCCACCAGGTATTCGAAGCTGATCTGCACGCTGTCGGGTGCGTTCAGCGCGGAGTTCGTGATCTGCGTCGGCATCGGCTGGTCGTCGCCGGGATGCCAGAAGCTCCGCGCCGGCCCGCACGGCGGCCCGATGCACCACAGCAGTTGGAGCGGGTCGGTGGGCCACCAGCCCTGGTTGTCGTTCGCATAGACGTGGAGCGCCACCACCAGCGCGCGCAGGTGGTGCGCTGCGACGCTCGTGTACGAGGGTGTCGGCATCCGGTCGGGCGGCATGGTGTACCACTCGCCGTCGGCCATCAACTCATTGGCGAACCACCCCCCGTTGTTGGCCGGTGAGTTGTCGCGGATCCACGGCACCTCGCCCCAGCAGCCGCCGTTGCGGAACGTACTCAGGTCGATGTCGAAGCTGATCCGCGCGCTGTTCGGCGCATCCGGCACGTCGTTGTCGATCGTCGTGGGCGGAGGGTCGCTGCCGCCCGGATGCCAGAACACGAGCGGATCACTGATCAGCGTCGGGTACAGCGCCGCGAGTGTCGGTGGCGGCTGGTCGAAGTTGTCATTCATGTAGATGAAAACCGCCTGGACGATGGCCTGCATGTTGGCCCGCGCCACCAGCGCCCGCTCGACGACATCTGCCGGCACCTCGTCGCGCAGCCCACCGCCCGCGGCGTGCCGCCACCCGACCGCCGTGACCAGCAGCGTCCAGAACCCGATGACCGTCAGCCGCCCCGCAAGCCGTGTCATGGCCGTCCCCCTTGTGCGGCCGCCGCCCCGTCGGCCGCTAAGCGGCATCCTACCGCGCGGCCGCCCGATCCTCCCACGAAACCGGCCCCCTCACGACGAATTCACAGGCCGCCCCGGGCGCACTTCCGGCCGCCGTGTTCGGACCGCCGGCCGGGCCGGGGCGGGCCGATTGTCGGCCGCGCACCGCAGGGCACCCGCGCTGGACGGGCCCGCTGGGGCGGTGGCAGGCTGCGGGCGTAACGGTACATACTGCGGATGAACGGCGTGAGCGACGCATGCGCCGTGGAGCAGCAATGCGGCGCCGAGCCGGGTGACGCGGCCGGCGGTGAGCGGCCGCGGGGTGGGCCGGACGGCGAGGGCGGACATGCGGAACCTCCGTTTTGCGCAACGGCGCCCGCAGCGCGGGCACCCGCGCGCGGCGCGCATAGCGTAGCAGTGCGCGGCCCTACCCCTGCGGCTCCTTCTCTTCCGCCTCCTCGCTGTCCCGCTGCCGGCGGAGCGCGTCCCACTCGTCCTTCGTGATGATGACCTCGCGCGCCTGGCTGCCCTTGTACTCGCCCACGATGCCCGCCTCGTACATCTGGTCGATCAGCCGCGACGCCCGGCCGTAGCCGATCGTCAGCCGCCGCTGGAGCAGGCTCACGGACCCGCGGCCGCTCTCGAGCACGATCTCGACCGCCTGGTCGAACAGCTCGTCGCGCTCGCGGCTGCCCGCAGTGTAACTGCCGGGGGCCCGCACCAGCTCGGGGTGATATTGCGGGGCGCGTTGCGCGCGGCAGTGCCGCACGACCCGGCGCAGCTCCTCGTCGTCGACGAACGTGCCCTGGGCCCGCACGAGCTTGGAGCTGCCCGGCGGCAGGAACAGCATGTCGCCCTGTCCCATCAGCACCTCGCCGCCGTTCTGGTCGAGCACGATGCGCGAGTCCAGCCGGCTGGCGACCCGGAACGCGATCCGGCACGGCAGGTTGCTCTTGATCAGGCCGGTCACGACGTTGGCCTGCGGCCGCTGCGTGGACACGATCAGGTGAATGCCCACGGCGCGGCTCTTCTGGGCGATGCGGCAGAGGTAGAACTCGACCTCCTTGGCCGAGGTCATCATCAGGTCGGCCAGCTCGTCGATGATGATCACGATGTACGGCAGGTGGACCGGGATCTTGGCCAGCTCGTCGTCGCTGGCGGGCCGCAGCCGCTCGCGCAGCCCGGCGAGCCCCAGCCGGTTGTAGCCGCGGATGTCCTTCACCCCGGCCTCGGCCAGCAGCGCGTAGCGCTCGTCCATCTTCACCGAGGCCCAGTCCAGGATGCTCTCGGCCTTCGCGACCTCCGTCACGATCGGGCACATCAGGTGCGGCAGGTCCTTGTAGGCCGCCATCTCGACGACCTTCGGATCGATCAGGATCAGGTTGACCTCCGACGGGCTGCGCGTCAGGAGCAGCGACATGATGATGCTCGTCACGCACACGCTCTTGCCCGAGCCGGTCGTGCCCGCGATCAGCAGGTGCGGCATGCGCGTCAGGTCGGCCACCAGCGGCTGGCCGCTGGCGTCTTGGCCCAGAAACAGCGGCAGGGCCAGCGCCTCCAGCCGCGGGCCGGCCTGCTCCAGCACGTCCCGCAGGCGGACCTTCTCCTTGTCCACGTTCGGCACCTCGATGCCGATCGTGTTCTTCCCCGGCAGCGGCGCCACAACGCGCACCGCCGGAGCCTTCAGCGCGCGGGCCATGTCGTTGTTCAGCGACGCGATCTGACTGACCTTGATGCCGGGCGCCAGCTTCAGCTCGAACACCGTGATGACCGGCCCGGTCTCGATCGCCACCACCTCGACATCCAGCCGGAACTCCTTGAGCGTCTGCTCCAGGATGTACGCCTTGTCGCGGCACGCCGCCGCCACCGCCGCCTTGTCGACCGGGACGCTACGCTCCAGCAGCGTGATCGGCGGCAGCTCGTAGGCGTCATCCGCGGGCGCCGCACGCGGCATCGACGCCGGCTGCGGTCGCGGGCGCGGCGGCGTCCGCCCCGGCGTCGCCATCTCACGGATGATCGGGCCCCGTTGAAACAGCGGGGCGTCCACAGCCTCCGGCCCGTCGGCCGCCTGCCCGGCCTGCGCCGCCTCCTCCCCGGCCGCCGCCCGGTCCGCGGCGGGCGGCTCCGCCTCGTCCGACGGCCGGCCGGCGTCGGGGGCGGAGCGCGCCCCCCGCCGCGGCGCTTCCACCGCGTCTCCCGCCGGACCCCGGCCGCGGTGGATGGCGGGCGGCTCGCGCGCGGCCGACCCGGCCGAACGGCCCCCGCCGTTGCTGCCGGTCAGCCGGCCGGACAGCCCGACGACGCCCTGGGCCACGCTGTCGGCGACGGCCGCCCCGGCGCTGGCCACCGCGCTGCCACCCCGGGCCAGGAGCGGGGCCGAGTGGCTTCCGGCCCACGTCAGACCCCGCACCAGGCCCACGAGCAGGCTGTCCGCCGCCAGCAGCAGCCCGACGAGCAGGCCCGCGACCACCAGCATCCCGGTGACGAACGTATCGCATCGCTGGACGAAAAACGCGGCGGTGGCCGCGCCCACCAGGCCCCCCGGCCCGGTGACGAGGTACCGGCCGCCCGGGTCCAGCACCAGCGCGGCGCCCGCGGCGGCCGCGGCCGCGACCAGCAGCAGCCCGAGGAATCGCAGCCACGGGTCGGCCAGCGGCACCCCGCGGGACCAGGCGAACAGCATGAAGTTCAGCAGGGCCAGCACGGGGTAGACGGCAACGCCCAGCCAGGTGAAGGCGTGGAAGGCCAGCCATGCGCCCAGCAGGCCGGCAAGATTCTGCACGCGCGGCGGCGGCGGCCAGACGGTCGTGGAGGGCGGGTCGGCGATGCTGAAACTCAGCACGCAGGTCCACGCGAAGAGGCACGCCAGCCAACCGACCGCGACGCAGCAGAATCGCAGGGCCGCCCGGCGTTGGAGCGTGCGGGGCATGGGCCATCCCTGAGCTCGCGGCGGCCCGACGTCCGAGTCGGGCCGGTCCCGGATCCGCGCGCCGATGATATCGCGACCCGACGGGGATTGCGATATTCTGCGACCCTTGCGGATCGCCGCACGGCGAACGCGGCGGTCCGGACCCGCGGAGGCAGCACGCCGCATGGCCCGCAGCAACGCTCTCACCATCGCGTTGGCCGGCCTGGGGGCCGGCACGCTCGGCAGCCTGGCCAACTTCGGCCGCTTCTGGATGTTCACGTTGCACGCCGTGTCCTTCGTGCCGATCGAGCTGGTCACGGTCCGCGGCTGGCGACGGCTGCTGCCGCAGTGCTTCTCCATCGGCGCGTGCTCGGTGCCGGTCATCATGCTGACGGGAATGTTCATCGGGATGGTGCTGATCGTGCAGGGCTACGAGCAATTCGACGCAGCCGGCCTGCGCGACCGGCTCGGCGCGATCGTCAACATCTCCATCGCGGCCGAGCTGGGGCCGGTGCTGGCCGGCGTGATGCTGGCCGGCCGCGTGGGCGGCGCGCTGGCGGCCGAGCTGGGCACGATGAACGTGACGGAACAGCTCCTGGCGCTGCGGTCGATGGGGGCCGACCCGGTGCGGCACCTGGTCGTGCCGCGGTTCCTGGCGTGCCTGTTCCTCACCCCGCTGCTGACGGCCTACGCCGACCTGCTCGGCGCGCTGGGGGCCTTCGCGATCTTCGTGGGCGTGTACGGCGGCCCGCCGGAGCCGTATTGGGCGTTCACGCGCGAGGTCGTGCAGCTCTGGGACCTGGGCTCGGGCCTCGTGAAGGCCCTGTTCTTCGGCGCGGCCATCGGGCTGGTGAGCTGCTACAAGGGCTTCCACTGCCGCCCCGGCGCGGAAGGGGTCGGCCAGGCCTGCACGCAGAGCTTCGTCGTCAGCTTCATCCTGATCCTGATGCTCGATTTCTTCCTCAACGTGGTTCTGAACGGGCTCTACAGCGTGTGGTACGGATACCGGTCGCTGATTTGAGGCACGGCGATTGAGCGACACCGACCCCATCATCGAGCTGCGCGGCGTGACGAAGACGTTCGGCCGGCAGCGCGTCCTGGACGGGATCGACCTGCGCGTCGAGCGCGGCCGCAACACGGTCATCGTGGGCCGCTCCGGCACGGGCAAGAGCGTGCTCCTCAAGCACATCGTCGGCTTGCTGCGCCCGGACCGCGGCGCGGTGTATTTCGCCGGGCAGCGGATCGACACTCTCGGCGAGCGGGCCCTCGTCCCGATCCGCCGGCAGATCAGCTTCGTCTTCCAGCTCAACGCGCTGTTCGACTCGATGACGGTCGTCGAGAACGTTGCCTTTCCGATGACCGAAAACACCCGCGGCCGCCTTGACCGCCGCCGGATCCGCGCGCTCGCCGAGCGCTGCCTCGAGATGGTCGGCCTGCGCGGCTTCGAGCACAAACGCCCCGCCGAGCTTTCGGGCGGCGAGCGCAAGCGGGTGGCCCTGGCGCGGGCCATCGCCCTCGATCCGCCCCCGCGCGTGATCCTATACGACGAACCCACGGCCGGCCTCGACCCGCAACGCTCCGACGCGATCAACAAGCTGATTCGCCGCCTCCAGGAGGACGTCCACGTCACCGGCGTGATCGTCACCCATGACATGAAAAGTGCCGCCGAGATTGGCGACCGGCTGCTGGTACTGTGGGACGGGCGCTTCATCGCCGACGGGCCGCCCCACGCGGTGCTCCAGTCCCGCGACGAGCACGTCCGCCGCTTCGTGCAGGGCATCGCCGAGCCCGAAGACCTGCGCTTGATCAGCCCGTGAACCGCCGCGTCGAAGAGACGGGCTTGCCGGGGCACCCGCCGCGGCCAACCGACGCTGAATCAACCCGTGAACCCCCGCGCCGCCGAAAACTTCCCATAAAACGGCCCGCCCCGCGCCTCGCGGGCACTTTATGGGCCGGCGGCCACAAACATGTGGCGCGCCGCCGATTTCACGAAAGCTTTACCGGCCGGCGGCCGATACTTATCGTAGAGCGAGCGCGAGTACGGGCGCGTACCGTCGTCGAGGGATCGGCGGCGGACCCACCCTTGGGTCATTTACCCGGCCAACATGGAGGGCCATCCGGCGGAAGCCGCCGTCTGGGCCCGGTAGTGCCCATGGAGGCTGTGAACCGACATGTGTGAAGTCATCGCCGCCAACTACGTTCCGGCGCGGAGCAATCCGGCCACCCCCGCGCGACACGACGGCCCCCCACGAACTCGGACAGCCAACCCGCCGGACCCGCCCGCCGACCGCGCCGAACTCTCCACCGCGGCGGCGGAGTACCCGGCCGCGGAGGCGGCGACCGAGGCGGCCCGCGTGGCGGCGATCCGCGCGCAGATCGCCAACGGAACATATCTCACGCCGGACAAACTCGACGTTGTGGTCGAGCGCCTCTTCGCCGAGCTGACGGGCGCCTGAGCGGGCACCGTTGACCGGCCTGCCCGGGGCCAGCGAAACGCACCGGCCGGCGTTCCACGAGTACGTGGGACGCCGGCCGGCGGTGTTTCCGGGCGTTCGCCGCCGGGTCGCGCCGGCGGTTACCCGCGAAGGTCAGTACGTGATCGTCAGCTCGTAGGTCCCGGTCGCGCCGCCGTACCCGTCGACGATGATGTAGTACGTCACGCCGCCCGTCAGCGGCACACCATCGAGCCTCGATACGTACGGGAGCGAGTAGCTGGGCGTGCTGCACAAGTCGTCATTGCAGCCGACCACCGGGCCGGGGCACGAGCCCGCGTACACATAGAGCTTCGAGTCGTAGTTGGTCGCCGTGTTGCACAGCGAGATGTTCACGACCTCGTTGTTGGCCGGCGTGTACGCGTACACGACGTCGCGGGCCGTGCCGCCGGCGAACGGGCACACCTCGTCGTAGTTGTGGGTGAACGTCGAGGTCGTGCCGATCGCACTGAACGGCACGCCGGGCACGACGAACGGATCGTCGCAATTGTCGCCCTGCTGCACCGCCCCGCTCTGGGTGATCGACAGCGTGTAGTTGCCGCAGGCCGTGCTGAAGCCGTCCACGAAGATGTAGTACGTCACACCGCCCGTGACGGGCACGTTCAGCAACTCGGACTGGAGAGCGCACGCATCGTCGTTGCAGCCGATCTCCGTGCCCGCCAGGCAGTCGCCGGCCCGGACGTAAAGCACGGTGTCATAGGTCGAACCGCACAAGCGGATATCGACGGTGCCGCTGACGGTCGGCGTGAAAGCGTACACCACGTCCGGCGCGGTGGCCGTCGCGACACAGCCGCTGCCGACGTAGTCGTGCACATAGTCGCAGGTATCGCCGCTCGCCGTGAACGGCAACCCGGTCACGGGGATCGCCGTCGCGCACGTCTCACCGGGGCCCGGCGGCGGGCACTCGGTGATGTCCAGCGTGAAGCTCACGCAGCTCGGCGGCGGCCAGGAGTCCACCATGATGTAATACGTGCCGGCCGGCAGATCGAGACGATTGATCCGCGCGACCGTGCCCGCGCCGGAGGTCGCCCGCGCAAGGCACGGGTCGCCCGGCGGGCACACGTCGCTGATCGCGACGCCCAGCCAGTTGTCGGCGGGCGTCTGGCCCGTGACCGTGATCCGCAGGCACTTGGGCTCGGTCAGGGTGAGGGTGTAGAGGATGTCCTCACCGCCGTCGTAGCTGCCCAGGCACGTGGTGGCGTAGTTGTTGACCAGCCCGCACGACGAGCCCACCGTGTTGTACGGCACGCCCGGAATCGGAATCGCGGTGTCGCACACCTCGCCGGGCTGCGGGGGCGGGCACACGTACGTGTCGCAGCTCTCACCTTCGAACCAGTTTCCAGCCAGCGCACCGCACTGCTGCTCGGTGAAGGTTCCGAGGCACGCGCCGCTCAGGCAGCAGGCCCCACGCGGCAGCGGGCCGCAGGGCTGGCACCCCACCGTCAAGGTGTAATCCGCCGGGCAATCCACGGAGCCCACGAACTGCGGAGCAATGAACACATAGTACGTTCCGGCCGGGAGGCACGTGGTCGACAAGTCGGCCAGCTCGCACGGCTCGACCAGCGCGTACGGCGAAAGATAACCGGTGATGTTGCCGCACCCCGGCAGACCGACGACCCGCTGCTCGATCAGGCCCACCAGCGCCGGGAACTCGGCCTGGGCCTTGATGTTGATGACCGCGTCCTGCGTGAGCACGAGCTCGAACCAGTCGGTGTCGCGCGTGTTGCCGTCGAACCAGCCGGTGCCGCACTTGGTCTCGCCGCATGCGATCGGCTCGAACACCGGCGGAATCGAGTTGCAGCCACCGTTGGTGTCGGTGCCGCAGGGCTCCGCCTCGGGCGACGCGTTCGCCGGGCAGACCACGATGCACGGGCACTGGTCGCAGGTCGTGTTCGGCCCGAGCCACAGCCGCTCGACGTAGGTCGTGCCGATCAGGGCGACGAACGAATCAATGTCGTCGAAGTTGACCTGGCCGTCCCCGTTGCAGTCGCCGTGGAACCACGGGCACGCGTACGGCCAGCCGGCGCCGCCCGGATAGCCGAGGGCCTCGACGAACGGGTCGATGTCATCAAAGTCCACGATCCCGTCGCAGTTCATGTCGCCGGGGGTGCGGGCGCAGTCGGTCCGCGTCTGAATCTGGCACGTCCCGTCCGCATAACAGCACGCCCCGGGCACCTGACCGCAAGCCGGGCTCAGCTCGCTGCACATCGTGCCGGCGACGAAACGCAGGTTCGGGCCCTGGCAGTCGCGCAGCTCGACGTTGTCGCCGCATTGCCCGGTCAAGTCGTTGCAGCAGGCACCGAACGTCGGCGTGTAAGCGCCTCGCAGGCACAGCCCCAGGTCAAAGGACTGCGGAAGGTAGACCCCGACGAACTCATCGTATTGCAGGCAGCTCGAGTCCCCGCCGGTGCCGCTCATCCACAGGAACCAGCAGCCGGCGCCCGTGCCCTGGATCGACACCCAGCCGACCGTCGAGGGGTCCACGCTCGGGCTCAGCGCCGCTTCGAACTCAAACAGGGAGAACCCGAAAAACGTCAAGCCCGTGTCCACGCCGCTGATCGACACGGTATAGGAGGCCACCAGCGGTCCGGGCACCGCCCCGGGCCCCCAGAACTCGATCACGAACGTCACCGGGTCTTCCGTGCACGGAGACCAACCGAACCCGTCGTTGAAACCCTTCAAACCCCAGAAACGAATCCCGTCATACTGCCCCGCCAGCACCGGGAAGTTCTCGTACACCTTGTAACCCGGCTCAACCTCGCTTGTGAACGCGATCCAGTTCGCCGTCGGGTCATCCACGGGCTGTCCGTAAACCGTGTCGGCCGGGCACGGCAGCCGCACGCCGAGCACAACCGGCGCCTGAGCATCTGTTGTGGGTACGGCCGTCAGCTTGTTGTCCCGACCGGCCGCCTGGGCGACCAGCGTGCCGCCCAGGAGCAGAATACACAGTCCTAGCTCCCTCATGTTCGTCGAACCTCCTATACCGAAAGGACCATCGGCCTTTCGCGCCCCGGCCGCCGCGACACGAACCAATCGCGCCACCGCTCCGCCGGCCCGGGGGAAAGCACCGCACTCCAACCGGCACCAACAAAAGGGCGGCGTCCGGACAGTTCGTCGCCGCCATTGCACACCGATCCGAAGACGACGCTCAGCTCGCCAAGGCCCGCCGCCTGAAAACACCGACGGCCCGACCGGCAAACCTCCACGCCACGCCTCAATCCCCTTCCGCGCCCGGAATACGGCCTCCGGGACCCGGCGCCGACAACCGCGCCGGGGAACACGCCCTCCGAAAGCGCAGACCTGTGCCGCCGCCGATGGCTGCGCCGGCGCAGCCGCGTCCGAGTTTCTTCAGGCCGCGACCGCGCATTCTGTCCCGTTTCTTATAACTGGTCGCCGTGCGGCTGTCAATCCGGGAACGATCCCCCGCCCCGGGGTCTGATCAGCGTGACCGCCGTTCATTCGGAGGCCGGCGCCCCGATATCATCACCGCAGAATGCCTTGAGGCTCGCTGCATGTCCGCACCCGCGACCAACCCGCTGCCGCTGCCCCGCGACCCCGCCTCCGGAGGGCACGACTGGCGGCTGGGCCGTTTCCCCAACCTGATGCCGTACCGCATTCAGGAGGTCCTGCTCGTCTCCAGCCCGTACGACTCGTTCATCCTCGAGGAAGACGGGCTGCTGACGGAGATGATCTACAGCGAATTCATGGACCTCGGGCTGACCCAGTCCCCGAACATCACGCGGGTCTCCACCGGCGAGGAGGCGCTGAGTGCCATCCGGGCCGGCGCGTTCGACCTGGTGATCACGATGCTGCGCCTCGGCGACATGGACGTGGCCCGCTTCAGCCGGGCGGTCCGGCAGTTGAACCCCGAGCTGCCCGTCGTGCTGCTGGTCGCCAACGAGTGGGAGCTCACGCGTCTGGAACACGCCCGCCGGCAGCTCGCGGTGGACGGCATCTACGTCTGGCACGGTGACACGAAGATCTTCCTGGCGATCATGAAGGTCCTCGAGGACCGCCGCAACGCCGACCACGACACCCGCGTCGGCGACGTCGGCGTGATCATCCTCGTGGAGGACTCGGTCCGCTTCCGCTCCTCGCTCCTGCCCATCATCTACAGTCAGCTCGTTCAGCAGACCCGGGCCGTCATGGCCGACGGTCTCAACCACATGCAGAAGCTGCTGCGGATGCGGGCCCGCCCCAAGGTGCTCGTGGCCGAGACCTACGAGCAGGGCATGGACCTGTACCGCCGCTACCGCCGCCACATCTTCGGGGTGATCACGGACGTGGCGTTCGAGCGCGGCGGCCGGGTCGACCCGCGAGCGGGTCTGGACTTCATCACGGCCATCAAACTCGAGCTGCCCGACGTGCCCGCCCTGCTCCAGTCCTCCGACGCCGGCAATGCCGAGCTGGCCGAGCAGATCGGCGCCCGCTTCCTGCACAAGCGCTCCCCCACGCTGCTGCGGGACGTCAGCAACTTCATGCGGGACAACTTCGGGTTCGGCGACTTCGTCTTCCGCCGTCCCGACGGCACCGAAGTGGCCCGCGCCGGCGACCTGCGCAGCATGCTGCGGGTCCTGCGCGACGTGCCGGCCGAATCCATCGAGTACCACGCCCGCCGCAACCATTTCAGCAACTGGTTCCGGGCGCGGACCGAGTTCGCCCTGGCCCGGCACATGCGCCCGCGGCGCGTCTCCGAGTTCAGCGACCTCGAGACGCTCCGCCGCTACCTGATCCGCGGCCTTCAGGACACGCTTCGCCGCAGCCGCCGCGGCATCGTCGAGGACTTCAGCCGCGAGCGCTTCGATGCCGGCTGCGCTTTCGCCCGCATCGGCGGCGGCTCGCTGGGCGGCAAGGCCCGCGGCCTGGCGTTCGTGGACGCGCTGCTCGCCGCCGCGAACCTCGAGGCCCAGTTCCCGGGCGTCCGGGTCCACGTGCCCCGCTCGGTCGTGATCGGCACCGACGTGTTCGACGAGTTCCTCGACACCAACCGCCTGCGCCTCAGCACCCTCTGCGCCCTGAGCGACCCCGAACTGCGGGCCGCGTTCGCCGCGGGGCGCTTCCCGCACGACGTCGTCGCCGATCTGCGGGCCTTGCTCGCCACCGTGCGGGATCCGCTGGCCGTCCGCTCCTCCAGTCTGCTTGAGGACTCCCAGTACTACCCCTTCGCCGGCGTCTACGCCACCTACATGCTCCCCAACAACGCGCCGGACCCCGACGTCCGCCTGACCCAGCTCCTCGACGCGATCCGCCGCGTCTACGCCTCGACCTTCGCCACCGCCGCCCGCCGCTACCTCGAGGCCACCCCCAACCGCATCGAGGAAGAGAAGATGGCCGTCGTGCTCCAGCCGGTCGTCGGCGCGCGGCACGGCCGCTATTACTATCCGAACTTCTCCGGCGTGGCCCGCTCGTACAACTACTACCCCTTCGAGCCGATGCGGCCCGAGGACGGCGTCGCGTCGCTAGCGCTGGGCCTCGGCAAGACCGTTGTGGACGGCGGCCGCGCGCTGCGGGTGTGCCCGGCCCACCCGCAGGTGCTGCCGCAGTTGGCCGACGGCGAGGAGTTCCTTAACCAGTCGCAGCGCACGTTCTACGCGGTGGACCTGGAGGCCGGGGCGGACCCGGCCGACGACGACGGCTGCGTGGTGCGGCTGGACCTGGAGGACGCCGAGTTGCATGGCACTCTGCACTGGCTCGGCTCGGTCTGGTCGCCGGCGGACGGGGCGTTTTACGACGGCGTCACCCGGCCGGGCGTGCGCGCCGTGACGTTCGCGCACGTGCTCAAGGCGCAGGTTTTCCCGCTCGCGCCCCTGCTGGCGCGGCTGCTGGAGATCGGGCGGAGCGGGCTCAACAGCCCGGTCGAGATCGAGTTCGCGGTGAACCTGGAGGCCGTCCCGCGCGAGTTCGCCGTCCTTCAGATCCGCCCCTGCGCCGAGGGGCGCGAGGGCGAGAGCGTGGAGGTCGGCGAGTTCGAGCGGACCGCCCTGCTGTGCTACAGCCCGCATGCGCTGGGGCACGGCGTGATCGGCGGGCTCCACGACATCATCTACGTGCGCCCCGAGCATTTCGACCCGGCGCGGACGCCGGCCATGGCGCACGAGATCGGCCTGCTCAACCAGCGGCTGATGTCCGCGAACCGGCCGTGCGTGCTGATCGGTCCGGGCCGCTGGGGCAGCTCCCACAGCTCGCTGGGCATCCCGGTGACCTGGAGCCAGATCTGCGCCGCCCGCGTGATCGTGGAGACGACGCTCGCGGACTTCGTGATCCCCCCGTCGCAGGGCAGCCACTTCTTCCAGAACCTCACGTCCTTCGGGATCGCGTATCTGGCGATCAACCCGCACTCGGAGCAGGGTTTCGTCGACTGGGGCTGGCTGCACGGGCAGCCGGCGGTGTACGAGAGCCCCCACGTGCGGCATGTCCGGCTGGGCGCGCCGCTCGAGGCCCGCCTCAGCGGGCCGACGTCGCGCGCCGTGGTGCTCAAGCCGCCGGGCTAACCCGCCGGCGCCGCGGCCGGATCCCCGCCGCGCGGGCCCCAGCTCCGCCGCCGCGTACCGTGCGCCCGCCCACGGCGTCTACCCCACCGGTGCCGCCTCGGCGCTGACCGGCCGCGTACCGCTCGGAAAGAGCTTGATGTCCCGCGGGCGGACGTACGCCCGCATCCCCGCCGTCAGGCCCAGCGCCCGGTGCCGCTCCTGCGACAGCTCGACATGAATCACCTCGCCCGCCTCGCTGCGCAGTTCCACCTTCACCTGCGGACCCGCCGCGTTCACCCGCATCAGCGTCCCCTCCAGCAGCGTGTCCGGCCCCGGCGCCAGGCTCAAGTCCAGGTCGTGCGGCCGGACGAAGCCGCGCGCTTCGAGCGATCCGGTCTCCGGCGCGTCGGGCACGTCCAGCTCGATGCCGCCGAAGACGGCCTTCTGGCCGACGAACCGACCGCGGAACACGTTGACATGGCCCAGGAAGTGCATCACGAACTCGGTCGCAGGGTGGTGGAAGACCTCCTCCGGCGTGCCGACCTGCTCGATCCGGCCGTGATTCATCACGACCACCCGGTCGGCGACCTCCAGCGCCTCCTCCTGGTCGTGCGTCACCAGCACGCCGGTGACGTGAATCTCGTTGTGCAACCGCCGCAGCCAGCGGCGCAGCTCCGCCCGCACCCGGGCGTCCAGCGCCCCGAAAGGCTCGTCCAGCAGCAGCACCTTCGGCTCGACGGCCAGGGCCCGGGCCAGCGCCACCCGCTGCCGCTGCCCGCCCGAGAGCTGCGCCGGGTAGCGGTCCGCCAACCACTCGAGCTGCACCAGCTCGAGCAGCCGCTGGACGCGCCGCCGGATCTCGCGCCGGTCCGGCCGCACGCGTCGCGGCCGCACGCGCAGGCCGAACGCCACGTTCTCGAAGACGGTCATGTGGCGGAAGAGCGCGTAGTGCTGGAAGACGAAGCCGACGCGGCGATCCTGAACCCGGAGGGCGGTGGCGTCCTCGCCGTGGAAGTGGATCGTGCCGCAGTCCGGCGTCTCGAGCCCGGCGATGATCCGCAGCAGCGTGGTCTTGCCCGAGCCGGACGGCCCGAGCAGAGCCACCAGCTCGCCGGTGCGGACCTCGAGGCTGACGTCGTCCAGCGCCCGGAACCGGCCGAACGTCTTCGACACCCCGCGAACGGCAATGCTCAAGCGGCCTCCTCCGGCGCCGGGCCCGGGCCGGCGCGCGCCGCGCGGCCGGCGTGGCGCACGCGCCATTCGAGCAGCTGTTTGGCGACCAGCGTGACCAGCGCCAGCAGCGTGAGCAGCGAGGCGACCGCGAAGGCGCCCGCGAAACTGTACTCGTTGTACAGGATCTCCACGTGCAGCGTCAGCGTGTTGGTCAGGCCGCGGATGTGGCCGGACACGACCGACACCGCGCCGAACTCGCCCATCGCGCGGGCGTTGCACAGGACGGCCCCGTAGAGCAGGCCCCACCGGATGTTGGGCAGCGTGACGCGCCAGAACATCTGCCCGCCGCGCGCCCCCAGCACCAGCGCGGCCTCCTCCTCCTCGGTGCCCTGGCTCTGCATGAGCGGGATCAGCTCGCGCGCCACGAGCGGACAGGTCACGAACAGCGTGGCCAGCACGATGCCCGGCACCGCGAAGATGACCTTGATCCCGTACGCCGCCAAATACGGCCCGAGCCAGCCCTGCGCCCCGAAAACCAACACGTAGATCAGCCCGCTGATCACCGGCGAGACGGCGAACGGCAGGTCGATGAGCGTCAGCAGCAGGCTCTTGCCGCGGAACTCGAACTTCGCAATCGCCCACGCCGCCGCCACCCCGAACACGACGTTCAGCGGCAGCACGATCGCGGCCGTCAGCACCGTCAGACGGATCGCGCTGCGGGCGTCCGGGTCGCTCAGGGCCGCCCAGTACGCCTCCCAGCCTTTGGCCAGCGCCTGCCCAAACACCGCCACCAGCGGCAACACCAGGAACAGCCCCAGAAACACGCCGGCGATCCCCAGCAGCAGCCCGCGCACCGGCCAGGGCTCGGCTGTGACGCGGCCGGGGCGGACGACGGCGGTCACCGGTGCGCTCGTCATGCGGGCGGCTCCGCGTTAGTCTCCGAAGGCGGGCCGGCGGCGCCGGCTCCAACGCTGGAGCAGGTTGATGGTCAGCAGCAGGAGGAAGGAGGCCGCCAGCATCACCACCGCCAGGGCGGCGGCCCCGTCGACGTCGAACTGCTCCAGCTTGATCACGATCAGCAGCGGCACGATCTCCGTCCTCAGCGGCATGTTGCCCGCAATGAAGATCACCGACCCGTACTCGCCCAGCGCGCGCGCCAGGGCCAGCGCGAACCCCGTCGCCAGGGCGGGCAGCACCTCCGGCAGCAGCACCCGCCGGATCGTCTGCCAGCGCCGCGCGCCGAGACTGGCCGCGGCCTCCTCCAGCTCCGCGTCCAGGTCCTCCAGCACCGGCTGCACCGTCCGCACCACGAATGGCAGCCCGACGAACGTCAGCGCCACCACCACGCCCAGCGGCGTGTACGCGACCGGCACCCCGAGGGCCGCCAGCGGCCGACCCAGCCAGCCCGTCGGCGCGTAGAGGCTCGTCAGCGCAATGCCTGCCACGGCCGTCGGCAGCGCGAACGGCAGATCCACCAGCGCATCGACCAGGCGCTTCAGCGGGAACCGATAGCGCACCAGCACCCAGGCCACGATGGCGCCGAACACGACGTTGATGGCGGCGGCCGCGAAGGCGGCCCCGAAGCTCAAACGAAAGGCGGCCAGCGCCCGCGGCGCGGTGACGGTCCGGAGGAACTCCGCCCCGGGCACCTGCGCGCTGCGCACGACCAGCGCCGCCAGCGGAATGAGCACCACCAGGCCGAAGTACAGCAGCGTGAACCCCAGCGCGAGCCCGAACCCGGGCAGCACGCGCCGTTTCCGCAGTAGCAGTGCCGCGATCGCCATTACCGGCCCGGCTCGTAAATCTGGTCGAACGTCGCCCCATCGGCGAAGTGCTCGGCGTGGGCCCGCGCCCAGCCGCCGAACTCCTCATCCACGGTGAACAGCTTCAGCGGCGGGAACCGCTCCGCGTGCCGGGCCGCCACCTCGGGCCGCCGCGGACGGAAATAATGCCGCGCCGCGATCTCCTGCCCCTCGGGCTCGTACAGAAATCGCAGGTACGCCTCGGCCGCGGCCCGCGTGCCGCGCCGGTCGACGACCTGGTCGACGACCGCGACGGGCGGCTCGGCCAGGATGCTCTCCGAGGGCACCACCAGCTCGACGCGGTCCGGGCCGAGCTCCGCCCGCGCCAGCAGCGCCTCGTTCTCCCAGGCGAGCAGGACATCGCCCAGGCCGCGCTGCACGAACGTGGTGGTCGAGCCGCGGGCGCCGGAATCGAGCACCGGCACGTTGCGGAACAGCTTCGTGACGAACTCGCGGGCGGCCCGGTCGCCACCGAGCCGGTGCCGCGCGGAACCCCACGCCGCGAGGTAGTTCCAACGGGCCCCGCCGGAGGTTTTCGGGTTCGGCGTGATGACCGTGACCCCCGGCCGCACGAGGTCGTCCCAGTCGCGGATGCCTCTCGGGTTGCCCTTCCGCACCAGGAACACGATCGTGGATGTATACGGCGCGCTGTTGTACGGCAACCGCTGCCGCCAGTCCCGCGCGATCAGGCCGCTCTTTTCCGCGATCGCGTCAATATCGAACGCCAGCGCCAGCGTGACGACGTCGGCCTCCAGTCCGTCGATCACCGCGCGGGCCTGCTTGCCCGAGCCGCCGTGCGACTGCCGCACCGTCAGCGTCGCGCCGGTCGTTTCCTTGCAGAACCGCGCGAAGGCCGCGTTGAAGTCCGCGTACAGCTCCCGCGTCGGGTCGTAGGACACGTTCAGCAGGATGGCATCCCGCGTCGGCGGCACGAGCGGCGCGGCGCTCGGCCCGGCCGGCTGCGTCGCGGCCGTCTTCGTCGCCGGCGTCGGCGCCGCGGGAGCCTGCGTCGGCGGACTCGGCGCCGCCGGAAGCTGCGCCGCGGCCCGCGCCACGCCCCCGGCGATCAGGGCCGCCATCAGCCACGCCCGCGCTGGCATACCCATCCAGTGAACCTCCAGTGCGCCACGCCGGCGGCGCGCATTCCCACCGCAGCAGGCCGCGCAGCGCCAAGCACGCCCCCTCGCCTTACTCGATGTAGCCCAGCGCACGAAGCCGCTGGCGGATCGCCTCCACCTCCCGCTCGGTCAGCCCCGGCGGCTTGCGGTCGAGCTTGCCGCCCGCCGCCACGTCCCGCAGCACGTACGTCGCGAACTCCGTGACGCTGCGAAAGCCCGTATTGGCGATCAGCTCACGCAAGCGGTCGTACAGCTCGCCCGGGATCTTCAGCGTGACCAGCCGGCGACGCGGCCTCGCGCCGGGGATACTCTGCGACTCGACGCTCTTATGAGGCTCCTGCATAACTCCTAATAGAGTGTAATCGGACTCTCTGCGGAGTCAAGTCCTTTGGCGGCTATTTCTCACGGTCAGGCCGTGAGCGGGCCGGGGACTGCACGGCCCCTTTTTTCCGCCCGACGGCGGCCGGACAATGGGGCGTCACGTCGCCACTCAGGAGGCCAGGTCATGTCCGCTCCCACACCGCTGTGGACCCCCACGCCCGAGCGTGCGCGCCAATCGCTGATGTACGCCTTTCTGACCCGCATGGCCGCGAAGTACGGAATCCCGGCGGAGTGGGAGGCGCTGCGCGAGTGGTCGATCCGGGACCGCGGGACGTTCTGGGCCGAGCTGCTGGACTTCGTCGAGATTGAACCGGCCACGCCCGCCAGCGCGCCGTGCACGGGCAGCGGGATGCTCGGCACGCGCTGGTTCCCGGGCATGACGCTGAACTACGCCCGGCACCTGCTGCGGTTCGACGACGACGCCGAGGCGATCCTGTTCGAGGGCGAGACCGGGCTGCACACGCGCCTGTCACGGCGGCAGCTCCGCGCCGAGGTGGCGCGCTGCGCGGCGGCGCTGGCGGCCGCGGGCGTGAACAAGGGCGACCGCGTGGCGGGTTTCCTGCCCAACGTGCCCGAGACGGTGATCGCCATGCTGGGCGCGGTGAGCCGGGGGGCGATCTGGTCGTCCTGCTCGCCGGACTTCGGTGTGCGTGGCGTGCTGGACCGCTTCGGGCAGATCGAGCCGACCGTGCTCGTCGTGGCCGACGGCTACACCTACGGCGGCAAACGGTTCGAGACGCTGACGCGCGTCCGCGAGATGCTGCCGCAGCTTCCGAGCGTGCGGCAGGTGGTCGTCGTTCCGTATCTGGCGGCCTGCACCGATGCGCCGCCGGCCCTGGACGGCCTGCGGAAGGCCGTGCTGTGGCGCGATTTCCTCGGCCCAGCCGACAGCGTCCCGCCGCCGCTGACGTTCACCGAGGTGCCGTTCGACCACCCGCTTTTCATCATGTACTCGTCGGGTACGACCGGCGTGCCCAAGTGCATCGTCCACGGCCACGGCGGCACGCTGCTCCAGCACATGAAGGAACTGATGCTGCATACCGACCTGCGGGCCGGCGAGCGGCTGTTCTACTTCACGACCTGCGGCTGGATGATGTGGAACTGGCTCGTCAGCGGGCTGGGTGCCGGCGCGACGCTGGTGCTGTACGAGGGCAACCCCGGCCACCCCACCATGGACCGGCTGTGGGCCCTGGCCGAGCGGACCCGGATGCACGTGTTCGGCACCAGCGCGAAGTACCTCGCGGCGTGCGAGAAGGCGGACCTGCACCCCGGCCGCGACCACGACCTCGCCGCGCTGCGGTGCATCTGCTCGACCGGCTCGCCGCTCTCGAGCGAGCTGTTCCGCTGGACCTACGAGCGCGTGAAGCGGGACCTCCAGCTGGCCTCGATCTGCGGCGGCACGGACATCATCTCGTGCTTCATGCTCGGCAACCCGCTGTTGCCGGTGTACGCCGGCGAGATCCAGTGCCGTGGGCTGGGCATGGACGTGCACGCCTGGGACGAGGACGGGCGGCCGGTGACCGGCACCAAGGGCGAGCTGGTCTGCTGCGCCCCGTTCCCCTCGCAGCCGGTGTGCTTCTGGAACGACCCCGACGGCCGCAAGTACCGCGCGGCCTATTTCGAGCACTACCCGGGGCGCGAGGTCTGGCGGCACGGCGATTTCATCGAGCTCACCGCGACCGGCGGCGTCGTGGTCTACGGCCGTTCCGACGCGACCTTGAACCCGGGCGGCGTGCGGATCGGCACGGCCGAGATCTACCGCGTGGTGGAGGGTCTGCCGGAGATCGTCGACAGCCTCGTGGTGGGGCGCGACACGCCGGATCAGGACGTGGAAGTGTGCCTGTTCGTGGTGCTGCGGCCGGGGGTGACGCTGGACGCGGCCCTGGAGAAGAAGATCCGCGATGCGATCGCCACGGGCGCGACGAAGCGGCACGTACCGCGGCACATCCGCGCGGTGCGCGCGATCCCGTACACCATCAGCGGCAAGAAGGTGGAGCTGGCCGTCCGACGGGTACTGCACGGGCAGGATGTGCCGAACAAAGACGCGCTCGCGAATCCGGAGGCGCTGGAGGAATACCGCGGGATCCTCTGACGCCGGGCCGCGCCGGTCCGGCGCCGGGGCACCACCGCAGAGCTTCTTGCTGCCGGTGCGGCCGGGCTTCCCAGCGCTGGCGCAGCAGGGCTCGCCTGCGCTGACGCCGTAGGGCTTCCCAGCGCCGGCGTTGCACCGCCAAACTTCCCGGCAAAGGCGCGGCGGCGCCTCCCGGCGGCCTCTCCGCCCAACGCGCGCCGGCGCCGCCGCGTCGGAACGCGCCGCCGGCGCGCGTCATGGCGTCAGAGCGGCGGGCGGCATGGCGATTACGGCCGGCACTTTGGAAACGACGACGGCCCGCGTCATTGCAGTCGCACGACCCGCTGCCGGCCGTCCGCGGCGTACAACCGCAACTGCCCGTCCTCCGTGGTGAACGCGACATCCGTCGGGTTCGTCAGCTCCGACGGCCCCGCGAACGTGCCGACCGCGCGCGTCAGCGTCGTGGCCGCCACCGCCGCCTCCGGAGCGTAGGGCAGCAGCAGCACCCGCCGCTGCGCCGCGTCCGTCACGGCCAGGAGCACCCCCGTCGGCCGCGGCGCCGCCGCCAGCCCGATCTCGATGCCATCGGGACCGTCGCCGACGTCCACCGCCTGACTGCTCACCGCCCGCACCGCGGTCCCGTCGAACGCGAGCAGGTGGATGCGGCTCTGACGGTCCGCCTGCCGGTCCAGCACGAAGAACTGGCCCGGCGCCGCGGGGTGGCGGGCGACGGCGCACGGGTGAAAGCCCGCGCCGGCCGTCCATTGCGCGCGGTAGCGCGTGTGCGCGTCCCAGATCACGACCCGCCCGTTGCCGGTGTCCGCGATGGCGAGCGCGAACCGCTCCGCGGCCCCATCGGCCGCCCGCTCTCCCACACCGGTGCCCGCGCCGCCCGTTGCGTCGCCAGACAACGGCGCAGCCGAGTTCGCCCGGTTCTCCGCGCCGGCGCCCGGCCCGCCCGCCAGCTCGAACACCGCCAGCCCGCGCGGCGCGCGCAGCTCGCGCAGCTCCGCCCGCTCCCCCGGTGTGCCGCCGCCGAACTCGACGCGCACGTGCAGGCCGTGCGTCTGTCCGTCGCCGAACAGCGGCCGATCGACGGTGACGGTCACGCCGGCCGGAGCCCGCAGGTCCCCGCCGGGCGGACTGACCGCGAGGACACGCGCCCGCGTGTCGTCCCCGGCCAGCACCCAGTCGCCCGGATTCACCGCGGCCCGGGCCTCACCATCCGGCCGGAGCGTCAGCGTGTACGGCGCGGCGGAGGTCAAGGCGGCCACCTCGCAGGCGGCCAGCGTCTGCGGCACCGCATACTGGGGCTGAAGGCGATCGGGCCGGTCGAACTGGATCAGGTCGAAGTAGCGGTCGGCGCCCCAAGGCAGGTCCGCGTGGAGCAGCGTCGCGTACAACCGCCGGGGGTGGTGCTCGGACGGCACGATCTTCGCGGCCGTGTGCCCGAAGCGGAAGTGCTTGACGTATTCCTCGAGCGGCGTGGTCCCCCGGCACAGGACGCCGAACGGCTCGGACTTGCCGCAGTTGACCGCCAGCACCAGCCGCCCGTCGCCGGCGTCGCTCAGGCCGCAGGCCTGCTCGATGGCGATGCCGTAGACGCAGCGCGGCAGCGACTCGCCGCCGTCCGTGACGCGCGTCACGTAGTACACCGCCCGGTGCCGCCCGCGGGTGTACCAGTCCGGCGCGCCCATGTCGTCGGTGAACGTCACGACCGCCGCGCCGTCGGCCGGCGGCGGCAGCTCGCCGAGCGCTTCGAACACGTAGGTCGGCTCCCAGCGGCGGTAGACGCGATAGCGGCCGACGGGTAGCGCCGGCATCAACAGCGTGATCAGCCGGCCCTGCACCGCCGCGGTGACGTCGAAGTCGGGCACCGGGGCACCGACCTTGTAGAGCGTGTGGAAATCCCACGTCCAGGACGCGCGGTTCCGCAGGGACTCGTGCATGAGCGTATAGCGGCTGTGAGCGTGAGTGTCCTCCGCGCCCCAGATCATGAAGTCCGAGTAGCCCGGCAGGTCCACCACGAACACTTGCGCCAGCGCGTCGAGCGCGGGCCCCTTCCACAACTTGATGTTCACCGGGTCGAACAGGTCGTAGGCGGCCGCGTCCTCCGACGCCGCCGCGGGAAACTGCGGGTCCCAGAGCCCCGCGCCGTCGGTCGTGCCGCGGCTGTGCACCCGGTTCTCCGGGTGCAGCCAGAGCGTCACCGCCGCGCCGGCGACCGGCTGCCCGTCGCGATCGAGCACGCGCACGCGGATGCGATCGGGCGCCATGCGGTGCCACGGCCAGCCCAGCCCGTAGCGGATGCCCTCGATGTAGCGGTGCAGGTCGCACGTCGCCTCGCCGAGAATCGCGTGGCCGGAGCAGAAGCTGTCCAGGCCCCAGGCGTACGCGTGCATCTGCACCGGCCGACCGTCACCCATGCGGATCGCGCCCAACCCGATGGGATTGACGAAGTAGTGGTACAGATCGCCGATGCGGTGTCCCAAGTGCCCGGTTTCGTGCAGCTCGGCTCCGCCGTCGCCCGGGTCGAAGCGCTCGTAGTCACCCCACAGCCCCAGCCAGTGCTCGTTCTCGCGCGGGGCCTCGTAAAACGACCAGTCGTCGGCCCGATTCAGCGGCCGCAGCCCGCCGCGGCCCTGCGGGTCGTACAGCCGGTAGCTGTCGAACACGTAGCGCTGCCACACGTCCTGCCCGTCGCTCGTGCGGCTTCGCTCCCACATGCAAGTCACGGCGTCGGCCAGCTTCCGCGCGGAGTACTCTTTCGACTCCGGGTCGCCCACGACCACCGGCGCCCGCCAGGCGAGCGTGTTGATCTTCCGCTCCGGCCTGCCTTCGAGCCCCTCCGGCGTCGGATGCGGCGGCGCATCCACGTCGCAGCGCAGCACCGGCCGGAACAACAACGAGTTCAAAGCCAGCTCGTAGCGATTGTTCCGCGCGTTCACATCCGGGGCGTAATCCGCCCGCACGATCAGCCACCGCTCGCCGATCGCCCGCACGTTGATCCGCTTCCACGTCCAGCCCGGCGGCTGCTCCAGGTCGAACGGCCAGCGCAGCGGAATCTTCACCACGGCATATTCCGGCCGGGCCGGGTCGAACGGCGGCAGCGGCCGGTCGAGCCTGTACGTGAAATCCGGGCGCTGCGGGGCGAGCAGGTCGGCGTTGCGGTCCGGCGTGCTCACCCAGGCCCGCACCGTGATCGCCCCCGCCGGGATCGTCTCGCGGCCGTTGTTCTTGAGGCTCACCTCGTAGGTGACGGGCTCGTCCTTCAGCGGCCAGCCGAAGTGCTCATCCGGCTCCCACGGCCAATCGCCATCCTGCCACTTCTTCGGCACGCCCAGACGGTAAACGGGCGTGCGGTGGGCGAAAGAAATCTCGACGTCGTCGTGCCCGACGAACGTCCAAGGCTTCCAGAGCTTCTCCTTCCGCTCGTCGACCGAGGCGACGATGTAGCCGAAGATCCGTCCCGCCGCGGCCGCCACCACCGTCCCGGCGGCGGCCTGCCGCTCCGCTCGCATCAGCTTGCGGGCCTCGCCGAGCGCCTGCCCGGTGAGCTTCGCCCCGGCGAACGTCTCGTCCCGTCGGACCCACGCCGTGCGAAAACGCCGCTCCGTCCGCGGCGCCGTGCCGAGCTGGAACGTGCCGGGCGCCGCCGCGCGCCCGCCGCGCGCCCCGTACGCGAACCCGTCCTTCAGAAAGTCGCAGCCGACCAGCCAGTCGGTCTCCGCCAGCGGTTCCTCCAGCTTCTGCTCGGCCAGCACCTTCGGTCGGAACACCGCGAAGCTCGTCCCGCCGACCGTGCGGCCCGTGGGCGAGCGGCGCCCGGTGTCCTCGAGCACGAAGTAGACGACCCGGTCGCGCAGCCCCAGCGCCACGACGTCCGGATCCTTCTGCGGGCCGCCTTCGCGACCCCAGAAGTCGGCGACCATCAGCCCCAGCGGCGCGTCGCCCGGCTTGAGCACGTCTCGGAGCGACACCAGCACTCGAATCGGCCACTCGCCGCCGCCGATCTGCGGGGGTGCTTCGTAAACGTGCAGCGCGTGGTTGGGCGGCGTGCGACCGTCGGCCGTCAGCACCACCAACTGGTCGCGCTTGAACCCCAGCACGTTGCCCCCCGCCAGCGCGACGATCCGATTGCCGCCCACCAGCAGCGACAGCGGCGGCAGCCAGCGGTCCCCGTGCCGGCGCTGCGGGTCGTCGTCCGCCAGCGGCGCCGACCCCCACTCGCCCAGCACCCGCCAGGGCTGCGTGCCGAACGTCTCCGGCGGGTCGAGAACCCGCAGCGTCATGGCCCCGTCGGCGCCGCGGAAAACGCCGACCACGTACTCCTTGCCGCCCATCGGCTCGGGCCAGAAGTCGCCGACCGTCAGCGCGTCGGGCAGCAGCTCGGCATACTGGCTTGACGCGTCCCGCCACCGCAGCAGCCACGCCCCGTCTTTGACGCGCAGCGGCGGTTCATACACCGAGAGCA